>Ga0126381_100002688_pt1 | contig 19234 bp, 33 predicted proteins | sample PanSoiMetPlot_28_FD_96465 | JGI IMG/M metagenome (GOLD analysis project Ga0126381, IMG submission 96465) | Tropical forest soil microbial communities from Panama - MetaG Plot_28 | ecosystem: Environmental > Terrestrial > Soil > Tropical forest > Bulk soil | place: Panama | collected 2016-02-17
ATTTTCTCGACCGATTTCGAGGCTTGTCCGGCTTCCCAAGAGGTTCCTTCTACTGGCGACGAGACCGTTGCCCACCGCTCCGCGATTTTGTCGCCCTCGAACCGCCAGAGCACAAAACCATGAAACTGCATCTTCTTTCCCGATGAGTCAGTCCAACGCCAGATATTGCGGCAGACTACCTTGTCTCCCTCGGCGATCATGTCTTCGATTGTCAAATGCAGGTCAGGCATCGAATTGTACATGTTGACCATCATCTGCTCGTCGCCATCCGCCCCGGTGGGCTTCCCGCCCGGTCCGTCGTGGTCGTGAAAATCCGATGTCATATTCTTGCGGATCACGGCAGCATTTCGCTTGTTCACGAAGTCTTCGAAGTGGTCTCTGACAAACTGTTTCATTTGCTCTAACGTCAGTGTGGTTGCCATGATTTTGCTCCTGTTACCTCTTCTACCCTGCCAACGTGACCTCAAAACGATCCGCATCAAACCCTTTGCACTGAGGACGCGCCCAAGCTCAATGATAGGTCGAAACATCCGTTATTTGCGCCGAATCGCAGCCATGGCGCGTTGGTGCTCGGCGCGGTCGGTGAGGAATCAAGTTGTGCCGCTGAAGCTCTCGCCTCCCATGGACAGCTTGATCTTCGGTGTCTTCTGAACATTGCGCACCCATTGACGGTTGACATTCGCGGTGCCGATGAAGAGCTTGTCCCTGTCGAGAACGAACCAAATCGTAACTTCGTGTGGTTTCCCGGTCTTGCGTCCATAATGGGTCAGCCGAGTAGTCTGCTTTCCGGCTGCCCGCCTCAGTCGCGCAAGCTCGGTTGATTCCATAAGCTCTTATCTGAAGACCTAAACGTCCCTGAGTTGTTCCTCAGTCATGCCAAAATAGTGCCCTAGTTCGTGCATCAGCGTTTGGCGAATTTGATGGCGCACTTCTGTTTCGCTAGAGCAGACCGCCTCGATGTTCTTCTGGTAGAGCACGATGTGAGCCGGACCCATCGACACCTCAAAGAAGCTCCTCTTCGTCGCTGGCACGCCGTGAAAGACGCCTAGAAGCAATCGCCTTTGCTGTCCGGGGCGTGAAGGGGATTGGTTCGGAGGAAAATCCTCGACCAGAATCGCGACATTCTGGATGCGGCTGCGGAATTCTTCCGGCAGGGAATCGAACGCATCTTCGGCGACTTTGACGAAATCTTCGCGTTTCATCTCTCAACCGCCGAGATCAGCCGACCCTAGCAGGTGACGTGGAGAATGGCGTTGGTGCTCTTCGGGTGCTTGTTCAACATTTCAATCGCCTTTCCTGTCGGCAGAATCACCAACTCAACACCGCGCCTCCGAGCCTCTTGCTTCACTTCGTTCATTACAGGCAGGGCACCCATGCCTGTGCCAATGACCAACTGCTCACAACTCCACGGTATCTTCTCTTCGACTGACAGCGGCGTGTGCCCAAAGGACTCGTGGTACTTCTTGGACGGCTTTTTCTTTCGCTTCTTGATCTTTCCGTGATCAATCACCAGATCATGGTCGTACACTGTCCCATCGACCCTAATGCTGCCAAATGCAAAGTCCTCGATTTTCATGGAACACCGCCAAACTGGCAACTCAGTGCCAGTTCACTCCTATTCTCTCTCAGATCGCGATGCTATGTCGGATGATTCGCTCCAAGATTGATCCGCACATCCGAATCACTCCAGCCGTCCTCGGTCATCCAGATCAATTCGAACAGTGAGAAGTTGAGTCCCAAACAAGCGCACCGCTCTCGCATTTCCGGCGCTGCTCGGCAACTGACTCGCCAACCAGCGTTGGCGCTCACGCGGATCGTCGTCTGGCAGCAGATGTGCGGTGCCCGTATCCCGCCTTCATGCCATGCTCTGCAACCAGCCAGAACTGATTTCCGATGTGTCCATCGCCTACTGGAGTACGGCGTGGCTTCCCTGTCTTCCGTCCTTTCGTTTCCAAGAACGCATATCCGGGCAGCGGCAGACCTAGCGCAAGCGCCAGTTTGATCGGCGGGTTGAGCAGGTATTTCTGAAGAGTATGGACGATCCGGTGCTTCATTTGCGCTGCCTAAGAGTGCCTCTCGCGCATACAGTCCTTAACGGATAGTCAACAATGATGGCGCGACCATCTGTGAGGGCTTTGACCGAATGGCGGACATTGCTTGGCACAATGCCTACCAGACCCGGTCGAGCGACTTGCTTCACGCCGTCGATGGTAAGTTCGAGTTCGCCTTCGATGACCTCATAGACCTCTTCTTGCGGGTGGAAATGCTCGTGAATTGAGGAGCCGCGTTTGAAATCATAGTGGGCGAAGGTCATGCTGGAAGAATGAAAGTAGCGGCCATACCATCCAGGCAGACGCTCAATGACTTCGAGTGCGCTCGTATCTATGAACGGCATTGCAGTGCTCCGGCGAGCGATTCTAGCACTGCTGCGCTGCACTGGTTCGAGACAGGTCGTCGTTTTCACGAATGGGCATACCAATCTGAATGCGCCGACCATCGGCTGCATGATAGGCACTGTGTTTCACTCCACTGGTGAAGGCAGGCTGGGCAGACGCCTCCGGTGTCGAACGTGTTCCACTCATTGCCGCATGCGCAGAACCACTTGTCTTTCTTCCGTGGCGACCAGCCGCAAAGCGGGCAGCGGATACGCGGCGGTTCTGACTCGCCGGGTTTCTCTTCTTTAAGCTCGCGATCTGGGATGATGACAGGATTGTCTGTAACAGGACTCATAGCTGCCCCAATCGAACTGCTCAACCAGCACGCAGCATCAGACGTTCGCTTCGCGATCAGCCCGATGACCACCGAAGGCATGAATTGTCCTTGTTCCTGCCATGACCTCGCCACTGTGCGATACTCCGCGAGGAATCAGGTACTCCTCGCCAGCGTTGATAGAAATTCGCTTACCATCAATCAGCAGTGTGTAGCAACCCTGCACAACCAGCATGTACTCCTCAAATTCATGAACATGCTCTGCGGAGCTTGCCGTCTGAGTGCAAGTCCAAAACGCCATTTGGCTTTGATCGGCTCCATCGAAGACAAATCCTTCGACACCGGGGGTTGCTTGATTCGACCGGGCGATCCGGTTCGCGGGGTTCTTCATGAACTCAGGAAAAGCGTCCATGCTGGAGCATGTTACCGCAAGGCAAAGGTAGCTGGGTTTCGCTCACAGGTCATCACTGTCTATCACCAGACTGGCTCTCACGTTTCAACTGGGCAAGAGTCCAATACTCTACCCAGCGTTGTCGCTATATGCGCCATTTAATGCCGATCATCACGCCGCGCCTGATCTTGCGTCCACCAACACTTGACGACTTGAATTCGATCCAGACCGCCAAGGAGGAAGCGTGGCACGATTTGCAGCGCTGGATGACTTGGGCTTTCGACAACCAACGGTCGCGGCAAGCGATGGAAGATTCAATTCGGCGAGGGATGGATTACCAGAATCAAGCAGGAATCCCATTGGCAGGATTCCATCGGATCAACGGTGATTTCGTTGTCCGAACCGCATTGGATGTTACCGATGAGCAAAACGTCTATGAGACAGGATACTGGGTTGCACCCAGATACGCCGGACAGGGCATGGCGACAGAAGCGACAAACGCAGCTATTCGGTACGCATTCGGTCACCTCGGCGCGAAGGCAATCAGTATCGGGTACGTCGACGGAAACGAGCCGAGCCGACGCATCGTGGAGAAACTGGGATTCCAGAAGTTACGGGTTGCCCATAACGCAGCGACACGTTGCCTCGACGGCGCGAAACTTGATCGTCATGAATACATACTCACCACCCCCAATGAATTACCGGAAATTGATGTTTCATGGGGCTGAGGTCTGCTTTGTTCTTAAACGGGCAATGTGACGTTCGCTCTCTTCCACCCCAGCCCGGACACCAAGCGATTCGTATAGGCTTCGCGCCTCTTGCCACAAAGAGTTGGCTTGTTCGGTTTCACCAAGCCTTACTTTGAGGAGCGCGAATCCGCGAAGAGTGTTAGCCAAGTCCAAAGGAGGCGTCTCGGTGTATTCGCGATAGACTCTCAGCGCGTCCCCATAGCAGGCAGCCGCTTCTTCGGCGGAACCGTCCTCTCGAAGAATATCCGCCAAGTGTCGAATCGTATGAGCAAAGCGCAGCCGATTGGGTTCGCTTTTGAGAATGCCCACGGCTTCCCGGTAGTGTTCAAGAGCAGCATCGTTGTTATCGAGGTCTCGCTCTATCTGTCCTAACCCGGTGAGTGAACTGGCTAAGAGCATCGGATCAACGGAATTGCGACTCAATCGAACCGCCTCACGAAAAATCTCCTTCGCTTGCTCCGGGCGGCGATCTTTCCGAGCCTCGTAGCCTGACGCAATTAGGTCTTCCAGTGACACGACAGCAGTAGGTTACCACCGTTAGTCAGCAGTAGGAGAATCTCTTGCCTCAGGGGTCGCTTACGTCAGATCAGACAGCGTGACGATTATGGGAGTGTGGTCAGAGGGCTTTTTCTGCCCGCGAGGTTCCTTGTCGATTTCGCAGCCTTTCAGCCGCTCCGCCAGTGCTGGTGATAACAAGAAGTGGTCTATCCTTATACCTCGATTGTTTTGGAACGCCTGCCGGAAGTAATCCCAAAATGTGAAATGTCCGGTTTCGCCCACGTGCAACGAGCGGAACGCATCCGTATATCCGATGCCCAACATGGCACGATAGCAGGCTCGCGGCTCCGGCTGAAACAAAGCATCGTGCGCCCACGAAGACGGCTTGTGACAGTCGATGTCCTCAGGAATGACGTTGAAGTCGCCGCCTATGAGCGTCGGTACACCATCTTGTTTCCACCGAATCATTTGCTGAACGAGTCGATCCATCCACGCTAACTTGTACGCAAACTTGTCACTCCCCACCGGATTCCCATTCGGAGCATAGACGTTGACGATCCGAATGTCCCTGATGATCACCTCCAAGAACCGTGCATGACTGTCGGAGTCATCACCGGCGAGAGTCTTAGCAATCGTCTTCATCGGATGTCGCGAGAGGATCGCAACCCCGTTATAGGCTTTCTGCGTTACCGCCACACTCTCGTAGCCGAGTGACTTAAAGGCTTCGGACGGGAACTCTGTACCCTTCAACTCTTGCAGCAACAGCACATCCGGTTCGCGAACGTTCAGCCACTCAGTGACATGGGTCAGCCGAGAGCGAACAGAGTTCAAATTCCAACTAGCGACCTTGAACATGACTCCACATTCTAGCGTCGGGGTGGCGGTCATTTGGGAAGGTTACGAGAAAAGAGAATTCTAAGCCTGCACTAGTTCTACAGGTCGCGAACAATCCTCATCATCGTTTGCCACGTGGTTGATCCGCGGGCTTATCGGGTACCAGCGCATGAGCCGAGCATCGTAGGGCTTCAGCAATTCCGAAACGACCTGCGCTTTGGTTATGCCGGGATCGAGCCACAAGTCATAGCTCTCCCGGTCGAGGATCACAGGCATTCGGTCGTGGACAGTCGCGGTAATGGCGTTCGGCGTCGTCGTCAGAATCGTACACGTCTTGACCCATCCGCCTTCAGCATTCTTCCAACCGTCCCATAGCCCAGCGAACGCTAACAACTCCCCATCATCAACTTGGAAGCAGAATGGCTGCTTGGACGTACCCGTTTTCTTCCACTCGTAGAAGCCATCGGCGGGGATCAAGCAGCGCCGATACCTGAGCGGATCGCGGAAAGCTGCCTTCGTCGCGACTGACTCCGAACGCGCGTTGATTGTGCTGGCAGCACTGGAGGCGTCCTTCGCCCAGTGCGGAACTAAGCCCCAACGCATACTCGAAATCTGGCGAACAGGTTCCTTCGGATGCTGACGGATCACCGGAATTGGCTGGGTCGGGCGATATTGTACCGAGGATTCCAATCATCCTGCCAATCGGCAGTGTCGAAGTGCTCCTCGATGATCTGCTTTCGTCTTGATAGTCGATAGCGTCCGCACATGAACTGAGTATGAGAGATCGCGCCTGTGTAGTTGGGGCGCGGGAGTCGCTTGAGGCAACTCGGCGCTGTTGACGTAATTATACGCAGGATGTGAATCCCAATTCGATTGACGATTCTCAGTCGCGGCTGAAAAGATGGCGAACCGCCCCAGATTTTTCGGAAGATTCCGAATCTGCGACGCTGCGCTTTTTTCTTATGAGATTGCGCCGTAGTTTCGCGTGCCGCTTCATGATCTTCGATAAAGCGCCCAGCGACAGATTGAAGGGAATGCACAGTTCGCGGTAGCTCATCTCCGGGTGCTCGGCGACATACTCAACTAACTGCATTTCTAGCCCGCGCCTTGCGTCTCGCAACGCCTTTGGAAAGTCGAACGCCTCCATACCGCATTCTGGCACGACACCCCTCCATTCTGTTCACTTTTGTGAACGTTTAAAGCATACCGACGAACCAAACTTACAAAGGGTCTGTTTGCAAAGGGTTGCGGATAGCCGATTTTGAAATCACGCCTGTATTACTGCGACTAGAGGGAGACATGAGCGATTTCACCAACATCACCCTGAACGAGATGCCGCTGGAAGGGTTGTTGAAACAGGGCGGGAGGTTCGACAACAGCATGCGGGTGGTCGCAAAGCCGAGCGGATCGGCAAGGGAGGAAACCGAAATGGCTGAACTCAAGGCACAGGGTGTTTGCGACTTCTGCGGCGAGGCGTGCAACGCAGACATGCAGGGAGCGAAAGCATACGACTGCGACGACTTCCCCCATGCCGATGACAGGCGCGATGTCATTCGGCTCGTGGGGCGCATGCCCAGCCTGCGCGGAACTCATCGACTCCGAACAGTGGCAGGCGCTTGAAGACCGAATGACGAATGTTCACCGCCAACGCTTCGGATTCATGGCGGAACTGAAGCTGCCGATGCTGCGGCAGATGCACGCGCAGCAGGTTCAACTTTTTCGACGGCATCGCGTGATTGCGGCACCGGGCAGAGAAAAGGGCGAGATGCAGGCAAATGAGGCAGCCGCTCTGCATGGCTCGTTCAGCCAAGGAGGGACACTCTAATGTTCATTGACGAAATACAAGTGATGCAAGAGCGGGGTGAGCGGCTTCGGAAGCTACGCGCCGAGGCGACCGACGAGGAGTTTGCGAACCTACAGCGGCAGTTGGCGCTGCTCGACGCCAAATGCCCTCGCTACGACGTCCACAACGTCTTCGCGGCGTTGAACCCGCCGCTCATCGCCTCCGAGAATCCAGTGGCAGCGAAACGGAATGCCGACCTGTTGGAACGTCGCAATTCCCTAGTCACCTTCGCGAGCAAGGCACCGATGGGAGCGCCGTGGTTCGCATTCAGTCTTGAACACCGCTACAGCGAATGGCAGCGCGTTGCATATCTAGTCCTAGCAGTGGACGAGAGCGGAGAGCCTGTGACCGATCTCCAGTTCTGGCATCGCAGGTTTGTTGCCACGAGCATCTTTGATTCTCTGAACGGGTCAGGACAGGTTGAGTACAACCCAAACGCGTTCGAAATCCTGCTCGACGACGATGACGAGTTCGCGTCGTTTCAGCTTGACGGCAGGCTCTCGGACGGAAACCTCGATGCCGCGAAGCAGGCTGCTGAATTGGTCAGGACGTGCATCCAGTTGCTCAACTGGGATAGGGTGGACGTGCCGACCCAGACCCTCGCGAATCCCAAGCAGCAGAAGAACGGCGGCAAGAAGGACGGCAAGCCCCGAACGAAGAAATCCGACCCCACAATAATTAAGTTCGAGCCGTTCCTCAAGTCGGTCAGGGCATGCGCACACCGGAGGAGCGGAGAAACGCACTCCTCACCGGGAGAGCATCTCGTCAAGGGTCATTACATGAACGTTACGTATGCGCATCCGTTGTTCGGGCACAAGCCAGTTCTTGGGAAGACCTATGGGCGCATTTGGGTCAAGCCCCATCAGCGGGGAAACCCGGAGCGAGGCAAGCTGCGAGCGCCAAGGGGCATCATCAGAGTCGGGAACGTCGCCGATCCCGCCGCTTCGCAGCCCATGATCCCGTTCTCTGCGCCGCCCCAGCGCGAGGACACCATGTAAGGCTCACAGAGAGGATTTGCGAACGGTCAGCGTTTGAATTCAACAAGGAGACAAGGCAATGGAAAATCACGAACGGGAGTTCGATCCGCCACGCATCATTCTACTCAAGGGCGTCAACGGAGAATTCGATTTCGGTCTTCTGCCGAAGGACTTCAAGCGTTTTGAGAACCATCAGATGGTCTGCGCAGGTCTGATCGTGAAGAGCGAAGATGGATTCGACCTTCTCACCTCGGAACGGTGCATGCTCCCCGCTGGGACGACCGACAGCGAGATGAGGGCATGGCAAGAGCGTGCAATCGGGTTCGTTCACTCCCAGTGGCGGGTGTATCAGGCGAACGGCTTCAAGCTGTCCGAGTTCCCACAACAGGAGGAAGCGTTCAACGAGATGATGAGTCACTCTGTCCGCAATCTCGGAACCGAAGTCATGACGGAAGCCGAAATTGACAGCTTGGAAGGAACCCTGCACCACGCCTTTATGCAGATGCTCGACCGCAAGATGGGATTAGCGACGAAGAAAGGTCTCAGCGGTCGGTACGCGATGGGCGGCAATGCGTAACGTTACCCTTTGCCCGACTTAACACTCCCCGTCTCCAGCGGTTCACCTAGTTCTTCCATTTCGCATCCACCGCTATCTGCGAGGAAGCGGGCGCGGCGGGCATTCCACTTGGCATAGTGAATCCAGCAAATCCAGTGGCTATCGCCGCCGTTGATGCCAATGTGGATCGTGCCCGGTTCGGGGCACCTAGCATAGCAGCACTCGAAGTACCTCATGTCCGTGCTCTCTCTCAAAGCGGCGGATACGCTGAAGCGATGGTCATCTTCATTCTCCGGGCAAGTTCGGGATAACGAGCCATGAGTTTAATGAGGTTGCGCCTCGCCCGCGACGCCTTGCAGTTCGGGAACGAAGACGGATACTGCGCCCTCAAAGACCAGTACCGCAGCTTGTGTGCAATTAAAATGTCGCGAACCTCCGGTCTTGCTCGCATTTTTCGATTTCCTCCTGTGGAGCCTCGCGTCGATTTCTCCATCAATGATGGCGAATTCGCGATCCGGCAGTTCCAGTAAGAGCGCCGGAGCAGCGAAAAAGTCGGCTCCGTGAAAGGGATTCGGAAGTTCGGGAATTGAACCTGATTGGTGCTCGAAAGTACCCTGACGCGTCAGGCGACCGACACGATTACGATACGGTTCTCCTTTCCGATCATCCGCAAGCCTCGCTAGAAACCGGGCAACTAGCTCATCTCAATCTCGCCTTTCGGCGTTTGAACCACCAGCACGATACGCGGCAAGCTGGATTTGCGGATGTCGGCTTGTATGGCGGCGGCGTGCAGGATGCGACGCAGGTCGTCAGGTTCTGGAGTCTCGAAACGCAGCGACTTCGCCGTGCCGAGCCGAGGTGAGTCCGACGACGGATGCGGCGAACCCGCCTCCCATTGAATAAAAAATGGAACCAGCGGCGTGGTCTGCTCGATCCTCAGCGCTTGCCACCGGAGCAGCTTGCCATCCGGACGCTGCCGCGAGCCGGGCTGCGGACCGACAGTCTTGATCCCGGCGGCCTCGACCATACCCTTCGCTGCGGCGATGTCCTCGGTGTGAATCGCCCATTGAACGATGCGGGGCGACGAAAGCTCCCTTAGCTTTCGCTCGTCGGGCGCATTAGCTTGTGCGGGGTCGGGTGCAATGATTTCCAGATAGTGCCCCGTGCCGAGCGAAAGCAGGGCGTTGCGTGTGCCAGCCCCGGGATGATTCCCGCCGAACTTCGCACGCACACCCGTGCGTTCCTCGACCCAGCGGATGCCGACATCGAGGTCAGGTGCGCCGATCAAAATGTGATCGAACGCATCCGCAGCATCGCGCACCGAAGCATCGAGCATGCTACCCAATGAGGAATCATCGGCGTGATCGCACAGCAGCACTGCGAAGCCTCCAGCAGACATTGTCATCCATTCGCGGCGATTCATGAGCGCGAGGGTAGAACGGAGCCAGTGGCAGCGTCAATCAGGCATCCGATGTTCGCGCCCAGCCGGGGTGGAGCGGGTGGGCAGGTGGGGCAATTTCTCTATTGTTATTCCTCCGTAATAACCACCAATACAGAGCAACTAAGATGAACTTCCTCTTCGGTATGAAACTCTTCTGACAAGATGCCCCACCTGCCCCACACCTCAGCCTTTAGAATCAACAGAATTGCTCCACCGCATGCCCCACCTCGTGCCCCACCCCTGCCCCACCCAGAGAACATCGCCGCCGTCAGGTTACAGGTAGCTGCGTCGCCCACGGCGAAACTGTTCACCTTTGCCCTACCAGCCCCACCCTACGCCTACCCTAGCCGAGGAGGTCATTCGCGTGCGGGACACCGAGTGCGTCATCGCCCAGATACCGAGTCGGGGCTGAGTCGCTCCACGCATCGCCGCAGCGTTCCATCTGCTCCGGCGAAGGCTCGAACTTGTATAGCAAGTTGCCGTTCAGTGGTTTCGTATCGACACCCAGAACGCGCAGGGCGGTCTTATTCTCTTTGAGCCGCTTACCGAAGACGGCACTTGAGCGCCACATTTTCGTGAAATCCTGTCCGTACGCCTCTTGCAGATCAGCGTAGATTTCTCCCGCCCTCGCCCAGCGCCCAGCGTTGCTCTTCGTCGTCATGCCAATCCAGCGCCGAACGTACTCGACCAGCGGGGAATCCTCGGTAATGCGCTCCCGGTAGTCCCCCATGTAGCCCTCCCAGATGGCGTGCATCTCGTCAGCCCACTCCTCGTGGTCGGCGACCCGCATGGTGAATGTCTCGAAGCTGTGCATCTGACTGACCGGAGGGTAGCTCTTCTTATTGGCGACGAGTGCGCGGAGCACATTCTGGAGTCGCACCAAGATTTCGAGCTTGATCTCGTCCGCGTCGTGCGCCAGCGGCGTTTTGATCTCCTCTGTTGTCTTGTATTCCAGAGGCGACGGCATGCGGATCGGAAAGAACAGCGTGCGCCGGGACAGGTCGGAACGGTGACTGGGGAACGGGTTCACACGCGCCGTGAAGAACTGGTCACACCGAAGGTCGTACATCTTCTGCACGTTCGTCTTGTAAAGTTCCGCGATGGGAACCTTGCCACCAGTGGATGCCTTGCACATCAGGTCGATGTACTCCGGGTAGTCCGAGCGGGGATTGTCGAAGTTCACGCTGTCAATGTTGTCGAAGACGTTGATCGCGTTGTTGGTCATCGCGGCAACGAAGTCACGCCTCTTCGACGGCAGCGCAGAACTCTGGTACTGGGTGCCGTAGAGAAGCCACATGAACTTCTCCCAGAGAGTGGACTTGCCGCTGTTCTGCTCCCCGAGGGCGATCATGATCGGTCGCAGGTCGAGGCTGTTGCCGATGAACAGGCTCAGGAGCCGCATGATCACAAGCTGCTGGTATTGCTGCTGCGCGAGACTCCCACCTTCTTCGAAGTGCCCATTGAGGTGCTGGCAAAACAGCGAATCCGACACCTTGCCGCCCAGTCCGTTCAGCTTCTTCCTGATGTTCTCCAGCTTGGCTTCGTCCAGAGCCGGGAACGGCTTGAGGTCGGGGTAGTGCGTCAGTACCCCGTCCGTCCCATTCGGCACCTCGGAGATCAAGTCCGTCGTGATCTTGAACATGCCGCCGCGACCGTTGTTCACGAAGATCGCCTCTCCGCGCAGACATCCGAGCTTCTCGACCCGCGTCTGCTCTCCAAATTCCATGATGTGGGCGCGGAGGTTCTCTCGCACTAGCTCCGTGTCGCGCTGCTTGATCCGCAGTCGCATTTTGCCGAGCAATTGGTGGGCTTCCCCATCGTCTTGGAACCTGACCACCCGCTTTTCTTCTATCAGGTAAATGTAGGGATAGGCGTCGAAGAAGAATTTCCCCCTGTCGAGCTTCTCGAACACGTCTTTCACGAATTGCAGCGTGCGCTCGTCCGCTATGTGCCGGGGCAGGGCTTTGTCCTCGATTTCACCATCTTCATTCTTGGACTGTTCTTTGCCACGGCGAACCTCATCTAGTGCGTCTGCAATATGCGACCAAGAGTTTGCTCCCGCCGTTTCGCCGTCTTCGTCATCGAGGCTCAGTATTTCCGCCCTTGACTGTTTGCGCCTGCCGGGAAACGGGTAGTTCTCATCCGTGCGCTCTTCCCAGAGTTTGCGCCAGTCGGCGTCTTGCAGATCGGAGCAACTGTTGTGCGAGCAGTGGTGATGCGCGTAGCCGTCGTTGTCGAGAATAGTGAAGGCATCGGGCTTGCGGTGATCCGGGTTATTGAGGCAGTCATGCTGCCACTTGGTTTCACCCTTGTAATCCATTGCCTCGCCACGGTTCACGTCAGCCTTGTCCAGTACCTCCTCCACCAACGCTGGCGTCCAGCCGCCATGTTTACCACTTGGAGCAGCCCCGGTAGCCGTTGCCGCTGTCCGCGACGACGGGATCAGACCAGCCTGAGGCTTTGAGGAACTTCTTGGTCTGCCCTGCCAACTCCCTAGCGGCTGCTTTCTCTTCGTCTGTGGAGGAGATGTCGGACAGACGCACTGGATCGCAGTCGATCAGCAGCCAACGGCGCTTGACGATGTTGTCGGGCGCATCGTTCGTCGTGTCCTTCGCGTAGGTGTTCGTGTGGTTGTTAGCCCGCGCCAACAGAGCCGGGTTGACCGGATTGAGCGTGTAGTAGACGGCTGGTGCAGTGCCGCTCAGTGTCCAGAGTTCCTGCGCCAGCTTCTTGTGATCGTTGAAGTAACCGCTGATAGTTCCGAACTTGCCTGCCTTTGGGACTCGAAGCTCAACTACCTGCCCCGGCTCGAAGAGGGTGCGAATGGCGTTCGCGATATGCTCGCGCTGAGACTTCTCGGCAGCAGCCGTTGTAGCCTTCTGTTCGAGGAGTGCGGTCAATTCTGAATTCTTATGGGTGTTTATCATGTCAACCTTCACATCCAACCCCTGTATCGCTTGCTGAAGGCGGCTGGGAACCGATTCGGGAGCTTGGCGAGGTTGACGGCAACCAAGCTCTCCCCGGTCGATCTCTGATCCACGACCAAAGACCCAGCATAAATAGATACTGAAAGTCGGACGATTTTCGCCGTCCTCCCGGCTCCAACTCTGGGAACAAGAAGGCGACTTTCCATGCCGTAGGTAAGGAACGCCCCGGTGTGCAAGACCGGGGTTAAGAGGACTCACATGCTTACTTCACTAGAGAGTAATACCGCGCCGGAGTGCGAATGCGACATCCTCCTGCACGACGATAGGTACTGGTGCCCAGTTCACGGGGTAAAGGCGCAGGAGGCGAAAGCGCAAGGGGAGAAAGCAGCACGGGAGGTCTCCGTGGCTTACACCCAACCGCCACGCGAACCGCCCAGCCATGCCATCGGTATCGACGAGATCGAGCAGATGGTTGAGCAGGCGTACTACGACGGAACGATTACTCGGCAGCAACGCGGTCTTTTTCGGTGGGCAGTAAGGAAAGCACAGGAGGTAGAATCACCGACACGATGCAGTCGGTGCGCCCGCCTAGGCGGGGTAGACGAGTTGTGACAAGTTGGTCATCTCACGTCACCTTTTCGTTGTCCAAGTCCGCAAGCGGATTGGTCTCCGGGTCTGGCTTGACCTCGCTGCCAGTCAGCTTTGTCTCGCGTCCATTGAAGTAAGTCACGCTTGCTGTCGGTCATATCTCTGTACGCGCCTGCCGCTAACGTGCGTGCTTCCGACGCCGAACCGGACTCGTAAGTTTGACAATCGCCTCGTAGTACAGGTCATCGTCCGCCATGCCAGCGGCGAGGAATGCCTTGAAGGAGCACCAGTAGCGGTTCCAACCGTCCCCTATCGTACTGTTGGCACGGAAATAGTCTCGGCTGACGTTCATGGTTCCAGCCTTCTCGGAGACCCGCAGGAGTTCCGCCAAGGCGGCGACCTTTGACGGTCTCTTCGAGCTTTGCACGATCTCTGATCGACGGCGCTTAAGTTGCTGGCTCATTTCCCAGCCCCTTTGACGAATCGCTCGTGCATTCGGTCAACAGACTCGTGACATTCGTAGGCTTCGTACTGTCGCTCTTCAAATTCTTTGGCTTCGTCTTCTGTTGCTGGACGGACTTGTCCTTGCTAAACTCGTTTTTCTAGCAAGTCGAGCAATTTCTGCGTAGCTTCGTCCTCGGCGTCAGCCTCGATGACGAAGCGGTTATCGCCCGTCATTCCTATAGCTTGGACACTAATTGCATCTGTCAGCCCGGTAAGGGGCATTAGCTCGAAATGAAATCTCATGGTTCCATCCTTCTCGATTTGTGAAGCTCGTCTACCTCTTAATACCCAGAAGGGCTGCGCTTTGGTGAACGCGCTGAAGGTTCTTACCCTTAGCCATTGACTTGATCCTTCTGATATTGCTCGTCGGTGCGTCCAGAGACATGCAACCTCCCCTCGCCGTTTGCGCCAAGATAATTGTGAAATGCGTTTATGCGGTCGGCGAAGGGGATGGGATTCTCCCCGGACTCGCCACGGATGTCGCAGTTTTCGAACACGACGCCGCTGATTTCGACGTTTTCCAGCAGGACGCTGCCGTCCCGGTTGATGGTTACGCGACCCCAGTTGCCGTCGCCCTTGCCCCTGATTGTTCCCAGTGATTTACTCATTTGGTGTTTCTCCTCGTTCTTTAATACTGCGGTCGTGAACATGCTCGGAAATTCCATATCGTCGGTCTTCACGACTGCTGCTGCTCCACGATGTATCTATCTAGCGCGGCGTTCCATAATTTCCATGCATCGGGTTCTTGCTCAAGTATGCCGCGAGCGCATGGTACTCGTTGCTGCAGTTCGGCACGCCGCAGCGGCAATTGACGTTCAGCCGGATCATCGCCGCCATCGTGGGCAGACCGCTCGGTCTGAAATCAGATTCCGACAACACCGGAATCGGAGCCTGAGAGGTTGTACCCGTAGCAGCGCGCATCGCTGAAGCAAGCTCCCCACCCGACGCCTCCATGCTTACCGCGATAATTTGCCGCTCGTCGGCGGCGACCTCGACGCCTTTGGGGCAGCCGCAGATTTCATTGTCCTGCCAGTGCTCCTCGCACCAATGCCCAGCCAGCCTCAATGCCGACAGCCCGTCGCCATTGACGTCCATCCAGTCGAAGAAGTCCTTCGCCTCCTTCAGACCTCGCCCGGTCAGCGTGCGGACGAGCCTGATAGCCGCGATCTTGTTCATCGACGTGCGGTATTCCTTTCGCGTTTGGCGGATCATGTCTACTAGGTTCATAGCGAAACCTCCGTTGCCGCGTGTCCGAGATGCGGCACCGAGACCGAATTGACCGCCTCAATCGCATTCCACGCTTCGTCTTGGCGCGGATGCTTTTGCCAGCACACAGTCGAGCCGCCGGCCTCATATATGCCTGATCCGCCTTGCGGATGGGGGCGCACGGTGCACTTCTTGTTGGGTTCGAGCGGCAACCATTCGGGCGGCTTCTGTGGGATCGGGGCGATCCGCCATGGCTTCGGTGTTCCGTTCCCGTTGCTGTGGCGGTTCGAATTCGTAGTGAGCGCGACCTTGAACTTGCAGGGTCTCGCTAGATCGCGCACAGCCTTGACGAACGCGGCGGGCAATGATGCGTTCATGTCAGCCACGGTCTGCACAACACTCATGAGGATGCCTTTGTAATCTGGCTCCTGCTCGTGCGCCTGCATGACGTCGTCCAGCCGCTTCGCGTTCATCACCGCCTTGAACTCGGCGATCTCCTGTTTCGCGTCCCTTCCGGCTTCGAGGGCAGCCACGATCTCGACGGCGCGGTGGTTGCCCTCGATCAGCGCTTTCCGCTCTGCCCGGTTGAAGTGAGGAACCGGGTCGGAGTCACGCGTCGTCGCGGGTGCAGTGGGATCGTTGCGGTATTCCGCGATCCGGCGCTCCATCGTGCGAAGCGACTCCCACAGCTTGTCCTTGTAGGACTCGTAGTATTCCGTCCACCACGGAATCTTGTGCCCCTGCTTCCGTGCCGCGATCACGAGGTGATGGTTAGTGCCCTTCTTGGAGAGGAGGGACTGCATGTCGGCAAGGTGCGGTAGGATGTCGTCCTGCGCCTGCTTCGCCTTGTTCGCCTTCTCAACGAACTTACCCGTAAGGTCGTCGATGGTCTCCTTCTTAGAGTTGTATGCCGACAGAAAGTCGGCGAGTGACTGGAAGGTACTTGCAGAGAGCGGCGGTGAAATCGAGTTTCGCGACGTTTGTCGCGTAACCTTGCCGTCGCTCGCGGGTTGGCTTGAGTTCGCAGCGAAGTCTTGCGACAGCGCGTGCTCATCTCGTTCGGATGGGACGCCCGGCTGATCAACCTCGCCCATCTTGGGCGAGGTCACGGCAGCGGGCGCGGTGCCCGCTGGTTCTGCTGACTGCTCGACAGTTGTTATCGACATGGAGTTACCCAGTACCCTTCTGAGTACCGAGTCCCTCCAAACATGCCGCTGGCGCGACGTGCCGTAAGCTTTCGCTTCTCGGTGTTCTCCTCGGTTAGATGCAGCGGCAAAGTTGAAATGATTCATCGAACGCCGCATCGGGCACGGCTTTCGGGCTTGCTTTTTAATTTGAGGCTTTTTGATGCCTTGTTATTTTTCTCGGCGGCGGTGAGGCGCTTCGATGAGGAACTCAGTGACAAAATGTGTCATTCTGGGCGGGCAAATTGTCGCTAGAAGACTTGGACAGCGAACTGAGCCGTCACACGTTGCTCCAGTCTTCGGTGAATTGAAGGCGACATCCGCGAGAACCGAGTATTACCTCTTATGTCCTCCAAACGCTTAAAGGTCGCACGGCGACCGCCAAGCGCCACGAGGCACAAATCCAAATCTTGAGGCGGTGTCCTTGTTCCCCTCGGCTTGACGCCGGAATTCCCCGGCGCGAGCCGAGGAGTGTGTTCGTGAACCGCTTAACATCGCAGCCAGATTCGTCTGGCTTGAACAATTTGCCTAACCAGCCGGAGCGCTTCGTGGATGCTGCAACAGCCGCCGCGTTTCTTTCGATCACCCGCAAATACCTGTTGAAGCTCTCACGCCTCGGTCTCATCCCCGCGCATCCGCTCGGCGTCGGATCACGCAAGCAGTGGCGCTATCGCATTTCCGAACTTGAAAGCTGGGGCTTGGCACAGAATGCTGCCCCGGCAGACAATAAGGGCGGCAGTCTCCGAGCAGCCAAGAAGGGAGGCAGATGATGGCTGCAAGGGGATGGTTCCGCAGACCAAAAGGAAAGTTAGTTTACGTCTGGCAGGTCAAAGACCCGGCGACTGGAAACGCGAAAGAGCGTGCCAAGGTCATCGGGGATGCGACCCAGTCGGACGAGGAAGGATGGCAGATCGTAGGCAAGCTAAAGGATCGAGGGGCGATCAAGACCGACCACGAGCCTTCGCCTGACAGATTTTTCAGCGAGACTGCGTCCTACTATCTTGCCAATAAGGAGTGGAAGAAGGAGTCCACGAAGGTGCTTCACACACAGATCGTCAACAAAATCTTGGTGCCCCGGTGGGGCGATCAGGTCGCTGTGAAGATCAAGCCCGTGGAGGTCAAAGCTTGGCTCCGGTCGCTGGACGTGGAAGATGGCACCCGCTACAAGTACAAGACCGTCATGGGCACTGTGTTCAGGTTCGGTCAAGCCGAGGGTTTGCTACCTCTCGGTGAGGCATACAACACGATCAGCTATGTCACGGGGATTCCTGCAACGTCTGACTACGAGGCGGTAGCTCTGACGCCGGAACAAGCATTGAAAGTCTTGGATCAGCTTCAGCAGCCGGAGTATACGATGATCGTCCTCGTGGCGGTGACTGGAATCCGCAGTGGCGAGATGCTAGGGCTGCGTTGGCGAGACATCCTGTGGGATCGTTCCGAAATGAGGATCAAGCAGACCTTCGTTCACGGCAAAATCCAACAGGGTGCAAAAACGAAACTCTCGAAGTCCACGGTTGCCCTGCACCCCATACTTGCGCAACTGCTCAAGGACTGGCGTGAAGAAACCGCGTATGCCGGGGATGACGATTACGTGTTCGCTTCGCGGAAAACTTGGGGAAGGACGCCGAGGTACGGGTCGGTTGTTGTCGAAGACTACGTGCGGCCCGCCGCAGTTCGGGCAGGCGTCCTAGAGATCAAGGATGGCGAAACCTTTATCGACGGCGAACTGGTGAAGCGGTTCGGTTTCCACACGTTCCGGCACTCGTTGACAAGCTGGCTGATGGCAAACGGCGAGAACCCGCAGATCGTCCGAGCCATGCTGCGTTGGACGAACCTGAACATGCTGGCTCACTACACCCACGGCTTCAAAGCCGACAAGCTTGAGGCACAGGGGACAGTTCTGAAGAAACTCGTCCGCCCCGGCAATCCCTCGGATCGGGAGCCGGAACGGGAGTCGGAAGAGGTCGAAAGCTCGTAAGTGATGGTGGGCGCTATAGGATTCGAACCTATGACTTCCACCGTGTGAAGATGGCACTCTACCGCTGAGTTAAGCGCCCACTCATAACGGGTGACACGGTTCCGCTGATTCTAAAAGATTTACTCGGGTTTTGCCAACGTGAAACCCTCGTCTGAGGCGCTAAAACTGCCGAATTCTGTGTCTAGATGTGTCCTGCGAATCGTTCGCACGGACAGTTTTTATCGCCGAACAGGTAGGCGAACAACGCAAGTCAAACTTTCAGGATTGAAGCGCAGTGTCGTACCAATCGTCCGGCGGACGCGACAGGTCCCAAATGTTTTCTGGCGTCTCTAAAGCGACACCGCACAACTGAGGCCGCTCGGGATCAACATGAACAACCTTCGCGTTAGCACGCATACCTGTTAAGACAACCTGAATTTTGATTTTCAATTCACTGCGAAGTGGAACGCCAGCGGAGATCAGTGCTCCATGACGGTTGACGACAAGTGTTACTCCATCGCACATCAGAGGCTCGCCGAGACCCTGAACTAAAATTTCGATCTTTAGGGGAACACGAGTGCTTCTTCTTCGGGAGTCACCGTGAAAGTGAGTGTCTGACAAAAGCCGCCCCCTGTTGCTGCTGGAATCATAATTCTTGGGCGGCTAGCGTCGCTAGTGCCGCCAAAATGCGAACCGATTGGCGACCGACAGGGTCTTGCCTTTAATTCGCACCAGCTTCCATACGAAAAAACCCACAAACTCGGCTGAGACCACGACGTTCAACGAAATTTGTCAGCCCGAGAAAGGGCAAGGACATCACTGACGCAGGGCGCGAATTGGATTCCCAACCACAGCCAATTTGTGGTCCAG
>Ga0126381_100002689_pt1 | contig 19232 bp, 25 predicted proteins | sample PanSoiMetPlot_28_FD_96465 | JGI IMG/M metagenome (GOLD analysis project Ga0126381, IMG submission 96465) | Tropical forest soil microbial communities from Panama - MetaG Plot_28 | ecosystem: Environmental > Terrestrial > Soil > Tropical forest > Bulk soil | place: Panama | collected 2016-02-17
ATTCATGGAAATTAGGTGACAAATCTTATGGGTTTTCTCATATGGGACCATTTGGTACAACATTATCTAATGCTGCCGATGCCTGGGATATGTATTACAAGGCTACTGATGCAACTACTCAAGCTAGAATAGCTGAAGTAGGTATTCAGATGGCTGGTGAGATAATTGAAAATAGTGATTACATGGAGTTTGTAAGTAATGTGGTTCATGTAGCAGATGGATTGGCTAGAGGCAATCTAAAGGCTGGACAAGAATATCTTGGACGACAGCTTACTGGTTTTATTCCTGCTCCAGTTAGAATAGCCGACCACGTACTTACACCTGGTGGACACAGCGCACAGAATTTACTAGATGAAATTAAGCAAAATATTCCTTACTGGTCTGAATCAGTACCACCAAAACGAGACCAATGGGGTAAGATTGTATATCCGCCTATTGCTGTATCGGGTAGTGATTTATTATCAAAACCAATGAGATTATTTAACGAACTTAGCCCAGTACCTATTTATACCAATACCGATATTGACCCAGTTGAAACTGAACTCTATCGTTTAGGGGTCTATCATCATGAAATTCCACCCTTTATTTATAAACGTGGAACTGATGCTGTAGCAATTAGTCCTCAGTTACAAGACCAATGGTCGCAGTTAACTGGTAATCAGTTAACCGACCCAATGGGCAGGAATCAGTATGATAGAATGGCAGAAGAGATGGATAACCCTAATTATCAAAAAGCTGATGATATTACGAGAAAGCAAAGATTAGGCATGATTCATTCTCGCTATTATCACCTCGGCAGAATGCAGATATTAAGAGACAATCCTGATGTGCATAATTCAGTAGAACAGGCAGCACATACTAGACCTGAACGAGTAGAAATTTCTCCAGCCTGGGAAGCTAAAGTTCTTCAACAGTATGGTGAACAGGTTCCACCTGAAATAAATAGTGAAGCTACATCACAAAATCTTGAGAATGCTGGAGAAGTTCCACTAGGAACCAAGTAAAATGAGTGTAACTTCAACTGAATCAGCCCATGCTTACGTTAGTGATGGGTTTAATACATCTTATTCCTTTCCTAACTATTTCATCAACCAACAAGATTTGCTGGTACAGGGGCTGGACCCTTCTGGTGCGGTATTCACGTATGAAATAAACGCAGATTATGTAGTCAGTGGTGTAACTAACTTGGTTGGTGATTATCCAAGTGGAGCTAATGTAATCTTCAATGTCGCTCCATTAGCTGGTACTCAGGTATTAATTCAGCGTATTACCAATCGTACTCAGGATGTCTTGTTTTTTAATAATGGACCATTGACTGCTGAAGTATTGAATCATGCCCTGGATAAACTGACTTTAATTGTACAGGAGGGATTCATCAGTGGCTATTTAGGAGTAGCTCTAGCACCACCCACCTTTGGCTATCCAACCTATCCCTATGGTAGCTGGTATAAGAATGGCAACCCCATAGCCGGTCAAATGTTTGGCTGGATTCTAACCATGGATAACGTATGGAACGCATTTGGAAATATTTCCCTGTCCTTCTAGTATTCATTTTGTGGGCTAAAGCATCCCCCTGTGCTCAAAATTATCAGGGGGATTCTTTTACCTTTAGTCCACCTAAAACCTTTGGTTCATTAGGTGGAGTAGTTAATGGACGGCAACAATACTGTAAAGACTGTAATCCGACTAGTAACCCCTGTACCGCTGGTGGTACTGGTGCAATGGCTCAGGGTATCAATAATCAATGGGTATGCACACCTGGCACTGGTGGCAGTGTTACTCCACCACCGTTCATTACCCTGAATCCAATGCAGTATGGTTGTCATAATGACATTAATTGGGATACTTCAGTTGGTGCGGCTAATAATACTGCAACAATCACCAGTACCAATAATCCCTGGACTGCGGCTGATGTAGGTAAGTCTATTGAATTAGTTGATACTACAGCCACTTATTCTCCCTTTGTTGGTACCATTACCGCTTATAATGCACCTAGTTCAGTAACCATGAATGCAGTACCAACTGGAGTAACTAATGGTGATGCATTCTCTGCCTATTGGGGAACATCAGATGATACCTGTCTATCCAATCTAACTGCGGCAATGACCGCCAATACGACAGCATTAAATGGTGTCGATGTTCATTTTAATGTGCCTATTATATTCACCCAATCAATTGTATTTAGTCATATAACTGGCCGTGTTTCTGGTAACGGTTGTGGATTATATAAACCGAGAGGTCCAACAACTGGTTCTCCATTTATTTATATGGGAGCTACACCAGATGTTAACGGCATAACAGTTAAAGCTAGCTGGAACCTTACACTAGATAATTTATGCGTTATTGGTAATTCCTATGCTCCACTTAAATCAGGATTAGACTACCAACAGTTAATTAGTCCACCTGATACTATTAATGTAATGAACATGGTAGAGAATTCTTATTTTGGTTATGGCTGGTTAATGCCAAATATGCCCTATGATGCTGGTCAGGTATACACAGCTACACCAACAGCTATAAGTGGTAATACCATAACCTTAGCCTCTACTGTACCATTTGCTTCACCCGGACCTGGACCTGAACAACAGCTTGAAGTAGTTGATGTAGCTGGTGGAGCACCAGAAGGTAATGAATTAGTTCAAACTGCTCAGACCTATGTCCGTGGTGCTAATCCGATATTACTACAGAATAATTTAATTAGGACACATACACCAGCTACTACCAGAGTATTAATTACTCAACCTGCGGTTATTACCGGAGTATTGTGGGATAATAAATCGTCCCAAGATGATAAAAATAAAGTATTGAATGTCCAAACCCGCGGAGTTAATACTTGTATCAATGTCAATGAAGCTGCTGCTCAAGGTGCCTTCTTTCATGGACTAGGCTGTACACATTCACTGGTCGGTATATCATTAACTGGTGGTAACATGATAGCCGATGTACCTGAAATGGAGGGTGTCGGGGTCTGGCTGACCGACGGTAATGTTGGTGATTTAATGGTTAATGAAATGAACGGTCAGCAAGGTGGTGGAGGTGGCACTTATGGACCTGGACTTAGATTCAATATCCAAGGTGGATATATACCCATTCTAACTCAAGATTCAGGACCAACTGATTTCGGTACCATAACCTGTAATAATTGTTTTATTGACCTCTGTACCACACTCAATGTCAATGGCGATATTATTAATCTGGGCAAAGGTCAAGCTGATGATGTTAGATTTATTCGAGCACGGTTAGGGATTGATGCCAACTGTCCATTGGCCAACACCACTAATCCAACTATTCATGCCTATGGTGGTTCAGGTTCTCATGATACTGTGTTTGAAGGACGATTCATTGGTAACGTACAGCATCAATTAAGTATCACTGACCCCGGTGGAGCTGATAATCGAGCCTTTAGGTCATACCATTTATCTCGATTACCAGCTAATAGTAGTGATTCGCCTGATATTGTTGATTTAATTCTTCGTGGTACAGAATCTTATAACGGTGTGCCAAGTAATAAACAAGATAAGCCTGGGTTGCTATCGCAGTATGGAAATATTTTTGCTAAACAGATTGATGCTCCGCCAGCCAGTATTCTTTCAGTGACCTGTACTGGTGGTACTGGTGGACCTACCGACTACTGGTATCATTATGCCTGGTCAGTTGGAAATGGTAAAGGTACTCAACGCTACCAAAATGCCAATCTAACTGGGTTCTCAGTTAATTGCACTAATCCACCGTCAGCGGTTAATCCTATTTCAGTTACTGTTTGGCCAGTAAGAGGTGGACAACAATTAAATCTATTCCAGGCTTCTTGCGCTCATGGCTGTGCCGACCCATTAAACGAGACCCAAGTAGCTAGTCAACCAAATAATACTACACCTAGCAGTGGATTTGGACAGAACACCATCCAGGATACTGGTGGCGGACCTGGAATAGCTATGCCACCGACAGTTAATGGTAATACCACTGGATTAATTACGGCTGACTTTGGCTTTGGTTTAACTAAACTCGGAGCTGACCCTATTATTGCTCCTGGTAATGCTAACTGTTGGCTTTATGCTTTACAAGGCACCACTGGTGGAACCTGTAAAATTCAGGCTATTTGTGGTACTTCATCCACTCCAGTAACAATAATGGATAATATTGGTGGTGGATGCTAGTGGAACCATTCTTCCCATTCGTCACCGAGAATTTCAGCCCCAATATTATGCTTCTCTTGGAGCTTATTTAGTATCTTATCTTCGATAGTTCCTTCAGTAATCAAATCGATATAGGTCGCTTTATTAACCTGACCAATACGATGGATACGGTCCTCTGATTGTAATCGATGTTCCAGGTTAAATGAATTATTGAAATAGAAAGCATAGGATGCTTCTGCCAAGGTAAGGCCAAAACGTGCCGTACCAGGATGTAATACTAGTGCCTGGAGTTTACCTTGGTGGAATAGTTCAATATCACGATTACGTTCAGGTAAACCAGTACGACCATAAAAAGCTCCAATTTTTATCCCGTGCTTTAATAGTAATAATTGAATTGAATTAATATTATATACATAACAGGACCAGATTAGAAACTGCTTATCTCCAATTTCATTGTCGATGGTATCAATTAGCATTTGATATTTATGGCAAGGAAATTCAGCACCAGCAGAGATTAATATTCCATTGGCTATTTGATGGAGTTTTTCTAGCTGAGTCAATATGGTAGTAGCGAAGGTTTCTTTACCCGAACCTTTGATTAAGGCATAACCTTCATTCTTCATTTGTTGATATAATTCAATTTGCTCTTTGGTCATTTCAACTGAACGTCGAGTATGAATTTTATCTGGTAAATCCAAACAGTCTTTCTTTAGTATTCGGCTAGAATAAGGTTCAATTAAAGCTTGTAACTTATCGATATTCTTTGGTCCGATTGAAATGGTTACTCGATTATCTAGCTTCCTGGTGATACAGAATTCATTACGAAATGAATAGAATGATTTATGCCCGGTTAAACCTGGATGTAAAAATTCCAGTTGGGTATATAAATCTTCTGGTGATTTAAGCACAGGAAAGCCAGATAAGATTCTTTTATATTCTACTAGCTGACTAAGTATCAATACCTGTTTAGTCCGCTTAGCTCCAGGGGTTTTAATAGTAGTAGATTCATCAATAAACCAGGCAGTTGATAATGTGGTACAGATACGATGGGCATATTGATATACCCTGGCATGTGAAAAAGCTTCAATGTTGACAATAAAAACCAGTAAACGAGTCTTAGCTGCACTGGTTAAATGACTACCTATGAGTCTACTATCTTCTTGATTCATGCCACCAATCCATTGAATAATTCGGAAATTCATATCCGTATAATATTTAAATAAAGTATCAATCCAAACTGGCTTTAGCACTGTTTTAGGTGCGGTAATAATTAGAGCTTTAATCTTTCCTTGTTGATACAGATATTTGGCTGATTCTAGAGCTAAAATAGTTTTACCTGTACCAGTCTCTAAAAAGAAAGCATAAATATTTCTATCCTTAGATAAATTAAACACCTTAGCCTGGTGGTTAAATAATTTTATTCTTGGGCTTTGTTGTACAGCTTGATTATTACTTCCCATTGTTTTTCACTCAAAAAAATATTTTTACCGTACTTCTGCCAACGTTTATAATTATCATCGGCAAAATCTTTCTCCCACTGATTAAGTTTCTCAGGGTTATTATTAATACATTCCAACATTTCTTCTAATTCTTCATTTTGGTCGTCGGTTAAAGCCATGCTTCTTCTCCTTCTTTTGTTTCTGTTTAATTTCCACCATACCTAATACCATTTTGTTGGGATTTTTATCAAGATGTAAGTTTCTAAATAAACGCTCATTAGTAAGATTAGCTTTAGGATGTATTGGCATTTTATCCCTCTCGTCAATTCTTATTTTCATCACACTGTTTCCAATTTAAACCCGCACCCATATCCACCCGTACAGGGAAATCCAGTTCAAAAGCGTCCTCCATAATCACTTGTATATCTAAATCAATCTCCTTATTAATCTGCTCTTCATCTAATTCATAAAGCAATTCATCATGTACCTGAAGTAATGGTACTAAGCCAAGTTGTTCATGAATATTAATCATTGCCTGCTTAGTTTGGTCAGCCGCACTACCTTGGATTAAATGGTTAAATGAATCACTAGCACTAGCCCGATTGAATTGTAACTGTCTGCCACCAAGTGTTTTAATCCAGCCCCTAGCATTTGCTTTGGTTAAACAATGGTCCTTTAGTGGTTTTAACCAAGGCACTGTGGCACGGAACTGCATAAGATACTCCACTGATTGCTTCATATCTATGTGCATCATACGAGACAATTTCTCTGGTCCCATATTGTAACAGGTAGCCAAAGTAATCGTCTTAGCTGGAAATCGTTCAATATGCATAGCAATTTGAATTGGGCTGTAAAAATCAGCATCGGGACTAACATATAAATCTCTCCATTTCTGTATCTCAGGTAGATTCAGTTTAGATGCGTAATGTAACATCAGGGTAGGCTCTTGCTGCTTGTAATCGAACTTGAATAATAATTTACCTTCTTCTGGAATAAAGGTAGAACGTATTCGATTACCTTCATGACTTCGATGTGGTATCTGTTGGACGTTAGGATGGCCAGAGCTAAAGCGGCCAGTAATAGTTCCCCCATATTCAGAACAACCATTAAAGAAATCTGGATATATCTTACCATTCTTCAAATAACTTTTAATCCCTACACAGAAAGTATTAATCAACCTATGCAGTTTCCTGGCATTATGTAATGCCATTACTTGAGGATGTGTTACTGATTCTAAAAACCAAGTAGGAAATGAAGGAAAACCAAGGCCATGTCGTTTGGTTGGTTTGGTTCGTGGATAACTTAAACCCAGTCGATTGAATAACTCGACTATTCTAGCATTAGCCCAGATATCTTCAATTCCACAATTATTTAATTCCATTGATAGCAGGGATTTAAAATCTCTTTCTAAAGCATTTAACTGTCCTTCATTAATCTTGACTCCTTGTTGCTTCATTTTAACTAGAATAGGTATCAATGCAAATTCTCGTTGAGCTGCCTCACTATCCCGATACTTAGCTAGTTTATCATCCAGTTTAGCTGTCAAATCAACATCGTGACAACAATATTTTTCAATTGTACCAATAGGCATTTGATATAGCTTAGTAGGGTCAATTTCAATTTTCTCACCTAACCCCATCGTTTTAGATAGATAATCCAGACTGAATGATGAACAATTATTTTTATTTAGTTGAGCCATTATCAGTGTATCACGGAACCTGCCGGCATGTAGCCAGCCCGTATCATGATAAAGCCAACCAATATCATACGGAGCATGATGACACACGATAGTAGCGTTACTAGGTATACTACACAAATAACGATTAACTTGGTCAAGGTCGTAATTTGTCTCTCTCTTATGACGAAGTGGATAATATTGCGCTGGCTGATTATCCAACTTAATGCCAATGCCAAGTATATGACCCAAATCATAAACGTAACTCACTCCCTTATCCTGTAATAATGGGTCATAAGTTTCAATATCAATAATTACTCGTTTAGCAGACTCAGTTGGGGGAAATTGACCGAGCATTAATTAACTCCTCCCACCTGGTATTTGCTACATTCCTATAATAGTTACTTTCTAAAATAGTATAGTAATACTGATTAGCTAACTGACGACTCATTAACGCTATTTCACCTATCTCTCTGAACTTCAATTTATAATGCATCCGAAGTAAGTAAATAAGAATTTGAGTATTAATTAATTCTAACCCGTGTACTCTTACCTCTCGGTTTTCCTTAATATCATGTTCTATTGCATAGAAGAAAACAAAATCAGGACAGCTCATAGAATAATTCAGTTCGGGGTTCGAGAATATAAAGCTTGTTTCGTGGTCGGGTAAGTCCGACATACCACACCCTCCTTTCAGCTTCACTATCAAGCTGCTCAAAAGTAGCTGGTGAAACATCAGGACAGATTATCACATTATCAGCTTCAGTCCCTTTGGCACCATGAATAGTTGAAGCCAACACGTTGAATTTGGTTCGCTCATTCCATTTAACATCCTGCTGTAACCATTCCCAACTAAAACCTACTTCATCATATTCTCGCATTAAATTTCTGATAATATAATTATTACGAGACAGGATTAAATAAGATTCACCAGCATTAAAATTAGGGAAGTCAGGTACATAGTGTATATTAATCTCACCTGTCAGTTTACTTCGTGGATACTTCACCTGCCATCGAGCCAATTGAAATATATCAGTAGGTATACGATATTGAGTCTCTAAGGTTTCTATCTCACATTCCAACTCAAGCTGAAGATATTCTTGTCGGTCTACACCTGCCCATTCAAATATCATTTGGTCAGGGTCACCAGCAAAGATGGTATAACCAGCCTGATTGAATAACAGATATACAAATTGCATTTGAAGTGGAGTTAAATCCTGTATCTCATCGACACAGACTAAATCAAACTTAGGTAAAATAGTAGTTCCTTGAACCACTTGGTATATCATATCATTGAAATCAAATAGTCCTTGTTCCAATTTAAACTGAACATAACTTCGTAACATACCTGATTCAAATACATCAGGCTCTTTTAGTTTAGCTTTAGCAATCATCAATCTTCGGTATTCAATATCATCCTCGGTTAAACCAAAATTAAATCCATCTTCTTCACTTCGATAGCGACCAGTAAATTCATAACCATAGTGATTACCAAATCTAAGCATATCATTCCATTTCAATACCTGATTAGCTTTTAATTCTAAAAGTTCAAAACAAAATGAATGAATCGTTCTAACATATTTTAAATCTTTATCAGGGTAATATTGTCTAAGTCGTTGTTTAGCTTCATTAGCCGCTCTACGAGTGAACGAAACGAAGGCAAAACTACTAGGTTTTCTTTCCAGTATTTTTTGTACCAGTTGATACGTCTTTCCTGTTCCTGGTGCTCCTAACAAGAGCGTAGGCTTCATTGTTAGTCTCCTTTACTTTATTACATAACTCAGAAAGTTCATTAGTAACGTGCTCAAGAATTGCTAACTGCTCTTGAATATGGTCAACACGTTCATGAATCTGCTTTAATAGCTTATCTAGGTCACGTTGCTCCATATCAAATTACTTTCTCCTTTGATTGTCTCTCTTGAATCAAACCTTCTAATTCTTCATCCACATGCATGGCAGTAAATCGATAGGATTTTTTACTATCGTCAGTTTTACCAAAGCTGGTTTGTGCTCCTTTGTTCTTAAGAAACCAGGTTATTTTACTTTTGGATACTTCAATCTTACGAAACCTTATAAAACCAAGTAATGATTCAAACTTAAATCGTATTGAATGAGTATCTTCATGATACCACACACGACCATTAGCTATATCATCTCGATTAGGTGATAGTCGGTTAATTACAAAAGCGATGAAAGCATTATTGAGTTCATCCAAAGTGAACATAGCATCTTCATGAACTTCAATTACCTTATTTATTTGTGCCTGTAACCAAGCCTGCCATTGCTCCTGTTTAATCTTGGGTAGAACAATATTAAGACTATTCAAACACTTAATCGAAAATTTATGTGGGTCATGTAATTCTTCAGTGGTTAATTCTAACCGACCTCCTTCAACATCTAATATCCAAAAAGCCTCATCACCAACTATCTTAGTGATTGAATTAACAATAGGTAAACTGTTCATACTGGATATACCATACTTTCGAGTACGGCACAATGGTGCATTGCAAAACGACACCAGTGGCTCTATATTGCATTGATAGTTATACTCCTTCTTACTCAACGACTTGATAATTTCATCAACCTCCTTATCGGATAAATGACTACCAAAGAATTTTTTATTAAACCTTCGTAGTAATTCTTGCCATTCACCTGGTACTGCTTTCTTACAGTAAACTCCAATGTTAAATAAAGAAATATTATTAGTGTGGTTAGGAAAACCATTAATACTCATTACCTGAAGACATGGTGGTCCCTGTTCAATTGGACTGGCATTATAGTCAAATGAACTTTCCTTACCAAAGAATGAAGCCTCAACTTGTTTAGATAGAGCATAAGTAATAAATTCGTCTAAGTCTATCTCCCTGACACTGTTCTGCTTCAATACAATACACCTCCTAGTATGTCCAAAGTAAGGCATATTAAGCCAGTTACCCAAGTCACCACGATTAGGGTCAATCTTATCCTGCTTGGGAAATATTTCTGAGCCACCAAAGCCAAGAAAGCTGCTCATACTAAGTAAATACCTGCGCATATCCTTAGCTGGTATACGGTCCTTACATAAAAGAAAAATCCACAGTCCACCTGATTTACTGCGACAGGGAACTAGTGGAGTAGTAGACAACCTCTCTAATACTTCGTAATGGTCTAATTCATAATCATCAACATCAATAACTCCCCAAAAACAGGTATCTTCACTTTCAGAAATAGGTATAATACCTATTGATGGTGCCTTACCATCAAGGTGATTTAACCAGAGTTCATCAGTAACCTGTTGTCGAACGGTACTACATCGACCTATTACTTTATTACCCTCCTTACCCTCAGATGTAAACTGTCCATAAGCATATTCAGAACCTTTAAAGATTCGATGTATAAGTTTTGCTTGAGATATATCAGCCACATCCCTGCCTCCACCCTATAATACTTCACCGTTGCTATTGCCATTACCTCCATTCTCTTCGTAAGTAAGTAACCTATCAGGTAAGAAATCAATCATAGTATGATAATCTTCTTTACATGCATTATAAAGCTGAAGGTCAGATTGTTGAGTAACCCATTCAAACTTCCAAATGTACCATGAACCTTTATTATTAGATTTACTACTTACCGAAGCTTTATATACATTAGCAAAACTAGCTTGTCGCTTAGCCTGCATAAATGTATTCCACTTCTGTGCTGGTGTGCGTTGTGAGCGGTGTAATAAGAGAATAACTTTATTCCAATCTTCCTCACCTAACCGACATAAATACTGATAAGTTGGAACAATTACATTGCCATTAGCCCTGGCTATATTACCATCCGCGTCTGTATGAATATCTTTAGGTGTAGTAGCCAAAGTATATTTAGCAACTAATCCACCACCTATTTCTCTTGGCTTCCATTCTACATTCCTACTATTCATACGAATTGGAATAATATGCACTTCATCATAACAAATGCCAGACTGAGTAGAAAGTAGCATACCCTGTCGAGCATTAGTATTGTACTTTTCATGTCCTCGCTTCAGTTCATCACTAGTAGATTGAAGGAGGTTTAGAAAGGGAATCTGGAAGTCTTCAGTACCAAGTTCTTCCAATCCCATACCGGCATCAGCTTCGTAATCTATGGTTTCTTTTTTCTTATTGTCTTTCTCGTCAGCCATGGTAGTCTCCTGGTCTAAAGGCTGGCTCACAACCAGCCCGTAGATTGCCCAGTTAAATCCCCCTTGAGTTAAGGTTAAACGTGGTTCAATTCACTCTTATCACGATGAACGGTTAATGACCATTTAACTGGTGAACTAGGATTAGATGAATCAATCTTATAACCATTAACTAGATGCTGTGATTTTAATTTATATAGAACTCCATGTACTTGATTATCAGTAAACTCTCCTAAGGTGGCTATCTCTCTGGCTGTTAAAGGACTATCATGTTCGGACATAATACTAACTACCCGTTCAGCAGTTTTACCTTTCGGAGTATATTTAGCCCGAACATTTCCTGGCATACGGTCAGATTTAGGTATAATTGATTGCGGTACACCAACCTCACTAAATATAATCTTCTTCAGGTTAGTTCGTTTATATTGGAGTTCCTCAATCATTCGACCAGCCATTTCATAATCATTCAATGCTTCTTCTTTAGTCATTCTAATTCTCCTTCAGTAAGCTTTCTATCATAGTTAGATTCTAACCAAAGTAAAAAATCACTCAGTACTGGATTAGCTTCTTTTTCCTTATCAGTACCATCATACTCATCCAGGGTTTTTAAATCCTCTATATATGTCTCTTTATGAAATTCAACTAGACGAATAAATTCTTCTTTAGTCATTCTAATTCTCCTATTTAACTACTGCAATTCGACCAGTCCAATTCTGAAACAGCTCTAACGGTAACTCGGTTCCAGCTTCGGACTGCTCTTTAAACCAAGATTCCAAAGTCTTCCAATGAATATCTTTATTAGTGTATTCGTATCCTATACCATTTACCTCACAAGCCTGTTTTAAAAACATTACTACAGCAGGGTCACGGGTATAGACTGCAAACACGGACTGGACTAACCCAGCAAAACCATTCTTCTGTAGCCACTGATAAAACAGTTCAGTTCGTTCCTTATCAATCTCACCAGCTTGATTCTTAGCTAGTCGAGCTTCATATTTAAACTGGACCTTAATTGTGCCTCCAGACGATAGCTGCACTGAATCTAAACCTAATTCAAACATGGAATCAGGAATTGTTACCCGCTCAAGCTCATAACGCTTGGATTTAGCATCAGCCAGTTCAGTTTCTAACTGTTTAATTCTAGCCAAAGCTTCCCGATGTTGTTGTGCTAACTGCTCTAATTCCTTAATATAACCTGGCATAATTCTATCAATAAATCCTAGTTGACTTAAACCTTCTTGGAAGTTAATTTCATCAGCGCACATAACTGGAGTTACCTTTACGCTTGGTAACACTATCGAATGAAGTAACTACTTCCCAATCCAAATCATTATCCTCCTTTCGTATAATTTGAACAAACCCTGAATCCTCAAAATGTAACGTAATTACCTTAACACTATCAGTAATAGGTACATCAATTAACGTTTGCTGTGGCCGATGAACATTTTCTTCGGTTGAATAATCGAAGAGATTGCGGAATCTGGGAGCCATGAATAACCTCTTTAAACCATTAAAATGAGTTTAACTAAAGCATCTAAACTAGTGACTACTTCATCATCTATCCTATACATACCCTCCTTCACCTTTGTCACTGTAACAACCATACCACCAGCAGCTCTTAACTGACGATGCCATGATTTCTGTAATGAACTTAAAGGATAATCTCCTACTTTAGTTTCTATCCATATACTCATTCCTTGATAACAAACATAAATATCTGGAACACCAGCACCAATAGCAGTTTCAATTCGTTGAACGAAACCACCTTGCTGCCGCACCTTGTTTACCAACTCTTGACCGAACTTCGTCTCTGACTTCACGACGGTTGTTATTCTGCACTTTCCAAGTTGCCCAACGACAATTATCAGGTGTATAGTTACCGTTGTTATTTATACGGTCTAGGGTTAATCCAGGGGGACGCGGTCCCATATCTTTTAGAAACTGAAAATAATCCTGTATCCATTCTCTACATACATAAATACCTCTACCACCATAGTCTTTATAGCGTTTATGATTCTCATGATAACATCTGGCAATCATACTATACCAAGCCTGATATTCAGCTGAACGAGAATTAAAATGTCCATAGCACTGATATTTTAATCCTTGTCTTAAACTATTACCATTAACTTCTTCTATTTTGCCACAATCACATTGACAAATCCACCGGACACTACTAGTTGACGGTCCTCTTATTGGAGCTTCTTTAATAACTAATAAAGTACCAAACTTTTTACCAGTTAGTTCAATCTTTGGTCGTCCCATATTATTTAACTAACCTAAAATCATCTGAAGATAAACATTCAGCTTGTTGATATTTATCTACATATCCAAGTTCTTTTCTAAATAAAAGTGAATGCATTTCGATATATGTTCTTACTTTTTCTTGATGAGCCTTTATATTATAATCTCGAGCATCTTCACATTCTTTAGCAGAATCAAAAGACTGTACGTTCTGCCACATAGTTGCATAATTAGCTGGAACTAAAACAGTATTTTCATCCGGTGTATGATGTACATAATTAGGTACCATCAAATACCAGCCAACTGAAGCCATTACTAATCCCTTCTTCCAATTCATTTATTTTTCTCCTTTCATCTTCTTTACCTGTTTATAAGCTTCTTTTAGTATTTCGCTAAACTGAGATAACTCTTCCGCGGCTTCATTAAATAATTCTTGATACCAGGTTTCATCTTGACAGATTAATTCAACCACAAGCTTTCTAACTGCTTTATACTCATCATCTGATTTTGCATGTACAAGTTGACCAATAAGAAGAAATGCCTGCTCTCTTTCAGTCATTTCATTAATCTCCAAAATTCCTCTTCAGGTACATATCTATATGACAAATTAATCTTATCACACCATATTCTGCGATGACTAGGAAATGCTTGCCTAAATGACGATTGAGTTAATTCATAAAATACCTCCGGCTTGGTTATATGACAAAATGTAATAATACTACCAGGATGGAACAGGATATCACCATTGTTCCGAAATAACAATGAATAGTGTCCATCACCAACCCATGCAGGCTTATCCTGGATAGTATTAAAGATACTAAAGAAATACCTAAGTGCTTCCTGTTCCAGGTTCATTTCAGTTCCTTCAAAAGTAAACATAGTTGAACATAAATCAAACCTAATTGACCACGACATTCGTTACATTCCTGGGTATATCTGCCACAATTCATAACCTCCATAATAGTTTCTCTAATAAATTCCACCCTAGTTACTGGACTAACTATCACTTCGTTCGATTGGTTGGGCTGGACTTCCGTCGTAGTTCCTCCAGAAAGCCTGTTGAACATTAAAGACACGTTCTTTCAGTATCTCTATATCTTTGGCATTAATTATTTCTAAACGATGATTCCTAATATACTGTTCAGCTGAGATGTAAGCCAGGGTATGCATCTTCTTACTATCCACTAATTCTTTACATCTATTACAGGCTGCCCATTTACCACCTAAAGACGGTACACCAATATTACTGGTAATCATCATTACATCATCTTTAGCTACATACCACCATTTAGGAGGATGACTACAATCAGCACAAAAATCACATAGCAGTTGTTTCATATTTCTATTTCTCTCATTGACCTCATACGTTTATTTATTTCCTCATATTCTTTCAAAGTAGTTTTGAGTTTGTTTTTATTAAGAAACCAACCCTTATCTATCTCTTCATTAATCAATTTAGATAGCTCTATATTAAACCAAATAATTAAATCAGGTAATTCATTTACATTTACTGACACTATAAATAACCTCCTAAATCCTTGAATCTATACTCATTTTCGCAAAATGCGAAAGACCTGCGCCCTCCGGTGTCAAGTATATCATGATTGTAAAAATGTTGTCAATATGTAAATATTACAAAGTTATCCACAGTATGGTTTCTTTTTTCAACCAAATTCAACCTGAAAGCGAATGATAAGCGAACATTGGACGTTTTTTCAACCAAATTTAGGCCAAAAGCGAAGGGACGGCGAATAGAAAGCGAACCAAAAGTGAAATAGCCTATAAGACGTTTATACACTGACCGATTACCGGGTAGCGGTTAGCAAACGAGCGTTTGGTAGGCTTGCAAATTGCAATGGTACGGAATATGCATAGCCGGATTTTTGCATAACGAGAATTGGCACGTTCTTTGATTGCGAATTTTCGCTATAAGACGCTATAAGACGCATTCGCATTTTATATACGCTAAGCTAGTTCATTAGGTGTTTTCGCGTTTTATAAGACGCATTTCGCATAATGCGCGACCACCCTGGCGGCTAGACCAGTAATAGCGCGCAATAACGTCTAATAGACAATGGCACGTGGCATGCAATACACATGGTCTGACTGCAAACGACGAACGGAGGCTACGCTATCACTTAATTATTGTCTTAGCTTTGTTGGACGTGCCTGAAATGCGTCAAGAGTACGGTGTGGATATTTACTGACCATACCTTATGGAAAGCCGCATAGTAGAAGCACCAGCGCATTACCGCGACAAAGCCGTACACATAGTAATGGACAACCTGCCGATAGGGTACGCTATCGGTAACAGTTAACTAGGCTATGCATGGCCTAACGTTGAACATGCGAACAAGCTTGATAGCATTGGAGGATATAAATAGGACTGGTAAAGCCTATAAGATTAACTCGGTAATTGGGCGATAGCTTGCGTGGATTATGCAAGATTCGTGCCAAAGTTTTAATTGGCACCGTGAAACGGTGTCGAAATAGGAATTAGGAGATTACAGTGTTTGAATATTACCGATTGAAAACTTTTCGCTTTATGCGACATATGGTTACTGTCATGAAGCATGGTGGTTATCCACGCTGTACTCGAAGGAACTATCTCCGGTCATTGCGTGGCGGTAGCAGGTTACATGCCGCTAGCCATTACTGCTCAATAAACGGCAACGGTCCGCGTCATTACACGTTACTGAAGTAGGAATTAGGAGATTATGATGTTACACTTTTATTTGACCTGTATGCCCGCTGTGATTACCGCTAGCTGGTACATTTCAGGGTGGTTGAATAGATGGCTATACAGTGACCGTATTGGACGGTGTTCACCTTGTATGGGATGGGGCTGTCAGCATTGTAACGATACCGGGTGGATACGATGAACAATTTAACTCCATTTGAACAGGACAAACTTGACCAGTGGAAACGTACCGTAGCCAAGCTTACCTTAGAGTACATCGAAGTAGTCAAGGCTGCTAATCGTGGTCAGGTAAGCTCTCAGGGTTTACGTCGAGAAGAGTTTCTGGAGCGGATTTACGAATCTACCACTGAAGCTCTCCTTGCAGCATGGCAAGACTTTACCGATAACATTTACTAGGCTATAGGGGATTATTATGACAGTGACAGTGACTAACGTTGAACAGGGTAAGGGTGTAGTGTCCTACGATTTTAACTGCGGCTGTGATTGTGTGGTAGACCGTGATGATGGCTATGTTCTGCTTGGAATTAGCTGTAGACAGCATAGGCATGTGGATAGAAGAGAACGGATAGCAGCTTACAGAGAAGCTATCAACGATTACGTCTTTGGTAAGCAACAGGAGGATGAGGCTGAAGGACTAGATAAGACGAGGGTAAAGGAATAACCATGAAACAAGGTGAACAAGAAGCTTTAGATGATTAAAGTAATAGGTAACAGGGTGCTAACCACGCCCTTCTAACAGAATTAGGGATTAGGTTATGTCAGATACTAAACATTGGCCTACAGTGAAGGAATTAATTCAGGGTAGAATTGACCGGCAGGCAGCTTTGCAGGCTAAAGAAGCTCTATTGCAGGCTGATAAACAGCAAACTGGTACTTTACCAGTACAACAGGGAGATAATAACATGGCGGAAACCAATCAACCAACCACTGAAACTCGTGCAAGTGCGATGATGGATAAGTTGCGTGGTGCTCAATCATCTGCTCAAGTGATTGAAGCAATGAAAGAAGCTGAAATAAAGAGCAGCTCCGAACCAGTGAGCAACGGTCAGGTTGAATCAGGAGAACCAGTTAACAAGGTTGAACCAAAAGAATTTGTCATGACTCATAGCCATATGGGCAGCACTGACTCATTTATCGTCAACATGCCACTGGTGGATTTAATTAGGTATGCAGGGTTCGAGTATTCACTGTATCAAACCGACGATGGCAAGGCGATGACTCCAAGCAGCAAAGCGCTAAAGGAAAAAAGCTTTTTGGAGCGGTTCCAGCGTCAATTGGATTCAGATAGGGTGCGTGATATTGCCAACTACATGAATTCACCTTTACATTATTTTCCACCAATAGTCTGCGTGCCGTCCCATCCTACCCTGCATGACAGGTTAGTTGATATTGCTAAACAGGTTAGTGCAAATGACAATGGCAATTTTATTGCCAATGTGGTACTTGATGCCGGGTCTATTCTCGCAATCGATGGCCAGCACCGCTTAGCCGGGATAGGCCGCGCAATTGGGCCGATTGCTACTACAATGCGACGTGGCTTGGAAATGGAACTTGAGAAACTAGAGAATTCACCTCTATTCAAGGCTGATGGCGAAACCCAGGAATCTCGCGACCGCAAAATTAAACTGGTACATCGCCAGCTAGATGAACACGACCACAAGATAGCAACGTTACGTAGTGAGAGTATGCCAGTGGTTATCGTGGCTATTTCACCAGATGACCTAGCTACCAGACAGCAGCTATTTAGCGATATCAACAAGACTCCCAGGAAGGTTAGCAAGGCGATTTCAGTTCTGTATGACCACGTTGATACCGCAACCGCATTAGCCAAGTATAGTAGCGGATTACCCACAAATCAGTATGGTGAAGGGATGGTTGGGATTGCTGAACTGGTTAACTATGAGGGTATCACTCCTAAAGCTGGTGAAAGCAAGGTAGCCACCCTTACTAATATCACCTCCATGGTTCAACCAGAGGCAGGATTAAACAGCCTGGTTAAAGCTGTTGAAGCGTCTGTGATGACTTACGAACAGGTTGGTAAACTGATTGAGACAGTTATATACAATCTACCACGTATCCGTGAGATTACTCAAGGATTGAAGTATTCAGAGGTGTCAGGTAAAAATACCCAGTATGTGTGTTACAGTTCCGTGTTCTTTAAGGCGATGGGTAGGGTAGTTGATTACCTTGTGAGCGAACAAAACCGTAGCCAGGATAGTGAGCGTGATTATGATGCAGTGATTAAAACGGTTGAGTCACTGATGGTTCACCTTGGTGAAACTGATGGTTGGAGTGTTGATGATGAATTGTGGACTAATGCCACTGTTAACGGTAAGCCGGTAGCAGTAGTTAACTCGGCAGGTAAAGTAGATAATAAGATAACTACTGTCCGCAATATGACCACCATACTCATTGATACCATTAACAAGATTCGTGGAGTCACTAGTGAGATAGAACAGTGACCGGTTAGTGAGTTAGTGAGTTAGTGAGTAGTCAGTAGGTAATTCAGGTAATTCGTGTGACCCGGTTAATAGCAGGCTGTTAGCCGGGTTTAACTGTGTTTAACTGTGTGTGCAAGGGATTATTATGAGGCTTTTATGAAGAAAAAAGCAGCCAGTAGTAGGCAGTTAAAGCGTAAGTATGCCAAAGTGCTAAAACAGATTGGTAAATATGATGAACCTGTTGGAGTCAGGAGGGCTAAGTCACTTAGAGATGCAATTTCATTACCGGATGACTTGAGGATAGCTTCTAAGACTAGGAAATAGGCTTTTAGTGCTTCATTTGAGGCTTTTTAGTGCTTCATTTGAGGCTTTTTAGTGCTTCATTTGAGGCTTTTTTGTTATCACTTAGTTGACAGACGTGTACAACCTGGGGCGCCTGCTATACAGTTTTTCTAGCG
>Ga0126381_100002690_pt1 | contig 19229 bp, 10 predicted proteins | sample PanSoiMetPlot_28_FD_96465 | JGI IMG/M metagenome (GOLD analysis project Ga0126381, IMG submission 96465) | Tropical forest soil microbial communities from Panama - MetaG Plot_28 | ecosystem: Environmental > Terrestrial > Soil > Tropical forest > Bulk soil | place: Panama | collected 2016-02-17
ATGTGGTATATTACCGCTCGGATTGATGTTTCTTTTTCCGGGGCAGGGGCCGATGATGGCCGCACTGGAAGGAGCCCGGAGCACGCTGGAAGCGTGCGATCCCAGGAATCGGATGCACACAATGCGGATGGTCTCTCGATTTCATCTCCCGCTTATTGCCTGGATGGCTCTCGTCTGTCTCGTCGGACAGGCGCCCGCTCTCGCACAGACAAGCGATGAGGCCGCAATTAAAGAGACGGTGCAAAGGGGCTTGGACGCATATCAACGTAAAGACGTCGACGCGATGTTCGCGCTCTTCAGCTCTAAGCTCCCCTTCGTTGCCGCCTTCAAGTGGGATGTCCAAAACGACCTCGCCACTCTGGACAAAATCGAAATCAAGAACGTGACCTTCCGAACCTTGCTTGTGAAAGGCGACGCGGCGACTTTATCGCTCGCCTTCGACCTGTTCGCTTTAAATAAGGGAACCGGTGAACCAGACAAGGTCAGCGGTAGGAAGTTTCATACATATCAATTGGTCAGAGAAAACGGCACTTGGAAGCTTTCGAGCTTTTCTGATGATGAGGAACGGCTTGCCCTCGACCTGGCTGCCGCAAGGACTGACGAGGAGCGAAACAGTCTTATCGCGGCTGCCGGTCCTCTGGTGAATGCCGGTCTGGCTAACCAGTTGGTCGGGCGTGGCGAGAACCTCATCGACCACGGCAACTACGCTACTGCCTCTACGGTCTTTGGCCTCGCCGAAAAGATCGCCGGAGAGGTGAAGGATCAAATGGCCATCATTGCCTCCCTCTATGGCTTCGGACACATGAATCTGGCGCTTGGAAACCAGGCCCAGGCGGCTGACTATTTCGCCCGGTGTCTGGCTGCTGTTGAGGCGATGGACAACAAATCAGTCCTCGCTTTCGCCCTCTCCCGCATAGGGTGGGATTACTCCGGTCGCGGTGATTATCTACGAGCGATGGACTACTACGAGAAATGCGTTCGAATCAGCTCCGCCAGCGGTGATCGCGTACAGTTGGCTACCGCCCTTGAGTGGATAGGCGATCTGTTCGCCAGACAAGGCAATGACGATCAGGCCTTAAACCACTATCGCCAATGCTTGTCAATGTTTGAACAAATTGAATCCACGTTCGATCTGAAAGCAAAGGTTGCTGACGTACTTGGCAGAATCGCCGGAGTCATTTCCAGGCGCGGCGAGTATGACCAGGCGGCCGCCTATTACCAGCGCATCTTGAAGCTCACCGAGGAATCTGGTTCGAAAGAAGGTGTCGCTGGCTCCCTCCTCAATCTTGGTCTCAACCTTCATATGCAAGGAAACCTGATTGGAGCCCTCGATTACTATCAAAGGAGCCTTGCCCTGTGGCAGGAAGCAGGTCACAAGCCGAACATTGCACAGACGTTGAGCCTGATCGGAATCGCCCACCTCAACCAGCACAACTATAGCCAGGCTGTCGAATATTGTGAGGGCGCCGCTGCCGTCACGCGAGACGCCGACCCCGCATCCATTCCGGCCTGGATACTCACGGCTCTTGGCAATTCCTATCTGGCCGCCGGTCAGGATTCCGCCGCCCGCCAGGCATTTACAACGGCGATTGCCAGCATTGAGGGACTTCGAGCCACGGTCGCTGGAGGCGAGCTGGACCAGGAACTCTTCTTTCAGAAGTCTGTAGATCCCTACCACGGCATGGTCCAGTTGCTCGTCAAACAGCGCGATTACGCCGGCGCGCTGAACTATGCCGAAAGAGCGAAAGGACGTGTGCTACTCGATGTTCTTCAGAAGGGCAGGGAAGATATAACTGCGTCGATGACCCCGGACGAACTAACCCGCGAGCGAACCCTCAACGGTGCCATCACTGCTCTGAATGCGCGCGCCAGGCAGGAGGACCTCGCAGCAAGGCCTGATCGGGCCCGCCTCAGCAGTATCGAGTCGCAGCTTAAGAAAGCCAGGTTGGATTATGAAGCCTTCCAGACCGGACTCTACGCGGCTCACCCCGACCTCGGCGCTCGTCGAGGCGAAACGGCGCCGGCATCTCTCGCGGAAATCGCCGGCCTTATACCTGATAAGAACACGGCGTTCCTGGAATACGTCGTGACCGGGCCGGTAACGTACCTATTCGTTATCATCAAACCCGCTACTCCACAACCGGAGGCCACTGAAGCTGTTTCAATCCAGGTCTTCCCGATCAAGACCAACTCCAAACGTCTGACTCGACTCGCCGGCGAGTTTCGGGAGCGCCTTGCCGATAACTCGGCGGCCTTCCGTGAACCTGCCCGGCAGCTTTATGACTTGCTGCTCGGGCCGGCCGCAGCCCTCCTCGAAGGAAAAAGCACCGTCTGTGTCGTCCCAGACGGGCCTCTCTGGGAATTGCCCTTTCAGGCTATGTTGACGGGACAAAACGAGTTCTTTATTCAGAGCCATGCCCTGTTCTACTCCCCATCCCTCAGCACATTGCAACTGATGGTTAAGAACAGGCCCCAGGCCCGGAGTTCGACTGAGGAAACGGGCCCGTCCCACACGGCCATTGCGCCGGACTCCCAGTTTCAGTCACCTCAGATTCTGTTCGCTGTCGGTAATCCCGCCTTGAATAACAACCCCTCTTTGCCGGGTGCTATCCGCGGTGACTCGTCCTATCGTCCACTCCCGCAAGCAGAACAAGAAGTGAAGACGCTCGCAAGGATTTATGGACTCGGGCGCACTAGAATTCTCACGGGTGCCGATGCTCGGGAAGAAATAGTCAAGTCGGAAATTGGGCGGTACAAAATCCTGCACTTCGCCACGCACGGGTCCTTCGATGACCAGAGTCCCCTCTATTCTCGCCTGCTGCTCGCCAATTCAGCATCCACCGAGGATGGCGTTTTGGAGGCGCGCGAGATAATGCAGCTTAATCTTCATGCTGATCTTGCTGTGTTATCTGCTTGCCAGACGGGCCGCGGCAACTTCAGGCCAGGCGAAGGCCTGATTGGTATGGCCTGGGCGCTGTTCATCGCAGGGACACCGACGACAGTGGCGAGTCAGTGGAAGGTAGATTCCGCAAGCACATCTGCACTTATGATCGCTTTCCATCGCGATCTTGAGTCACACCTGTCCCCCGAACAGCGCCCCATTGCCGTGGCTCAGACACTCAGGCGGGCCGCGCTAAACCTAATGTCGCAACCGCGGTATCGCCATCCGTTCTATTGGGCCGGCTTCGTCGTGATGGGGAACGGGCTCTAAGCAGCGTTTTGGAATGAAGGCCATCATTTCCCTGGGCTGTTCCTCAGGCGCAGGCATGCTTGCGTGCCGCATTTGATGGGAGCAACAGGTACTGAACGGTAGTGAACACCTAAGGCCTGCCTCTAGTGGGCCATCCATGACTTCGCTTCTGCTAGAAGCTTTCTGGCTATCGCCGAATCAGGGTTTTCGCTGGCAATTGTATTGAACTCCGTTTCAGCCGCTTTGACCAATCCCATGCGAGCATATAGAACTCCAAGCGCAAGATGTGATCGCGGTTGACGCTCCCTTGCATCCCGCAGCTCTGCCAACTCGGCCGGGCGAAGCACCCTGAACTGTGATCTCGGAGCCGGGGCGGTCGGCGCCGTTACTTCCTTGCCGTCCTTCAGGGCAGTCACTTCCCAAGAATACACTTGACCACGCCTGAGCCGAATCGGGGCGCGCCATCTTGTCACCGCTTGCGGCTCGCTCTTCACTACCAGGTCGAAGTTGGCATCAAACACGTAAACCGTGTAACTGGCGGCTCCCGCAAGACGCTCCCATTGAAATTCCGGTTGGTCTTCGGCCACTGCCGTTTGAACGGGCTCGACCAATTTAAACGGCCACCCATCCGTTGACCGATCCATCAGTCTGATCCGACCGCCTGTGAGCTTCCTGAGGACTGAAGGCTTTGGTACCTTGCCCGATTCCAGCGCCGCCTTTATCGAAGCTTCGTCGGATTTCGCCAGGCCTCCCAGGCCTACCAGGTTCCCCTCCTGATCGAGTCCTACGTCGTGATCGCCGTCTCTTAGACTCGCGGCCAGGGGCCGACCAGGACTGCCTTCCTCGTTCTGTGTACGATTTGACGATCGGTCATCGCCCGCATGCCCCCCGCTATTGTCGTGCGCTGGAGTTGGAGTAGCCTGGTCACCAGCGCTCGCCTGCTGGACTCGTCTGGATTCGATCGTGGAACGCCAGGTCGCCCAGACTAGGAACAAAATCATTAAGACCGCGGCGATCCCCGCCACATAGCGGACAGCCCGGAACCGAGTCCACGATTCCCGAACCGGCGAGTGATTCCCGCCTTTCAAATCTAATCCGGAGACAATCCCAGCCCCGCTCGCATCAGCGTGCAGGACAACGGGACTCCGCTTTCTAATCCGATTGGAACGATCCTCTGCGCCGCACGCCGCTTTGCACTCCGGACAATTCTCAAGGTGGCTTTCGAACACAACTCTGTCTGCCTCATCCAGCGATCCCTTCGTGTATGCCGCCATATCGGCCGCCGACATGTGGAATGGAGACTCTTCCGGCGCCAAAAAGGCTTCAGAAAGGCGAGTTACGGCTAGCTCCGGCCCGTCTGCATCCAGAACCAGTTCCATGCAGACGTCGCAGCCAGCGAGGTGCTTGTCAGCTATTCGCCTCGCCGGCTCCGCCATCGTCCGCTTGCGGTAAGCCTCAACTTCCCGCGCGGTTAAGTGGTCGCCCTCTGGATCCATTCCATTACCCCTAATAAGTCACAGCTACAAGGCGCCTACAATAAGCTAATCCGTCAATCCGTATTATTTATTACCACGGAGCGCCGTCTCAGTCCGGCTCGCTTCCAGCGCAGCCATCCTCCGAGCAAGCCGCTCACGAGCAGTCTTCCGCAAGTTGATGACTTGCTGCCGGGTGACGCTGAGTCGTTTTGCTATAGTAGCGTCATCCAGCGGAAGCTCGTTCCAAAGCTCCACAAACTCCATATATGGAATGCCCGCCAGCTCCGCGATCTCCTCCTTTGTAGCGATTCCCAGATGCGGGATGAATGCAATGACGCCGCCGCCTTTCGCGTCCCTTAGACTCAGCAGCAACGCCGAGCGCTGTAGCGCCGGGAGACTGCATACCTCTTTCCACAGCCTCTCGAGATTGCATCGATCCTGCATCAACTCGTCGACGGGCTGCGCTGGCGTCTGTAACGTGTCTTCCAGGTGTCCATCGTCATAGGATTCTGCCGGCAGGTCTCTGACATCCCAAATCCCTGCCACAACGGTAACCAGATGATCGAGCTGCACTGGTCCAACCGCTTTGTCAAATACGAATGCTAGAAGCTCGGCCGGTGAATGGCGGGCGAAATCGCCGGAGGGCAGCAAGCCGCCCGGAATTGCCCCGTCGAGCTCCACCGCCGACCGCAAGCGTTCGAGCGGGCAAACCTGTACACTGTCGTTCTGCCAGGATCTCATCCCGCAAAGCCAGCGCCGGTCCTGTCCTTCCCAGATCGCGAATTCCTCGCTCTTCTTGAGATGGTGCCGCAGCATCGCTTTCAGCCGCCAACGGTTCGGATGCCGTGCTCTGAAGTAATCAGCACACGACAGGTAGGCCTTCATGGCCACGTAATGCCGGAAGTCGACGATGATGCGTTGCTTCGGATTGGCTCTGACCTCTTGCAGCTCTGATATGATCGCAGCACGTACGTCGCCCGCCAGCTCGAGCGCTTCCTGGTTCGCTTCGCTTCCTCCCGAAACCCTGAGCGAGACACGAAGCCTCTTTCTAATGATTCTTGAAAGAATGGGCTCAGCAGTTTCAATGATTAGTGCGACCAGCTGATCTTCAGTGTCCCTGCCGTTGGCAGATAGAATGAACGAATGGAGAAGCGGGTCGATGCCGTCTAAGTTCACCGGTTCTTGCATTGACGCTTGGCCTGCGTGCCTGCCAGACCGCGCCACTCGGGGTAATCGCTCAATCCCGAGTTGGCCGGGAATAGCTTAGGCCTTCAAACACTTAAGATCAAAACTCAAGATCAACGCTTAAGATCAGGCCATGCCGTCGAGATTACGGTACTCTTCGATAGTGTCGATGTCTCTCACCACATGGTCCGTTTCCATCTCGAGCGCGTACACCTCATCAGGGTGTTGCTTGATGATCTTCTTGCAGCCTATGTCACCAACCACATCAATCATAGCGTTGCGGTAGATTGCATCCAGGATCACCGGATTCCCCCTTAGACCCTTGAAAAATGGCACCACGATGCTCTTGCCACAGGCTTTGGCATCCACCATGGCACTGGTGATTCGATTCAGGTCCGCAGGCTCTAACAGCGGTTGATCCGCAAGGCAGATCAACAGCGCTCCGGCTCCCGGCGTTGCCGCAGCCACTCCTGCCCTGATCGAGCTTGCCATGCCTTCCTTGTAATTCGGGTTCTCGACTATAACGATGTCCTTGCCTTTCAGCACCGCCTTGACCAACTCTCCCTGGTGGCCAACCACAACAATGGTCTCATCGATGTTAGACCCGATCAGGGTATCGACTGTGCGCTCTATCAAAGTCTTCCCGTTGATGGGCAGCAACAGCTTGTTCTGGGAACCCATGCGGGTCGACATTCCGGCGGCGGGAACAATTGCCGAGATCATTTCTTTGATCCTTGTCAAATCTACCCTCGGCCTTAATCGATAGCAGGCTCGAATGAGTGACTATGACTCTTTCTTTATGGGCGTACACGTGCCCAACACATTGTCTAGCTTTTCAGCGTCGGGCGTGTCTTGCCCCGCCTCCAAAACCGAGGCTTCGCTCCCAGCGGCTTCTGAAAGAGGCAGGCATGACCCTCGCCGCCTGATTGCGACGATCTCGCTAATGATGCTCAACGCTACTTCCTCCGGAGTCCGGGCGCCGATATCAAGCCCGGCAGGCGCGTGAATTCGGGCAGCCGCCAGCTTTTCTCGCGGAACGCCGGTCGCCAACAGGTAGTCGTGGACGAGCCGGGCCCTTTTGTGACTTGCGATCAACGCGATGTATGGCGCGCTCCCCTCTATCGCTTTCGCCATCGACAGGTGGTCACCTTTGTGTTGCGTTGCAATCACGACGTAGGTATTGGGCCCGATCTCTATATCTGATGGCCCCAGCCCGCTCGTGACCAGCCGGTCCGCGCTTGGAAAAGCATGCCTGGTCGCCGAGGCGTCATTGACCGTAATCTCGAAATTCATCAGGTGACCCAGGTGCGCCAGGGTCTCGGCGATGCGCCCGTGACCCACAATCAAGAGCTCCGGCCGGGGCAGGAATGGCTCTATGAAAACCATCATCATCCCACCGCACGGCATTCCCGCCCCCAATACTTCGTCGTCCAGGTTGACTGTTATTATCCGTGTCTGGCCGTCATCGAGGCCTTTGAGCGCTTCAAACCGAACAGCGCTTTCCGCGCAGCCTCCCCCTACCCAGCCAAGCAGGAGCTTGCCCTCGCGGTCGATGATCGCCTTGGACCCGGTTTTTGCCGAAGCCGACCCCTCGGTCTGAATAACCGTAGCCAATGCGAACGGCTCATTCTTCGAGCCCAGTTCCATCATCACCTTGAGTAGATCTCTCTCCATATGATCCCTATTGGCACCTCGTCACCGCCGCTCGCCCTGCAGCCTGCAACTTGCAACCTCTAACGAACCACTAGTCGTCAGAGCGCCGCGTGGCGCTCCGGGCTCTGATCGAATTTCTCCTTGCACCTCGCGCTGCAGAAGTAAAACGTTTGCGAGCCGTACTCCGACCTGTGCCTGGCTTGCCCCATGTCTACTTCCATCCCACATATTGGATCCCTTCCACGCCCGTCTTCCGTAAATTGCAGGCAGCTCGCTTTCCCTTCCTGGGACCGCACGCTTCCAGCGTGCTCGGGATTGATCGCCTGAGAAACTGATTCTGACGGTATCCGCCGGTCTACAGCGCCGGTGTCTGCCTTTGGCAACCGCCCCGCGGCGGCCTTGCCCGCCTTAGTTTGTATCATCTCCGCCAGTATGCTAACAGCGATCTCTTCAGGTGCACTCGCCTGGATGTCCAAACCAGCCGGAGCCTTTATTCGCTCCAGTCTTTCTTCGGAGATCCCTTTCTGCGCCAGGTATTCAAAGACCTTTCCAGCCTTTTTCTTGCTCGCAACAAACGCCGTGTATCTCGCTCCCAGCAAGGACGCCTGTTCCAGCGCCTCCTCGTCGTCTTCGCCCTGAGTCGCGACCACAACGAAGGCTTCTGGACTGATTTTTACGCCGCAGTCCTCTATCTGCTCCACCACCTTATCTGCCGTTTGAAAGCCCTCGCCCGCGCCGCCCGTCGTTACCACTGTCACTCTGTAATCTATTGCGGCCGCAAGCCGCGCCAGCGTCTGGGCCACAAGTGATCTGCCGAAGATCACAAGGTGCGGCCTCGGCAGAACAGGTTCGACATACACATCGAGAGCGCCCCCGCTATGGCAGGTCATTGTATATTCCGTGACTCCATGTTCATGCGTCGAGCCCGCTTCCGGCGTGATCCTTACCAACCGCGGCTTGCCATCCTTCAGCGAAGCTAGCGCTTCTCTTATAACCAGCGGCTGTGTGCACCCGCCTCCTATCCAGCCCCAGATGGTTCCGTCTTCCCGGATTATGGCCTTATATCCCGGCCTGCCCGACACCGGCGGCTCTGAACGGACTACCACCGCCACTGCGAACCGCTCATCCGCGTTCCTCAACTCCTCTGCTTTTCGCAAGAATTCGTCGAACATACCGGGTCACCTCAACACGCCCGACCCCAGCAGCCGTTCCAGCCGTAACAGGTTGTCGAGATTATTGGCTGCGGCAAAGCAGTCTATATAGGGGAGGGCTGCGCTCATCCCCCGCGCCAGCGGTTGATAGTTATTCATTCCCGCCAGCGGATTCAGCCAGATCACCCTGCTGACCTTGCGATTAATCGCTTTCATTTCCCTTCCCAACTTCCGAGGGTCGCCCGTCTCCAGGCCATCACTAAAGATTATAAACAACGTATCGCGTGACAGTAACCTTACACCTCTTGTTCGGTTCAGTTGGCCGAGGGTGTCGCCAATTCGAGTGCCCCCGGACCAACCTGCCGGCGTGCTTCCCAGTAACCTGAATGCCCTGTTCAGCCTCCGTGAATTCAGGGCCTCGGTCACTTCGATTGGCCCGGTACTGAAAATAAAGGTTCGAGCATAGCGGAAATGCCTGTGAAGCGCATAAGCAAACCTGAGCAGGAACAGGCTGTACAGGTCCATCGACCCGCTCACATCGATAAGAATAACAAGCCGTGGCTCCTGGTTCTTACGCCCTCTGAGCTTGAGATTAACCGGATCTCCCCCGCTCCCTATGCTGCCCCGGATCGTACGTCTCAAATCAACCCGGCCTTGCTCTTCAGCTCTCATTCGGCGCGCGAGCCTCATGCACATATGGTCCAGCAGCCTCTCAGCCAACCGCTCCAGCTCGTGCAAGTCCGCCTGTGGCACTGATGAGAAATCCACCTTTCTAATCCGTTCAACCGCGCTTGCTCCCGTCACCGACTTCCCGTCATCAGCGGCAGCCCCCTCACCAGCCTCGCCGGAATTCAGGCTAACTCGCTCCAAGCCCTGCCGCCTATTCTCCCTCGCATCAGGTTGCGGGGCGTCGCCTACTCCAGGCTCATTGGATGAGCCCTGGCGATTGTATCTCCAGAACTCCTCGAATATGTCATCGAATTGATACCATTCCTCCCGCGACGAGCAGAGTACGGCGCGCAACGCATACTTGAGGACTGATCGCTCCATAGGCCGCAGTGCTCGGGCACTTCCGAGCGCATCCATCGATTCTGCGACTCCGGCATTGAAGCCGCTTGCCCTGGCAAATCGACAGAACCTGACTATATCGCTCGCCAGCCGATTCGCTTCTTCTTCTTGAGTCAACATCATCGTACTGTTAGAGGGTGTCGTACCGTCGGAGCGGTCGTACCGTCGGAGCGGCAGTACCGCCGTTTTAAAGACGGCTCAGTATCTCTTTGACCCCGTTTGCCTTTAACCTCTCGAAGTCTTCGGACGACTTCGCCACGCAGCCAAGCGCGGCTTCTGCCGCTTCAGCATCAAGCGACTCGCATCCGAGCGTCACCAGTGCATTCGCTGTATCGAGAGTCTCGACAACACCGGGTGGCTTCGACAGATCCATCTCTCTCACCTCTTGGACGAACTTGACCACCTGGGTGCTTAGCTGCTCTCCAATGTGTGGCAATCTGGAGCGCACGATCATCAACTCCTTCTCGAACGTCGGGTATGGAATCCAGTGGTACAGGCACCTTCGCTTTAACGCATCCCCAAGCTCGCGAGTGCGATTCGAAGTCAAAACGACGTAGGGAATATGCTTCGCTTTAATGGTCCCCATTTCCGGAATGCTGATTTGAAACTCAGAAAGCAATTCCAGCAAGAAAGCTTCGAAAGCCTCGTCGGCGCGGTCTATCTCGTCCACCAGCAAAACCGGTGACTGGTTCTTTGAAAGGATCGACCGAAGCAACGGCCTTTCCAACAAGAAATCGTGCCCGAATATGTGCGCCTCCTTCTCTTCTACGCTCCTGTCCGCGGCTTCCTGGATCTTGATGGCCAGCAGTTGTTTTTGATAATTCCACTCGTACATGGCCGAGTTTACATCCAGGCCTTCGTAGCACTGAAGCCTGATCAGGTCCGTTCGTAACGTCCTTGCAAGGGCCTTAGCGACCTCGGTCTTGCCGACGCCGGTCGGGCCTTCGATCAGTATCGGCTTGGCTAGCTTAATAACCAGCAAGACCGCCGTAGCCAGGGCTCGATCCGTTACATAGCCCTCGCGCTCAAACCCTGCAATCACGTCGTCAACTGTGTTAATATGATCGGTCACTTCGTGGCCCCTCTCGCAATCCAATCGGTATAAAATCCCGTCTCTCCTAAGATCCTGACTCTCTCCAAATCCTGGCCCGCTTCGAATCCAGCTTCCTCGAGTTGCGTCTCTCTTAAAATTCTATAGCAGCGCGCCTCTTCCCAGAAGCGATATTCCGCGCCTGCTGCCTTTTCGACAGGCAACCACTGACCGCTGCGATTCCCTCCAGGCCGAGCTCATTGTTATATACAAATAAAAAGGGCTTCCTAAGAAGCCCTCTCTTCCACTGCGAGCGATTGGTAGAGATGAAAAGGTACTAACTACGGATGAAACCTCGAAAGTCCGCCGCGCTGCTATTGAATCCCGGAAAAATCTTCGAAGCATTCCCGGCGCCCATGTGCCGCACCGCTACCTCTGAAAACACCGACCGAAAGTCTGTCGTCAGCGCCAGGTCCCGCCCCTCATAGAGCTGTTCCTGCCCGAGACCGGGCCACTTGCCGTATACTTTGCCGCCTTTGACTGAACCGCCCGCGACAAATAGCGCGCTGGCGTGACCGTGGTCCGTTCCGCCTGAGCCGTTCTGCCGCATTGTCCTGCCAAACTCGGTCATCGTCAGTATGACGATGTTGCCCATCCGGTCGCCCAGGTCCTGGTAAAGCGCAGCGATCCCCTGGCTGAAGTCCTGAAGCCGGTTGGCCAGTTGGCCTCTCGATGAGCCCTGGTTCGCATGTGTATCCCAGCCGCCGATGTCGGCAAATGCCACTTCGAGCCCGATGTCGCTCTTGATCAACTGCGCGATCTGTAAGAGCGACTGCCCGAACGGTGACCTCGGATAATTGGCTCCATTCTCGGCGCGGTACTGCTGCGGATTGGCCTTGCGCAGCATCTTGACCGCCTCGAACGTCTCTTTGCCCGTGCCGTTGAGCAGGTCGGAGTGTGCACCTGCATATAGCTGCTCGAAACCTTGAGCGATGCCTTGATCCTGCCCGGCATGAACTCCGAAGTCGTTGATATTGGTCATCGCGATTGCCGGCGCACCCCCCAGCAGGGTCCGTGGCAGGTTGGGGCTCATCGCCACCGCACGGAACGCCGAGTTCTTCTGTTTTGTCTTTACCTGCATGTACCGGTTTAGCCAGCCGTCTCCGGTGCCCTTGTTTCCGGGCGTTCCGGATTCCATGTAGTCCTGAGCGTCAAAGTGCGACCTTGTGTTGTCAGGGGAGCCGACCGCATGGACTATGGCCAGGTTCTTCGAGTCATATAGCGGTTTGAACGCTGACAGCGCTGGGTGCAGCCCAAAGAATCCGTCCAGATCGATCGTTCCCTCTTCTTTGTTGCGGCCAGGCTCCGGGATCGCGATCTGCGGCCGGTAGCTGTAATAGCTCTTGTCGCCAAAGGGCACCACCATCGATATCCCGTCGACCGCTCCTCGCTGAAAGATCGCAATGATTATGGGCGAGTCCGCGCCTCGCCCGCCCCGCGTCTGTCCCAGCGCCGTCCGTCTCAGAAACGATGGAGCCGATGCCAGGCTCACCATAGCCAGCCCCGAAGACTTGATGAAGAATCTGCGTGTTACTGCCATTTTAATTTTCTCCATTGCCTGCCGACGGTAATTGCTCGTCCTCAGCAAACCGCGTCAAGCGTCACTCCTTAATCGTCTTTATCGCCGCTGGAATTCCGGCGAGCCTACCACCAGCCCAAACGCCTTGGCTACCTCTGTGTCGATGGGCCCCGCCTGAGCGATCGTCGGCAGCTGCAAGCCACGCTCGCCCCTGGTTTCCTTCTTTTCCTGCTTGCTCTTTGGCACTCGGGCCGCCGGCGTAGTCGCTGTCAGGGAGCCAGATCCGTCGCCCGTCACCGCCATTTCATCGCTGGAACTGCCGCCAAGCTCACCCTTTACAGAGACACCCTCTTTCATCTGCTTGTACAGGATGCTCTTGGTCTGTTCCGACACATCACCGCCCAACAGCTCTGAAATGGCCCGGTCAATTAATTGTTGCCCGGACCCCGCCCCCGAGTTGCCAACAGCAACGGTCGTTCCCTGGATTTTATTACTCGTGACCGCCAGGCCGAAATTCAGCCTCTCAAGCAAAGCCCCCGTATTAACCCACTGCTCCGCACGGTCTGGATAACCCGTCGGCGCCTGGTACCGGTACAGAGGTTCGCCCATCTTCGCCACATATTGGCCCAGGGCAGGAGACCCGTTCGTGTCCCCGCCCAGCGCCCTGATCGCCGACGCCGCAAGCTCAAACGGAGATTTGATCTTGGCTCTGTAAGCCGCTGGTGAGTTGAATTCGGGCGAATACAGGATCGTCTTCATCATCTCTCTGATGTCGCCTTCAGTTTTGACATACGTCTGGGCCACCTTGTCCACCAGCGACTTCGGAGGAGTATCGCTGACAAACCGGCGAACGAGCGCAGTCGAAATAAAGTTGACCGTGCTGGGATGATGGACCAGGATGTCGATCACCATCTCGCCGTCTTTCTGGCCGCCCCCGGCAGGAATCTTGTGGCCTAGTACCGTCTTCTCGCCATTATCGTGCATGAATTCGCGAAAGACGAACTGGCCTCCCCGTCTGGGTCCCTCGATGGTCCAGCCGGTCAGGCAGCGGGCGACCTCTTGCACATCCTTCTGGGTATACCCGCCATCGACGCCCATTGTATGCAGCTCCATCAGCTCGCGTGCGTAGTTCTCGTTAATGCCAGCCTTCCTCTTGCCCTTCTGATTGGCTGCATTCGGATTTGTCTGCTGGCCCGGTGGCGGCATCGGCAGCCCCAGTCCCGGCCTTCCGAACGGGCCCCTGTTGAACACGGGTCGATTCAAGCGCTGCGGCGGCCTTGCGTCGGGCGACGATGATTGGGCGTTGTCCAGATAAAACAGCATCGCCGGGCTCTTGGCCGTCGCCATTACCAGGTCTTTGAACTTGCCGAGCACGTGGGGCCTGATCGCATTCATTTCATACTGAGTCGTCATCCACTTGTCCTGGCCCTTGCCCCAAAAGATGTTGAAATGATTGAACCAGAAATCCGTCAGAACTTCATCGAGCTGCCGCTCGCTGTTCACAGCGCGAATCAACTTTTGGGCCTGAAGCTCAGCTAATAGTCTTTGCGGTTGCAACAGACCGTGCTGCATGTAATAAGCCTGGATAGCCTGCCGGTTCTCTTGCTGCTGCGCTGCGGTGTCGTTGGCCTGCCCTGCTGCGTCTGCACCTGACTGGCCCTGGTTATTCGCCGCATCCTGCTTTTTGGCGGTATTGGCTCCGCCCGCTGCCGGCCCCCTGATGCCGATCTGCCGGGCGATCTGTCCCGGTTGAGGATACTTGTCGTACAGTTCCCCAATCGGCATGTTCAGCGACTCGAGCGTCGACAGCTTGGCCTCAACCGCACTGTCGTTTATCCTCTCCGGGTGCAATTGGAGGTCTATATACCTATCGATCCCCATCCTGCGAACCGTCTCGATGTCGCCCGGCCGCGGGCCAAACGCAATCCGGTTCAGCAGGTGGTTGATCCTCTTATCCGCAGAAAGCACCGCCGCGCGGTCGCTGCTATCTAACCCCGCCATCGCGGCTGCCGGTTGGATTGCGGTGCTTGCTAACGGAAAGAGCAACAGCCCGGTGATGCCTATCGCAAGTGTCGCCCTACAAATCGCAGTCCCGGCTCTTACTCTCGCAAGCCCGGTTGCTCGGAACCATGCTCCTGTCCTGCCGCCCAATGACCTGATTTCCCGGATTTCTGCGGATTCCCACAGTCCCCTTAGCTTGGAGCTTTGTCTCTCCGATTCGTGAGACTTCCCATTCTGTTTCGATATTGTCATATCCTGGCCCCTACTGCAGCGAAATAGAAGTTTTCGGATCCACGACTCCCCCCGGGAGCCCTGCTTATCTAGCGCCCAAGGCTGTTCCTTTCACCATAACCCCAACAAGCAATCTTCGCAACAATTCAGTTATTTCCTTATCGCTACTGAAGATTTAGACTGCCTTGCGCACTCAATGGTCTGAAAAAATAGTTGGCCGGCCATTTGGTAAGCCGGCTAACAGAAATCGGTTGCAACGTTCAGTCTTCAGCTTGGCGCCGCCAACCGGTCGGCGTCCGGAATAGCGCGGGCGGCGGCCGTCAAAGAGCTCCTATCCAAGTAACCCGGATTACCCATAAGAAAGGCAAACATCGGCGACGCTTCCCTATGACTCCGTCTACCTAACGTTTGGTATAAAAATACCGATTCATTGTGATTCCATTGGCGCCCCGCCATGTTTCATACTAGAGGCCGGCCCCAACCATAGCGGCCGTACCGCGGGAATGGTCATGCCGCCGGAGCGGTCGTACCGCCGTCTGCAGAATGGTTGAATCCGAACGCTCTCTCTGGCCGCAGGCGATGAAAATTCATGAGGCAGCCTGTGTCTGCTTGCTCGTGCCCCTTCCTATCATGACGCTTTGAGAAGCCGCATCTCGCGGCTTTCGCTGCTGCTTGGATCACATATGAGTGCCAGAAAGTTTCCCTTCCGGTTTCCGGTAATAATGTTCCTATTCTTAGTCGTCGCGATGGCCGGTCGAGAACTGCCACGGGCCGCCGCTGTCTTGAATACGGGCGGGAACGCCGGCGCGAGTGCGGCGCCCTCCAGACGGACCAGTTCAGCCCGCGCTACGCGCGGCAGGCAGGTCGATCCCTACCTTCGCCGGGCATTCGAAAAGGGCGGGATGTACGAGGGCCTGCAGCCCGAAGACGAGGTGATTGAGCAGCGCGACCAGCGCACAAAGACTTTCAGGAAACCGGATGGGACAGCGACAGCCGTCATCGGCACCGGATCGCTCCACTACCAGGATACCGAGGGGAACTGGCAGGACATCGATCCGCGTGTCGGTCCGTCAAAGAAGCCCGGATTCGCGCTGGAGAATTCCACCAACACATTCAATACCTATTTCCCGGCCGGGCTCCATAGCGGCCAAGGCGTTCGCGTTGAGGTAGGGGGTCAGAGCATAACCGTCGCGGTCAATCCTTCACTCGTTCTTATCGATGGGAACGGCGAGACCACCGTGATCGAGCGCGCAAAGAGGTCAGAGCCGATGGCTGTTCAGAACAAGGTCACTTATCCGCGAGTCACAGCATCGGCAGACAATGAATTCATCGTCGGGTCTGACTGGGTCAAGAACAACCTGGTCCTTAGGCGGATGCCGCAAGCCCTCGACGGCAAGTCGGGCCTGGTCGGCTATTCGGAATCCATATCGCTGCCCGATGGCTGGTCGCTATCCAGCGGTGGCCAAACCATCGACCTGACTGAAGGAGAGGAGGGAGGCGAGACCGTCATTAACGGCGCTCTGAATCTGGTGGACAATTCAGGAACAAGCGTCGCGACCTTCCCACAACCTTTGATTTACGATGCCAGCGCGATGACTGCGGGCCTGAGCCGGGCCAATGCTACTCAGGGGTATTTCGTCGTGCGGCGCGGCGCCGGCGGAACTCAAATAACGAGCTGTGTGCCGGTCTCCTGGTTGGCAGGCCGCCAGTTCCCGGTGGCAATCGATCCAACAATGCAATTCCTCAATACATCTTCACAGGGATCGTGGACGTATTCGTGCTCGGGTTGTTCATGTGACTCGTGCAATCCGCCCATACCGCCGCCGCCAGCGTACAATCCCGGCCAATACGTTAGCCCGTTGAACAGTTATAACCATTCGGGGTCCAGCTATGCCGGGTGGTTTAGTTTCGACGTTTCCTCAATGAAGGGCAAATGTATTACAGATACGCAGTTCAAGTCGCTCAGAGTCGACCATATTAGCGACGGCACCTGTCGGGTCGGCATCAATCTAGACGTCATCTATGTGCCGGTAGCCGAATCGGGCAGCGCTGCCTTTGGCAATGCCATTGACGACACATCTCACAAGTTGACCACGATAACCTACGCGCCTACTGATTGCGCAGGCCCTACCAACGATATATCTACCGATGCCTCGGGCGTGAACATCAATACCGTTATCAGCAATGGAGGAACATTCACCGTCGGCATGGATACGCCCGACAATTCCGGCGTCTTTGTCTTTTTCATAGGACCGATTCTGTATGTCACCTACGACGATACCGAGGTTGTGACTCCAGGCTCGGTGCCCGGCGGGGTCAAGGGGAAGTCATATTCACAGCAAATCGGTGTGAGCGGCGACCTCACCGGGACTGTCACATATTCCGCCAGTGGCGCGTTTCCTGGCGGGCTGACTCTCAGCTCGAGCGGTCTGCTTTCCGCCACATCGATAACCCAGGCAGGCACCTTCTCCTTCACGGTTACTGCGACAATCGCGGGACAGTGCCAGATCAAGCGGGATTACACTCTGGTAGTGTGCGATCCTGCTATGGTCCCAACACCGGCCTCGCTGCCAACTGGTACGGCCGGAGCGTCATATAGTTCCGGCACCTTCGGTGCGAGCACAGGAACTGCGCCTTTTACATTTACATTGCAGGGAGCGCTACCGGCCGGTGTGACGTTTGCCGGCGGGAACCACTTGTCCGGAACTCCGAGCCAAACGGGAACATTCCCAATCACAGTAACAGCGACTGACAAGAACGGATGCAGCGGCAGCTCGACGTATCAGCTGGTCATCAACTGCCAGCAGATAACGGTGTCGTCAGCCACTCTGACTCAGGGAACTGCAGGCGTTGCCTATAGCGGAACCTTTGGCCAGAGCGGAGGTCTGGGGACGATAACACTCACTGAGAGCGGGACACTGCCAACCGGGATTACTTTCTCGAATGGAACATTGTCGGGTACTCCCACGCAAACGGGCAGCTTTCCAATATCAGTCACCGCGAGTGACAAGAACGGCTGTACTGGGACAACGCCCTACACGTTGGTGGTCGTTTGTCCGACCATAACCGTCAGCCCATCAACCATTTCGCAGGGAACGGCCGGCGTCGCGTATTCGACGACCACGTTCGGGCAGACCAGCGGCGTCGGATCAATCAGCTTCAGCGAAGCCGGCACGTTGCCGGACGGTATGACCTTCGCCAATGGTGTCCTGTCTGGCATCCCCCTGCAAACCGGCAACTTCCCGATAACTGTTACCGCGACCGATCAAAACGGCTGCAAGGGGGGCCGAGATTACACGCTCACGATCATATGTCCCACCATCGCAGTCAGCCCAAACAACGTTCCGATGGCTGTCACCAATGTTCCGTATGGCCCGGTGAACTTCAACGAGACATCAGGAGTCGGGGCCATCAAGTTCACCAGCACATCGTTGCCGGCGGGCCTGAGCCTTTCAACAGCAGGCGTTCTTTCCGGGACGCCTACAACTTCCGGAACCTTCCCGATCACTGTTACAGCGACAGATCAAAACCAGTGTCAGGGCAGCGTCAATGTGAGTTTGTTCATTGACCAGGCGCCGGTTCCCAAATGTCACAACGTCACCGTCTCAGCAGGGCCTGCCTGCAGCGCCTCAGCATCAATCGATAATGGGTCTTTCGATCCGGACGGCGCGGATACGATAGTGCTGGCTCAATCGCCACCCTCGCCATACCCGCTTGGCAATACGCTGGTCACTCTAATCGTAACCGACAATCACAACGTAGCCCGGACATGCCAGGCTACTGTAACGGTCGTAGACACAACGCTGCCGGCAATGACGGTTCCAGCCGATATCGTGACTCATACCGATCCGGGGCTTTGCACCGCTGTAGTTCAGTTCGCGCAGCCGGTCGTATCGGACAATTGCTCGGGGCCGGGCCAGATCAGAGTTGTTTGCGCTCCACCCTCGGGCTCTGTTTTCCCGAAAGGACAAACAACAGTCAACTGTACAGCTGTTGACCTGGCTGGAAACCAGACGACGGGCTCCTTCAAAGTAACGGTCCTCGATCAGGAGCCGCCGAAGATCACCTGCCCGGCCGATATAGTCATTCAAACGCTCAATCTACTCGACCAGACCGTCGTCGTCAGATTTTCACCGGTCGTCACTGATAACTGTCCGGGCGTGAGTTTCGTTTGCTATCCGCCTTCCGGCTCGTCATTTTCGAGGGGCACGACCACTGTAACCTGCACCGCGACCGACGCATCGGGGAACCAGTCGGTATGTACGTTCAAAGTAACGGTGTTCGATATATGTCTTCAGGATGTAACTACCGGCGACATGCTCAAGTACAACTCGGTGACCGGCGCCTATCAATTTATCAGTTGCAGAACTGGCCTGACGATTTCAGGAACTGGCCAGATCAGTCTGGTTGGCTCATTGGTGTGGTTGACCGATAATCAGGCAGGCTGGAAGGTGACGGCGAACTTCATGAAAGGGCAGTCCACAGGTAGCGCGATCATTACCATGATCATCGGACCTGGCATTACTCAGCAATACAGAATCAATTCAACCGGCATAAACCCGACCTGCCAGTGCCCTCCGCGTTGATGCTCATTGGCCGTGATTCTGGCAAAAAAGGCGGGCTCTGGCCGCCCGCCTTCTTTCATAACACATTAGAATCCGCGCGC
>Ga0126381_100002691_pt1 | contig 19229 bp, 23 predicted proteins | sample PanSoiMetPlot_28_FD_96465 | JGI IMG/M metagenome (GOLD analysis project Ga0126381, IMG submission 96465) | Tropical forest soil microbial communities from Panama - MetaG Plot_28 | ecosystem: Environmental > Terrestrial > Soil > Tropical forest > Bulk soil | place: Panama | collected 2016-02-17
ATCGGGTTTGCCGCCGAGACCGAGAATGTGGTTGAGAATGCACGCTCGAAGCTCAAATCAAAATCGCTCGACGCCATTGTGGTCAATGATATTTCACAGCCCGGGATTGGCTTTGACTCAGAGCGAAATGCGGTGACCATTCTCACCCTGTCGGACACAATCCACGTTCCGGAAAGCACGAAGTGGGAAGTCGCACAACAGATTCTCGATCAGGCGCTTCGCATTAAACAGGAGCGCAAGTCCATGGTTGCGCGCTAGCCCCCCAGAAGAACATCATTTCGCCCGCATTTTCCACACGGCTCCGCATTGGCGGACGATAGTAGAATCGGAACAACCGATGGCAAATGGCCTGGATCCAAAACTTCGCACGGCATTAGCTGACCGCATCCGCTACTATAACGAGCTGGGAGTCTATGATTTCTATCGCCAGCCGATCGAAAACAACCAACCCCGGAGCGCAGCTGAGCTTGTGATCTCTACCCAAGCCAAGGCTCAGACTACGACCAGCGGCAAGGTGGATCCCGCAAACGCCCTACGAATGATCCGAGAAGACCTGGGCGACTGCACTCGCTGCCGCTTGCATAAGCAAGGGCGCAAGCAAATCGTATTTGGCGTAGGGAACCCCCGTGCCGAATTGATGTTCATTGGCGAGGCACCAGGCGCGGATGAAGATGAGCAGGGAGAGCCGTTTGTTGGCCGCGCCGGGCAGCTGCTGAAAAACATGATCACCAAAGGAATGGGGCTGCGGCGAGAAGACGTCTACATTGCCAACATCATCAAGTGTCGGCCACCAAACAATCGCACGCCCGAGCGTGATGAATGCGAGACCTGCTCGCCTTTCTTAATGCGGCAGATTGAAGTAATCCGGCCGAAGGTCATCGTTGCCCTAGGTTCGGTTGCGGCCAAGACCTTGCTGGCTATTAACGCCTCCATGTCAGAGCTGCGCGGGCGATGGTACGAATTTCGTGGGACCAAGTTGGCGGTAACCTACCATCCGGCCTTTCTGTTGCGTGATCCCCGTCAGAAAAAAGAAGCATGGAAAGATTTGCAGATGGTGATGAAGGAACTTGGACTACCGATTCCTGCGAAGACAGCCGATTGATCCATTGCTACCCACCACACCTACTCTGACTGTGACTGCGATTTTGGCCTGTTCGCATCGGTAACTTAAGCCGCTCGGGCAACATTTTGTTGCCGAGTCTAGTTAGCGCCGTTCCTCAAAGCATTTCCGGAACTTACAGGATAAAAATTCAAACTGCCAGGACCTCTCGCACTCCATCGCGGCGCTGCGCTATGAGTAGCTCATTGCCGATGGTTATCCACTCTTTTCTCTGCCGCTTTGCCTCTGTTCGAAAGCCCGTCGAAAAAGCGGACGCCGCATTTTAGCAGGGGCTCTATGTACTTCTTCTTAGTTCCTCGTAAATTGCATCCAGGGTCTGTTTTATGCCCGCCTCGATCGGTTGCATGTAGACGTTCACCGTAGTGTCGGCTCTGCTGTGTCCCAGAATCCGTTGCACGTCTTTAACGCCGCCTTTGGTTTGGGCCAGGGTGGCAATGGTGCGCCGCAGCACTTGGAAGTTCAGCTTTGGTAAGCCCAGCTGTTGGCCGATCTTCTTTAGAACCCGCCAGCGGTAGTTATCGGTGCGAATGAAGCCGTTGCTCGTTACCCCATTGCACTTGCGGGCGTTGGGAAAGATGAACGCCTCTGGCGTGGGATCGGGACACGCCCGTTTCCAGAGCCTCAGGTCGTCCACGAGTCCCTCTGGCAAATAGACCGTCCGCAGCGACCTCTTGGTTTTGCCAAAGTCGCGCAGTTTGCCGCGATAAACGGTCTCGGTGATAGTAAGTGTGCGCGCTTCGATGTTGAAGCCCTTCCAGCGCAGCGCAAACAACTCGCTGGGGCGAAAAGTCTCCGTCATGTCAAGCGTGAGGAGCATACGATCCCGCAGCGACACCGACGCCAGCACCTGCCGCAGTTGATCCCAGGTCAGAGTGGTTCTGTCCACTGCGCGTAGTTGCTTAGGTACAGCCAGCTTCCCTGCGGGATTTTTGCTGATAAAGTCCTGATCGATTGCCTCATCAAAGATGGCCTTCAAATAGAAGCGATCGTGCTTGACGCGACCCTCGGATAATCTTTTCGCCAATTCATTCAGGTGCACTTGCAGCATGACCTTGTCGATCTTTGTCAGCGGCAGCTGGCCAAAAGTCGTCAAAATGTCCCGCTCAATAGCCGACTTGTGAGTCTCCGCGCTGGCTTCCCTCCAGGTGCTGCCCTCCCGCACGGGGAAAAAACGGTTGCGGGTAAACCACCCAAGGGTAACAATCTGCTCGTCGGCCTTCGCCTGGGTCGTTCCTCCGGTCTTCTGCGCAATGCTTACCTCCTGCTTGTCGTAGGTATAGTCGCTGGCCATCTGCTGACCGTATGTTTATCGAATAAGCGCAGCGTGGCCGACCGTCAAATGCGCGGTTTGCGTGTCAGGCCGTCGCTCTTGAAGCCTCATGATTCGGCGCGGTTTCAGCAGACTGGGTGGCCAGGAAAACGGTTGTAGACCAAGCACTTGGGTTGAACTGCGATGGGGCACGAGGCGCGATCCGGCCAGACATGATTTGACATTTTCTTGGCGTCGCGAAATGTCTGTTGTATCACTCACGTGTCCGAAGCACCCGGCCTGAGAGAGCTGCGATCAAACCTGGCAGGCCGAGAGCGCTTTTTACACTCTCAATTATTACGGGAGATCAGCCACAGTCGCGCGTGGGAGCACACCGTCAGCGAAACCATTCGGGCGTTTGGGGCCAAAGCCACTGATCGATTCGAAAATCTGTCACATTGAGTACTAAAGTGCACTCGGTGCACGCAGGAGCCGGCTGCGAAACCCGCGTGGCGACTAGGTTCTCCCCAGCTTGACAGATAGCCACTATAGCTACACAATGTAGCCATGGGGAGCCACAAAAAGTTATCGGTTGGAATAAAAGAGCTGAAGGACCGCGCGTCGGAGATCATTGCACTCGTCCAGCGCACCGGCCAGGCAGTGTCGATTACAAAGAATTTGCAAGAAGTGGCAAGGATTATCCCGGTACCAGTTGACGCTCACGAACGGCTGATCGCGGCAGGGCTTGTCCAACCTGGACCTAAGCCTCGCCCTCTTTCTGAACTAAAGCTTAGACCGCTTACATCCGACGCCTCTCCGGCGATTGGCGCCATTCTGAGGGATCGCGAAGAGAGCTGAATGACCTTCATCTACCTGGACTCGTCGGTTCTGGTCGCCATCGCTCTCGGCGACGCGCGGGGCGCCCAGTCTCTAGCCATTCTTGGTGCGCGCGATTCGTGCACCAGTGCACTTTCGTCCGTCGAATGCCAAGCTGGATTCTCGTTTCAGTACGCTACGGCTCCCGGCGGGCTCCCTGCCGCTGAGCAAGCGCTCGATGCGGTTCTTGATCATATGCAAATCATTCAAATAACATCCAGTGTCCTTGTTCACGCGCGGACATTAGTTCGTCGTCATCGCCCCGGAATCGGGCTGCGTACTCTGGATGCAATTCACGTCGCGTCTTGTGGTGAAATTCGAGCACAGGTCGGTATCGGCGCAATTGAATACATCACCGCCGACAGGCGGCAGCACGTCGTCTTTACAGCCGAAGGGTTCTCTGGAACTCTTCTGCCCTGAGCGCACAACAGTGGCGAATATCGACGTTTCGAGAAGAACATCGGAGTTCCTTTCCACGAAATTCGAGAGAGGCTCATGTCCCTGTTTGGTGACGTTCGATATTGGATTGAAAACAAAACTTACCCGCCCGATGAAACTGCAGTTCGGTCTCACCATCGGCTTGTGCTCATTCACCTATTCCCCAACGGAAATGGCAGGCATGCCCGTCTGATCGCCGACGTGCTCGCCATAAAGCTTGGCCGTCCAACGTTGTCTTGGGGTGCCGCAAATCTAGTCACAGGAGGCGGCGCACGCACACGGTATCTAGAAGCAATCAGAGCGGCGGCTGGTGGCCATATCTAGCGTCTCCTCGGGTTCGCTCGGTCGTGATCTCTCGCGCCTACTACCTACAGGAAGCAGAACGCCTTGCGCCATTTCGGGGACCTGGGCGCGTAGTTTGCACTTGGAGGCACTTACAGAGGACGTCGTGCTGAGGATTACACTGCATCGCGCTTATGTTGGACGACATGGTCGCAGCTTGCGGTGATCGAGAGAAAAGGCTCTTACGTGGTCCACCACATAGCTCTTCATAAACTCGTTTCGGACGTTCCGGCAGCCCATCACTCGAAACGGGCAACATCGGCTCAATGAACGCGCCCTTTACTCTTCACCGGTGACAGACAGATTCCGCTGGATAGCAGGCCGCTGAAATTGCGTCGCATCAACCTCCTGTCATGTGGTGACCATATTTGCCGACCAGCTTTCTACGAATGCTCCCAAGCGGTCGAGGGCCTTGGAGAAATTGTCTCCGGCGGCGGCAAAGCCTAACCGGAAATGCGCCGGCACATCGAAGCAATCGCCTGGAGCCAGCAGGATTCCATGCTCAGTCGCGGCCTGGCAGAAAGGCCGGGCGTTCTCTCCGCCCATTAGCCAGGGAAACGCGGTCATGCCGCCTTGCGGCGGAATCCAGCCGAGTACGTCGCGATGTTTCGCCATGAAGCGCTCGAGGAGCTTAAGGTTTCGGGTGGCGGTTTCCTGGGTCTTTCCGAGCACGATGTCCCGTTTGCAAATTGCAATCTCCGCAAGAATTTCTCCGGTGGTGGTGTTCGAGATCGAGAAGTAGGCGCGCGCGGTCCAGTATTGCTGCCGGCGCTGGGCGTTGGGTTCGATCATCCATCCCGTGCGCACGCCCGCAATCGAAAATGCCTTCGACAGGTCACCGACGACCGTGACGTGCGGCAGGCGCGCCGCAGATTTCGTTTGCCTCCCGTGGTAGATGGGATGGTAGACCTCGTCACTCACCAGCTGAATTCCGCGCTCGGCAGTGAAGTCGTGCAAAGCTTCCATTTCTCCGTCAGCGATGGTCGCGCCAGTAGGGTTATGTGGGCTGTTGACCAGGATGAGCTTGGTGTTCGAGTCGGCAAGTCGCTTGATCTCGTCCGGGTCGATCTGAAAGCCGTTCTCGCGGCACACGCGATAGAAGCGGGTTTCCAAGCCAAGAGATTCTGGAAGCGCCGAGAAAGTAGTGAATCCAGGCTGGGGGATGATTACGTTCGCGCCAGGCTCGGCAGCCAGCCACATCAAAGCCACGAGCGCCTCGGAGGCGCCGGTCACGATTTGTACGGACTCCACCGGAACACGCTGCATTTCCGCGATCGCCTCACGCAGACTCTGGGCGCCAGCGGGGCTGCTGTAGACCAGGTTATGGTTCAGGAAGCGATGGCGCGTTTCGTCGTCGGCCAGGGCGAGAATGTCCTTCACCGTCCAGATCGGTCCGGTGCTCGCAGCAAGGTTGAATTCTATGTCGCGTTCGTACTGGTCGAGCCAGGCATCGAGACGGAAGGGCTTGAGTTGCATCCGATCACCTCAAAGCAGAACTTAGTTCTGGGTTTGATTCTGCGAGTCGGCGCAGAGATAATTTTAATCTTACCAGCCATAACTCTTAGACGCTTGCTGCCAAACACTGTTCTCGAGGTCGGAGGTGAAGCGCAGCGGCCATGAATTGATGACAGCGGCCATCAGGTCCGACGCCGGGGTTCGGTGACCAGGCATTGTAGTTTGATCACTCGCGTTCCCTTTTGTTGGTCGCCGCACGGAGCCTTATGTTCTGTCCGATTGCCAGTCGACCCATGCGAGTGACCACGCCATAGATTCCCGCGTTGTTCTGGTTCGCACGAACGATCGCTTTCATTACTTCTGGCGCGGGCTTTGCTGAGTCAGGATCAAGGTTCACCATCCCGCAGCGGAGGTCACGCATCGTGACGGTGATGAGGGGCGCGTCATCCCCCTCGCCGAACGAGAGCATACCACCCAACCACTGATCCTCCTGAAAGGGAACCGGTCGCGTTAACCGCACTACAACGTTCGGGCGAAATTGTCGCGCCTCGAGACTCCGCCCAGCGAGTCGTCCGATTTCCCCCACCGTAGCGGAGGCGATTACGGAAATGCTGGCCTCATCGAAGATGCCATGTTTCAACTGCATCATCTCGACTGGAGCCCTGTAGCGACGTCCGACTTCCCTGGCCAAATCCTGCCCAAAGACAGGCATCTGCTCGCCATCCGGCGTGCGAATATACGCAGGAAGCTCTCCCTCGACATCGTCTTCCCGGCGTTGCGGAACAAACCGGAGCAGGTCAGAAAGCTTGCCTGCCGTTAGCCACGGCATTCCGCTGCGGTCGTTGATCCTTCGGAATGCAAGCCGTCTGTCGCCATCGACGCCGTACCAGCCCAAGTTGGCGGCCTCGATTCGTTCGCCGGCCATGGACTTCACGGGATACCGAAAGATCGCCTCCACATAGCCGATTTCTGTGAGCATCCTCAGTCCGCCGAAAGGCTGACTCTAACAACACGGAAGAGGTGAATCAAATCGAACCTGTTCACCATTGACATGATAGAAATCGAACCTAGAAACCCATTGTGTCGGTGAGCGATTCTGGTGCGGCACGCGCGGGCGCCAGATTGCGTGAAAGAAGGATAGCCATAATATGAAGCGAATAGCATATGCTCTAGTGGGAGATGAAATCCTTGGAACCATCGCTTCAGCAACTGAGGCTCTTGCTGTTGGTTGGCGAGCACAATGGTTTGGTACGCCCTGCCCGCCGGATGCGGCTGTCACAGTCAGCTGCCAGTCATGCCTTAGCCGCCTTGGAAAGAATCTCGGCGTAGCCCTGCTGACGCGGCATCGCGGCCCGCTGAAACTCACGGAAACCGCCAATCGATTGCTGCCCCATGTGCGCCAAATATGCACTTCGGTAAACGCGATTCGCACGGAGATCTCTGCCGTGAGTGGACTCGAGACCGGCTCGCTTCGCCTCGGTTCCCAGCCTGGCGAGCGCCATCTTGCCGGCGCTCATGAGCGAATTCACTTTGCGTTTTCCGGGTATCGAGCTCTCGATTTTCGAGGGGACCGATCCAGAAGTGGTCGAATGGGTCCGAACGCATGCGGCCGACGTAGTCTCAAGGATGCGAAAGGCCTCGCCTTGACAGCCTCCAAGGAGAGCCGCCGCGCGCACTAGAGCGGGGGTCTCGACAATGACTTCTAGGGAGCAGCGCGAGTGCTTTGTCTATATCACCCTCCCCGGCGCGGTTTCCGCTGTGTCGGCCGGCAAAATCGTGCTCGACAAGAACAGCGCTGGCGATCCGCTGGGCCGCTTCGTGTACGGGCGGTCCTATCTTGAAATCCCCCGGCTGTCCCCATTCATCCCGTTCAACTGAAGCTCGCCGCAACCACGTACGATACCGTGCAGCTGAACGGCGTCTTTGGTGCCTTCCGCGACGCCGTGCCGGATCATTGGGGCCGCCCCATCATCGAAAAACATGCTGGAAAAGCCCGTCTGGACGAGATGGATTATCTTCTTGAACCGCCGGATGACCGCGCGGGCGCACTCGGCCTCGGGCTGAACCAGGTTCCTCCCGCTCCGCTGCGTACATTCAACAAGACCCTTGATCTCGCAAAGCTCCAGGAACTGGCAGACGCTCTGATCAACGACGAAATCCCGGACGATCCGGCCGCTCCGCAGGTTCAGGAATTCATCTTGCTCGGGACTTCCATGGGCGGTGCCGTCCAAAAGCCGTCGTTTAGGACAATGAAGGTCTCTGGTTTGCAAAATTTAATCGCCCGGACGATCGCTGGAACAACACCCGTGTCGAGTACGGCACGCTCCAGCTCGCGCGGCAATGCGGAATCAGCGCTGCCGAAAGCCGGATTGAAAACGTCGGCGGCAAAGACGTCCTGTTGATCAAGCGTTTCGACCGTGGACAAATAGAGGCCGGGTATACGCGCGCCCGCATGATCAGCGCCCTGACTGTGCTGCGCGCTGACGAAAGCGTGCTAGCAAGAACACGGTGGTCCTACATTCTTCTCGCCGAAGAAATGCGCAGAATCGTTGCTCAGCCCAAAAAAGACGCGCACGAACTGTTTCGCCGGATGTGTTTTAACGCGCTTATCTCAAATCTCGACGACCATCCCAGGAATCATGCACTCATTGCCAGAGACCAGCACTGGGCCTTGTCTCCGGCCTATGACCTGACGCCCTCACCCGTTATAGCTCAGGAGCGCCGGGATCTGGCGATGGAATGTGGCGATCAGGGGCGCTTCGCGAATGCGAAAAACATTCTTTCCCAGCATGCGCGCTTCCTTCTGGACAAGGACGAGTCGCACAAGATGGTCGCTGGCATGCGCGAACAGATGGGCCACTGGGTACGACACAGTTCGCGCCTGTGGCGTTTCAGAGAGGGATGCGGGAACTATCCGAGGTGCCTTCATCAACCCTGGATTTTCTCTGTAGGCGGACATCTGTTCTGGCCCAGCCCTAAAAACTTGGTCAGCAATCGTCCACCATGCATTCGAGACTCTAAAAGGCCGGTTAGTCAGGGGCATGTTTTGAGGCGCGCGGCACGTCGCTGTGCAATTCAACGCGCCTCTTCGTTCGGTTCGCGGGACACGTCGATGTACACGAACCAACAGCAGGGTAACCCCTTCGATAAGCGCACGTCGTTGGTCCGAAGCAAGGACGGTGGAACTGCGCCCAAAGCAAACCTGGGCGACGTCTAGAGCATTCATGGAGGACCTTTCTCAAGGAATTATTGTTCGGCGACTCATACGCAAGACTCTTGGAGAAAATGACAAGTCCGCCTCGCATGCAACGCGCTTGGCCGGCACAGAAAACTCGAAAAAGACATAACTTCCCGATCCACCTATTGTCAGAATTCTTGAAGTGCATCCCGGACGAATCACAAGTCGATTTGGCTGGTTAGCGGGCAATTAACCAGTCCAGTCTTTTCACGCGCGCTTAACAGTTTCCTCAATCTGCTACTTGTTGGACGCAATATTCTGTTCCTTGGTTGTGATGCTATCTTTCTGCGACCCAAGCTCTGCGCGGTTAGCCGCGATACCTTGCCGGTTAGCCTCGATGGCCTGTATGTTTGCTGCAACTTGCGCAGCGGTCGGCTGCAAGCCCGCCGCGATCATCTGAGACGCTTCCAGATCATCGCCACCAACCGTAATCGTCTTGGCGACAACTCGGCTCTGATTTCTGGCTTTAGTCGCTTTCGCAAGCTGGTATGGCCGCCGCCAACTGCAAAACGAATCGGCGCTTCTCTGGAAGGACTCAATCTGTTGCACGTCCGCAGGAATCTCGGTAGCCTCGCATCTCGGGTGATCGAAACATGAGGACAGATCTTGGCGACTATAATCGCAGAGGTCATCATGTTTCGTCTCACCACTTCATTGCTAGTCAGTCTGCTACTGTGCCTGTTCTCGACGTGGGCGCAAAACCCGGTCTCGGCCCAAACGAACCAGCCTCGGCCTGTGACTCCAAAGAGTCCAGATCCGACTGGGTTGACAAAACCCGAGGAATCGCTCCTCACGCTGCGCAAGGCGGTAAGCGAGGTTCACCTGGTTTTCACCGTCACCGACAAGCACGGCCACTACATGAAGGACCTCAAGGAAAAGGATTTCAAGATTCTGGACGACCACAAGCCGCCCGAGGCGATCCTCAGCTTCGATAGTGAGACGGATCTTCCCTTGCAAGTGGGACTGTTGATAGACACCAGCCAATCGGTGCGCGAGCGTTTCAAGTTCGAACAGGAAGCGGCGATCGAGTTTCTGCACCAGACTCTCCGGCAGAAACACGATGAGGCTTTTGTCATGGGTTTCGATCTAAGTCCACGGGTCACACAGGATTTTACTGACGACATTGAGAAACTTTCGGCAGGCATTCGCATGCTGCGACCATGTAGCCTCACGGCGATGTACGATGCGGTGTACTATGCCTGCCGAGAAAAGCTGATCAAGCAACCGCAGGGGGGCCCGGTCCGGCGCATCATCGTCCTATTGACCGACGGAAATGACAACTCCAGCTCCAGAACTCGCGGAAATGCCATCGAGATAGCCGAGCAATCCGAAGTCTCCGTGTACACCATCAGCACCAGCATGAGCCACTCGGGCGGACGCGGACAAAAGAACCTCGAAAGCATCGCCGAAACAACCGGAGGGAGATCGTACGTGCCCGTCCAGCTCACTGGAGTAAGCAATGCGTTCGCCGCCATCCAGCAGGAGCTGCGCAGCCAGTACGCGGTATCTTACAAGCCGGCGGCGTTCAAGCTGGACGGACATTACCGCATCATCGAAATTCAGGCGCAGAACCAGAAAGGCCTGCGCATTCGCAGCCGTAGGGGCTACCGCAGCATTCCGAGAGACTACTCCAATCAGTAAGAGTAGAGTCGAGAACTGTCGCATTGACCGTACCAGTGGAGCTGGTCAAGTTCTTGCAGGCACTCGGCACGTCACCGAGAACGGATTACGATGGCTACCCACTTCGAACGACTGCGAAGGATTCTGGCCGCAATACAAGGTTGTTCATCTCATTCCGAGAGTGCAGGGCCGGATGTCAGGTGCGCCGGGCCGATCGTCCCAAGATGGAAGGCCAGACGGCCCGGATATTCTTAAAATTTCGTTATCTTGCCGAATTCACGTGCAGAAGGCACACTCTAGGCATAAATCTTGTCAGTCCAGAGCTGTCTATCGATAGCTGCTTATTATGGATACGGATCGCAACACGCCAGCGTGAGGCTTCACATTGCATTCAGTCACAATCCCTCTTTCCCATGCCGATCCTCCACACAGTCACAATCCGCGTTCCAATGTGCGTCAAGCGGTCGATCTTTCCTAGTGTTCCGCCCATCTCGAGTGGCGTCGCGAGCTACAAGGTTTACCGATCCACGGTGTCGGGCGGTCCTTACACCAATATGGGAAATGCCAAATACTTGAGCGGAACTCCCGTATTGGACAGGATCAGTTCACTCACGCGATCCGGGTAACGTCGGACGAAGACCTGCGCTACTGCACCCCCAAAGGACGCCCCGAGGATGGCCACCTATCCTATTCCTTCGGCATCCAAGATCATGCGGAGACCGTCAGCAAGCTCTTCGATCGAGGATGCGCGCGGATAAGCTGGATAAACCACACGGTGCGTTTCGCCGACCAGTCCCCAAGCTCTTCTCTCGAATCGCCCGAAGTTCTTCAAGAGAGGCTTGTTTATTCATGCCGGTACATTTTACGCCGCAGTGGAACGAGTCCACTCTCCGTGTTCCCGGGCGCCTGGGGCAGGTAACGCACTACGTTTTCGTATGGTTCCGCGCAAGTACCCATGTTCGAGCGGCCGCTCGCACGCCACGCTGGACTTGGAACTTATGGTCTCTATAACAGGTGCTCTGGGAAGCGAGCGTCCAAACTCCGTAGTGATTCCTATGTTTAGCAAACGGGCATAAATGCACTTGCTTTCCGCGACCTGACTCGGTGTGAGAATGCAGTCAGACCTAAGTAATTTTGAGCAATTAGACACGGGGTTACCTGACAGCCCCGATCTGTTGGCGGGCGTCATCGGGTCTGCTATGGATGCGATCATCGCGATAGATGATTCACAGCGGATCAGATTGTTCAATGCCGCCGCGGAAAAAGTATTCGTTTGTCCGGCGAATGAAGCAATCGGGAGTTCCGTCGAGCGCTTCATCCCAGAGCGCTTCCGTGCCGGACACAGCATGCGTGTCCGTCGCTTTGCCGAGAGTGGGATGACCAAGCGCACGTTACACGGTCTGGGCACACTCTGGGGGCTGCGAGCTACCGGGGAAGAATTTCCTATAGAGGCTTCCGTCTCCCAGGTTGAATCTGGCGGCAAGAAGTTCTTCACCGTTGTTATTCGAGACATTACCGAACGTCAACGTGCGGAAGAGGCTCTACGTGCCAGCGAGGAGCGGCTGCGATTGGCGCAGCAAGCCGCTCGAATAGGAACTTTTGAATGGAATATTCAAACAGCAGTGAATACTTGGACATCGGAACTGGAGGCGATGTACGGTCTGCCACCGGGAGGATTTGGGGGAACACAGACCGCTTTCGAGAACCTGGTTCACCCCGATGATCGAGCAGGAGTCATTGCGTTGGATGACTGGGCGTTGAAAACGGGACTGCCGACGAAAGGAGAATGGCGCGTAGTCTGGCCTGACGGGAGTGTTCATTGGATAGCTGGACGCTGGCAGGTTTACATGAATGAGTCGGGTCAGCCTTCACGAATGGCTGGCGTCAATATAGATATAACTGACCGCAAACTCGCGGAGGAGGCACTCGCCAGAGCAAATGAGCGGCTAAATCTTGCGATTGACTCTGGCTCAGTCGGAGGTTGGGACTACGACCTCAAGACTGATAGGAATGTCTGGTTCGGCAAGGCGCATGCCCAGCTAGGAATGGCACCCGAGGAGACCTTGGGATCGCGTCAAGAATTTTGGGATCATGTACATGAGGACGACCGCGAACACTTGCGGGATGCCATTCGCGTAGCCAAAGACACACACGAGGAATTCACCCAAGATTTTCGGGTTGTTTGGCGGGACGGGACAACTCATTGGTTGCGCTCACGAGGTCGGTACCACTACGCCGCAAATGGGGAACCGGAGCGAATGCTAGGCATATCGCTCGACATTACGCAGAGTAAGCAAGCCGAAGAAGCACTGCGGGAGAGCGAACAACGATTTTGTCTTGCGGCTCAAGCGGGAAAGATGTACTCGTTTGAGTGGGATGTAGCAACAGACGCAGTAGTGCGCTCCCCCGAACATGTAAGAGTCCTCAGTGCCACGGAGCCGCTGCGCCTTAGCCATCAGCAGTTCGTGAGCACAATCCATCCAGACGACCGTCCGAAATTCATCGCCACAATTGCGGGACTTACACCGGAAAACCCAACTGCTGAAGTTATCTACCGGGTGCGAGGATCCGACGGTGCTCTAGTTTGGCTCAAGAGCAGCGGGCGTGCCTTCTTTGATCCGGAAGGCAGAATGCTGCGGGTGATCGGTATGGTAGCGGACATAACCGCCCTCAAAAGGGCAGAAGAGGCTCTAGCGGGGATGACCCGGAAATTGATCGCAGCACAGGAGCAAGAACGCGCCCGGATCGGGAGAGAGCTTCATGACGACATCAACCAGAGACTCGCGATGTTGGCAGTGGAACTGGAACAACTGCAGCAGAATCCCTCCGAAGTCCAAAGCCGTGTGCAAGACCTCCGAAAACAGACGATTGAGCTTTCGAACGACGTGCAAGCCTTGTCGCACGACCTGCACTCATCAAAATTGGAATATCTGGGTATAGTCTCAGGCATAAGAAGCTGGTGCAAAGAATTCGCCGAGCACCAGAGGGTGGTGATCGACTTCAAAAGTGATGTCTCCAGGGTTCTGCCATTCGAAGTCGGACTTGCACTCTTTCGAGTTCTACAGGAAGCCTTGAACAACGCAATCAAACATAGCGGGGTAAGACATACTGAAGTGCAGATAGAGGAACACTCAAATGAAGTTCATCTCGTCGTCAGCGATTCAGGTACAGGGTTCGACGTCGAGGTAGCGAAGCAAAGCAGAGGCTTAGGTCTCACGAGCATGCAAGAGCGAGTCCGCCTCGTGAACGGAACGATAACCATTGAGTCGAAGGCTATGGGCGGGACGACAATCCATGTTCGGGTTCCGCTTGATTCGGAGCGCGATTCACAACGACGGGCTGTGTAAGCAGACCTAATAATCGCTGGCGCGGAGTTCGTCGAATCTCGAAAGACAAGCAGTTATGGATGTTTACAGCCCTACCCCACTGGTCCAGTGTGTTGTCCTGATATGTTTAAATTAGCCCCGCGAGGAAGCTGGCAGCGAAAATATCCAGCTGCTTCAACCGGTCGGGCGCAGCACCCTCGGGTCGGCTGTAGTGCGAAGACAACATACCAACGAGCGTTCCTAACGAATCGACCAACGGAGTAGTCTGAACCGAGCGCACGTTCGCCCTCGCAAAGAAAGCATTCACATACCGTGTCCACCTTGCTGCATATTGTCATCGTGTTGGCGCTCAACCGACCAGATCTCTTCGGGCGTCTTGCCATCGGGATAAACGTGTACCATCCAGCCGAAAATCACAGGATGAAATTCTCCGCCAGCTTTATCGCATTCGTCCTTTGCGGTAATGGAGCCTGAAAAGCCGAATCGAGGATCTTTTTTCTGGACCTTGCTCCGTTTGTCCCACGGAGGCAGGCAGATGTTGACATGTTTGTGCCATTGCGCAATGCTCAATGGCGCGCGCTTGTCGATCTCCTCTTCTGTGGAAAGCACCGAGGCCGTGTACATTACGCCAATCAGTTTGTAACCGTCGCCTTCTTTTTCATAAAGCAGCGAGGTCGGGTGTTCGGGATTGAAGCGGGTCGATTGCGCTTCGAGGCCATACTCGCGATTGGTGAAGTGATACATCTTTTGCGGTACATTTGGCAAGAAGATCTCAAAGCCGTCATGCAATGCGATTTTGTAGTCCCGATACTGGTTCATCACTTTACGCGCTGCCTTGAGCACCTCTTCCGCTTGCTGCTGATCCCCAGGTTTTTGTGGACGTGTCGCGGTCAGATACATATGCGGCCCCATATCCATGTGCCGATGTTCCATCGGGACGTCGTCAGGGTTGTCGGGCTGCTGTTGGGCCGCCGCGTTGTGGCATTCCGTAGTTATGAATAACAAAAACAATAGACTTCCAATTACGAACAGGCTTTTCATAGCCACCTCATCTGCGCATGTTGTCGGCCGGCATCGAAAGCCAACCAAGGTAAGCATGCAATTCTTTCTTGTTGCTGTCTATGACATAATATCGAATACGTAGGACTCAATAAGTCTTAACTTTATGGACCTGCGATTGCTCCGATATTTTGTTGCCGTAGCGGAGCTGGAGCATGTGGGCCGAGCGGCCGAGCGCCTGCACATTTCGCAATCGCCCTTGAGCCGGCAAATTCGACAACTTGAGGCGAGGCTCAATCTCCGGCTATTTGATCGCGAACGGCAGCGGGTGCGGCTGACGAATGCCGGGCGCTGGTTTCATCGGGAAGCCCTGAGTTTGCTGGCCCGCGCCAAACAATTGGAAAGCGACGCCGGTCGAATTGGCCGGGGAGAAACAGGAACATTCTCGGTAGGTTTCGTGAAAGCCGCACTCTGGAACGATTTGTTGCCAGATGCCTTGCGCCGGCTGCGGGCATTGCGTCCCGAATTGCAGGTTGCACTGCATAATTTGCCCTCAACCGCCCAGATTGAAGCATTGCAGCGGCGCGAACTGGATGTTTGCCTTGTGCATGTGCCTCCTAGAGATTCGGGCTTGACGAGCACGTGCATCCAGAAGGAGCCGCTAGTGCTGGCAGTCCCTAAGATCCACTCATTGGCTCGAAGAAAAACGATCCGCCCCAAAGACCTGGATGGTGCACCGTGGATTTCACCTCCAAGAGCGCAATTCCAGGAATCCTATGATCGATTGCTGGCAGCTTGCAGTCGAGCGGGCTTTTCCCCGCTGATGAAATACGAGGCAATAGATCCGACGACTACGCTGGCGCTGGTTGGCGCCGGACTCGGGTTGGCTTTTGTCGAGTCCAGCTTGCAAAGATTCCCGCACAAAGGCGTAAACTTCCACAACTTGGCGTGGTTCCCCTTACGTACCCGTATTCATCTGGTGCGAAATCTGGCGGGGCTAACGCCCGTATCGCAAGAGTTTATTCGCATTGTTTGCGCTAATGAGGAAAGAAGGCAGATGTAGCGAGTGGCCGGCCTCGTCGGCCCGTGCACCGAATCGGGAAGTCCCAGGTTTCAGAACTTGCAAGGCCGCCAGAATCTCCGGTGCGACAACCACCGGGAGTTGCCTTCGAACCTCAGAATATTTGGCAGTAGTGTTCGTCATACGAAAGCTTTCGATGCGATGTGGTTTCGCTGAGGCTGGAAACGGCACTGGTTGCGGCTTGGTGGCTTGCTGCACTCGGTGCCTGCGCCTACGGCTTTATGATCGGCATGGCCGGCTGAGTTGCCGCAAACAACGGAAGTTTCGCCAACTGTGTGAAAAGTGGTGCGGACTACTTCAGCCTGGCTAACGGGCTCAACTACGTGACAGGAGGTTGGACAGAAGGCGTCGTGGGAGCTCTGAATGATGCATTTCTTGGCAACACCGTCTCAGACGTGATCGGAGGTCTCCAAGGAGACACTGGATCATACCGGAATATAGCACTTGACAAGGGGGGGTGCCCAAAGGCGCGTCGCTAGCAGCATCGGTTTTTCCCGATCTCGCTTCAACGACAACCGGAATCCGCCGCGATTGCAATGCGACTAGTGGCTCAGCGCTGGTCGGGACTTGGGATGCCTTGGTGAATACCATGATTGACGGCCCCTTCTTAAAAAGCCCCGACGGACGCGTGAGCGGATACTATACTCCCGAGGCACAGATGGGCGCCTTCGACTCCACCTATACCCGCTCGGGTGGAGTGGTGGACATCACCGTAACGAATCCGATTAGTCTCAACTCGGCAGCGCTTCATAGGACCGCCCCGTTAGGAATTCCCAATCCCACTAGCGCGCCTTTTGGAACGGTGAAAAAAGCCGTGACGCTATTTATCTATGGCTATTAGTGTAGTTGTCCCCGACGCACTGGGAAGGAAACATGCAATCCGTAAGCTCAAAGATGACTGAAATCTTGCTTGTTCTCCGAACGGTTGAACATTCAAAGGCTGCCCGTAAACTGCGTGCCTGGCTACTGAGTGCCGTCTGTTTGTGCTTTGCACTGGGCTTTACAGCGGCAGGCGCAGGGCAGGTCAGTGCCGTGCAGCCAACTCTGCAAAATCATCCCGACCAACCCCAGCCGTTTCCTAACTACGCCCAGCAGTTGACAGATGCGGAGCTGAAGCAACATCCCGATGTATTGGTACTCGCATTTCATGCGGTCATACCTGGCGAGACAATTAATCGCGTCATCGCGATCAATCCATCTCTGTGGGAAAAGTTTCAGTGGAGGCCGTCCGACGACATCGATACACATACGGCTGTCGATGCTAAGACGATCGTGCAGGTCATTCCGGCAACGCATAGGATGGAAGTACACATGCCCTTATACACAAAGTCCGGTGCGGTGATCGCCACATTTGTTTGTGTTTGGAACTTCAAAGACGAACGAGATGCGCCAGACCTTCTTCGCAAGTCACAGCAAATCCGTGATGAAGTGACACCTCACGTGGAAGGTGTCGAGCAACTCCTGTCGAAGCCACTGTAATAGTGATTCCAGGCAGGGAAATGATCGGTTTTTTGGCAAAACGACCCCGCGCCCATCGCCCTGCGGTTCCAGATCATTATTCGCGAATCGCTCCGTGCGCTCCTCCGTAACAAGATGCGCAGCCCGCTCACCGTCCCTTGGCATCGCCATCGGCATCGGCGCCGTCATCTGCGTCGTCGCCGTCGGGCAAGCGGGTTCCGAACAGGTCCTCGACAACCTCGCGATAACTTTGTCTGGATCCAAGCCGGGGCGCGAGCGCCCAACGCAGGAGAGTGCCTTAGCACGCGTGCGCGAGGCAATCCAGTGACACCGGAGACATGAACAATGGAGGGAGGGTTCGCAAGGGCTCTATACTTGTGAAAACCGAGGAACTCGCAAAGCGTTTGGCGAGCAGTTGAGCCTTCGGTTTCCAAAACGCGATAAAAATATTCACGTCGGGTTTTGCACGGCAGAAATAATATTGACGCGATCCCAAGGTTGGCCGGACGAACCTCAGCCGCAACAAAGATCTCGTCCCGTTTATCTTTCTTGGCTGAGTGACTATCCAATGTGCGCCTGGTACAGGTCCCGGCCAGACCCGGCCAGCGAGTCCTTAATGACCAGCGACTAGCGACCTAGCCTGTTTCTGCTAAACTCCTTTCGTCAGAGGATTCCTGCATGCCACGGTTCTCCCGCCGTTCCTTCCTGCACCTATCTGCCGCGGCATCGGCAGCCACCAGGTTCCGCATCTGGACCGAGCCCATGTTGGCCGCCGCTGCCCGATGCTGTAATGATCCGCGTCCGGCGGGAGCGGTCATCATCGACGCGAACGAGAATCCGCTGGGCCCGTCGCAGTCGGCGCGGGACGCTATGGCCCAGATCCTCCCGCAAGGCGGACGCTACTCCGACGACCTCACCGACGAATTGGTCAACACCTTCGCGCAAATGGAAGGACTCGACCCTGCATATGTGACCGCTACGGTCGGATCGACTCCTCCTCTCGCTTTGAGCGTGCTTGCCTTCACTTCTCCACAGAAGAGCTATGTGACCGCTGATCCTGGATACGAGCTTGGCATGATGGCTGCCGCTGCCAATGGAGCGCGCGTGGTCAAGGTTCCGCTTACGAAGCGTTATGCGCACGATGTCAAGGCGATGCTCACTGTGCCGGAGGCAGGCGTGTTTTATATCTGCAACCCGAACAATCCAACAGGCACCCTGACGCCACGCGCCGATATCGAATATCTGGTCCCGAACAAGCCAAAGGATTCCATCGTCGTAATCGACGAAGCCTACATCCACTTCACCGAAACGCCTTCGGCGCTCGATCTGGCAAAAACGCGCAATGACGTTGTCGTACTGCGCACATTCTCGAAGGTGTACGGACTAGCGGGACTCCGGTGCGGCCTTATCATCGCCAACCCGGAACTGAAGAAAAAAATCCTGCAGCGCGGCGGATTCAACTTCATGCCCATCACGGGCGTGGTTGCGGCGACGTCCAGCCTGAAAGACTCAGGGTTGGTTGCGGAGCGCCGCCGCATCAACGCAACCATCCGCAATCAGACGCTGCAGTGGCTCGACCAGAACGGCTTCACCTACATCCCCTCGGAGTCCAACTGCTTCATGGTCGACGTGAAGCGCCCTGGCCAGGAAGTGCGCGCCGCCTTGGCGACAAAAAACGTCTTCGTGGGACGTACCTGGTCCATCATGCCGACTTGGGTGCGAGTAACGGTCGGGACGCAAGACGAAATGGCGAAATTCCAGACGGCGTTTCAGAAGGTGATGCGGGGGTGAGGAGAAGTCCTTGATTGTCCGTCGACTCAAGCTTCACGAAGTCTGATAAAGGTGCATCAATCTCTCTCTTCGCTTGAATCCTTCTGACGGTATCTGACCAAGACTCGTCTCCTGATTGGATTAAAAAACCTCAAGGAATTTGCGCTTAGGGACCGCCTCCGCAGCACTCCGATCGGTGGGTTTGAGACTGCGCGGCCCGACGAACGGTGCCGATGCCTACGCCTAGCTCTTTGGCG
>Ga0126381_100002692_pt1 | contig 19223 bp, 17 predicted proteins | sample PanSoiMetPlot_28_FD_96465 | JGI IMG/M metagenome (GOLD analysis project Ga0126381, IMG submission 96465) | Tropical forest soil microbial communities from Panama - MetaG Plot_28 | ecosystem: Environmental > Terrestrial > Soil > Tropical forest > Bulk soil | place: Panama | collected 2016-02-17
GACGACGGCCTGGCCCGTGACGAGGGCGCCCCCGCCGTACCTGCCACGCCGCCCTCAATGCCCGCGTCGGCCACACCGACTATGCCAGCCACACCGGCCACGCCGACCGCCCCGACCACGCCGACCGCCGCCACCACACCAGCCGCCGCCACCACACCAGCCGCACCGACCGCCGCCACCACACCGGCCGCGCCGGCCCGCGCCGCTGATAGCGAGACCAGCCACCCAGGGAAGGTCGTGCTCGAGCTGCGCCACGCCGCGAAGTCGTTCGGCGCGGTGCGGGCGCTGATCGACGGCGAGGTGCAACTGCGGGCCGGCGAGGTGCACGCGCTGCTCGGCGAAAACGGCGCGGGCAAGTCGACGCTGGTGAAGATCCTGGCCGGGGTGCACCAGCCGGACAGCGGCACGCTGATCGTCAACGGCGAAGAGGTCACCCTGCACGGCCCGGCCGCGGCGAAGGCGGCGGGCATCGCGGTCATCTACCAGGAGCCGACGCTGTTCCCCGACCTCGCGGTCGCGGAGAACATGTTCATCGGCCGCCAGCCGCTGCGCAAGGGAAGGCGCATCGACCGGCGCGCGATGCGCGAAGAAGCCGCCAGGATCTTCCGAAGACTCGGCGTCCCGCTTGACCCGCAACGGCTCGCCCGCGGCCTGTCCATCGCCGACCAGCAGGTCGTCGAGATCGGCAAGGCGCTGTCCATGGACGCCAACGTGATCGTGATGGACGAGCCGACGGCCGCTCTGTCCGCCGCCGAGGTGGACCGGCTGTTCGAGGTCGTGCGCACGTTGAAAGCGAACGGGGCGGCGGTGCTGTTCATCTCCCACCGCCTGGAGGAAGTCTTCGAGATCTGCCAGCGCGTCACGGTGATGCGCGACGGCAGGCACGTCATCACCGACGAACTAAAAAACCACAACGCCCAGGACCTGGTCAGGGCGATGGTCGGCAGGGAACTGGCCGACCGCCCAGCCGAAGCCGGCAGCGGCACTCCGGGCGAGCCCGTGCTCGACGTCAGCAGGCTGACCCGCGAGGGCGTCTTCACCGACATTTCGCTCACCGTGCGAGCGGGGGAGATCGTCGCGCTCGCGGGCCTTGTCGGAAGTGGCCGCAGCGAAGTGGCCAGGGCGATCTTCGGCATCGACCGGTACGACGCCGGGGCCGTCAAAGTCAACGGCAAAAGCCTTCGCAAGGCCTCGCCCACCAGCGCGATGGCCGCCGGGGTCGGGTTCGTCCCCGAGGACCGCAGGCAGCAGGGCCTGGTCATGGACATGTCGGTGCAGCAGAACGTGGCGCTCGCCTCGCTGGGCCGGCTGCGCAAGGCGGGGCTGATCAGGGCCAGGGACGAGCGGACCCTTGCCGCCGACTGGGCGGCGCGGCTGAAGATCAAGTACGCCAAGCTGACCGACCCGGTGGCCATGCTGTCCGGCGGCAACCAGCAGAAGGTCGTGCTGGCCAAGTGGCTCGGCCGCAAGCCAAGCGTGCTGGTCGTGGACGAGCCCACCCGCGGCATCGACGTGGCGACCAAGGCGGAAGTGCACCGTTTGCTCGCGGAACTGGCGCGCAACGGCGTCGGGATCCTGATGATCTCCTCGGAGCTCCCCGAGGTGCTCGGGGTGAGCGACCGCATCCTGGTGATGCGCGAGGGACGGCTGATGGCCGAGTACGCGCACGACGACGCTTCCGAAGAGGCGATCATGTCGGCGGCCATGGGACAGCACGAGGCGCGGACACGATGAGGACCACCACGCCAGTGAAGGCCAACGGCAACGCCGTCACCGCCGCCGCAAGCGCCGCCGAAAACAGCCGCCGCGCGGGCCGGCTCGCCGAGCGGGTCTTCCGCGTCAGGGAATCCGGCATCGTCGTCGTGCTCGCGGTGTTCGTCGCTATCACGGCGGCGATCCAGCCCCGGTTCCTCAACCTGTCCAACATCCAGTTCATCCTCATCGACACGACGGTGTTCGCGCTGCTCGCCCTCGGCGAGACGATGGTCGTGATCAGCCGGAACGTAGACCTGTCTGTCGGGTCCGTGCTCGGCCTTTCCGCGTACGCGTCGTCGAACCTGTTCGGCGCCCATCCGGGCATCCCGATACCGCTCGTCTTCGCCGCGGGCCTCGGCATAGGAATGGCCTGCGGCGTGGTCAACGGCACCATGGTGGCCGTCGGGAAGGTGCCCAGCCTGGTCGTGACGCTCGCGACGCTGTACATCATCCGCGGGATCGACATCTTGCTGTTCAGCGGCAAGCAGGTGGTCGAAAGCGAACTGCCGGGCGCCTTCCTTGACATCCCGAGGTCGACGATCTTCGGCATCCCCGACCTGGCCATCGCGATCGCCGTAGTCATCGGGGCCGGCGCCTATTACCTGCGCACCTACCGGTCGGGGCGGGAACTGTACGCGATCGGCTCCAACCCGGAGGCGGCGCGCCTGGCCGGCATCCCGGTCGGCAAGAGGATCTTCACCGCCTTCGCGGCGAGCGGCGCGATCGCCGGCATCGCCGGCGTCCTGTGGGCCGCCCAGTACGGAACGATCGACTCCAGCGCGGGCACCGGCTACGAACTGCAGGTCGTGTCCGCGGTCGTCGTCGGTGGCGTCGCGATATTCGGCGGCAGCGGCAGCGTCATAGGCGCGGCGCTCGGCGCGCTGCTGCTCGCCACGATTACCACCGCGCTTTACGTGCTGGGCATCTCCCCGTTCTGGGATCAGGCGATCTGGGGCCTGCTGCTCATCCTGGCGATCGCCCTCGACCAGACGATCACCATACGGCTCACCAGCGCGCTGCGGAGCAGGAGGACCCGCCATGAATAACCTCGCGGAGCGACTGCGCGGGGCCGCCCGCTGGGAAACCGGGCTCGCGCTCGTCGTCATCGCGGTCCTGATCGCCGGCTCGTCCGCCTCGCCGCACTTCCTGACCGGCGGCAACCTGTTCAACGTCGGCCTGTCCAACGGCGAGATCGCGATCATGACGCTGCCGCTGACGCTGATCGTGATAAGCGGTGAGATCGACCTGTCCGTGGCGTCGATCCTCGGCATGGCCAGCGCCCTGCTCGGCGTGCTGTGGAAGGACGGCTGGCCGATGCCGGCCGTCTTCATCACGGTCGCCATCGTCGGCCTGGCGGCCGGCGCCGTCAACGGCCTGCTCGTCACCCGGCTAGGGCTGCCGAGCCTGGCGGTGACGATCGGCACGCTGGCCCTGTACCGGGGTATCGCGACGATCCTGCTCGGCCCGAACACGGTCGCCAGCTTCCCGACGGCATACACGAACCTCGGCGTGAACGGCGTTCCGGGAACCGGCGGCGACGTCACGTACTCAACGCTCATCTTCGTCGTCCTCGCCGTCATCTTCGGCGTGGTCCTGCACGCCACCACCGCCGGCCGGTCCATCTACGCGATGGGCGCCAGCGCCGAGGCCGCCCAGTTCGCCGGCATCCGCGTCAAGCGGATCAAGACGGTGCTCTACATGGTCTCCGGGCTGGTCTGCTCGCTGGCAGGGGTGCTCTACACGTTCCGGCTCAACACCGCCGTGCAGAACAACGGCCTGGGCCTGGAACTGGACGTGGTCGCGATCGTGCTGCTCGCGGGCGTGTCCATCTTCGGCGGCAAGGGCACCGTGATCGGTGTCGTCCTGGCCGTCCTCGCGTTCGCTGGCATTCAGAACGCGCTGTTCCTGACCAACTTCAACCAGGAGGCGTCCGGGATTGTCACCGGCGCCCTCCTGCTCGCCAGCGTCTTCGTGCCGAACGCGGCCCGCTGGCTGCGGTACCTGCCGCAGAAGATCCGGCCGCGAAAGATCAGCCCGCAAGAGATCGGCCCGCAAGAAACCTGACCGCTGATGACATCAGCCCCTGGCAACCAATACCGCTCGGCCCCAAATTGAAAGGATACAAAGGAATGAACCTGAGACGGGCATCGTGGCTCGCCCTCGCTATTCCGATCACCGTCGCGCTCGCGGCCTGCTCGTCGAGCTCGTCGAGCTCGAGTTCGTCGAGCGCTCCCGCGTCGTCCGCGCCAGCGTCTTCGGCGCCCGCCTCGTCGAGCGCCCCGGCGTCGAGCGCCCCGGCGAGCTCGCTGAAGACCGGCCTCAACGTCTATGTCGTCCCCAAGCAGCTCGGCCAGTCGTACTTCACCACCGCCGACAGCCAGAACTCCGGCGGCGCGATCGCCGCGATCAGCTCGCTCGGCTCCACCGGCACCGAGACCAGCGGCACGGCGGCGACGCCGGCCGCGCAGATCCCGGCCATCCAGGCCGCGATCGCCAAGGGCGCCAACGCGCTCGTCGTGTCGGCGACCGACCCGACCGCGCTGTGCCCGACGCTCCAGTCCGCGATGAAGAAGGGCATCGCCGTGGTCACCTACGACTCGGACGCGCCCACCTGCCGCAGCCTGTTCATCAACCAGGCCTCCACCGCGCAGATCGGCACCTCCGAGGTCGACATCCTGGCCAAGGAACTGAACGGCACCGGGCAGATCGCGATCGTCTCCGCGGCCGCATCGGCCACCAACCAGAACGCCTGGATCGGGTACATGAAGCAGGAGCTGAAGAAATACCCGAAGATGTCGCTTGTCGCCACCGTTTACGGCAACGACGACGCGACGGTGTCCACCCAGGTGACCCAGGGCCTGCTGCAGCAGTACCCGAACCTCAAGGGCATCATCTCGCCGACCACCGTCGGCATCGCGGCAGCCGCCGCGGTGCTCGACACAGCCAAGTACCGCGGCAAGGTCATGCTGACCGGGCTCGGCACTCCCGACTCCATGAAGAAGTTCGTCTCCGACGGCACAGTGAAGGCGTTCGAGCTGTGGAACCCGGCCGACCTCGGCTACCTCGCGGGCTACGCGGCCATCGAGCTCGCCTCCGGCAAGATCACCGGCGCCCAGGGCCAGAGCTTCACGGCCGGCAAGCTCGGCAGCTACACGATCGGCGCCGACAACACGGTTCTGCTCGGACCGCCCTACGTTTTCGACGCGTCCAACATCAACAAGTTCAACTTCTAAAGCAGTTATCCCGAACGAAGCGGCGCGACTGCGGACCGGTGCTGTGTCATCCGGTTCCGCGGTCGCCCGCGGGAAAGGAAAGGCTCGTGGAGCGCGTCTGCTTCCTTGCCCGGGTCCGGCCGGAACGGCTGGACGAATATCGCGAACGGCACAGATGCGTGTGGCCGGACATGCGAGCGGCGCTGCGCGAGGCGGGCTGGGGGAACTACTCGCTATTCCTGCGCGACGACGGGCTCCTCGTCGGCTACCTGGAGACCGAGGACTACCAGGCGGCGCTTGACGCGATGGCGGCGACCGAGGTCAACAAGCGCTGGCAGGCGCAGATGTCGGAGTTCTTCGTCGCCGACGGTCCGCCCGATGAGTCGTTCCTGCGGATCGCCGAAGTCTTTCACCTGGATGAGGAGCACACCGGAAATGCGTGACCTGACGGCGGTCAAGAACGCGCTCAGGAACCACCAGATCGAGCTGCCGTCGTGGGCGTTCGGGAACAGCGGCACCCGGTTCAAGGTGTTCGCCCAGCCCGGCGTGCCGCGCACGCCGCAGGAGAAGGCCGACGACGCCGCCCAGGTGCACAAGTACACCGGGGTCGCGCCGAGCATGGCCGTGCACATCCCGTGAGACAAGGTCGACGACTACGAGGCCCTGGCGGTGCACGCGAAGAACAACGGCATCCGCATCGGCACGGTCAACTCGAACGTGTTCCAGGACGATGACTACAAGCTCGGCAGTGTCTGCAATCCGGACCCGAAGGTGCGCCGCAAGGCCCTCGCGCACCTGCTTGAGTGCGTGGACATCATGGACGCGACCGGGTCGCGGGACCTGAAGCTGTGGTTCGCCGACGGCACCAACTACCCGGGCCAGGACGACATCGGTGCCCGCCAGGACCGGCTCGCGCAGGCGCTCGCCGCGGTGTACGGGCGACTCGGCCCGGGGCAGCGGATGCTGCTCGAGTACAAGCTGTTCGAGCCGTCGTTCTACACCACCGACGTGCCCGACTGGGGCACCAGCCTGCTGCACTGCCAGGCGCTCGGCGACAGGGCGCAGGTCGTGGTGGACACAGGTCATCACGCGCCCGGCACCAACATCGAGTTCATCGTCGCGCTGCTGCTGAAGGCGGGCAGGCTCGGCGGGTTCGACTTCAACTCCCGGTTCTACGCGGACGACGACCTGATGGTCGGCTCCGCCGACCCGTTCCAGCTGTTCCGCATCATGCACGAGGTCGTCAAGGCGGACGCGCTCGGGCCGCGGGCGGGTGTGGCGTTCATGCTCGACCAGTGCCACAACATCGAGCCGAAGATCCCCGCCCAGATCCGCTCGGTCATGAACGTGCAGGAAGCGACGGCGAAAGCGCTGCTCGTCGACGCCGAGGCGCTGACGCGAGCGCAGCAGGCGGGCGACGTGCTAGCCGCCAACGCGGCGCTGATGGACGCCTACAACACCGACGTGAGACCCCTGCTCGCGGATCTGCGCCTGGAAATGGGCCTGGCCCCGGACCCGGTCGCCGCTTACCACGCCTCCGGCTACGCCGCCAGGATCGTCGCCGAACGCAAGGGCGGCGCCCCTGCCGGATGGGGGGCCTGACCGATGCCCGCCAGCGCCACACGCCCCCCGTAGTCCCCAGCAGTCCTCAATATCCTTCCAAACAGTCTCCGACAGTGAGGTGAATGGCCCCTTGCCCCCAGAAGATGAGGTGAATGGCCCCTTGCCCTCAATGGAGAGGTCTGCGCGCGCCAACGAGACTGTCGCGGCGCTGCTCGCGCGCAGCAACCGCCTGGGCGCTGACCCACGCAACACCAACTACGCCGGCGGCAACACCTCCGCCAAGGGCACCGCGACCGACCCGGTCACCGGCAGACCTGCCGAGTTGCTCTGGGTGAAGGGCTCGGGCGGCGACCTGGGCACGCTCACCGAGGCGGGCCTTGCCGTGCTCCGCCTTGACGCGCTGCGCGCCCTGGTGAACGTCTACCCGGGCGTGGCGCGCGAGGACGAGATGGTCGCCGCGTTCGACTTCTGCGGCTTCGGGACAAGGGGCGCGGCGCCGTCGATCGACACGGCGATGCACGGCCTTGTCGACGCCGCGCACGTGGACCACCTGCATCCCGACGCGGGCATCGCGTTCGCGACCGCCGCGGACGGACAGGCGCTGACCGCCGAGTGCTTCGGCGGCCGGGTCGCCTGGGTGCCGTGGCGCCGCCCGGGCTTCGCACTTGGCCTGGACATCGCGGCGATCAAACGAGATAACCCGCACGCCATCGGGGTGATCCTCGGCGGCCACGGGATCACCGCGTGGGGAGGCTCGAGCGAGGAGTGCGAGGCGCGCTCGCTGGAGATCATCGCGGGCGCGCAGAAGTTCATCGACGAGCGGGGAACCACGAGCCCGTTCGGGGAAATGATCTACGAGCCCCTGCCCGAAGCGGACCGGCGGGCGCGCGCGGCGGCGCTCGCCCCTGTGCTGCGGGGGCTCGCCTCCACCGACAAGCCGGTCCTCGGCCATTTCACCGACGAGCGGGTGGTGCTCGACTTCGTCGGCAGCGCCAGGCACCCGGAACTGGCGGCGCTTGGCACGTCGTGCCCGGACCACTTCCTGCGCACCAAGGTCCGGCCGATGGTGCTCGACCTGCCACCGGACGCCCCGCTGGACGCCGTAACCAACCGCCTAAGCGCGCTCCACCACTCCTACCGAGTTGCATACCGGGTATACTACGAGCGGTACGCGGGTGCGAGCACCCCGCCGATGCGCGGCGCCGACCCGGCGATCGTGCTCGTGCCCGGCGTGGGGATGTTCAGTTTCGGCGCGGACAAGCAGACCGCGCGGGTGGCCGGCGAGTTCTACGTCAACGCGATCAACGTGATGCGCGGCGCGGAGTCGATCTCCCGGTACAGCCCGATCCCGGAAAGCGAGAAGTTCCGCATCGAGTACTGGGAGCTCGAAGAGGCCAAGCTGGCGCGCCGGCCCAAGCCCAGGCCGCTGGCCGGCCGGATCGCGCTCGTCACCGGCGGCGGTTCCGGGATCGGCCGGGCAACGGCCCAGCGGCTGGCCGCCGAGGGCGCCTGTGTCGTGGTCGCCGACAAAGACGCCGCGTCGGCGGCGGAGGTCGCCGCTGACATCGGCTCCGCCGACACCGCGGTGCCCGTCATCGCGGATGTCACCAGCGCCGACGACGTCGCCGCCGCGCTCGCCGCGGCGAGCCTGGCGTTCGGCGGCGTGGACCTCGTGGTCAACAACGCGGGCCTGTCGATCTCCAAGCCGCTGACCGACACGTCGCTCGCGGACTGGGACCTGCTGCACGACGTCATGGCGCGCGGGTCGTTCCTGGTCTCCAGGGAGGCCGCTAAGGTGATGATCGCCCAGGGCATGGGCGGCGACATCGTCTACATCGTCAGCAAGAACGCGGTGTTCGCCGGCCCGTCCAACGTCGCGTACGGCGCGGCCAAGGCCGACCAGGCGCATCAGGTCCGGCTGCTCGCCGCCGAACTCGGCGAGCACGGCATCCGGGTCAACGGCATCAACCCCGACGGCGTGGTGCGCGGGTCCGGGATCTTCGCCGGCGGCTGGGGCGCGTCCCGCGCCGCCGTCTACGGCGTGCCCGAATCCGAACTCGGCGCGTTCTACGCCAAGCGCACCCTGCTCAAGCGCGAGGTGCTGCCCGAGCACGTCGCGGCCGCGGTGTTCGCGCTCTGCGGCGGTGACCTGCCGCTCACGACCGGCCTGCTGATCCCCGTCGACGCGGGGGTGGCGGCGGCGTTCCTGCGATGACGGCGACCCAGCTGAGCCGCGAGGACGTGGAGCTGCTCAGGCTGCTCGCCGGCGGGCTGCCGCTCGACGCGGTCGCCAGGCGGATGAACACCTCCGAGCGGACCGTGCGACGACGCGTGAAGGCGATCCGCGACCGGCTCGGCTTCTCGTCCTCCATCCAGGCCGTCGTGTGGGCGGCGCGCAGGGGACTGGTATGACCGCTTCCGTCGTGGTCGCCGGGGTGGACCTCGGCGCGTCAGGCGGGCGGGTGATCGCGGCCCGGGTCGGCGAGGCCGGCGTGGAGCTAGCCGAGGTCAGCCGGTTCCCGAACGAGCCGGTCCTGGCCGGCGGGACGCTGTACTGGGACATCCTGCGGCTGTACGGCGCGGTGCTCGACGGCCTCATCGCCGCCGCCTCGTCGTTCCCGCTGGTCAGCGCGGGGATCGACTCGTGGGGCGTGGACTACGGTCTGCTCGACGCGAGCGGCGCGCTGCTGGCTAACCCCGTGCACTACCGCGACTCGCGCACCGACGGCGTGACCGCCCCGGTGCCCGCCGCCGAACTGTACGCGGTCACCGGGATACAGCACCTGCCGTTCAACACGATCTACCAGCTCACCGCCGCGCTGGACACGCCGGTCCTGGCCGCGGCGCGCACGCTGCTGATGATCCCCGACCTGCTGGCGTACTGGCTGACCGGCGTGGCGGGCGCCGAGGTGACCAACGCGTCCACGACCGCGCTGCTCGACGTGTCGACGAGGACCTGGGCCACGGACCTGATGACGAAGGCGGGGATCGCGCCGGGGCTGTTCCCGCCGCTGCGCCAGCCCGGCGACATGATAGGGCTGGTCACCGCGGGCGGACCCGGCCTGCGGGACACCCCGCTGATCGCGGTCGGCTCGCACGACACCGCCTCGGCGGTGGCGGCCGTGCCCGCCGCGGGCGAGCACTTCGCCTATATCTCCTCAGGCACCTGGTCGCTGGTCGGGATGGAACTGCCCGCCCCTGTGCTGACCGAGGCGAGCCGGCTCGCCAACTTCACGAACGAGGCCGGCATCGACGGCACCGTCCGGTACCTGCGCAACGTGACCGGGCTGTGGCTGCTGCAGGAATGCGTGCGCGAGTGGACCGCGCGCCAGGGACCGGTCTCGCTGGACTCCCTGCTCGCCCAGGCCGCCCGCGTCCAGCCGCTGCGTTTTGTCATTGACGCCGACGACCCGGTGTTCCTGCCGCCGGGCGACATGCCGGAGCGGATCGTGTCCTGGCTGACCGGTCGCGGGCTGGCGGCGCCGTCCGGGCCGGCCGAGATCGTCCGCTGCGTCATTGACAGCTTGGCGCTCGCCTACCGGCGCGCGCTGCTCGACGCGCAGTCGCTGTCCGGGCGGCACGCCGACGCGGTGCACATCGTCGGCGGCGGATCGCGCAACGAGCTGCTGTGCCAGCTCACCGCCGACGCCTGCGGGCTGCCGGTGGTGGCCGGGCCGGCCGAGGCCACCGCGCTCGGCAACGTGCTCGTGCAGGCCCGCGCCCTCGGCGCGGCGCCTGGCACGCTCGACGGCATGCGCGCGCTGTTGCGCAAGGGCCAGGCACTGCGGCACTTTTCCCCGTCCGGCGACGGCCGCGCCTGGCAGCACGCCGCCGCCGGTGTCTCCTTACCGCCATTACGCGTGTCCGCGCAGATGGGAGCCGTATCCGAACGCCACTATGTATCGTTACATCGATGGCCTTAGGCGGTCGTACCGCGCCTAAGGCTCTTATTCAGCCCAGTGAAAAGCGGGTTCGCGTGTCTGTCAGCATCAAGGAGGTCGCCGCGCACGCCGGCGTCTCCGTCGCCACCGTCTCGAACGTGCTCAACCGTCCGGACATCGTTGCCAGGCCGACACGCGACCGGGTGCACGCCTCGATCCGGCAGCTTGGCTTCGTCAGGAACGAGTCAGCGCGCCAGCTGCGCGCCGGGCGGAGCCGCACGATCGGGCTGGTCGTGCTTGACGTGGCCAACCCGTTCTTCACCGACCTGGCGCGCGGCGTCGAGGACGAGGCGAACAAGGCGGGCCTCGCCGTCATCTTGTGCAACAGCGACGACCAGGAAAGCAAGGAGAGGCGCTACCTGGACCTGCTCGAAGAGCACCGCGTGCAGGGAGTGCTGATCACCCCGGTGGTCGGCGCCGGGACGAGGCTGGCGCGGCTGCAGCGGCGCGGCACTCCTGTCGTGCTCGTCGACAGCAGGTCACCGACCCGCGGCCAGTGCTCGGTGGCGGTCGACGACGTGCTTGGCGGGGACCTCGCGGTGTCCCACCTGCTCGCCGTCGGTCACGAGCGGATCGCGTACATCGCGGGCCCGCCCGCCATCCGCCAGGTCGCCGACCGGCACGAGGGCGCGCTTCGGGCGATGCGGCGGGCCGGCCGTCCGGCCGACGAGCTGCAGGTGATCCAGGCCGGCTCGCTGAACGTTGCGGGCGGGCAGCGGGCGGGCGCGTCGATCGCCGCGATGCCGGTCTCGCTGCGGCCGACCGCGGTTTTCTGCGCCAACGACCTGATAGCGCTCGGCGTGCTGCAGGAGATGACCCGCAACCACGTCCGGGTCCCTGAGGACATCTCGATCGTCGGTTACGACGACATCGACTTCGCCGCGGCCGCCGCCGTCCCGCTCACCTCGGTGCGCCAGCCCCGTCTTCAGCTCGGCCATACCGCTGCCCGGATGCTGCTAGACGAGTCCGCCGACGGCGAGGGCCACCAGCACCGCCAGGTCATCTTCGAGCCCGAGCTGGTCGTCCGCCAGTCCACCCAGCTAGCTCTTTCCCCCCGCTAGCCCCAATGCCCCCGCCAGCCGCGCCGGGCGCCGTTGCTCATTTGGGCCGTTGCCGGAGCTGGCCCAATCGGATCGGGCCGTTGCCGGAGTTGGCCCAATTGGATCGGACCGCGCGCACGAGCGTCGGCGGTCAGCCGGCAACTAGGACGTGCAGGTTGCGGGGGCCGTGCACGCCCTCCACGCGGATCAGTTCGATGTCGCTGGTGGCCGAGGGGCCGGAGATGAACGTGTGCGGGCGGGCCGGGTCGAGCCGGGCGAGCGCGCCGGCGATGTCCGCCGCCACCTGATCAGCGAGCACCACCACGAGGTGAAAGTCGGGCACGAGGGTGAGCGCGCGCCGCCCCTGGCCGGCGCCGTGGTCCAAGATGATCGTCCCGGTCTCCGCGATCGCCGCCGCGCAGCCGGTCACCACGCCGAAGATCTTGTCCAGGTCCCGCGCCGAAAGCACCGGCTCGTCGCGGACGATCCGCTCCGCCGCGCCGGCCGGCAGTTCGGCCAGCCACGCCGGCGGCAGGCCGGCCGGGACGACGAACCGCGACACGCCCGCGAGCACCCGGGCGACCGCGCCGCCAAGGTCCGCCGGCTGGACGCGTTCGACGATCGCGCGGTAGTCGGCGGCGCGTTCGGCGAACAGGGCCACGATGTCGGTGCGCGCCGGGTCGTGGTGCGCCCGCCGGTACCCGCGCGGCAGCGCGGCGTACGCGGCGTCCACCTCCGCGGGCATCGCGGCCGGGCCGGTCGCGGCCGCGATCCTGGCGAGAATCTCCTTGCGCGCGGTGCTCACCCGGCCGCTCCCGTCCCGGCGTCGGTCGCGTCACTGCCCACGCCGGGCGCCGACTGGCTGGCCGGGCCGGCCGCTGGCGCGTCCGCGCCTACCCCGGGCGGCTGGCCGGCTCGGCCGGCGGCGGGCGCCGACCCGCGCGTGCGGGCCCACCAGGCGCGGAACGACTCCCGCGGCGGTGCGGGCGCGTCACGGGTGTCGGTCCAGCCGGACAGCGGCGGCGGCAGCCGCCGGATCCGGCCGCCCCGCCCGGCCACATGCCTGCTGGCCGCGACGGCGCGCTGCGCGGCGGCCAGGCGGCGCGCGTCGCTGAGCAGGTAGGCCGAGAGCTTGAACACCGCTCGTTCCGGATAACGCTTTTTACTTTCTACCGAACGGGCCCGTAGATAGACGAGGGCCTCGGGAATGTTGATCGCGACGGGGCACACCTCGTAGCAGGCGCCGCATAGCGAGGAGGCGAAAGGCAGCGACGCGTCGGCCGGCGAGGTGACGCCACGCAACTGCGGGGACAAGATCGCGCCGATCGGGCCCGGGTAGGGGGAGCCGTACGCGTGCCCCCCGGCTCGCTCGTAGACCGGGCACACGTTCAGGCAGGCCGAGCACCGGATGCAGCGCAGCGCCTGCCGGCCGGTCTCGTCGGCGAGGGTGGCGGTCCGCCCGTTGTCGAGCAGCACCAGGTGGAAGCTCTCCGGGCCGTCGCCCGGGGTGACGCCGGACCAGATCGTCGTGTACGGGTTCATCCGCTCGGCGGTCGAACTGCGCGGCAGCAGCGCGAGGAAGACCTCCAGGTCCCGCCAGGCGGGCAGCACCTTCTCCACGCCGGCCACGCAGATCAGGGTCTTGGGCAGGGTCAGGCACATCCGGCCGTTGCCTTCGGATTCGACGACGACGAGCGACCCGGTGTCGGCGACCGCGAAGTTGGCGCCGCAGATCCCGACCGCGGCGGACAGGAACTCGCTGCGCAGGTGCGCGCGGGCCGCGCCGGCCAGCCGCGGCGGGTCGTCGGTCAGGTCGGCGGGCGCGTCCGGCATCGTGCGGCGGAACAGGTCGCCGATCTCGGCGCGGTTGCGATGGATGGCCGGGACCAGGATGTGGCTGGGCAGGTCGTCGCCGAGCTGGACGATGAGCTCGGCGAGGTCGGTCTCGATCGCGCTGATGCCACCTTCGGCGAGCGCCTCGTTGAGGCCGGTCTCCTGGGTGGCCATCGACTTGACCTTGACGACCTTGCGGGCGCCTGACCGCTTTACCAGCTCTATCACGATCGCGTTGGCCTCGGCGGCGTCCCGGGCCCAGTGCACGTGCCCGCCGGCCTTGGTGACGTTCTCCTCAAGCCGCGTCAGGTACGTGCCGAGGTTGGCGAGCGTGTGGTCCTTGATCGCCTTGCCGGCCTGGCGCAGCGCCTCCCAGTCGTCGAGTTCAGCCACCGCCTTCGCCCGCTTGGTCCTGATCGCGGTCGTGGCGTGGGTGAGGTTGCGGCGCAGCTGGGAGTTCGCCACCGCCTTCCGCGCCGCGTCCGGGAAGGCCGGCATGCCCAGGTACGTAGGCATGGCTCCGGTCGGCGTCGGCGTCCCGGTCACGCGGGTCACCCGCCCTGCCCCGACGCGAGGATCTCCGCCAGGTGCATGGTGCGCACACCGGTGCGCATCCGGCTTAGCGCGCCGCCGATGTGCATCAGGCACGAGTTGTCCCCGGCGCACACCACCTCGGCGCGGGACTGCCTGATGGCGGCCACCTTGTCGGCGCACATCGCCGCGGACACGTCCGGGTTTTTCACCGCGAACGTGCCGCCGAAACCGCAGCACGTCTCGGCGTCTGGCAGGTCCACGAGCTCAAGGCCGCGCACGTCCCGAAGCAGCCGCAGCGGAGCGTCGCCCACGTGCATCATCCGCAGGCTGTGGCACGTCGGGTGGTACGTCACGCGGTGCGGGAAGTACGCGCCCACATCGGTGACGCCGAGCACGCCGGTCAGGAACGTGGCCAGGTCGTGCACCCGCGGCGCGACCTCGGCCACCCGCCGGGCGAGGGCGGCGTCGCGGGCCTCGCCCGCGGCGAGCACCGGGTGATACTCGCGGACCATCGCCGCGCACGACGCCGACGGGGTGACGATCGCCTCGTACCCTTCGAAAGCCTGGGTGAAGCCGCGGACCATCGGCACCGCCTCGCGCCGGTAGCCGGTGTTGAAGTGCATCTGCCCGCAGCACGACTGGCTCATCGGGAACTCGACCTGATGCCCGAGCCGCTCAAGCAGCGTGACCACGGCCTTGCCGGTATCCGGGAACAGCGTGTCGGTCAGGCACGTGACGAACAGGCCGATCCGCATGCTCCGCACGCTACTCCAGACGTCGCGGTATACGCGAGCGACGGCAGGGGCATGGCCTTAACCGGCCAGCGGGCTGCGGTGCCGCGCATGCATCGGGGCTGTGGCCCACGACCCCGGAGAGATCGGGGCAGGGGGCCCCAACCCTGGGCGGCGCGTAGGGCAAGATCGCGGTGTGGGGAATCCGGTGGGCGTGAACGAGGACCCGACCGTGCTGCTCTCGCCAGCCGGTCAGGAACTCCTCGCCCGGCTCGCCGCCCTGGACGCCGTGGCGGAGGGCAAGTCGGGCGACCTGGCGGTCGCGGTCAGCCTGCGGCGGGAGTATCCGGCTGACCTGGTCGCCGCCGCGACGGCGCAGCACGAGCTGCGGCTGGCGGCGCGGGCGAAATTCGGCCTGGCGATGGAGATGCTGTTCACCAGGGGCGGCTACGAGCAGTCTTCCGCCGAGCCGATCGCGGCATACCGCGCGGGCCGCTTCGGCGCGGCCCGCCGCGTCGCCGACCTGTGCTGCGGAATCGGCGGCGACCTCATCGCACTCGCGTCGGGCCGGGAGGTGCTCGCCGTCGACAGGAACTGGGTGCACGCGCGGCTGGCCACGCACAACGCTGGCGTCTACGGTGTGGCGGGCCGCGTCCGGGCCTGCGTGGCCGACGTCCGCGACATCTCGCTGGCTGGGATCGACGCGGTCTTCATCGACCCGGCCCGCCGCGACGGGCCGCGCCGGTTTCGCGCGGGCGTCTGCGAACCGCCGCTTGACTGGTGCCTGTCCCTCGCCGAACGCGTGCCCGCCGTCTGCGTCAAAGCGGCGCCCGGCCTGCCGGCCGACCTTGTTCCGGCCGGCTGGGAGGCCGAGTTCATCGCCGACGGCCGCGACCTGAAAGAGGCGGTGCTGTGGTCGCCCGCGCTGTCGACCGCGCGACGTCGGGCGACGATCCTGCCCGGCGGGCACACCCTCGCCGCCGAGCGCGGGGCGGGCGCCCCGGCCGAGCGCGGGGCGGGCGCCCCAGCCGAGCCCGGCGTCGCCGCCCCGGCCGACGTCCCGGTCGCTGAGCCGGGGGAGTACCTGCTCGACCCGAACCCGGCCGTCACACGCGCGGGCCTGGTGGAGGATCTCGCCCGCGAGCTGGGCGCCTGGAAGATCGACCCGCGGATCGCCTTCCTCGCGGTGCCGCGGGACGTCCGCACGCCGTTCGCGCGGACCCTTCGCGTGATCGAGTCCGCCCCGTGGAACGAGAAGCAGTTCGCCAGGCGGCTGCGCGACCTCGGCGTTGGCGCAGCCGATCTGCGGCGGCGCGGCCTGGCCGGGGACGTGGAGCAGATCCACCGCAGGCTCAGGCTGGCCGGCCCGCATCGCGCCACGGTCGTCCTCACCCGGGTCGGCGACAAGCCATGGGGCCTGATCTGCGCCGACCCAGGTTCACCGCTCGCCGGGGCGGGCCGGGGCGGCTAGTGCGGGGCGCGGATCAAGATTCCGCGCACGAAGGCCGCCTGCCCGGCGTGCTGCATGTCGTCATTGACCACGCTGACCAGTCGCACCCCGAGCGTCACGGGCGGGTGCCACGACGTGTCGACGACACGCTCCAGGTCGGCGTCGCCGATGGCGGACACCAGCTTTACCGTCTGCTCGTAGGTGGCCTCGTGGTAGTCCGCGAGCAGTTCCGCCGAGGACACGGCCGCGGTGATCGCGGTGACCTGCTGGCTGGTGTGCCCGTAGCCGATCTCCATCGTCCGGTCAGGCAAGCCGAACCGCATCGCCCAGTCGCCCGCCGACCACACCTGCTGCGTGCCGAAGGCGCCGGAGATATGGTCGTCCTGGACCCGCGTAAGGTGCCAGACCAGCCAGCCGACCGGGTTCGCGTCCGGGGTGATCCGGTACGCGAGCTGCGCGGGATTGAGGCCGTAGACGGTATCGCTCACCGTCTCCCTTATCCGGCCGAACGCGTCCACTAGCAGGCCGGCGCTCGTCATGACATCCTCCTTGGGCCCCGTCGCATCGTATGCGATCTCTCGACAATACGACGGCTGCGGGCGGCCGGCGGAGCACCGGCTACGCTGTCAGCGTGGCGGCAGCACCGACGCCGGAGCAGCGATTCGAAGACCTGGTCGGCGAGTTCAACGACACCGACGGCGTGACGCTGCCGCGCGGTGGCGGCGGTTTCGGGCGCAGCGCGCTGCGCTATCGCGGCAAGATCTTCGCGATGTTCGTCCGCGGCGACCTCGTGGTGAAGCTGCCAGAAGAGCGCGTGGACGAACTCGTCGGCGCCGGTTACGGCGACCGGTTCACCGCCAACAAAAGCACGCCGATGCGGGAATGGTTCGCCGCAGGCGCCCAGTGCCCGGTAACGTGGTCCGCCCTAGCGGCCGACGCGCTGAACTTCGCCAGGAAATCCGCCCGATCCTAAGACCAGCGGCCAGGGCGCGACCATGCCGACGTCCGAAACGGCCTCCGGCAGGCGCCGCATCGCGGTGACCCGCCGTTCGGCCAGCTTGGCGGGGTGCCCGGTGAGGTCGCGGTCCACCCAGACGGAGCGCAGGCCGAGGCGGGCAGCGGGCATGATGTCATGCACCCAGCTGTTGGCGACGTGGATCCAGTTCATAGGTGTGGCGCCGGTTAGCTCGGCGAACTTCCGGAAATGCGCCAGGTCTGGTTTGTACGACCGCACCTGCTCCGCCGTCACCACCAGGTCGAAGGCAACGGGGAGCTTCGCCGCCGTGGTAGCGAACAGGTCTTCGTCGCAGTTGGTCAGGATCGCGAGCCGCCAGCCGGTCGATGTCAGGTCGTCGAGGGCGAGGCCCACGTCGTCGAACACGCTCATCTGCGGCCACGCGTCCACGAACAGCTCAGCCGAATCCAGCGCGACGCCCGCCCGGCGGGCGGCCAGTCGCAGCGCCGACGACAGCACCTCGCGGTACGGCAGCCACGAAGGGCCAGCCTCGATTACGAGTTCCGCCTGGTGATAGGCGGTGAGCACGGCGGCGGACCGAGCGCCGGCGACCGATTCGAGTGCGCCCCGCATGCACGTGTTCCAGTCCGCGATCGTGCCGTAGCAGTCGAAGGTCAGCCACTTATCGCCGGCCATCTGAACCTCCCGCGCGTTGAGTAACCTACAGATGACTCCTGAGTAGGCGCTCGCGTCTACGTTAACTGCTGTTACGTGACGATTAGCTGTGTACGCACCATAAGAAACGTAGGGATTTTTGCGCATGCGTTCGGAGCTGTGCAGGGCCCGTTATTCTCCGCAGCCTCAAACGCCGCCCACGGCGAAGGGGGAGCGGGCCGCCAACCGGGCATGATCAGTGAACGGCACCCGAGACCACTACGCACAAGGGGGCACCGCCGATGGCCGACGACGAGTTCCGTTACTCGAGCGGGTTCGGCAACGAGTTCGCCACCGAGGCTGTCGAAGGGGCACTCCCGGACGGCCGCAACTCCCCGCAGAGGGCTCCTCTCGGCCTTTACGCCGAACAGATCAGCGGCACCGCCTTCACCCAGCCGCGCGCGGTGAACCGGCGGACCTGGGTGTACCGGATCCTGCCTTCGGCGAAGCACCCGAGCTTCAAGCGGATCGACAACAAGAACCTGCGGTCCACGCCGTTCGACGAGATCGAGCCGGACCCCAACCGACTGCGCTGGGACCCCTTCCCGCTGCCTCGCACCGACACCCCGACCGACTTCGTCGACGGCCTGTTCACCGTCGCGGGCAACGGCGACGTGCGGACCCGCGGCGGCATGGCCGTGCACGTCTACGCCGCCAACACGGACATGCGGGACAGGTACTTCGTCAACGCGGACGGCGAACTGCTCTTCGTGCCCGAACTGAACCCGGTCGTCCTGCACACCGAACTCGGCGCGCTCCGGGTGAGCCCGGGCGAGATCGCCCTGGTGCCGCGCGGCATCAGGTTCCGCGTCGAGCTTCCCGACACGTTCGCCCGCGGCTACCTGTGCGAGAACTTCGGCGCCGCCTTCGACCTGCCGGAACGAGGCCCGATCGGCGCCAACGGCCTGGCCAATGAGCGGGACTTCAAGGCGCCCCAGGCCGCGTTCGAAGAGCGCGGTCACACCGTCCAGGTCGTGCAGAAGTTCGGCGGCAACCTCTGGGCGGCCGACTACGACCACTCACCGCTGGACGTGGTCGCCTGGCACGGGAGCTACACCCCGTACAAGTACGACACCGCCGCCTTCATGGTGCTCGGCACGGTCAGCTTCGACCACCCGGACCCGTCGATCTACACGGTGCTGACCAGCGCCAGCGACTCGCCGGGCCTCGCCAACGTCGATTTCGTGATCTTCGCGCCGCGCTGGCTCGTCGGCGAGGACACGTTCCGCCCGCCGTGGTTCCACCGCAACGTCATGTCCGAATACATGGGCCTTGTCCGCGGCGCCTACGACGCCAAGGCCGAGGGGTTCACCCCCGGTGGCGCGAGCCTGCACAACACGTTCGCCTCGCACGGCCCGGACGCGGAGACCTACGCCAGGGCGAGCACCGCGGAACTGAGACCGCAGAAACTCGATGGCTCGCTGGCGTTCATGTTCGAGAGCCGGTGGACGATCGTGCCAACCCGGCAGGCGATGGAGGCGGGCCACCGGCAGCC
>Ga0126381_100002693_pt1 | contig 19221 bp, 43 predicted proteins | sample PanSoiMetPlot_28_FD_96465 | JGI IMG/M metagenome (GOLD analysis project Ga0126381, IMG submission 96465) | Tropical forest soil microbial communities from Panama - MetaG Plot_28 | ecosystem: Environmental > Terrestrial > Soil > Tropical forest > Bulk soil | place: Panama | collected 2016-02-17
ATATATTTAGAGAGTTGGGAGTCACAATTAAATGACTCCCAACTCTTTTAATTAGATTTTATAGCCTGCCATTTTGATAACTTCAAGGCCTGATTTATTGATGAAATCAAGTATGCATAAATCAAGCTTATGCACTAGATCAACTGCGCTTCTAGTATGAAGATGAAGAGTGATTCCATATGCATCTATTTTAATACACATATCATCTTCTAATTCTGTTAAGCTAACTTTGATATTAGGGTCTTCTTCCATCTGTCAGTCCTTCCATTGTTCACTAAATTGGTGAACTTTCATCTCTATATGGCCTTTCCCAATGTTCAGGAATATCAACTTCGGATTCTAATTCATTGAGAAAATCGCTTCGCCCGAGAAAGATAGTTGTTGCTGAGGATCTATAAGGGCGAAGTTCACTCGGTATGTCACGGGGGTTAAATTCCGTCCCCCAATCGTGGACTCCAATGAGGCATGATGGATGAATAAGACTGTAGTAATTATAGACTTCTGCCGGTTTGTTTCCATTATCGCAAAATAATACTCCAGGCTCATCCTTTAAGAATGTCCAATGTTTTGGTAAACCATTTCGCAAATCGAGCTGATTAAAACATGGAACGAATTTCTCTGGAGGATTTTTATCAATAGTATAGAACTTCATTCGTCGTGCCCATGCTTGCCCATAAAGGAAGAATGACATACCACCCTGGAAGGTACCAAATTCTACAATCCATTGGAAGTGATCCTCTGGAAAAGAATTCAGGACATATTCCCAAAGTTCTAAATCCTCCCAAAACTGCCCAATAGGGCGACCGTACAATGTCCCAATATTTTTCATTCTCCATCGTTATCTACATAGTCGTAGATATCATAGATTTCATTTTCGGTAAGAAAGGCATAAGGACCATCAGGAAAACCAATCTTTTCAATCTCTCCATTGTCGGAGCGATGGACAGAGATATTCTTACCGCTAGTTGTAGTGAAAGTTTCACCGTCCATTATAAGCTACCCTCTTATCTGTATTTACCATGACGAGATTATTTGAATGATAAGCTTTCACAATAGGATCGGCAAGATAAGATCCTTTGATACCTTCATCTACGGCTTCATGTAGTCTACCTCTATCTTTGACCATTTTAACTACTTCTTCTCCAGAGGTACTTTTAAAGACAATAAAATATGGCATTATTCTCCTACCTCATCGGGACCGGAAATGATAACTCGGGCAGTTTCATATCCGATATCTGCAAGGTAAACATAGATTTTAACTCTGCCTCTACAACGTCCCCAAGGGAAGGGAAGTTTAATATCATAAGGCATTGTGATCTCGATTATGTCTCCGGAATGTACCTCCTTTTCCATGACGTGAATTGGATGTTTTAAAGTGTTGCGATGCTCGTGAAAGTCCATGGCCGATTCTGTTGGTAGACAGTTTCATTAGCAAAAGAGACAAGTCCAATTGGGTCATGACCATGGGAGATCATAATTGGATTTCGACCTCTCGAATATACAAGAGCCATATGATGCCCTGGTTCATTTCCCCAAACACAGGGTCCACAAATATATGCGGCGGAAGGGTCATGATAATGGTGAAGATTATCAAGAAACCATTCTGTTGTAACATCGTAGCTTGCAATTCTTTTTCCTAGTCCTACTTGAATAATGACTTGTGAAGTTTGGGAACAATCTCCGATAAATCCATTGCGACTTGTTACTTGAGCATGAAGCGCCGGCATTGATGTAATTGCATAGAGTGACTGTTGTCGAATGATTTGTCCATTTTCAATAGGTGGATAGTGAACTTTATTTCGATTCTGCAATAGGTAATCCATTGCAGCTTTCGCAGATTTACGCTGCTGCGTATTCATTCCATCTCCTATCGAAAACTTTTTCAGTCCATTCTGAACTTATGCCTGGAACAACGTATGTAGGATCTTTTTCTCCGTCGGCCCAATATCTGTAAGTTGCATCGTCAAGAATTTCAATTCGATTGGTTCGGTGTTTAATTCTCCAATCATCATTTGGAGGTAACCATCCTCTTTCATACTCAATCCAAGCACCATCCGTGTTTCCTTGAATAAGACAATCATTTGCGCTGATTGCAAATCTATAGAGGTCAGATCGAATTTTTCCGCAGAGTTGATCCGCGAGTTCCATGCATTGATTTCTCTTAAGTGTCCTAACAGGGTGCTTGACCCATACACGTTTGTTGCCTTCTCTCCATACTGTTTTTGATGGGCGGATTCTCATGGCATATCTACCCCAAAGAGAATTGCCTGTTTGCTTCGCTAAGGTTCTAGCATATCCATTGAGATTTTCCCGACCTTCTTGAATAATTCTATACCAATCATCATGATGGTATTTTCGTCCCGTTGCATGATGATAGTAACCTCTTTTGAACTTGATAATAGCCCCAGATTCGATCGCCGTCCTGCATTCTTCATATGTCCAAATTCCATGGATAGTTCCGCTGATTGGGAAGGAGAGATTAGAGATTGGACGAGGATGATACTCTTTCCTTCTGATTGGGAGAGGACCCAAAGTTCTGGATTCATTGAGAGTAATTTCGGCTTCGATGTAAACACAAATTCCCCTCTCAACCATTCGATCGAAGTTAATCCATTTGTTTACTTCTATCCATCGACTTCCCACTCCACCAAATTGGAGAGATCCAAGTCGTCGGGAATAAGCTGCATAGAGATCCCATTGGATAATGTCACCTTCAAAAGCCGCCCGTTCTTTTTTACAAGGAAGTAATCGTCCTCCGAGCGGGTGACCAATTCCAGGGACCCCGTTGAAAGGAGTCTCCCATACTCCATCTCGAATAGTTGTTTTAAAGAGCGACCATGAAGCTGAAGAATACGTTCCAGCAATACTCCCGCCGTAGGATTCAATCCAATCTCGCCAATCGGAATACGCCTCCAATGCAACGTTTGGTTCTTCCGGGAAACTTCTCGAAGAAGATACCGAGACTTCTGACTTATGATTCTTCCACGTAGTATGTTTCCATCCGTCGGGGGTTCTTTTTCGCCACTTGGAAATTTCTCCATCGTATTTGAGAACTTCTCCGATCTTCTTTTTCTGCCAGATTTCGTCAATTATTTTTTTACTTGCATATATCTTTGTATCACTGAGAATCCGATCGTAAGAACATTCTCCGTGTTCAGTGAGAACAGTATTCTCATCTAAAAGAATTCCTATTTCAAGGTGAATCGGAGCTTTCTTGTTTGACGACACTCTCACTGCGGATTCCTTTTGAGAGCATTGCCTGCGATCGAACTACACTTCCGGGCACCCAGCATTTTGGGCATACATTCCGTCCAAGGGGTCCAGGCCGGAATGTAATGACGTTGCAATCGTTTGTTACACAAAAGAATAGATCGCTGTCTTTTGATTTGTCTGACCAACTCATTTCCCCCTCCGTCCTCCATAATGGATGGAGTACTCATATATCCGTGACGGTTCCTCAGTTTTTAAGTCTTTTCGACAATGGCCTACAGAACAGTATGGGTCAGCATGTAATATTGCCAATTTAGGAAGTGGTTTTCTACATACCTTACATTGCGTTCTTTTACGTTTCGCCATATTTGTTTTCGTAGTCCATATCGTATTCGTCTGCCCAATCATCCAACCAATCGAAAAGATCATCCCAATCTAGACCGTCGGGAAGATCATCTTTGTCTAGAGTGATTGAATGTTCGTCTCCTTCATCGTCTAGAATCTCGAATATGAATGTATCCCATCTTCCGCTATCCCCTACTTCGCCTTTATGTCCCCAAATCTTTGCGGTTGAATCATCTTCGAAATAATCGAGGAGATCATTAACCTCTGAATCTTCAGGGAGCGATTCGCGGAATTGTTCAAAATCCCGTTCCTCAGGAATGTTACTCTCCCTTCAAACTCAGTATGGGATGTCGTCCTTATTCTCTTTTCTTTCGGGGATAGTATTTTCGAGAGCCTTACGCGAGCAGGAACTACAAAGAGTTCCATCCTTCCATAGCCGTCCAATATCTTTACCGCAATTTCTACAAATTCTCTTAGGTGCGAGGGGCGGCATATTCGTCAGTCTTTTCGATGTATCCGAAGATTTCCTTAACTTTGGAATTGTGAATCGGTTTCTTCATTGCCAGAGCAATTGTCATTTCGAGGTCCGAACCCTTCTTTGTGTTTCTTTGGTAGTAGGCAACGCGATAGAAACCGTCTTTCCAATCCCAGAGAAGGTAAGAACCGTCTGAGAGTTTAATTGTATTTGGCCCTGATTCTTCTTCTTGAACATGAGCTTCGGCTTCCCTGGTTGGCATGGGGGTTATTCTCCTAGAAATTCATGGAGGAATCTGAAGGCTGTCTTTAGTAGTAAATGTTCATACGGTCCTGTAGTCTTTAACCATTTCTCGTGTGTTTCTACAAACTCCTTAATGAATGCTTTTCTCTTCGCTGTTACTCTTGCCATTCCAACATTATCTCTTCCGCGTGTTTTTCACAGAGATATTTACCCTCAAATCGAACGATAGATTCGCTCCCACAGAAAGAGCAAAAGAATTGCCACTCTTCGAAAAAAACGGAGGGACCCTCCCTTTCGAGAGGGTCCCCGAACCAATCTGTCACTTCTTTAGCAAACTTCTAATTGCAATACAAAACCACCAAGTGGTGGGAGCAATCATAAGTACCGCTAGAGTATGCTCGGTCATTATGACTTCTTTGTCCAGAGACGATACTGCTTGACTTGACGCGGACCATCTGAGCCATCGAACTTGCGATAACCTTCGAACTTAATCTTCACTTTGTCTCCCGTACCAGGCTTGGTCATTGCTTCGGCCAACTGATGGGAATCCCAAAGGAAAACAATTTCGCCAGTATCGTCGAGCATGTATTCCCAAATCTTTGCTGTCGTTCTTCCGTCTCTCTGACTTCTCTCCGGAAGATCGATTTCCTTATTGCCGATGAATGTTCCGATCAAGTCTCCATTCTTTTCGAAGTCCCATTCCTCGCCGAATCCGATCTGCTGTTCCTCCCAATCGTCGGAATCGGTAGTTGTATTAACTGGTTCCTTCGCCACTGTTTTCTCCCTCAAGTAGTAGTTGGAAATCTTTTGCTTCCTCATCATGCAATCTCGGCGCGGTTCGATTCGGGTCTCGAAGTCCGTGTCGATGGAGCAAATGAGGCTCACCCATTAATGGTGGTCTATTAATGGCAAGAATTGGATCGTCTCTATCTGTAATATTTCCTATAGGCATTCCTCCAGCAGAACAGATCGGGACATTTGGCAATGCAACTGTGAGTCCGGACTCCAATTCAATTTCGTAACTTGACATGATGTATTTGGAAACGTTCCCGACCTTAATAAGCTTTCCGTAACATTGTGCAACTGATCCATCGTATTCGACAATGCGGATTGTAGTCCCTCCTGTGGCAGTTTCGGAATCCGCACGACGACAGTGATCTCTAAGGTATTCTCCATAGAGGAGTATTTCATCTCCATCTAACCACAATCCCCAAGCGTCATGATTTTCGGCTTTTGCTTCCATTAACATATCCGTTCTTTTACTTGCGTCTGACTTCCACCTCCCTCTATACAAATAATAATCTGTGCCCCGAGGGGTCATAGTTTTCTTGACAAATTGATGTCGATTTCCGTTATGATTAATGGGACCTTCGAATACGAGAATTGTACCTACATCTTTAGCTGAATCAATACAGCTATTTAATAGGTCGCCTTCCATGAAGGAAGATACTAGGACTATGATTTCAGGCATCGTTCATGAAAGTTATAGCCCATCAAGAATCCAAGAAGAAACGACTGAGCAAGACTGTTAGGATATCCCGCGAATTGTCCCGTCATAGCTTCGAAGATAATTTGATGGGCTGCATTTTCTCTAACATATGTATTGAATGCGTCGTGATCTTTTATGTGAAGATATTCCTCGAGATATTCTTCGATGCAAGTTTCATTCATTAGACCTACGACTTCATTCTCATTTAATTCAAGTTCAGTGGCTAGATCCATTTTCGGGCATCTCCGATACTACTTCGATGGGGGCACGATTAGCCTTGGCAATTCCGACTCCCCGCATACGTCCCATTTGTCCATAGATATGCTTCCAATGCTGGGAGTTAATTTCAATGATAATTACTGTTCCAGTGTCTCGGTCCATTCCGCAGATTTCGACATTACCATTATCATTGACTTTCATTCCTACTTCTTTTGGAAAGATATGAAGCTGAACTGCAAGAGGCATTAGGCTCCTTGAACGAATGGGATTTCTCTACGGGATTCCTGGTTGGGAAAGAACGAAGCCGCAAGCATTGAATGGAATTGACAATATCCAAACAATAGACGTTCATCCCCGATTGTCCGTGAAATGATTGTTACACTTTGGCCTTTGCAATTTTTAGCGGAGCAAAAGGCTAAGTCGGAAACCGGGTAACTCCTCATTTCTTTAAAAGACTCTCCTCTCATTCCTCGGATTGAATAGAGTTATAAAGAGAATCTGGAATCTGATGAAACAATTGGATAATGAGTTTGGCGGCCTCCCTCTCTGTAATCATTTGTTTGTCCGACCATTTACTAATTCGACGCAATGCTTCGGAGACAGAATCGAACTGATAGGATGACAATGTATCTTTAATAATAATCACTGGATAATCCCCCTCGGAATTAGACGCTGTAATGAAGTATGTTCTACCTTCCAAATCCGGAAAATCAACATGGCCATAATTACCATTGGAGAAAGAGCCATTGCAGTTGAGAATCCGGACATAGATTTCTTATTCCCATGATAAATAAGAATAAGAATAAGAGGCAGAATCACAAATACAAATACTGCCCATCCGAGAATTGCAATGAGAAGGATTATCGTAGAGACAATCTTTCCAAAAAATAGGAAATGTCTCGACGCCAATTTCAATCTCATTCCCAATCTCCTTTCAGAAGATTGACTAGAGGGAATGAATCGGGGACGGATCGCTAGCCTCGATCCGTCCCCGAACTTGTATTAATTTCTATACAGAGTATACTCCCCTACGGCGCGAGAGTCAATAGGCAAATGATAAGTCATATAAAAAGAGGCCCCTTTCGGAGCCTCTTTTATGAGTGCATATTTAGCCGGTTATTACGAGGCGAGTCCTACCTCATCAATCTCCTTTCTCATTTCTTTCAATCTTCCCGAGAGCTGATTAACGGCCGGTCGAGCAAACAAAGGAACTTCCATTCCAATTGCCTCAAGGGCATCGGTAATTGAAATGCCTTCTGCATCTACCTTCGTGAATACCACAAACAAATTTTTCATTGCGGTATCCAACTCGAGAATCACTTCTTTCTGTGATTCATTAAGCTCGATCATTCTGCGGTTCCCTTCTCCCTAAGGAATTCCTGGAATGCTCGCTGATTCTTCATATAGTGCTGAACTTCTCCATGGAATTTATTGATCTCAAAACGCTCGAGATACCAAACAACAGCGGCGGCTACAATTCCGAAAACGACGGCGATAACGATTGCATTTTTAAGACTCAATTGCGACACCTTCCGGAATCACCTCTTCCTGATTCTCATACATCTTCAAAATAGCAGCCAGTTCTAGAAGGGCAATATTTGCCTTACATCTTCGACAGGATGCAGGATTATGTCGAAGCTTAAATCCCATTGCAATTGGAATCTGATCGTGATGCTGCATTCCAATCAGTTCCATCAATGCGCCAATTCTTTCTGGATTTCCCCATGAGCTTTCCATTACAGTGGAACCAACCATCCTTGACAACGACACCAAATATCCTGATTTGCAAGTCCAGCAGCGCCGACAATATGAAGGGTGAGAATCTCTCCACCATTCAAGGTAGGGGCATGGTTATCACTGGTGGAAAAGATTGATGGAATGATTGCCGATCCTGGAGTGGCAGGGCCGAAGTCGAGAAGAGAACCGACAGTAAAAGACGTCCCTCTAATAAGAGCAATCCAAGCAGCAGCATTAGAGAAAGGAGAAGCAGGAGTAAATCCAGCCGCTTCAACATTGACTCTAGTAGCCGTGAAATTATAGCCCTGAGGAACCTGGAAGATTTTGAGATCAAGATTCCCACTTCCGTCAGTCTCTCCGGTTACGTTCTCAATTACCTTCCTTCTTTTACCGGCAATAATTGCTTCGTGTAGCAATTCTCCCTGAACATCCAATGCACGATTTGTGCGCATAACCAAATCGTACAATGCAGGGCCAACAGATTCACTTCCAGGATAAGGCGGAGTCAATACCTTTGGATCAACTTGCGTATCTTCATTGCGAAACTGTGATCTATCTCCTTCCCCATCTCTTTGATAGAGATTGGGAACGGGAGAATTTCCACCGAGGGAATCAGGGAATTTCATGTATATCTATCCTCCAATAGAATTCTCTCTATATTGGAAAGTCTATCCTCAATATTCGCATCAGGATTGATAATCACTCTCCTTTTCCTATAATGTTGTTCATGTAGCGCGACCATCATCGTAACACAAATCATTACGAAAATCGCAGCTCCAATCATTACCAATATCTCTCGGTCTTTCATTAACACTCCCCTCTGGAATTTCTTATTGACAACACTACCAAATACCCTCGGACTTTGATAGCATGAATCCGAGGGGACTATTTAATTTAATACCGAAAATGGAAGGGAGGAAAGAATAGCGAATGCATTCAGTAGACGTAATTCACGCATTCGCCGTGCTTACAGTAGCTCTATTGTTTGCACGATTTGTCCAGGCAATTGGAGAACACTATTTCCCCAATTCCGAAGCTGTCGTCGCTGCGCGATTCATCTATGGAGGACCGTAATTAATGTCAGCAATGTCTCCTCAGCCGCAGGCGCAGATTCCTTTTACTGCCGCGGCACTCAGATACCGGGAAAAGATTTGGACTAAGCAGTGGACTCCAACTGCCGCTCCGCAGGATCTTTCGCCCCCGGGTGGAGCTATCAAATCATATGGATATCTCCGCACACTTGAATGTCTCGTTACGACTGTAGCTGCTGGTACTTCTACCGGCTCTCCCGCATTTGGTAATGCGGACGGACCTTGGTCCTTTTTCTCTACCGTTATGGTTACGCAGCCAAACGGCGAGGAAATGTTTGGCGGTCCGACTTTCTCTGGATATCACGCTTATCTTGCGGCAGTTCACCAGGGATGGAGACTGAATAACGCTCCGTTTACTCTTCCGTCTTTCTCTCAGACATCGGTTCTTGCTCCGCAGTTTGTTCTGCCGATCACTTTTGAGATGGACGCTGAGCATGGACTTGGAGCACTTCCAAACCAGGACTTCTCCGCTCCATGGAAACTTACGATCACTGGCGCTGCATCTGCTCTTGGTGCTTCGGGATCGGTTTATCAGACCGCACCGACGACGACGAATCCGACGCTCCAGCTTGACGTATTTATGAATTGCTGGACGGTTCCGTCTCCCGTCAATCCTCTCAATCCTGCAATTGGACAGGAGACTACTCCTGCCCTTCTTGGCACACTTAATAAGTGGAGCCTCCAGCAGTACACGGTTCCGGCAAACTCTGCATTTAATGTTCTCTTGCAGAGAAAGGGTAATGCAATCCGGAACTTTGTTTTCATCATTCGAAACTCTTCTAGCGTTCGCCTTGCAACTACGATTTTCCCGAACCCTCTGTCGTTTAAGTGGGACGGTACAGTTATCAAGGCTAATGATTCTCCGTTGCTGATCGTTGACGACGAGTATCATACGCGCGGTGGAGTCGCAACTGGAGCGCCAGCTTCGACGGCCGGTCCAGTCGCAGATACAGGAGTCATGGCAATTCAGATGTCGGACGTGGCTGGACTTGATGTTCAGGGCGCAGCCGAATCCTACGGAATGAATGCCTTTTGGGGAACGGTTCAGTCTTCGACAATTGAAATCGGTGGAACTTGGGGAGCCGCTGCTGCGACTCTTGAGGTTCTTACAAACGATGTTCAGTTTGTCGATCTGGCCGGTAATCCGTATGCATTTGCATATGGTGGATATCTCCAGGCTCCGGCTCAGCCTAAGGCACTTCCGTAAGAAAGGAGGAATGAAACCGAATGCCGGGATCGCCAGTTTATCACGGTTATCCTACGTCTACTGCCCCGCAGGGATTGGGCGGATCGGCTCGCGTTGAAGCCTCCAATATTAACTCGGGTAATCCTTCCGATATGACGTTCTTTGTTTGGCTCGCCATTATCGGAATCGGTATTCCGATCCTTCTAATTGGTGGCCTCCAAGTTGGAGGATTCCAGTTCGTATTCCGGAGGTAACAATGGGCGATATTCAGTACGAGAACGGTAACATTCATTCTCCGGTTATCGTCCTTGGTGACGATCCCACCACGGAGGGAAATGTTCTCGTCTCTCGTCTCGCAACTGCTGTTTCTGTTCCGAAGGCAACATTGAATTCTGAAGAGGGGACCCCCAATGTTGACGAGGAAGGGAATCCAGTAGAGCCGGAGACAGAAACCGATACAGAAACCGAAGGTGATACAGAGGACGACGACGAAGGAAAAGACGATGCCTAAAGTCGATTGGCTTTGGTTAGCTGTCGGACTCGCTATTGGTTATGTTCTCCATCTTGGTTGTACGCATCCTGCTTCACCTTTGAGTGGGGCATTCCAGACCTATTATGGAGTTGACAGATAATGAAGAAGGTTCATTGGGGCTCCCTGATTGTCGGAATTGTTCTCGTTCTTGCTCTCCAGTATTTCCTTGGAAAGCGTAAGGCTACCGCGTAAATAGATGCCGATTGTATTAATCCTTTTGGTTCTAGGATTCGTATTCATTTACGGCGGAATCAAGGGTGATTCAATCAGTAATCTTTTACTAGGGAGTATTATTCCGAATGCAAATCCCTCTCCGACTTCGGTTGGAGTCGGAGGGGGAACAGCATTAGATAGTAACCCTCCCGGTAGTCCAGTAATCGGAACGTCTCAATTTTCGATTATTAGTGCCGCAAGTCAGTTCCTCGGAGTCCCCTATAAATATGGTGGCAATGATCCGAAGATAGGAATTGACTGTTCACGCTTTGTTCAGCTTGTGTATTCGGATGTAGGAATTAGCCTACCAAGAACTACATACGCTCAATTTCAGCTTGGACAACCAGTTAATCTTCCGGACATTCAACCGGGAGATGTAATCTTCACTGAACCCTCACCATTGGGTCCAGGACATGAAGGACTATATGTAGGTAATAATCAAGTTCAGGAATCTCCGCATACAGGAGAATCGAATAAAATCGTCCCGCTATCATCCTTCCTTCACGGCGGATTAGTGGGGATTCGGAGATACCTATAAATGGCAATGCCTAAACAGAACGGACTAGTCTACGCAACTGGAACTGTTCTCTATGTTGGATCACTTTTGGAATGGAGATTGAATACAAAAGTTCCGACGACTACAAAGGGTTCAGTTAAAGGGGTAGAAAATTCCCTGGTTGCAAAGTGGATCGCAATTTCCCTACTTCTAATCGTACTCGCTTTCACGGTAGAACAGGCTCCTGCTTTTGGTGGTCCATTTACTGTTTTGGTTCTGGTAGCTGGAATTCTAAGATATTCCAAGGCTATCTCGATCACTTTCAATCAGACACAAGGAAGCACAAAGTGAATAGAACTAGACCTTTCTGGAATTGGATGGGACTTATCGCACTTGTTGCGGTTGGAGTCATCCTCATTCGTAATCCGAAGATTGTCTCTGACTTCTTCAACGGATATTCCAAGCTTCTCGGTACTGCCATTGGCGGGAAGTAATGCGCCGGTTTAATGCAGCCACAGATGATCGGCCAATTTGGCCTAGAAATCCGTGGCCGTCAATTCCGCGTCCACTTTCCAATCCCTACTTCGAACAGCTTTCGGATATTCCTGTCGCAGATGCTCCCCCGACTCAGTGGTCGCCTCAAGGTCTGTTTCAATCGACACCATTTATGAAGGGTGCACAACCGATCGGTCCAGATCCAAGAACACCGGCCGCAATTACTCGCGTTGCAACTAGGCGGTCGGATTTCTACGATTCTTCTCCGAATGCTTGGCCTAATAATGGTCAGTGGGATAAGCCGAATGGTTACTTTGCTTCTCTGCTTAGACTTAAGACTACGACGTCGGCTCACCCTGGCAAGAATCTTTCGACGGGTGCAGGGCCAACAATGTATTTCAAGGCTCCGCCCGTATTCTCTATGCAGACTAAGCCCATCGCAGCGGTAGGTATTTAATGCCGACAACTAAGACAAAAACTAAGACGACAACTAAAAAGGGAAAGGGCCTGTCTAAAAAGATGGGTCCTTTCCCTACATATGTTTGGCTAATTCTAGGGGTGGTAATTCTTGGCTTCCTCTATTATCGTCATCGCAACGCTTCCGGCGGAGGAATCGCGGCGCCCGGCTCCGCGAATCAATCTCTGACTCCAAATAACGTTTATGTTCCCGCTCAGTCTGCCGGTTCTACTTCAGGATCGGATACAGGATCGGGTAGCGATTCTCCAAACACTTTTCCGACCGATTATGCGACGGAAACGGATTTGAGTAATGCGATTGACAGCATCAATAATTCTACAGCGCAGGCAATCGCGGGAATTACTTTCCCATCACCTACAGTTAATGTCACGCCACCGCCTGCGACAGTTATTGAGAAAACTACTGCCTCAAAGACGGCGGCAAAGGTTGCCGCTACTGCTGCTGCTCCAAAGAAGATCACGTATTACACCTATAAAAAGAATGTTCCGCTAAAGGCTGGACAAACGCTTCACTTTACTTCCGGCAAGGGTTATTATGCCGCATGAAGTCCATAATGGTGCTCCGCCTGCAAAGCCAGGAACTAAGCCGCCAAATGCGAAGGGTAAACCGCTTGGCATTCCAAAGTGGGGATGGGCTGCTGCAATTGCGATCGGTTTGATCGTCGGTTATATCCTCGTAAAGAGATCCGGGAGCGGGGCCGCATCTGCTACCGGATCGGACGCTGGAAATAATTCCTCTCCCCTCGGGAGTAATTCCAGCGGATCGGGCGGGGGAGTAGTCGCTCCCCCGCCTCCAATTAATACAGGGACTCCAACTGTTACTACCGAACAGCAATCTCCAACTCCGACATCAACTCCTACTTCAACTCCGAATACTTTCGCTCCATCAATTTTGCCATCCCCCGTCGGAGTCGTAGCGCCTGCACAAACGGCCGGATATACAGTTCCGGCTCCCGCTGGAAGTCCCGCATCTACTCCAACTACAACTATTAGTTATTCAACGGGCCATGGACCCCAACTTACAGGATAATGGAATTCAACGGAACAACAGCCGCAATTCTATTGGGAGTTTGGGCTACATTCGCCCTGGACGTTTATGGCTCCACGAATTCTTCCCCACAAACAACCGAGATCAATGCTGCTCGCCGTGCAGATACCCTAATGAAGTGGGTTTATCTTGGCGGAGGAATCGCGGTTGGAGGTGGAGCAATTGCTAGTGTAATGAGTAAGAGCATCTGGCCCCTAATGGGAACCATTGCAGTTTCGGTCCTATTTACTGGCCTCTATGTTCATGCAAGAAATAATGGAATTAAGAATGGTGGATTGGGAACCGAGGACTAATGACACTTACTCCTAGCGAATCTAATATGGGTCAAAATGCTTGGGCTGGCTGGGAGAAAGATGTTCTTGGTGATCTTGGTAATTCTAAGCCAAGCAATGACACAATTGCATTCCTTGATTTGTGGCAGACTTATGAACACTCGAAAGCGCACAATAATCCTCTAAATATTACCGCTCCTCCGGGAATTGGAAGCATCAATTCAGCCGGTGTTCAAAGTTATGCTACTCCATCGCAGGGAGCATTATATACTGCGAATCTAATTAAAACTTCATATCCCACTCTTTATAATATGCTCAAGAATAACAAGGTAAAAGATACACTCCTAGGAAGTACAAGTATTACTGGAGGTCACCTTTCGTCTCTCGATCACCTTGTTACCGAGCTAAATACTTGGGGATCACATAACTTCGCTAATTATCTTTCCGGCGGCGAATCAACTGCCGATAAAACAGTTAATACAGTTCACAGTTTCGGAGATTGGTGGAATTGGCTTACAAGTAATTGGGAAAGAATCGCTTGGGTTCTCGGTGGAGCAATTCTCATCATTCTTGCCATTGTAATCTTTGGTAAATCAGCACAGAGTAATACATTCACGTTTGCGAGGGGAGATTCATAATGCCAGCAGATGTCAAAGAAGTTCTCCGTCGAGTCTTGGACGAACTGGACGCCGAAGAAAGAAATGAACTTCTTACTGAGCTTAAAGACAAGAAGCTTACATCCAAAGAATTAGTAGATGCAATTCGTGAACTTCCGCCGGACGCTAGGGCCGAGGTTAGAGACGCTTTCCTCGAAGTCTCAGCTCAAACGGGCGGAGAAAAGGGCGCTGCGAAGCAGCTTGAAAAGGACGCCGAGCATGAAGAGGAACAGCGCGGAGTCGAAGGCGAGGAAAGAAAAGAAGAGCCTGTAGAGGAAAAGAAAAGGAAGACTCGCCCGGGTAGAAAGAACGGACGTGCCTATGGCTGGTATATCGACGAAAGAGGTCGAGTAAAAGTTACGTCAGTTGCTCAAGTTTATTCGGGTGAAGATGAACCGGATGAAGTTGATATGTATCCGGACGATGAAGAAGAGGGTGGAGAGGAAGAGGAAAATGGCGGAGAATAAACCTCGGACTCTTGAAGAAGCAAAATACGGTTACGATCGCTGCGACAATTGCAGATATTTTAGTATGGGTAAATGCAAGATGTTTAATGACGCTCCCGTCAAGTCTAATTACGTCTGCAATCAGTGGGACCGTAGATGACTGTAAAAGAGTATCTACACGTCACTGATCTTACTCCTGAAAGATTGGCAGAACTTGTCGGCTATAAAACCACGAGTCCTATCCTTAAAAGACTCGATCAAGAACTGCCGCTAAGATGGGTTCGCAGGCTCGAAGAATTATCGGACCTCGGGATGCCACCTCCGTCTCCCACTCCAGAAGAGGATGGCAGTTCAGATAATGACTCTGAAGCGCGAACCCAAATTACTGATGAACAAATCTCCGATTGGATTTCTTCGCCTGGAAGGGACCAAGATCAAGACCCGAATATTAATAACCTTAGTTCGGGCACAGAGGTAATTGGTCCGCAAAAGATCAAATTAAAGACAGTCGAAGGCTATATTAAAATGGTCTACGATAGTGCCGAATCATTGGCACGTGCTCGTGGAGATTTTATTGCAGCCGAAACGATTAATCAATATAAGCCACAATATACCGAAGCATGGATTGACTATATTAAATACGATTCACGAATCCTCAAATATCTTGAGGCATTGCAGATCGGGACGCCTATCGGAAATCTAATCGGAATTCATGCTATTTCAGTGGGAGCTTATGTCCTCGCAAGAGTTACAGCAAAAGAAATCGCAGCCAATGCAGCCGCCAATGGAGCGGGAGAAACCGAACTTTGAGCATGTAAGATCGGCTCCGTTTGTTGAGTGGCCCATTCTTGAGAAGAAATTAAAAGCAGAATGGAAGCCGGGCGATCATGTAACATTGATTGGCCCTACTGGTTCGGGCAAAACCCATATGGGTTTAGCTCTCGCGAAAATTTGCAAATATTCTCTTGTGATTGCGACCAAGCGCCGTGATCCTCTTTTGGAATCGCTTATTAAACAGCATGTAGTAATTAGCGACCCAAAACAGATTGAAGATATGGCTAAAACAATGGACGGTGTTCCTGTTAATCGTCGGCTAATGTTTTGGCCTAAGTTTTCGAATAAAGTCTCCAATGAAGATCGCATCAAATTACAGGCTGAATATATTAAGTTCGCACTTGATTGGGCCGAAAAGAGTGAAAATTGGTGCATTCTTTGCGATGAATTAATGTGGGTTTCTCGCAACCTTAGACTTGAGCGAGAATTGGAGGCAGTATGGTTTCAGGGAAGAACACAGGGTATATCTCTAGTTGGCGCAGCACAAAGACCCACGCATGTTCCACGACTTGCATACTCGCAGGCTACTTACTTTTTCATTTGGCAAACAGCGGATCGCCAAGATTTGGAACGTCTACGCGATATTTCAGCAGGATTTCCGCGTGGAATGATTGATCGCGGAGTAATGCAATTGGATTGGGCAAAACATGAATGCCTATTTGTAGATACAAAGAAGCGTGAAATCTGTAAGACAATTGGTCCTGAAAAACTTTAGTGCCAGTTTCTCTTCCAAATACTACAGTTGCAGATACCTATCCTGCTCCTGGATCGGGTGGCGCTCAAATTGCAGGAACTGATATCCTCGATCATGGGTATTTTGTTGTAGCAAATAACTCTGTAATCTGTCAGTATTCTTATGGCACCGAAGGTCAATCAAATCCTTCTCCTGAATTTTTTCTCGCAACTGGCGTTTATCCTCTCAGTGGAACAGATGTCAGTCCGATCAATGGATTAAGATTCAAAAATGCAGTCGCAGGAAAAGCAGCACAAGTATTCGGAGCTTTCTTTTATAAAAATGATCCGACACTTATTGCAGCGAGTCCTTTTGACTCTCAAATTTCATCATCAGGGACAGTAACTCCACCAGTGTCAAGCGGTGCATATATTAGTGGAGAATTAAGTCAGGCTACAATTCTGGCTGGAACTGGTTTTACTGCCTCTCGACCTGGAACTGGACAATATACAGTAACATTTAATACTCCATTCGCAGCCACGCCAGATATTCTTATTCAAATTATCGATGCTGGAAATGGACAATGGCATGCACCTATTCTTCTTGCAGTAGCAGCCAATTCATTTACTGTCCAATTTAAGAACAATGTAGGAACCGCAACTGATGCTAGTTGGTTTTTCCTTGCACAAACAATGCAATAAAAGGAATAATTAATGAGTGGATTCTTTCCTACTGGAAGCGGCGGCGGTGGAGGTGGATTAGGTTCCCCATTAGTCTCGGCCGTTCTTGGCGCTCCTGCCGCATCAATTTCTGTTGCTGGAATTCCAACATCTAGTGGCGGAGTTAGCCTAAGAAATCTTTTGGTAATTTGGGGAAAGCTAATTGGTACGGGCGCAGTAAATAGCGTTAACTGTAATTTGGTTTTTAATAATGATGGGACAGTTGGACACTATGGTCAAGCGGCAGGCCCAGGAGGATTCGCCGGAGGATTTGGAAATCCTGGATTTAATATCCTAATACCAGGAGCTAATAATGCTGGTGCTCCTGGTGGCGGATATATGTACCTATTCGATTACGTAGACAATGCTAATTTCCCCGGTTGTTTTTGGGCAGAATACGGACGAATTGCATTGGCTGGAACTGCGGCAGACTTTGTTTCCCCTCCGTATTCGAATGGACAATATCAAGTTGTAGGTCCCATTAATAGAATTGATATTCTTCCTGTTTCAGGGAACCTAAATACTGGTGGCTATCTAGAGGTGTTTGGAATCGCATAATGACTCTCTATTTCAAATCATTAATCGCAGGATTAATCGCAGGACTTTCAGCTATTCAAGGCTCACTACAAAATGGGTCATTAACTCTCGGCAATTACATCGCTGCAATCATTGCACTATTAGCAGCGTTTTCAGCGGTCGCATTTATACCCACAAATAAGTCAGACAATAAGCCACAGTAATTACAGGGGGCATTAACTCCTAAGAATCATTTGGGAGAATGCCCCCTTACATCGGTCGCCACGTTGTCAGTTCTGGCAACACGGGCTGACAGCGTTTTATGACTTACAAAAATATTTTCGAAGATCACCCGAAAGGGGTAGACAGCGGCCGACCAATCATGTAGTGTTCGGTTTGCAAGAGACGGAGCCACGGGTAGCGCACCGAGTCACGCTAGGGCGCAGGAGTAAACCGAGGTAGCGCGTCGGGGGTGGGGTGGAAATCCCCACCGGACGTAGGGGAAAATTGATCTAGGCCATTCATCCCGGAATGGTCTAGGGGAATAATCCCCTTTACCGAAAGGAGAGGCAAATGCCTCGCGTTCTGGATACGTTCGAATTCCCGCATGGCGGACGGAAGGGTATGGAGTACGATTTCGAGTCGCTGTGCGATGGTCAGATTTATCAGCTCGATACCGGAGTAGACTTCCCGAACGATGGCGACACTCCTACCGCTTCTGCTGAGACTTTCCTCGGTGCGCTTTCCCGGTACGCAAATAAGAAGGGACTCCGCGTCCGTAAGGACATCTCGGAAGATGGCATGGTTGTTACCGTCAACGTCAATCCTAAGAAGGTCAAAGAGGAATCGAGCGATAACGGCGCTACCGACGCTGACGCTAAGGCAGTCGCGGCAGGCAAGCGGGCGGCCGCAAAGAAGTAGACAAATTCCCTCGATCTAGGTATCGGCCCTTCTGCGGTGGGGCCGATACCTAGGAAACATTCCAACTAGCCTGGAGGTTTCCGGTTATGACGTTCACTGGCATTTATTACATTGTTGAATTTCACGGCCCTAAAGGGTGGGAGATTCTTACGGAGACTGATTCATTTCGCGAGGCAGTTTCAATCTGGACCCGCGAATTGGAGCAGGGGGAAATGGACTGTCGCATTACGTCCGTCGGAGTCGGTAATCAAGTTACTCCGGAGTCACGCCGTGTCTAAGGAATTCCGCGATAGTTTGATTCGGCAGGCTAAGGGCTTTCATGAATTCAAACCTCAACGATATACCGATTGGCTTAAGGAACATCCTCTTATGCCCGGTAGTGATTCTCACCATTCCGACGATGAGCGGGCACGGTTCGAAGTTTGGATGGCAAAGGTAGACGATATTATCTCTGACCTTTGCGAGGGGATGACGTCGGCAGATCTTCCCGATATTGATTACTGGCTCTTCTGGACTACAGGAGTTAGCCCTAGGGATACCGCCAAGAAAGCAATCTACAATGCAGGAGGATACTAGCCATGGAAGATTCACCCCGTAAGCGCCTTTCACCTAAGCGCCCGCGCGAGGAATTCACCTTCGAAGTAACTTGTGTTATTGGTGAGGTTACAGTCGGCCCTTATGGAAGCGACATTCCGCCGCATGTAGCAGCTATGGATTTGATTGCTCGGCATGATGCTGAGGGTATTTATCACTTCCCGATGGCAGATGGTAGAACGCAAAGAGTTACGATCGAATTCGTCCCGAATCCTTTGGATGTTTCCGATGCGGAATAACTGACAGAGATTCCCCGGGGGAATAACTCCCCCGGGGCTTTCTTTGTCTTTAATGATTGGAATTCATAGTGTTATTGATTGTGGCGGCGGCGGGC
>Ga0126381_100002694_pt1 | contig 19217 bp, 15 predicted proteins | sample PanSoiMetPlot_28_FD_96465 | JGI IMG/M metagenome (GOLD analysis project Ga0126381, IMG submission 96465) | Tropical forest soil microbial communities from Panama - MetaG Plot_28 | ecosystem: Environmental > Terrestrial > Soil > Tropical forest > Bulk soil | place: Panama | collected 2016-02-17
TCAGCCCGTAACGATTCACCGATCCCGAGCCGACGAACAACATGTTCGAGCCGAGAGCAGCCAACTGTTCCTGGGCTTTCGTCGCAGCCCCTTCTCCGATACCGATGACGGCAATCACGGCGCCCACCCCGATGATCAAGCCCAACATGGTCAGGCTGGATCGCATCTTGTTGCGTCCCAGCGCGCGTAATGCAAGCACGAATGCAGACGACAAATCCATAAAGGACCTAATCCTCGATCGTGGGCATGGTTTTCAGTACTTCGCTCGCCACGTGAGGAACTTCCACGACATCATCTCGCTTGATCTGCCCATCGCGAAACACGATCTCACGTTTCGCAAATTGCGCAATATCAGGCTCGTGCGTAACCAGAATGATGGTCAGTCCGTCGGCGTTTAACTTCTGGAAAATCTCCATTACCTCAACCGAAGTTCGACTGTCCAGGTTCCCGGTCGGTTCGTCGGCCAGCAGCATCCTGGGCCGATTCACTAGCGCTCTGGCGATCGCGACCCTTTGTTGCTGGCCTCCCGAGAGTTGAGATGGGAAATGACCTGCCCGGTCTCCCAGGCCAACCTGCAGCAGCGCCTCTCGCGCTCGGCGCTCGCGTTCGTTCTTGTTGGTCTTCGAGTAGAGCATCGGCAACTCTGTGTTTTCCAGTGCCGTCGTGCGACCAAGCAGGTTAAAACCCTGAAACACGAAACCAATCTTCTGATTTCTGATTCTCGCCAGTTCCTTCTTGGCCAGCGCAGACACGTCAGTACCTTCGAGCAGGTATTTCCCTGACGTGGGCTTATCCAGGCATCCCAGGATATTCATGAATGTCGATTTCCCGCTGCCGCTTGCACCCATGATGGCAACGAAATCGCCTGCATGAATGCTCAGGCTTACACCACGAAGCGCGTGGACTTCGGTCTCCCCCAGCTGATAATTCTTCCTGACGTCACGAACTTCGACCAGCGGTGTGTTTATGCCTGCAGCGACCGCATTCGTCGTCGTAGCTGGAGTCACGATTGCCATAGTGAGTCTAGCGCCGCTGCGGAGTGAGACCTGGCCCAGCAGAGTCCTGCTTTGCCGTAGTGGCGCCCGTCACCAACTCGTCTCCGGGCTGCAGATCTCCGCTGGTCAACTCCGTGTAGGTGTGATCGGTCAGCCCTATATGAATCTGGATCGGGCGCAACGATTTGTCTGGCTGAAGCTTCCACACTACTGCCAGGCCAGAGTTGCCTCCATTGTTGGGTTTGGGAGCTGCGTGCTCTTTGCCCGTGGCAGCAGTTGGGCCGGCGGCAGCAGGAGGTGCTGTGGGCGGGGCCGGAGCAAGACCGTACCTGCGGTAAAGTTCCTGCACTTTTTCGGGGGCAAGGTCAGGCTTGTAGCGCAGGGCGGCATTTGGGATTTTTACGCTGTCGGAGACCGCAGCGACCGGGATTGAAACATAAGCGGTCATGCCCGGAAAAAGTTTCAGGTCGGGGTTGTCGAAGTTCACAATCGTGTCGTAGGTAACGACATTCTGGATGCTGGTCGCATTCATCCGAACCTGGAATACAACCCCGTGGAACATTTCCTTGGGGAAGGCGTCCACTTGAAAATCTGCTTTCTGGCCCGGCCGTATCTGCCCAACATCCCCCTCATCGGTTTTGGCATAGACCTGCATTTTGGTCAGATCGAGCGCAATGGTGAACAGCGTTGGCGCCTGCAAGGAAGCCGCCACGGTTTGTCCAATATCGATGCTCCTGTTGACCACCGTTCCGTTGATTGGAGCACGAATGATGGTGTAGTCCAGGTTTGTTTGAGCGACCTTTAGCGTCGCCGCTTTCTGCGCAACTTGCGCCTCGGTTTGTTGAATGGCTGCGCGGTCCGATCCCACCTGTGCGGTTATTGCATCGTAAGTGGCTTTCGCTTGATCCAGTTGCTGTTGGCTGTTGACTGCTTGTTGCTGCAGAGCCGCGGCTCGGTTGTAATCGAGTTTGTTCTGTTGCAGAGTAGCTTGATCTTTGGCAAGGTTTGCTCTCGCTGCGGCGAGCGCGGCTTGCGCATTCTGGAGATCAGCTTGTGCCTGAAGAACTGCTCCTTGGAACAGTTTCGGGTCGATTTCAGCGATGACTTGACCCTTCGTGACTTTTGAATTGAAATCCACGTACAACTTCGAAATCATCCCGGAAACCTGTGATCCCACTTGCACGGAAGTGACCGGGTTGATTGTTCCCGTGGCCTCGATAACCTGGCGAATATCTCCCTTCTCTACTTTTGCCGTAAAGTAGTCGGGATCCGTCTTTTTGGCCAGGCGGAACGCCGCGAAGACACCCACAACGACCAAAATGGCGAGCACCCAAATCCAACCGCGCTTGATTCGTCCCAAAGTGCTCCTCGGAATTCGCTGGCCGAAAATTGCTGAAGGACAGGGCGGCAGCGATACATCTTCTCTTTTCAGTAAATGATACTAGCGGCTAAACCTGAAAACCGGCTGAATCCGAGAGTGATTGACAGCTTCACTTCCAAGGTCGGGCTCATCCTCGGACGTTTTACACCAGGACGTAAGGTTGTCTTGGATGGTTCTCCCAGGTGAGCTTCGCAAGCGAAACTATCTGCCCGTGCTCTCTGACTTCAGAAACCAGAAAGCCGGAACTTCCGGAAACCGTTTCGACGCTGGCGCACATGGCTCGATCCGTTGTCTCCTACCTTACCGACCCGAGGAGGATCCTGCCGGAGCATACGAGAATAACTCACATCTGCCTTCTGTCCCAGTTCGGCCATTGCTTCTAGCATCGCAGAAGGACTACGGAATGTTTGCCGGCTTTGGCGACTATCGTTTGGGAATAAGGCGGGACCAGCGAGGGAATGCACGCCACAGTAGTTACGGAATCCGTGTCAGAAAGCCTTTATCAAGCAACAGAACATTGTGAGTCTGGTGCCTTTGGAACCAGCCGCCGTTGTCTGCTAGAGCCGCGATCGAATTGCTTGCTCTTGGCATGAGTGCGCTTCGCCAGATTCGATGGCTGGTGTTGGAGCTTTTAGCGAAGACTCAGCTTTTTAGCAGCGGCAGCCGAGCGCAGAGTGGTTCCGCTCGAGGCAGCGGCGCCGAAGCAGAGCCAAAACCAGGCTTCGGATTTGTTCGCGAAGGTTGTCAACACAAAAATGAAGCCCGTCCACTTCGAGATGGCCCTTCATTTTTCTGTCCTCAGTTCCGCACATTTTCCGCGCACAGGGCTTGGTGAAATTGCTCTAATTCGGGCCGTTCATTCACTGAATTTGCCATCCAGTCCTCGACCAGCTGGTTCGTGAGAAGCTGATCTCGCCAATTTCAGTCAATACCACAAGCCCGTCAAGCGCGTCGCATCAGCTTCTGCTGTACTTCTTCAGATCTTAAGGATGAAAGATTTAAGGATGAAGCACATTTCGCGAAAGACCTCGTCCTTGCAAATGCCCGGTCTTTAGCCGGTTCAGGTGTTTTCCCATTGCCCAGATTGCCGATACCAGACTTGTCATGATTTGTAACGTTTCACTGCCGCAGACCTCTGATTTGCGGCGCACAGAGCGATTTAACAGTTTGTTAACATGACCACTCAACTTCGCCTTTACTATTAAGAACTTACTCCCACTCTCTGGAGGATTTTCTTGAAAACATGGAAGTTCTGCAGTGTGTCTTGTTTGGCTCTCGCATTGTTCGCAGCATCCATCTCTCATGCCCAGATTTCTCTTCTTGCCGTCGGCACGCTCGACAAATCTCGCGCCGGAACCTTCCAGGACCTTTCCGGCCTAACTTATAACCTCGAAAACGGGGTACGTGCCAACGAACTCGGCGGCTTCGGCTCGGCGATCACCAACGCGGGCGGTTTTACGTTCCTCGCCTTGCCCGATCGCGGCCCCAACGCCGTGCCCTTCGATTCCAACATCGACGACACAGTCAGCTACATCAACCGCTTCCACGCGATCACGATGAATCTCTCGCCTAACCGGAGCGGCTCCCCTCTGCCGTTTAATCTGACCCCCAAGCTGCGTGCAACCACCTTGCTCTGGAGTCTCACCCCGTTGGTCTATGGAAGCGGAAGCGGCCTCGGCGTTGGCTCTGGTGCTCCGCCACTCAATAACCTCTTCTTTCATTTCTTCACCGGACGCTCCGACAATTTCGATCCCAGCCAGAACTCGGGCGATCCCGCTGACGCTCGCTTCGACACCGAGGGTCTGCGTGTCTCCAACGACGGCCTTCGCGTCTACATTTCCGACGAATACGGGCCCTATGTCTACGAATTCGACCGCATCACCGGAGTGCGCCTGCGAGCCTTCCAGTTCCCGTCGTGCACTCCGCCAACTCCCTCCTGCTTCTTCGTGTCGACCCTTTCGGCGATGGGCAGTGTTGAGATCTCCGGCAACACGTTCGGTCGCGTCGCCAATAAAGGCATGGAAGGACTGGCCATCACTCCCGACGGTAAAACACTAGTCGGCATCATGCAGAACGCCCTGATTCAGGATGCCGCGGAAGGAAAGGCCCAAAGCAAACTGCTGCGCATCGTCACCTTCGATATAGCCAACGGAAAGGCAACGCATCAGTACGGGTACCTACTCACAACTGGCAGTGGAGTAAGTGAGATTCTCGCGCTCAACGATCACGAGTTTCTAGTCGACGAACGCGATGGCCACGGCCGCGGGAACGGCGACGATGCCGTCGTAAAGCAACTCTTCAAGATCGACCTCAGCAACGCTGTCGACATCACTGACCTGGATGCCACCACGGCGCTCCCCAATGCCGTAAGCAAAACACTTTTCCTCGACATCGTTCAGGTGCTCACCGCCAATGGCATCGCAGCAGGGAACATACCCGCCAAGATTGAAGGTATCTCTTTCGGACCCGATGTCACACAGGGAAAAACGCGCGTTCACACCCTCTGGGTTGCGAACGACAACGATTTCCTCGAGACCGTCCCCGACGCTAGCAGCAACCTGATCCCCAACGACAATCAGTTCTTCGTCTTCGGCTTCACCGACGCAGACTTGGCCGGCTCGGTCTACGCTCCACAACACATTCGGCCACTCGATTTCTAGAAACCGTCGCAGAAATCCTGTGAAATGAAAAGGCCCGCGTTTCGCCGCACCGGCGAGACGCGGGGATTTTTGCACCGGGCTTGTCGAATGGGGCAAGAAGGAAGCCGTCGCGATGCGTCCCGGCAAAATGAAAACGCGCTACAAATTCCCGCACGCTGACACTAAACGAGCCTTCCAGTTCGGAAGGCCCTGTTCGTCTATGATTTCATGGCGCGCCCTAGGAGATTCAAACTCCGGACCTCTGGTTCGTAGCATGATAATCAGAACGTCTAGCCTGTAGATCCGAGAACGCTTAGAAGATTTCAGGGCGCGTTGAACTTGTTCCCCAGTTGTTCCCCAGCAGTAGTGGAACAAAAAGCAAAACCTCCTGTGAATACTTCTCCCGGCCAATAAACCCTGGCTCGGGGAGGTTTTTGACCACAGCGGTCAAAATCCCGGGGCAATACTTGCATGTCTTAAAGCAAACACATCTCTTTTCAAATACTTTCAGCTTGAGATGAGCTTGATACACGATTGAGCCGGCAATGCATTGATGGAAAAATCGTTTCCGGGCAACACTGCCTCGGTGGAGGAGAACTATGCACCCACACCGCGCAGCTGTGCTCTGGCGGATTTGCAGCCATCTGTTTCTTGCAAGTTTTCTCATGGGGCATGCTTTTGCTCAGCCGCAAGACAACTGCCTGAAACTGGCGAAGGTTGTTACCGACTATGAAGCACTACGCCAGGGAGGCGAACTCGAAGTGAACTTGCATTTCCGGACATCCGATTGCATGGTAGCCGTACAGAACGATATCGAAGATCACCGGAAACTCGTAGATGTGCGGACCGATCCAGGCTTAAGAGTTCGCGTTGAGGGAGTCGATTCTCTCGGAATTGTGCGAATAGGCAAGACCGACCCAGTCATTTACGGCGCCCGTGTACGGACCTTGTACCTGCGGATCGTCGCCGATGCAGACCTGCCAATCGGGATTCGACGTCCTTCGATTCTTCTAGCATATGAGACGATCGACCAGACCGGACACCGCATTCCCTGCTTGATCGAATTGGAAGTACCTGTGAACGTTGTGTCGCATGACGCGCCCGTGAAGCAGCAGCGGGAGAATCGGAGGTGGGGCGTGGCAGATACTTTGCTGCTTCCGTTTCGCATCATTCAAGCGTTGCTCAGCGGTACTGGGAGCTGATGTTTCAGTCCCAAGAACCTCAGCGTGGAAGCTCGGCCGGGTCGATGAGTAGAGTCGGGAACAGGCGTAGTGGCTCGACCTGCATGCCAAGGAGTCTGGGTCGTGCCCAACCCGTTGACGCAGCAGGTAATGCGGAATCTGCGTCATTACCATCAAGAGCCAATACTGTGCGAAAACGAATCTCTGCTGCATCGGCAGAACGATAACTGTTGTAAGGCGCTCAAGTTCCCGGCCCGAGCCGGGGATTTTGAGTTAAAAGCGAGATATTGCGACAGCCACTTCGCTTTCGCTGCCACGCAAATCTACAATCGTCCTGATTTGCCACCAAGGGTTAACCATGCGGACCACCGTTCTCCTGACTTTGCTGTCGGCGTCTTTGCTGTTCGCTCAATCTCCTAGCGTGACCGAGAAGGAAGTGCCAACCGTGGTCACATTTGTCGCGCCTGCATTTCCCCGAGCGGCGAAAGACCACCGGAAGATGGGCAAGACCATCACGCGAATCAAAATCAGCGCCGGGGGCTCAGTGACGGAGGTCAAGACAGTCAGCGCCAATGAAGTCTTCGAGAACTATGTGCTAGAGGCGCTCAGGCAGTGGCGCTTTCAGCCCTCGGATAGGGAACACATTCTCGACGTTACCTGCTCGTTCGAGTTCATCCAGAACGAGTGTGAAGGGACCAATCAGCATCCGATAACATCTGAGACCTACATCTCTGCTGAGTTGCCGACCGTCGTTCACATAAAGACAGGCTTGCAGTGCTTGGAAACCAACAACTCGCAGACCCAACACTAGGTGATAGTTGGTGAAACACGGGATAGCTGATGAAAAGGCGATAGCGCTCGTTGAGGGATTCTGGAATTCTGAGCGTGATAGAGATGTTACACCACCAATGCTGCCACTGGAAACGGGCGGTTGAAATCGACTGAAGTAGCAGCTCTGTCGGGTACAATGCAGAAAAGTGTCATGTCGAGTCGCACAAAACGTCGTTTGTGGATAGTGGCTACTATCTTCTGGGTGTGGTTCCTGGCCTCGATTTTTCTTCAGAGATACTTTCCGTGGGTGGATGCCACTTTCCTCTACTTCTGGCTTTTCACTATGGTTGTTGCCGGATTCTACTCCGTCCGTGAGATGTTCCGTCGCGGTGAACGAACTGGGGAGTACGTTTATTACAGAGGCTTGCCTCGATGTTTACGTTGGATTTTTGAATCTGACGAAAGTCCACGACCAAAGTCTCCCGGTCATGGAGTAGGGAACTGATGGTCAACTGACGCTACCGGGCGTTTGCGCCCAGGTCCGCGATTCACGGGTCAATTCGGGCTATTCGGATTTTTCGCCATTCGTGGAAGCACAGCTAGTAGGAAACGCGCGGTAGTCGGTCAGTTTGAAATCGCTAACCCGAACCAAATCAGAAAAGCGCCGCCTAGATATTGCATCACGAGCGTCAGCCAGTAGGTAAAAGTTTTTTTTGCACGATCCGCACTGCCGCCCCTACCATACGTTTTGCCCGTAAACGTTCCAATGACTGCGAGGAGCAACATTAGCAGACCGAAAAGCAGAACGCCAAGCGGCCATGGTTTTTTCCAATCGACGTTCATGCCAGCTATGTCCCTACCGCGATCAACAGTTATCGCCCCGAGAGTAGAGCAGCAATTATCGTTATGCAAAGCGACGCACCAAAAATGATCGTGGAAAGAATCGCTTCGCGCCGCATCTTCGGGGTCAGGGGCGGATAGAGATTCACTTCTCCAAGCACTGCGCTTTTGCGCCACATCTGAAACCAATCACCGAAGCCTCGGCCTCGCGCAAAGTGCACAATCGCAAGAATCACACCAGCGACCCAAGCAGAAATGAACACCACCCACAGCAGAATCACGAACCCGTCGGAAATTGATAGCAGAATGTGCGATCGAAGTAGTTCTTTTGAAGCTGAGGTACTGATACAAAGACCAAAGGTACAAACCAGCGCTCCCAATATCCTCAGTTGGTTTCGAGCGGACGTTTCCAACATAATTCGCTGGTAATATCCGCGTGCTCCCGGAGCAAGCAAAGCGAGTCGCATAGGATTCCACATAACCAGAAAGCCGAACGCCGCGAGAAATGCTCCAATCGCCGTGCCTATGAAGCTGCCCATTTTCGTTTTCTCTTCGACTACGCACTCAGCACTGTGCGCTAACCGGCATGGGCGCGTCACCGTGCTACGCAAGAAGGTAATACCGGGCGATCTGCAAAAACAATGGGTAGGCCACTCGTCACTGCGGACGACTGACATCTACTCGTACACCGACAAGGAACTGGAGTATCAGCGGACCCATGCAGCGCTCGTCGGCCTCACAGTCTAAAAAGTTATTGGACCCAAATGTGGGTTATTGGACCCGACTTTGAAGGATCAGGCAATCTCCGGAAGTGCTGGAAAAGAAAGTGGAAAGATGGCGCGCCCTGAGAGATTCGAACTCCCGACCTTCTGGTTCGTAGCCAGACGGTAAATCCATTTATCTCTTTGATTCTTAATCGCTTACGGGTTTTTTAGGGCGCGAAATGTTGCACCTAGGTTGCACCCAAAGTGCACCCACGGGCGCAACGGAACAAAAAGCAAAACTTCCTGTGATAATCTCCGGCCAATAAATCCTGGCTCTGGGAAGTTGACCACAGCGGTCAAAAATCCCGGAGCAATACTTGCCACCGGCGCCAAGATTTTCCGTGAGGTTGTTCACATGGCGATCTCGCTCGGTGATGTTGTTCGGATCTCGATGATGGGCTTTTGTAATGGGAGATATCACGTCAGTTCAGGGTGATGTCGGAGTAGACGAGTATTTATCCGATCCTCGCTAATCGACCTTGGTCAATCAAAGGTGATTCATCCAGCGCTTCAAGCAGCGCTCTTGACGCTTGGCACGACGCCCGAGTCTGCTCCACTAGGACTCTGATTTCCCGCATCGATACTTGGCTCCAACAGATTGCTTGTTGCGTCTCTTTTCTCATTCGTTGGAACTGCTCAAGGAAAAGGGAAGTATCCATAATTGGGGAAAATCGCACAGGTGGTTTCGGCTTGGCGGGAACACCGTAAAGCATGTGCGCGGCCTGACGGACACGAACGATGGGAGTCGGAGTAACTGGCATTTAACATCTCCTCCACAAATGCGGAACCAGTAAACATTGTTTAGCGCTATTTTCGAATCCCTGTTTTACTTGGTTTTCATGCCAGTTCTTTCCCTTAAGGCAACTCCCGTACCCCATTAAAAGCTGAAAATACTCCATCAAACGTTTGGTTACGCCCTCGATGAGTGCAATGAGGGATTTCAACAGCTACGCCGGTTACCAGCCATGCGTAGAGTCCTGCGAGGTTGTAGCCCATGTTCATGCATCTGGCGATGCGCCAAGCTTCGGTTCGCGTTCTATAGGACATTCCTTCCCTAGCACTTCCGTGACTTGCGATGTTTGTGAGCTGGCGAACCTTGGCGTTCTAACCTTCTCTGCGACGATGCGACACTGTGGCGGGGAGATAAACATGGCTTCGTTAGCATCGGTTTGTTCGATATGCGGCAATAGCGTTTTGCTTCAAGATTCCAAAGCCGATGAGCATGGAATGGCTGTGCATGCGACATGCTATGCCGCCAAGATTAGTTCGGCAGGAGATGGAGCATTGCGCCCCTGGCGTCAAATTGCACGAGAACTTGCGGCAGAGAGCAATAACGAGCGCATTTACGAACTTCAATTGGAGTTAAACGAAGCCATGGCGGCACAACGAATGCAGGGCGACAATGACTTCAGCGGCCACAGGAAAGAGATCTACGGGCGAGCACCGCACGGCGATCCCAAGCCGTAACGTCAGTTGATTGTAGACAGGTGGGCAGTTTGGCGGTCTTGAGTGCAATCGTTTGAAGCTGATTCACTTATTTGCATTGTTGTGCGAGAGTGTTTATTCGTCTGTATTTTATCCATCCGCACTGATCGTCCAGCGAGCAGTCACACACAATGATACCGAGCCTGACCGAGGCTTCAGCAAACTGACTGGTCGTGAGGATATTTACTTCCTTATCGTCGACCCACAACATCTTTACGGAAGCACCGTGTGGCAGTCGATCGTTGCGACCGAACTGGTGGTACGCAAAAGCAGTGCGGTCGAGTTTAAGTGCAACAAGTACCGATTTAAGCTCTTTCCCGGGCGTCACGCTGGGGGAGATCTCTTCGCTGCGACCCAGATGGTCGCGGCCTTCATCGAGGGGGCGCTGTGATGGATATATTTTCCGCGCACGCAACGGAAGCCCTCTGGGCGACCGGAACGTGCTGCGGGATTCAATGCATCCGATTCTGGAAAAAATGAAACTCGAGAAGCGGGGTTTTCACCCGTTCAGACGCTACCGGGTCACGTGGTCACGAAGGAACAGGACACCGGAGGATCTGACGCGGTATTGGATCGGCCACGGGACTAAAGACGGACAGATACAGCAAACTCAGCGAGGATGATGACTTCCGCAGATCTGTGGCCGTTGAAATCGGCACTGGTCTTTCGGGAAAAATTTTTTAAAAAATCGCGATGTTGCAGCCAGCTGCACCCATCGACTCACGGTTGGAGAATTTCACGCAAGTGTTTGTGAACCAAAGAAATGAAATGGCGCGCCCTGAGAGATTCGAACTCCCGACCTTCTGGTTCGTAGCCAGACGCTCTATCCAACTGAGCTAAGGGCGCGGATCGGAGTGGAAGAAATTCTTCGAAATTATAGCAAGAATTTGACCCTGGAATCTGGTGAGGGTTGTTTGTTGTCAGGATCCTGAGTCTGGTGCCCTCCGCTCGCCAGGAACCCCGGGAACTGCTTTGCGCACGAAAAATTTGCGGTCCCGGATCTACATCTGGGTTTGGATTCACGTCGTCAGGTAACACGCCGAAGAAAAGCTCTCTCTATATCATCTAGGTCAGTTGGCCGTTGTTGCCGGGGTCAGTTGGCCCGTTTGTTGCGTAACACCCGGCGAAGTAAAACTTTCCCCGGTGAGAGCAATTCCTACAACCGGCCCTGCGGAATGCTCTTGTCTTTTCAATGATTTAGGAATGGCTCGGTTCTTGCTTTACTTAGATCAGACGAAGTGGCGCGCAACGGGGTGCTTCAGAGAATAACTTCGGCCAGAGGTTTTCTGTGAGCACCCCTTGCTTTTGACGTCGGATCCCACCCCCAATCTTCATAGAAGCGCTAAAGATGAGACTGTAGAGGATGAAGCGAATATCCTCGTCCTGACTTTTCCGATTGCCGAGAATAGGAAAGAGATATCCCTGGACTTTCTGTCTGCGAGAAAAGCTTCTGGGCCAGGGCGTTCGGATTCTCTTATCTTCCTTCAGGCGAGTGCCACCTGCTCTCGGACATCGATTCCCGCATTGCGTAACAGTCTCGCCACCGTGTCCTGCTTCATGCGAGACGCGTCAAACTGAACCCGCACCGTGCGCTGCTTGTGGTCGAACTCCACCGAGCGGATACCGTACACGTCGCGCATGGTGTCGATCGCGCGCAACTCGTTTTCCCCCGGCAAAGCGCCGTAATTGAAAACCACGTCGAGGTAAGTCATTCGTCGAAAACCCTTCTGTATGATGGATTTGAGGTTCCGGCGCGATAAGGCCGGATGAATCCAATATAGAGCATCTGCAATCGAACCGGATATAACCTTATTCGATGAACGACGATCGAGGTCAGCTCGCGAACACTCCGATTCGGGTCGTGCACTTGGAGAAGGACCCGGTGTGTGGCATGGAGGTGAATCCCGCCAAGTCCCGGCACGTTCATGAATATGGGGGAAAGAAATACTATTTCTGCGGCGCGCATTGCGTCGAAAAATTTGAGACCAGCCCGGAAAGATATCTGAGCAAACCCGCCGCATCCGGTGAAACCGCGGAGCGAACACCGAAAGCCGAAACTCAGACCGCCTATGTCTGCCCCATGTGCCCCGAGGTTCGCGAGTCCAAGCCTGGGGCCTGCCCGTCCTGCGGCATGGCGTTAGAGCCGGAATTCCCCGCCACAGCTGGAACCGAGTACACCTGCCCGATGCACCCTGAGATCGTGCGATCCCAACCTGGATCGTGCCCCATCTGCGGCATGGCGCTGGAATCGCGCACTTTGACCTCCCTGCAAAACGAAAATCCCGAATTACGTGAGATGAGGTTGCGCTTCTGGATTGCGACGATTTTGACCATGCCCCTGTTGGCGGTTGCCATGGGCAGTATGATCTGGCCACATCCGTTCTTGCACGCCCTCGAAGGCCCGCGTCTTCCCTGGCTGGAACTCGTGCTTGCCACTCCCGTAGTACTCTGGTGCGGCCTGCCATTCTTTGAACGCTTCTGGACTTCGCTCGTCAACCGCAGCCCCAACATGTTCACGCTGATCGGGCTTGGCATGGGGGTAGCTTACGGATACAGCGTCGTTGTGACGGTTGCGCCCGGGATTTTTCCCGAGTCGTTGCGAAGCATGGGTGGATATCCGGACGTCTACTTCGAAGCCGCCGCGGCCATCACCACTCTCGTGCTTCTTGGGCAAGTCATGGAATTGCGCGCCCGCAGCCGCACCGGCGCTGCCATCCGTGCGCTTCTGGACTTGAGTCCGAAAACCGCCCGGCTGATCGCTTCCGACGGAAATGAGCAAGACATTCCACTTGGGCACGTGAAGCCCGGCGACAAGCTTCGCGTGCGCCCCGGTGACAAGATTCCTGTCGACGGAGTGGTGTTGGAGGGCGGCAGCTCGATCGACGAATCGATGATCACTGGCGAATCGATCCCAGTAGAAAAAGAGACGGGCAGCAAAGTCATCGGAGCGACGATCAACTCGACCGGGTCGTTCCTCATGCGAGCTGAGCGTGTCGGCTCCGAGACGCTGCTGGCGCGCATCGTACAGCTGGTCGGCCAGGCGCAACGCAGTCGCGCGCCTATCCAAGGACTCGCGGACCGGGTGGCCGGGTGGTTCGTTCCCGCGGTTATCGTGGTTGCCGTGATCACGTTCGTGGCATGGCTCCTGGTGGGTCCCGAGCCGCGCCTGGCAAATGCGCTGGTGAATGCGGTTGCCGTGCTGATCATCGCGTGCCCCTGCGCTCTGGGTTTGGCGACGCCCATGGCCATCATGGTCGGGACTGGCCGAGGCGCGCACGCCGGCGTGCTGATCAAGAATGCTGAAGCGCTTGAGACGCTGGAGAAACTCGATACTCTGGTCATCGATAAAACCGGCACGTTAACGGAAGGCAAGCCGAGAGTCGTTTCCATCTCCGCCGCTCTGGAGAAGGACCCCGAACTGTTTCGCCGCGCGGCCAGCCTGGAGCGCGCCAGCGAGCATCCCCTGGGAAACGCTATCGTGGAAGCGGCCGTCAAGAAGGGTCTCAAGCTCTCTTCGCCCGAGGGGTTCCAGTCCATCACCGGAAAAGGTATCCTCGGCGTCGTCGATGGACACCACGTAGCCGTAGGCACTCCATCTCTGATGGTTCAGCTTGGAGCTCTGCAGGCACCGGAAGTCGACTCGGTGCCGCGCTTGGACGACGGCAGGCTCTCGGTGGCCATGGATGGGAAATACGTGGGCAACATACGGGTTGCAGATGCACTGAAGCAGTCCGCACCCGATGCTCTGCGCGATCTCAAGAGTCAGCATCTTCGGGTTGTCATGCTCACTGGAGACAGCAAGCCGATCGCCATGGCGATCGCTCAAAAGCTTGGCATCGATGAGTTCGAGGCGCAAGTCCTGCCGGAACGCAAATCCGAAGTCGTCAGAAAACTCCAGGAGCAGGGAAGAATCGTAGCCATGGCGGGGGACGGCATCAATGATGCGCCGGCGCTCGCCCAAGCCAACGTCGGGATCGCGATGGGCACTGGCACCGATGTCGCCATGGAGAGCGGCGACATCACGCTGGTCAAAGGAGACCTGACCGCCATCGTTCGGGCGCGCAAGCTCAGTCAGGCGACGATGCGCAACATCCGCCAGAATCTTTTCTTCGCGTTTATCTACAACGCCATCGGCGTGCCGGTTGCAGCAGGCGTGCTCTACCCGTTCTTCGGAATTCTGCTGAGCCCGATCCTTGCGGCTGCGGCCATGAGCTTCAGTTCGGTGTCGGTGATCACGAACGCTCTGCGTTTACGCAACCTGAAGTTGTAAGCGTACTCTGCGCCCAAATCGTGGTGCCAAAATCCTCACAAGCGCGCCCTTGAGGGTGACAAGGGGGCACCCAAATGGGTTCCAGGATGACTGGTCTTGAGATGACAAAAAAGGGCTGAGTACTTCAATCCGGCTTGCGCTCGTTCTCGCTATCGCGGCGCTTGCCATAGCGGAACGCGAAGCCAATTCCCAGAGACATGATCCCGAGCGGTGGCACCAGCATAATGACAATGGCCCGATTGATCGCCCGCTGACCTTCCTTGGGCGTGGCCTTGGCCGTCGCCTTGCACATCGCGCAGCTCTGCCCCCACCCGGGCGCAATGCCGAGTGCGAGCAGAAAGACCAGCGTGAGCCACGACTTGCGCGCAATCTGCAACACTTTACTGCACCCCAAGTTTGATAATCCGGTCCGCATCGGGAAAGAAGAAGAAATACATGATGATGAAACACGTCACCACCGACAGCACCAGCAACCAGCGCATGAGCGCGATCTCGAATTTCAAATGCATGAAGTAGCCGATGATCAGCGCGGACTTGATCACTGATAACAGCAACAGGACCTCGAGCATGCGGGGGGGAGAGAAAACCTGCTTATACCCCAGCACGACTTCCACGGCGGTTAGAATCAGCAGCGCTCCCCATACCCAGAAATACTGCCCCTTGCTGTCGTCATGCTTCGCGATATCGTGCATAGATCCTCTGTGTCTCCTGTGGTGAAGCTTGCTTAGGAAACCTTCGTCGACATCAGATACACCAGCGGGAAGATGAACATCCACACCAGATCAACAAAGTGCCAGTACAGCCCGCACACCTCAACATCGTGGGCATCGTAGTGTTTCGGCTTGAAAAACAGAACAACCGCTGCAACCAGCAGGCCAAGCCCGAGGACGTGCACCGGATAATGAAAGACGTTGCCCGACGGGATCAGAAGCGCCGCTGCAATCCAGATCACGGCCAGTGCGGGGAGAAACCATTTCCGGAACGCGACCACACCCAGATAGATCACACCGATGGTGACGTGCAGCATGTGCATGGCAGTGAGGCCAAAGAACGCCTGAGGAAACTGGGGAATATTTTGGGATATGTCCGCCAGTTCGCCCGAAGCCGCTCCTTTGGAGACACCCAGAATCGAGGCAAAGCCGGGCAGTGACAATCCCTCGCCGATCAACTTGCTCCATTCCATCCCGTGCAACACGATGAACGCGGTGCCGAAAACCATGGTGGCAAGCAGCCAGTTGCGAACCCAGGGCCGGTCTCCGCGCTTCGCCGCCAGCACCGCCAGCACCATGGTCAGGGAACTCGACAGCAGGCAAGCCGTCATAATCGTGGCGTTGGCGATGCTCTGGGCGTGAAACGGCGTCGGCCACGGATTGGTGTATATGCGGTTGTAGCTGAAGGCGAACAGCAGAGCCCCGAAAGTCAGCGAATCCGAGGCCAGGAACAGCCACATTCCGACTTTCTTTGAGTACGCCCCAAACAGCGGCGCCTCGTAGGCGTCGGCGGCCCCGTGCGCACTCGCGGGCAATCCATGGACAGCATCATGCTCCATCGTAGCTTCTGCCATTCCCAAAGTTCCCCTTTCCAGAATCGAGTGTTGAGTGCACAGTGTCCGCAGAGTGCTCTTCACTCAGCGGCAGCCACTCATCACTCGCCACTATCTGGCAAATCCCAACAGCGCGAAGATATAGATCCACAGCACCGCCATGAAATGCCAATACCACGCGGTAATATCGACAGCGATTCGCCGCGCCTCAACCGGCTTGTGGAGCAGGGAAGCGCTCGATGCCCAAAGCAACGCGATCATCCCTCCCGCCAGGTGCACGGCGTGCGCAATCGTCAACAGAAATGCAAACGAGCTGCTCGGATTGGTGGAAACGAAGAATCCACGGGTGTGCAGTTCTCCCCAGGCCAGACCCTGCCCGAGCAGGAAGGCGAATCCCAGAACCACGGTAATTCCCAGCCAGGGAAAATTCTTCTCATCGCCCAGTGAGATTCCGGGGATGGAAGTCAGCGGAGCCAGAGCGGCTTGCCGGGCAGCCTTGCGTCGCGCGACCTCCATGGTCATGCTGCTGATCAGCAGGATCAAGGTATTGATCCCGAGCAGCACCCAGGGCAGGTCGACGCTCCCCCAATCGCGAACATAACTGTTGGTCTCACCCTGAAATGTCGGCAACCCACGACGAAAAATGTAGGCGCTGGTCAGCGAGATGAATACCATCCCGACGGTGGCAATTCCGCAAAGCAAACCCAGTCTCGCCCGCCGCAGACGTGCGCCATAATCAGGAACATCGCCGCCGCGCCCATCATCTCCTCCGCCGCTGATCGGAGGCGCAGGGGGTTTTTGGCCAATATCATCAATCGGAGTGCTTGGGGTATACGTCGCCATAACTACTTAGTGCGCCACTGCTCGCATCGGGTTGCCGGTTGACGCTGACAACTAAAAACTTGGCTGGCCCCATTCTGGCAGAATTTGCCAGAAGTGGGGCCTGACTGTTAAGGCTTCGGCTGCGTCGCCGGGTCCGTCTGCATGACGAAGTCCTTTGGCGCACCCGGCACTCCGTATTCGTAGGGTCCGTTGTTCACGACCGGAGTCTTGCCTCCGAAATTGTCGTGCGGTGGCGGAGTCGCCGTGGTCCATTCCAGCGTGGTTGCATCCCAAGGGTTGTCGCTGGCCTTGGGTCCTTTGAACATGCTCCAGAACAGATTGATCACGAACAGAAACTGGGCGGCAATCGTGACGAACGCCGCAAAGGTCATGAATGTCTGCAGCGGCAGCAGCTTGGTCTGATACGCCACTTCCGTAAACTGCGAATACCGCCGTGTCTGCCCGGCCATGCCGAGATAGTGCATGGGCATGAAGATGGCATAGGTGCCGGCAAGCGTAATGAAGAAATGAATTCTCGCCAGAGTCTCGTTCATCATCCGCCCAAACATCTTCGGGAACCAATAGTGGGTCGCGGCAAAGATGCCGAAGATCGCCGCCACGCCCATGATCAAGTGAAAGTGCCCCACGACGAAGTACGTATCGTGCAAAGGAATGTCAAGCACGGGTTGTGCCAGGAATGGCCCGCTCAGTCCTCCTGACACGAACAGGGAAACGAATCCGATCGCATAAAGCATCGGCGAATCGAAGCGGATATGCCCCTTCCACATCGTGCCCAGCCAGTTGAAGGTCTTGATGGCCGAGGGCACCCCGATGCACATGGTCAAGATCGAAAAGGCAAACGCGGAGTAGGGGCTCATCCCGCTCATGAACATGTGATGGCCCCACACCATGAATCCCAGAAACCCGATGCCCAGCATCGCGTACACCATGGCCCGATATCCGAAGATCGGCTTGCGCGAGAACGTCGACAGAACCTGCGACGCCACCCCCATCCCTGGCAGAATCGCGATGTAAACCTCGGGATGTCCGAAGAACCAGAACAGGTGCTGCCAGAGAAGCGGCGACCCGCCCCGGTGCCCGAGAACCTGACCGTTGACCACGATCAGCGGCACGTAAAAGCTGGTCCCAAGATTGCGATCCAACAGCAACAAGATCCCGGCGGAAAGCAGCACGCCAAACGCCAGCAAGCCCAGAATGGCGGTGATGAACCAGGACCAGACGGTGAGCGGCAGGCGCATTAGGGTCATGCCCTTGGCGCGCATATCCAGCGTCGTGGTGATGAAGTTCAGGGCGCCCATCAGCGAAGCCACACAGAAAATCGCAATCGCGGTGATCCACAGATCCGCTCCCAGCGCCTGGCCGGGCCCGGTCGACTGCACCGCGCTGAGCGGCGGATATCCCGTCCAGCCATGCAACGGCGCGCCTCCTGGCACGAAGAACGCGCACAGCAGCACGATGAACCCGACAAATGTCGTCCAGAACGACAGCATGTTCAGGACGGGGAACGCCATATCGGGCGCGCCAATTTGAATCGGCAGCACGTAATTGCCGAAGCCACCCTGCGGGGCCGTCGTCAGCACAAAGAACACCATGATGGTGCCGTGCATGGTCAGGAACGCAAGATAGGTCTCGGGTTTGATCTCGCCCAGGAGGGGCCAATTCGCCGTCGGCCAGATCATGTGGATGCGCATTAGCAGCGACAGGAACATCCCCACAAATACCGCTGTGAGCGCCAGAAAGTAGTACTGCAGTCCGATGACTTTGTGGTCCAGGCTGAAGACGTACTTGCGGATGAACCCTTGAGGGGCGTGCGAGTGAACCGTTGCAGGGGTTGCCATGATTACTGTTTTTCTGCCTCCCGTGCCACCAGCCATTTGTCAAAATCCTCCTGGCTGACGACGTGGACCATACCGTGCATCTTGTAGTGCCCTAGCCCGCAGAGTTCGGCGCAGGCAATCTCATACTCCCCAATCTGGGTGGGTTTGAAGTGCATGTGGATGTTTAGACCCGGCACCGCATCTTGTTTGAAACGCATAGCGGGTACGAAGAGATCGTGAATGACGTCGACCGAGCGCAGGCTGAGATCGACCTCGCGATTGACCGGCAGATACATGGTGCCCGTGACCACATCGTCTTTGGCCGAGGGATCGGAAGTATCCAGTCCCACAGCAGCTTCGCCTCCGGCCGAGGGATCCATGAGGCTCGCCTTGGTTTTCGCGTAGGTGCCGTCGGGCCCGGGATAGCGGAAATACCAGGCGAACTGCATGCCCGTGGCTTCCACCTGCACCGCGCCGGACTGTGCGGGCTCAAATCTCTGAGTGGCCCAGACGCGGCTGCCCATCAGGTTCAAGCCGACAAACAAGATCGCCGTCAGAGCTGTCCAGGCAATCTCAAGCGTGGTGTTGCCGTGGGAATACGAAACGGGCGGAGATTTCGGCCGCTGTTGATACCGCCACACGATGTATCCCAGCAAGCCCTGAGCCGCAACGAAGACGATCCCCATGA
>Ga0126381_100002695_pt1 | contig 19216 bp, 18 predicted proteins | sample PanSoiMetPlot_28_FD_96465 | JGI IMG/M metagenome (GOLD analysis project Ga0126381, IMG submission 96465) | Tropical forest soil microbial communities from Panama - MetaG Plot_28 | ecosystem: Environmental > Terrestrial > Soil > Tropical forest > Bulk soil | place: Panama | collected 2016-02-17
AGACAGAGCCTATCAGTGAACCACTTGTTTCCGGCCTGCTCTTCTTGTCAGTTTCCCCTCTCGTAGCGCGGAAAACCATACTCTCAAGTCACCGAGCCTCCGGAAAACCGTCTGCCAGAAGGAACCGTCAGGTCAACTAGACATTTGTGGCGGCGCTCAATGAGCGTAAGGGCAACTTTTCACAAGCTACGAAGCGGTGAGTGTGTCAGGATTCTTTGTCACCCCGACCTAGCAAATCTCTGAGTACTCCGGTGGGCAGCGACATGCTCAGATTGCTCTAGAAAACATTATGAGTATTGCAACTTCCAAACGGGTAGGACTAAAGAAGAAAGCGGTTCACGAGTTAAAAGACTTCGCTGGAGTCTTTCTATATCTGGCGTTTTTCTTTTCTGCCGTTTCGACGTACCGGATGCTTCTGCTGAGTGACTTTCGGGATTCCTATTTAAACTACAGCTTTGCGTTGATTAACGCTTTTGTCGTCGCCAAGATTATTTTAATCGGGGAATATACGCACCTTGGTGTGGGACCTGAGGCTAGGTCCTTGCTTGTGTCGTCGGTTTGGAAAGCATTTCTGTTTGGTTTGTTGACATTTGTATTTCACGTGGTGGAGGAAGGAATAAAGCACAGCGTTCACGGACAAGCTTTTTCCGAAGTATTTCGCGACATTCATGCGAAGGTGCTCCTCGCCCGCAGTATCGTTGTGTTTTGTACTTTCATCCCGTTGATGGCCTTCAGAGAGTTGCGCCAAGTGCTCGGCGAGGATGAGTTTAACGCTCTCTTCTTCCACAAGAAAAGGTAGCAAACTTCGCACAAAACACATGTCTAGGCAACACACCCAGTGCCTCCGACTGGCCTTCTCATGAAAGGCGTTTTCACTCAACTTTTCGACGTCTTTCGTACCGTTCACATTTGAGCGATTGCCAGTCAGTTCCCCTCGCAGTTGGTCTTTGAAGTATCCCGCTCCGTCTCGCCAGGGATTCCAGCGGTGTGCCCTGACCTCTGCCCCACCGGGAGAGTTCACAGGCTCGGCTGCACAGGCTGCAAGGGTGGAACTGCCCTTACCCTTTCTCGTGGTACTTCATGGGCAGATGCCAGGCTTCCGCGTACACAGGTTGGAGTTCTTAAAGGTTGATGAATACCCACTGACGCGATTTTGTGACACTCAGGTCTGGCCGTACTGGTTGAGAGATGGACGAAAGTTGTACATTTAATCGTTCGCGCTTCTGTGGGAGGGGACAACGATGATCCGCCTGAAATTAACATCTTCCGTTGTGATGTTGTGTCTCGTAGCTGTAGCCGCTGCGCCTGTATTCGCCGATGATGACATGCACGGGCATCATCACGATGCGAACGAGAAACTGGGAAAGGTATCCTTTCCCATTTCGTGCGCCGCGGGTTCGCAGGCGGAGTTCGAGCGCGGCGTCGCTCTGCTGCATTCGTTTGGATACGAAGAAGCGCAGGAGCAGTTTGTTGAGCTCAACAAGAAGGATACCGGCTGCGCCATGGCGCATTGGGGTATCGCGATGAGTTTGTTCCACCAGATCTGGGAGCGTCCGGAAGATGCGACGCTCAGGCAAGGGCACGAGCAGATCGAAGCGGCGCGACAAGTTGGCGCAAGCACAGAGCGCGAGCGCGCCTATATCGATGCGCTGGGAGTGTTCTACAGCGACACGTCCAAAGCGAATTATCTGAAGCAGGCCGCAGCATATTCGGACGCGATGGCGAAGTTGTACCAGAAGTATCCGAATGACTTAGAGGCCGGAGCGTTTTATGCGCTGTCGCTCATGGCGGCGGAGAAGCCGGACGATGCGACCCACGAAGCAACAAAGAAAGCCGTCGCCGTGCTGAATCCTCTATTCGCCAAGCAGCCGGATCATCCAGGACTGGCGCACTACATTATTCATGCGTGCGATTCGCCGGACATGGCTCAGATGGGACTGGGTGCAGCGCGGCGCTATGCGGAGATCGCTCCGTCGTCGGCGCACGCGGTGCACATGCCGTCGCACATTTTTGCGCGGCTCGGCTTGTGGCAAGAAGATATCCAGGCGAATCTGAAGTCAGTGGCACTGACGAACAAGTCTGGTGCGATGTACATGCGCGGGCATGAACTGCACGCGATGCATTTCCTGCTCTATGCGTACTTGCAGATGGGGCAAGATGAGGCGGCGAAGCGGATCGTGGAAAAGTCGAAGGAGATTCTCGCGGGCACGCACACCATGGACGACACCGGAATGCTGGAGTACATGGGATTCGCGGCCGCCCACTTCCCTGCCCTGTACGCTCTCGAGATGCATCATTGGGCAGATGCGGTGAAACTGGAACCCGCGGCAGATGCGCCGCCGTATTTGCAGAGGATCACGTACTGGGCGCGAACGATTGGCGCGGCGCGAATGGGCGATGCCGATGCGACGCGCAAGAACGCGAAATTATTTGATGAAGCCGAGGAAATGACGCGGAAGTCGAAATACGCGTACACGCTGGAGGGAACGAAGGCTTCGGCAGCGCGCGATGAGGTGCATGCGTGGCTCGCATTCGCGGAGCACAAGAATGATGAGGCGGTGAGGTTGATGCGCGCGGTTGCGGATCATCAGGATCAGGCCGGGAAGCAGGAGGTCGATATTCCAGCCCGCGAGATGCTCGCCTTTATGCTGCTGGAGATGAAGCAACCGGACAACGCACTCGCGGAGTATGAGAAGTCGATGAAGATCGATCCGAACCGCTTTAATGGACTGGCTGGCGCGGCTCAGGCGGCTGAGTCGGCACATCAGGCGGAGAAGGCGAACACCTATTACAGCCAGTTGCTAAAAAACTGCGACGGCGGAAAACATTCGGAGCGTCCGGAGTTGAAGAGCGCGAAGACGGAAGTGGCGCGGAATGGAGAATGAGCTTTCTTCGATCTTGCGCATTGTGAGAACTCCCTGCGTCCGGTGGGATCGGGAAGACTGGTAGGGATCCTTCGACGGCGGTTGTGCGTTGCGCTCTTCGCGCAACGCACAATCCTCGCTCAGGATGACAGATCGTCTAGCGCTGTAAAAGGGTTAGGGGGATTGAGTCACCCATGGCTTTGTAGCCTGCGGGGTTTGGGTGGAGATGGTCGCCGCAGTCGTAGTTGGCGCGGAGGCGATCTGGTTCACGCGGATCGCGCACCACGCTATCGAAATCGAGCACGGCGTCGAAGTGACGTTCGCTGCGAATCCATTGATTGACGAGCTGTCGGTCCGCTTCGCTCAATGGACTTGGATGATAGTAGTCGGAGCCGACGTAAGGTGTGATCGTGGCGCCGATGACGCGGAGTCCGTGAGCGTGGGCGCGGACAATAATTTGCTCGTAGGCAGCGAGGACTCGATGGACGCGCTCGGAATGCGCCGCCGGCGTTACTTCTCCTTCGCGGGCGAGGCCGCCTAAGTCGTTCACTCCTTCAAAAACGATCAGCCAACGTACTCCTGCCTGCGCCAGAACATCGCGATCGAAACGCGCCAGCGCGTTTGGTCCTAGTCCATCAGTGAGCAGATGGTTGCCACCGATTCCCTGGTTGGAGACGCCAATGTCGCGCGTGTCTTTCGATGCCTGGAGACGGGATGCGAGTACGTCGGTCCAGCGATCGTTACCGTTGGTGGTAGCTCCGTGGCCGTCAGTGATGGAGTCACCGAGAACCACGACGGATGCGGCTTTTGGATCAGCGATAACGTCGACCGCTGAGATCTGGTACCAGTGATCCACGTGTTTGGCTTCGGGCAGATCGGCAGCGCTGACGAGATTTCCGTGAACGAAATAAGAAGTTGCGCGGGAGCCCGGATGTCCGGTTTCTATCGCGGGTGGAATTGCGATATGAAACGTGACGGCTAGATCGGAGAGTGCAGCGACTGGAAATTCGATCGGGTCAGAGACGAATTCCGCGCCGGGAGTTACGGTTACATCCGGAAGTCTAGCGAAAGTTAAGGCCTTGTCAGTTATCGGATCGATGGCCGGCGATGCGGGATTTGTCGACTTCGCAATGTGGACTGCGGTGAAATGAAGCGCCTCATTTCCGAATGCGTTGGAGACGTGCACCCGGATTGCGGGTCCTCCGGCAGAAAGATGGAAGATCTGGCGGACCGTAGCGTCGCGGAGATCTTCAGCGGACAATGCGTTGCTCGATTCGGGAATCTGCTGCGAATTGGCCCAGGAAACGATCCAGACCTGCGGCTTCTGGCTTCGGGCGGGGAGATTGGACGCGGCGAAGAAGGCAATGAGAACGACAAGTACCGTACGGCGATACATGCGTGTCTTAGGCAGAACGGTTAAGATCAATCGCGATTGAGAATACCAGCTTGCGGGAGTGTACGCGTGCATCTTTCCTCGAGAGCGTTTCACCCTTCGTTTTTCTTTATCTCTGTGTATGCCTTATTGGCCGCCGGATTTGCACAGACTTCCGCACCTCCGCCGGTCACATTCACGGCCGAGCAGGATCATCAGAACATGATGGATCAGCTTGGGATCAAGACACTGCGGCCGGGACCGAGCGGGAATGAGAAGGCTCCGAATCATGCGAACTACGAAGAGTCGAAGGCGAATCCGTTTCCGGAGGTTCCCGACCCGCTCACGTTGAACAAAGGTCAGAAGGTGACGAGCGCCAAGTTGTGGTGGGACCAGCGGCGTCCAGAAATTGTGGAGATGTTTGACCGGTATGTGTATGGGCGCGTGCCGGCCAATGTGCCAAAGGTCAGGTGGAGTGTGAAGGCGACCGATCACGAGATGATTGGGTTCACTCCAGTCATTGCGAAAGATCTGATTGGCGAGGTGGATAACTCGGCGTATCCGGCGATCAGCGTGAAGATGCACATGACCGTGGTGACTCCCGCAAACGCAAAGGGACCGGTTCCTGTGCTGGTGATGTTCGGGCGCGCGGGATTCCCCGCGCCACATGAACCGTCGGCCGAAGAGTTTGAGCGCATCAATCACGCGTGGAAGGCAATGCTTGTGCAGCAGGATCCGTCGCTCAAAGAAGTCTTCGACGCGCATCCTGCCTGGGAACCGGTGAAGGCGACTCCGTTTCAATTTCCGCAGTTGACCAAAGATGGTGATCTACCGGCAACGTGGCAGCTTGTTGGCGCCGGTTGGGGATTCGCGATGTTCGATACCGCGAGTGTGCAGGCCGACAACGGAGACGGAACCACTCGCGGGATTATTGGGCTCGTCAACAAAGGGCAGCCGCGCAAACCGGAGGATTGGGGCGCGCTTCGCGCGTGGGCGTGGAGTGCGAGCCGTGGACTGGATTATCTGGAGACGGATCCGGCGGTGGATGCGAAACATGTCGGGATTGAAGGTGTGTCCCGTTTCGGCAAGGCTGCTTTGCTGACGATGGCGATGGATCAGCGCTTTGCGATGGTGCTCGTGGGGTCGTCGGGAAAAGGCGGAGCGACTCTGCTTCGACGGAATTTCGGCGAGGCGGTGGAAAGCTTGACCGGCGGCGAATATTACTGGATGGCCGGAAACTTCATGAAGTATGGAGCGTCGGAGGCGACGTTTGGGAGCAAGACTCCGGGAGATATTCCGGTGGATTCGAATGAACTGATGGCGCTGTGCGCGCCGCGGTTGACGTTTATCAGCTATGGCGTTCCTGAAGCCGGCGATGCGAAGTGGCTGGATCAGCTTGGGAGTTTCATGGCTACCGTGGACGCGAACCGCGTGTTCACGTTGCTTGGGGCGAAGGGGCTTGGTGTGGCCGAGGATTACCGGACGGCGAAGATGCCTCCGGTGGGTCAAGGGTTGTTGGACGGGCAGTTGGCTTGGAGACAGCATGACGGCGGGCATACGGATCTGCCGAATATGAAGTACTTCATTGAGTGGGTGGACAAGATGATTGGGTTTGTGACGCCGCAGAGGTAGGGCTGGTCGTTTGTTCCTCCACTGTTGGTGGACAGTGCCTGCCGTTATGCGATGCATCTTGAGAATTCTCTGACGCGCCACGGGGTTCACTCAATTGGCAGGGATCCTTCGACTGCGGTTGTTCGTTGCGCGTTCGCGCGACGAACAATCCTCGCTCAGGATGACAGGTCTTCAGGGCTCGAGAAGACTGACACTGCATCTCATGGCGCGCTTTGCGCGCAACCCCGGACGAATGCGTCCGGGGCTACACAAGCCACATTCGGCATTTTTCGATTTATTCTACATTGGTATTTTGGTACATTGGTACACATGTCAGATGATCCTAAATTGGAGATTGAGCGGGTGCAGACTGGGGTGCGCATGGAGAAGCGCATTCTTAAGGTTCTAAAGGCATTTGCGGAGTATCACGATATGACTTTGGGCGACGTGCTGGAGGGGATTGTGCTGCATGCCTTTGATGGGAAGACCCCGTTCAGTCCGGCGTCGCTGGAGAAGATTCGCCATTTGAAGAAGTTTTATGAGCTTGATCTGGATTCGAGCGCGAGCCACCGGTTGAAAGAGATCAAGGCTAAATCTTCGCACAGGCGACGGGGGGATTCATGAACAGCAAGTGCGGAATGATTGCGTTGCGGTTGGCGTTGGGAATTGTGATCCTGATTCAGGCGGTGCTGTTCGTGATGCCGGGAGCGGCGCACGAGTTTGCGCGGACGCATATGCCAGGGTTCGTGCGTCTGGTGCTGGGATTTGGGGAAATCGCTGGGGCTCTGCTGTTGCTGATTCCTGGAACCGTAGTGCGTGGGGCATGGTTGCTGTTGGCGGTGTTTGTGATGGCGATATTGCTGCATTTACTGCATGGGTTGTATGGCGTGGGGAATCTGGTGGTCTATGCAGCGGCGGCGTTTGCGATTGCGGTGAGCAAGGGATGAACGGCGCTTCTCCCGGCATTCCATGACGAATGAAGAATTAATCGAGTGATTTGTCTCGCGACTCGGTGTTATGAGTCTCCATCCGTCCTTTATTAACCGCTGAGTTCGCCGAGAAAGACTTAAGAATCGATCGAATTGCTTTTCGTGTGGAGTATCCTTTGTGGCGGATATACGTCCAACTTTTATGAGAAAACTGCTGATCTTTACGACGCTCGCAGTCACATTGGCCCAGGGGCAAACCATCCACAATGGTGAGGATGTTCTTCGCGCGATGCATGCGCGGTATGCATCGTCGTGGTATCAGAATGTGACGTTTGTGCAGAAGAGCACGACTTACAAACCCGACGGGACTAGTTCGGCGGAGACTTGGTATGAGGCCGCTTCCCTGCCTGGGAAACTGCGGATCGATATTGGGCCGGCCAGCGATGGTAAGGGTTATGTGCTGGTCGATGGGAACGTCACGATCGTGAAGGACAACAAAGTTGCAGCGACGCGGCCGCAGGTGAACATTTTGCTCGTGCTGGGGTTCGACGTGTACCGGCAAGATCCGGAGACGACGATCAAAGTCGTCAAGGGCGAGGGTTACGATTTGTCGAAGGTGCACGAGGATACTTGGGACGGGAAGGCAGCATACGTGGTTGGAGCGGACAAAGGAGATTTGAAGTCGAAGCAGTTCTGGGTGGAGAAGGACCGGATGCTGTTTGTGCGGGTGATTGAGCCATCGCGGGGCGATCCGGCGAAGTTGGATGATATCCGGTTCATTCATTATCAGCCGTTGGCGGGGGCTTGGATTGCGGCGGGGGTTGAGGTTTATGCCGACGGGCAGAAGGTTTTCACCGAGGATTATTCGGATATTCAGGCGAATGTGAAGCTGGATCCGGGGACGTTTGATCCGGAGAAGTTTGCGGCGACGCATTGGGAGAAGTAGGGTTCGGGGTTCGGGGTTCGGGGTTCGGGGTTCGGGGTTCGAGTTTCGAGCTTTCTAGTTTCGATGCTTTCAGCTCGCTTCGCTCGGGGGACGAATGCGTCCGCCCCTACACGGGTTTTTTTTGCCGCTGAGGTCGCGGAGAACGGCCGCAGAGTTCGCTGAGAAAATCCCTAAATCGCCCACTTTTAATTTTCATATCTGGTACTTGCGTCCGGCAGACTTGGTTTAACTTCGCAGCGTCCCGGCGTAAAATAGGCGCAAATTTCCTTACCATCTCGAATCGAAGGACGTGCCTTATGGTTCACCTGAAGGTTAACGGAGCAGCACGGACGTTTGATGGCGATCCGGAGATGCCCCTGTTGTGGTATCTGCGGGACATTCTCGGATTGACCGGAACGAAATTTGGATGTGGGATGGCGCTGTGCGGGGCGTGCACGGTGCTGCACAACGGGACGGCGGTGCGGTCATGTCAGCAGCCGATGGGCAAGCTGGAAGGCGCGAATATCACGACGATTGAAGGCATCTCGACGCATGGGCCGCATGCGGTGCAGAAGGCTTGGGCTGAAGTGAACGTCCCGCAGTGCGGGTACTGCCAACCTGGTCAGATCATGCAGGCGGTTTATCTGCTTTCGTCGAAGCCACATCCGACGGACCAGGATATTGATGATGGGATGGCCGGGAATATCTGCCGATGCGGGACGTACCAGCGCATTCGGGCCGCGATTCATGAGGCGGCGAAGGAGACCGCATGATCACCGTAGAGAAATCAGCCGAGAGATTTGTGATCGAGAACGTCAGCCGGCGGAATTTTCTGCAAGGGATGCTTTCGGCCAGTGCGTTCGTGCTGTGCGTTGGAAAATCCCCACTTCTGGCAAAGGCGGCCAGTGGGGCGCCAACGGTTGGAATCTCCGGGATGGGGTCGGTACCTGAGATCGATGCGACGGCGTTTCATCCCAGCGTGTTTCTGGGCATTCAGCCGGATGGAACAGTTTTGATCGTCGCGCACCGGACGGAGATGGGGAATGGCGTGCGCACGAGCCTGCCGCGGATTCTCGCCGATGAAATGGATGCCGACTGGGCGCGAGTGAAGGTGATCCAAGGCGATGGCGATGAAAGGTATGGATCGCAGGATACGGACGGGTCGCACTCGGTGCGGGAGTTCTTTGACACGCTGCGCGAGGCAGGAGCGACAGCGCGGCTGATGCTGATCCGGGCGGCGGCGCAGCAGTGGGGAGTGCCCGAGGCGCAGTGTGTGGCTGATCCGGTGCATGTGGTGTCGGAGAAGACGTCGAACCGGAAGATGGGATACGGAGAGCTCGCGGCCTTGGCAGCGAAGCAGCCGGTTCCTAAGAAAGAAGAGTTGCAGTTCAAGCCTCCGTCGGAGTGGAGATATATCGGGAAACCTGCTCCGGGATATGACGTGACCGACGTGTGCGCGGGAAAGGCACTCTTCGGGATGGATGTGCACGTGGACGGCATGCTGTATGCGGCGATCGCGCATCCTCCGGTGCTGGGCGGGAAAGTGAAGTCGGTGGATGACTCAACAGCATTGAAGGTCAAGGGCGTGAAGCAAACGATTCCGATTGCTCCGTTTACGCCACCGCATCATTTCCAGCCGCTTGGTGGAATCGCGGTGATCGCGGATAACACATGGTCCGCATTCAAGGGACGAAAAAATCTCAAGATCGAATGGGACAACGGGGCGAACGCGAGCTATACATCCGCTGACTATAAGAAGGAGCTGCAAGCCACTGCGCGGAAGCCCGGCAAAGCGGTGCACACTAACGGAGATCCCGACGCGGAATTTGCCAAGGGCGGAAAGATCATCGAGGCGGAGTACTACGCACCGCATCTGGCGCACGCTTCGATGGAGCCTCCGGTGGCCACAGCGGATGTGCAGGCGGACAAGGTGACGGTGTGGTCGCCGACGCAGAATCCGCAGGGCGTGCAGGAGGAAATCGCAAAAGCGCTCGGGATGAAGAAGGAGCAGGTCACCTGTCACGTGACGTTCCTTGGCGGCGGGTTCGGGCGGAAATCGAAACCGGATTACGCGGTCGAGGCGGCTGTGCTCTCGAAGAAGACCGGAAAGCCGGTGAAGGTGGTCTGGAGCCGCGAGGACGACATCAAGTTCGACTATTTCCATTCCGTGGCGGCTATGTACATCAAGGCTGCGGTCGACGAGAAAGGGATGCCGAAGGCATGGCTGCAGCGCTCCGTGTTTCCGTCGATTTCGTCGACGTTCGATAAGGACGCGATCTATGCCAGCGCGGGCGAGATGGCGCTGGGATTTAATGTGATTCCGTTCGATGTGCCGAATTTCCGTTCGGAGAATGGTCCGGCGGTGAATCATGTGCGCATTGGATGGCTGCGATCGGTCGCGAATATCTATCACGCGTTCGGCGTGCAGACGTTTGCGAATGAACTGGCGTATGCGGCGGGGCGCGATCCGTACGAGTATTTGCTCGGGCTGATTGGATCGGGGAAGACAATTGAGGCAGATGAGGAGAAGGATATTGCGGAGAAATATCCGTATGACACGGTGCGGCTGCGGCGGGTGGCCGAGATCGCCGCTGACAAGGCAGGATGGGGGAAGAAGAAATCCGGCAATGGATGGGGCATGGGAATTGCCGTGCATCGCAGCTTCTTGACTTATGTGGCTTCCGTGGTGGAAGTCGAGGTCGATGGATCAGGCGCGGTGCGCATTCCGCGAGTGACAACGGCTTTAGATGCGGGAATTGTGGCAAATCCGGATATGGTGAAGTCGCAGTTCCAAGGAGCGGCTGTGTTTGGGACAAGCCTCACGCGGACCGGTGAAATCACGGCTACGAATGGTGTGATCGATCAGTCGAACTTTAACGATTATGCGGTGGCGCGTATGAATGATGCGCCGGTGTATGTGGATGTGCATATCGTGGAGAGTTCGGCGCCTCCGGCGGGAGTGGGAGAGCCGGGAGTGCCTCCGATGGCTCCGGCGATCTGCAATGCGATTTATGCGGCGACGGGAAAGCGGGTGCGGGAATTGCCGCTGGTGAAGAATGGGTTTGCGTGAGATTGGCAGCGGTTGAAGCCTTTTCTGCTTCGCGGCTTTTAAGGCACACCTGAACAGGCTGCGGAAAAAGTCCGTCAGGCAAGCCAACTACGACCACCGGGGCTAAAGCCCGGATTGATTTCGAGTCACTTACGCGGCCCTGAAGGGCCGCTCTTCCACGCTACCCCCCGGCCTTCTCGACTTTTTCCGCAGCCTCTGAAGGCGTGCCCTGATTACGAACCTTTAAGGCTGAACTTCCGTGCTAACCAACGCTAGGATGCGGAGTCTACTCTCCGGGTCTGGGAATGCCTGGGCTGTGGAGGTGGTTGTGCATTTTGCTCGTCTACATTTGTCTTTCGTGCTTGTCTCTTGCGGCATGCTCTCAGCATCTCCGGCGGGAGAGTATGCGCAGCATTTTGGGGCGCTCAGCCAACTTTCAGTCGCTGTTGCGGAAGCCATGCCCGCCGATCAGTACTCATTTCGACCGCATCCGGAGTCGATGAATTTCGGTGAGCTGATGATGCACATTGCCGGCACGAACTTCGCGTTTTGTGCCGGGCTGAAGGATACAACTCCTCCGGCGAGTCCTTCGTTGACTCCGACTGACAAGGACGGGGTGGTGAAGTTCCTGAGCGATTCGTTCAGCTACTGCGGGGACATCATTCCCAAGCTGACGGAGGAGCAGATGTCGAGTCCTCACAATTCGCCGGACGGGCGGCTGCCTGGCCGGGAAGTCTTGCTGGCGATGTATGTGCACGTGGCGCATCATCGGGGGCAGGCTGAGATTTATCTGCGCGATAAGGGGATCAGGCCTCCGGGGTACCGGATCTGACGCGGCTGGCCTTTCTTGAAGGCGAGAAACTTCTTTTACCGCTGAGGTCGCGGAGAACTGCCGCAGAGATCGCGGAGTTGGGCAGCGGCGCTTTCCAACGGGGAATTCCTCCTACGATCCGTTTCGCTTGAAGTGGGTCGGTCTGTGCGCTAGGATGGCGTGCTGAGTTCCCCTATGCCACAAAACTACGTTCCCATCTTTATCTTTCTTGTGATTGTTGGGACGCTGCTCCCGATTACACTGCTGGCGGCCAAGCTGGTGCGGCCTTCGAATCCTTCGAAAACCAAGTTGATGCCGTATGAGTGCGGCATTGATCCCGTCGACAATGCGCGCGGGCGGTATACGGTGCGTTATTACATCATCGCCATTTTGTTTGTGGTGTTCGATGTGGAGACGATCTTTTTGTTTCCGTGGGCGGTGAAGTTCAAGGCGTTTGGATTGTTTGGGCTGCTGGAGATGCTCATCTTCCTGGCCATTCTGATCGTGGGATACGTTTGGGTTTGGAGGAAAGGGGCGCTGGAGTGGGTGTAGCTATTTAGTCATTTAATCATTTAGACATTTAATCATTTAAAAACACTTTAATCATTAAGTGATTTTGTAATTGATTAAATGACTAAATGATTAAATGACTAAAATAATTCCATGACCATGTCTGCACCACCTCTCTCTACCATGGATTCTTCGCCTGCTGAGACGTTCACTGCGTCGCGGTGGACGCAGGGGAATTTCTTTTTTCCGACGAAGCTGGTTGTAAGCCCACAACGCGTGTCGCGGGTGAAGTCGCGGATGTTTGGGAGCAATGAAGAGAGCATTGCGATGTCGAAGATCGCGTCGGTACACATTTCGACCGGAGTGTTCTGGTCGGAGATTGTGATCGAATCGACGGGCGGGACGGATCCGATCACCAGCCATGGGCATCGCAAGAAGGATGCGCAACGCATCCGGGATTTAATCGAGACGTATCAGGCGCAGGTGCGCGGGTAGATCGCTAACCGCCAAGAGCATCGAACTCCACCAGTATTAATCCGTGCCTCAGCGTGCGGGCCGATAAACCAGGCCGATCACAAGTCCAACGACGAGCCATTCCACGAAATACGCTACGGATTGCTCGATCGTGAGCTTCAGTCCGATATTCAAGTTCACGTAGTTATGGATGACGAAGGCGCAGACGGAGAACAGTCCGATTAGTGCGCCGAAGCGCGCTCCCTCCGCGGTACCGGAGCCCCCCTGGTAGAGCATGGCGTAAAGCACCGCAAGCACGACCATCCCCACGAGCATCGCGGCCATGCCTGCCGGCATCACTTTCTTGATCCCATCCTGCGGGCGATAGACGGCCGGGTACTTCATAAATTCGGTGCGGATGGGGAGAACTGTGAAGGCGATTCCTCCGAGAACGAAGTACGCGGCGAAGGCACAAAAGGCTGCGAGAGCGATGCGTGAAGTATTCATCGGGAATTCCTTTCCTCGTGATCTGGGATACAAAAGCGGGACCTACCAGGCAGGGCTGGCACGAATGAGCCGAGCGGCTCACGCGCGTAAATGTACCAGATTGGTAGAGTTGGCGAAAGCTTTTCTGGCATTGCGACCGTCTGGCGATGCTTGACGAAATTTCGTCTGGCGAAAGGGGGAAAACTCAACCGGAGAATAGATTTCGACACCGCGAAACACCCGATCCAGCAAGGGATTTCGGTGGTGCGGTGGAGTGTCTCTCGCGATGCCCGTGCATCCTAGAAACTTTTACACCCTCTGGTGGCGGGAGTCGTTGACACTATCCCCTCAAGCTGATAAAAGTGAACGTTCTTTCGAACGCAGCTTGCGCCGGAGTCTGTGCCGTCGCCTATGTCGGACGAAACCAAATCCCCCGCACCACCGCCGCCGGAAAGCGACAAACCGACGGCGGGCTCGACCGCGACGCCCGGCGGCGTGAAAGCGACACCTTCCGGTTCCGTTCAATCTGAAACGAAGACGACTCCCAGCAAGCCTTCGCCACCTTCCGAAGCATCGACTCCCACAAAAGCTGATGCGCCGGCTGCTCCCGCAAAGCCTGCTGCTCCGGCTACTCCCGCGGCTAAGCCGGCTGCTCCGGCTGCGGCGGGACATCCAGCGCCGCCCAAGCCAGCGGGGCCGGTGCCAACGCCCTGGGATTCGCCACTGGTGGCCAAGTACAAGCGGGAGTATGGATCCGGGGTCAATGCGCTGACACATCTTGGACAGAATTACTTCGAAGTGGATCGTTCTCTGATTCCCGAGATTTTGCAGCGGTTGCGCGACGATGAGCAGTTTGACTATTGCGTGGATGTCACCGCGGTGCATTATCCGAAGCGCGAGAAGCAGTTTGATGTGGTGTGGATTTTGTATTCGTTCTCGCGGAATGAGCGCATTCGCGTGAAGACGCAGATTGCGGATGGGGCGTCCGTGCCGAGTTCTGTGCCACTTTGGACGACTTGCAATTGGCTGGAGCGCGAAGTTTACGACATGTTTGGGATCAAATTTGAGGGGCATCCGGATTTGAAAAGGATTTTGTTGCCTGAGGGGTGGAAGGGATTTCCGTTGCGGAAGGATTACGGGATTTTGCAGCAGGATAACGAGTGGGTGCAGATCAATTTAGGGATTGAGAGTGGGCAATGAAAAAGCAGCTTTTGGCACTTAGCTCTTGGCACTTGGCTCAAATCGCCCACTCAAAAGAATAGAGATAGGGCCAAACTTTAAGGATTTCTGGCTAACGACTCAGGACTCGCGACTAACGACTACTGCATGACTGATCCGAAGACAATTTCGCCGCTGGATCTGGATACGCCGGATCAGACGTTTCTGGATGCGAACGAGCTCGTCATTAATATGGGGCCGCAGCATCCGGCTACGCATGGGGTGTTGCGGGTCATTTTGCGGTTGGATGGCGAGAAGGTTCTTGGGCTTGAGTGCGTCATCGGATATCTGCACCGCGGCGTGGAAAAGATCGCCGAGAACCGTACGTACACAATGTTCAATCCGTATGTGGACCGCATGGATTATGTGGCGGCGGTCTCGAACGGGCTCGGGTATTGTGAGGCGGTTGAGAAGCTGCTTAGCGTCGAGGCACCGCCGCGGGCTCAGTACATTCGCGTCATTTTGACAGAGTTGAACCGGATTGCGAGCCACCAGCTATGGCTCGGGACTCATGCGCTCGATATCGGGGCGATCACTCCACTCTTCTATACCTTCCGCGACCGGGAGGAGATCCTCAAGATTTTCGAGAAGTATTGCGGGGCGCGGCTGACGACGCATGCGTTCCGGATCGGCGGGTTGCAATACGAGGCGTATGACGGGTTCGAAAAAGATGTGAAGAATTTCGTCAGCTTCGTTAAGCCGAAGATTGATGAGTATGAAGAACTGCTGACGACGAACCGCATTTGGCTGGAGCGGACAAAGGGTGTCGGCGTTATTTCCGGGAAGGATTGCATTGCGCTGGGCGTTACTGGCCCGGTGCTGCGCGCTAGCGGCGTGAAGTGGGATCTTCGCAAGGCCCAGCCTTACGCGAATTACAAGAACTTCGACTTTGAGATTCCAACCGGCGAAAACGGCGATACGTATGACCGGTACCTGGTGCGCATGGTGGAGATGCGGCAATCGCTGCGGATTATCGAGCAGGCGGTTGAAGGCATTCCTGAAGGGCCGATCATGGCGAAGGTGCCGAAGGTGATGAAGCCTCCCGTGGGCGAGATCTATCACTCGATCGAAGCTCCGAAGGGCGAACTCGGATATTTCATTGTGAGCGACGGCTCGACTCAGCCCTATCGCATCCGGGTGCGGCCACCTAGCTTTGTGAATCTGCAGGCGCTCGATGTAATGTGCCGCGGGCAGCTTGTGGCCGATGTAATTGCTGTGATTGGGACGCTCGACATCGTTCTGGGCGAGGTGGACCGCTGATGCACGACCTGGTGCAGTACATCACGTCGTACCTCGGCAGCGACCAGACTCCCGGCGCGGCGGGAAACATTTTCTGGGCAGTCGTGTATGTGCTGCTGGTGTTTGTGGGGCTTTCGATCGCCGTAATCTGCATGAATTGGCTGGAGCGTAAGATTCTGGCCCACATGCAGGTGCGGTTGGGGCCAATGCGCGTCGGTCCACACGGGCTGCTGCAACCGATCGCCGATGCGCTCAAGCTACTCCTAAAAGAAGACATCATCCCGGAGGGCGCAGATAAAGTTGTGTTTTGGATCGCGCCTTTCATTGTGGTGCTGGCAGCGTTCACTGTGTTCGTCGTCGTTCCTTTTGGCCCTACGCACGCCATCACGGACATGAACATCGGGGTACTGTTCATGCTGGGTGTGTCGTCCCTGGCGGTACTTGGCATTGTGACCGCCGGGTGGGCCTCCAATTCACACTATCCGCTGATCGGGGCGCTGCGATCGAGTGCGCAGATGGTCTCGTATGAAGTGGCAATGGGATTGGCGGTGGTCTCGGCGATCATGATGACGAGTTTGAGCGAGCAAGGCGGAACGCTGAGCATGATCGGCATTGTGAAGGCGCAGCAGGAGCAGGGGATCTGGTTTTTGTTCAAATTCTTCCCGCTGGGAATCATTGCCTTTGGGATTTTTGCGATCGCGATGGTGGCTGAGACGAATCGCGCACCCTTTGATCTTCCGGAAGCGGAGTCGGAACTGACCGCGGGATTTCATACCGAGTACAGCGGGTTCCGGTGGTCGTTGTTCTTTTTGGCCGAATATTCGGCGATGATCGCGGTTTCTTCGATTGCGGTGACGCTGTGGATAGGTGGCTGGCTGCGTCCGTTTCCGAATTTGCTGAGCGGGGCGACCTGGGATCTGGCGTTTTCACTGGTTCCCGGGCTGACGTTCCTGTTTCTTGCGGGCATGTGCTTTTACAACACAGTGCGGATGCCGAAGCATCCGCTGTTCCGGATTCAGACGATTGGGCTGGCCGGGTTCGGTTTGGTGCTGGCGTTGATCGGGCTGGTCCTGTTTATCCCGGCAGTGCGGGTACGCGTCAACGACATCTTCTGGTTTTCAGCTAAGGTCGCCGGATTTATGTACCTCTACATCTGGTATCGCGGCACATTCCCGCGTTACCGGTTTGATCAACTGATGAAGGTGGGTTGGAAGGTACTGCTGCCGATTGGATTCAGTCTGCTGATCGTGACGGCCGTCGTCGGTATGAGAACCGAGTTGTGGGCACAAATGCAGGAGGTATTGCACCGATGAATCCGGTGACGGTCAATCCTCCAGTAGCGACACCGTTCTTTTTCTATGGGACTGCCGCCGTCATGATTATCGGCGGCATCCTGGTCATCACGCGAAAGAACGCTGTGCACTCGGCTCTGGCATTGATCACGACGCTGCTCGCACAAGCTGCGCTTTACCTTATGCTGTATGCCCCATTTGTCGCTGGCGTACAGATCATTCTTTATGCGGGCGGGATCATGGTGCTGTTCCTGTTCGTGATCATGCTGATCTCGATCGAACGACAGGAGAAAGAGCGTCCGTTTAACAAGCAGTGGCTGGTCGGCATCGTCGCTGCTGCGGCGCTCGGTGGGCTGCTGATTGCGGTGTACACGACGACCACGAAAGGAGCCGTCCTTTTCCCGGAAGGCCGCGTTTCTTACGTGGAGTCGCAGAATACCCAGGGAATTGGCGCATTGATTTTTGACAGCACAACCGGGATGTATATGTTCGCCTTCGAGATCGCATCGCTGTTGCTGCTGGTGGCGATTATTGGGGCGGTGGTGATGGCGAAGAAGAGGATTTGAAGGCAGCAGTTAGCAGTTAGCACTTAGCACTTGGCATTTAGCCATTAGAGTTACTGTGAGTAGCAAGCGGGGCATTGAACGGCTAAATGCTAATTGCCAACTGCTAGTTGCGAGAGGGTGTAAGCCGTAAGCTCACTATGGATGCGATGCTTCACATTTCGACGTTGCACTACCTGGTGCTGGGGGCGGCGCTGTTTCTGCTCGGTGTCATTGGTGTATTGACTCGGCGGAATGTTGTGATTGTGCTGATGTCGATTGAGCTGATCTTGAATGCCGTCAATTTGAACCTTGTCGCTTTTTCGCGCTACTGGCAGGGGATTCATGGGCCTTCGGCTTTACATGGGCAGGTGTTCGCCATCTTTGTGATTACAGATGCGGCGGCGGAGGCTGCTGTCGGGTTAGGAATTTTGATCGCCTTCTTTCGTAATAAGGAGACGGTCAATGTGGATGAAGTGAATTTGTTGAAGTGGTGAAGAGGCAGCATTTAGCAATTAGCACTTAGCATTTAGCCAACAACGGGCCTTGCCGAATTCGGCGGGTGCTTTGACGGCCAAATGCTAACTGCCAAGTGCTAAGTGCTCACGCCGATGGCTGAGTGCTGAAACCTGAGTGCTGAATGCTCTTCTTAAACAACATCTATCTGATTCCTCTGCTGCCGGCTTTCGGCGCGGCGATCATGTTTTTCTTTGGACGGCGACTGCAGAAGTCGTCGGTCAACGCTGTGTGTGTCGGCGTCGTTGTGCTGGCGTTTCTGATGGCTTGCGGCTGCGTGTTGCAGTACAACACATGGGCTGACGCGAACAATCATCAGCCGTTTCAACGGATTCTTTACACGTGGCTCGGGAGCGATACCGGGCATACAAATTACGTCACCAAGGGTGGATCGCAGGCTTCGTTCCAGGCCGATGCCGGGTTTCTGCTGGATCCACTGTCGAGCATCTGGCTCCTGTTTGTTACCGGAGTCGGGATGCTCATCCATATTTATTCGACCGGATACATGGCGCATGAGGGCGGGTACTACCGGTTCTTCGGATACCTCAACCTCTTCATGTTCTCGATGCTGACGCTCATTCTGGCGAACAACTATGTATTGATGTTCGTCGGGTGGGAGGGCGTGGGGCTGTGCTCGTACCTGCTGATCGGGTTTTACTTTCAGCGGAAATCGGCGAGCGACGCGGCGAACAAGGCTTTCATCGTTAATCGAATTGGTGACGCCGGATTCATCCTGGGGATGTTTTTCATCGCGTGGCTGGTCGGTTCTGTCCGCTACGTTGACGTGAATGCATTCGCGCACAGCGGCCACCATTCTGCGGAAACCCTCAAGTACATTACGGCGGCGACGCTGCTTCTGTTTGTCGGGGCGTGCGGAAAGTCGGCGCAGCTTCCTCTTTATGTGTGGCTGCCGGACGCGATGGAAGGCCCGACCCCGGTGAGCGCGCTGATCCATGCGGCAACGATGGTGACCGCGGGCGTGTACATGGTGGCGCGGTCGAATGCGCTGTTTGTGCTGGCTCCGAGCTCGATGAAAGTGGTGGCGATCATCGGGGCGCTGACGGCGATCTTTGCGGCGTCGATCGGGCTGGTGCAGAACGATATCAAGCGCGTGCTGGCTTATTCGACCGTCTCGCAACTTGGATACATGTTCCTGGCGCTCGGGGTGGGCGCCTTTGCTGCGGGCGTGTTCCACGTCTTCACTCATGCATTCTTTAAAGCACTGCTGTTCCTTGGCGCTGGCAGCGTGATCCACGCCATGAGCGGTGAGCAGGATATGCGGAACATGGGCGATCTTGGTCACCGTATCCCGGTTACCTATCGCACCATGTTTATTGCGACGCTGGCGATTGCGGGAATCCCGCCGTTTGCGGGATTTTTCTCGAAAGACGAAATTCTG
>Ga0126381_100002696_pt1 | contig 19209 bp, 20 predicted proteins | sample PanSoiMetPlot_28_FD_96465 | JGI IMG/M metagenome (GOLD analysis project Ga0126381, IMG submission 96465) | Tropical forest soil microbial communities from Panama - MetaG Plot_28 | ecosystem: Environmental > Terrestrial > Soil > Tropical forest > Bulk soil | place: Panama | collected 2016-02-17
ACACTTGTTCGTGATCCAACGCAGTATGCAGTTAGCAACAAAGTCGCTCTGGCTGGTACTTCTCAGTGGAGTGACTACACGAACGGTACGGCATCCGTGTCCAACCCTGTGAATGATATCATGGTTGGTATGCGGGCTATTTATGCCGGCTCGGGTCGCTATCCTAACACGATGATTGTGCCTGCGCTGGGTATGTCGTACATCGAGAATCACCCGCGTGTGGTTGATCGTTTCAAGACGTTCAGCCTCACAATGAACAACGCATTCCAGACGTTGACTGGTTTCCAGGGGAACATCATTCCCGTGGATTCGCTCTATAACACGGCTAACAACATTGACGCTACTCCGTCTATTGCTTCGTTCTGGGGCAAGGATGTTTGGCTCGGTATCGTTGATGAGGTTCCGTCGCTTAACCAGTTCACGTTTGGTAAGACATTTGCACAGATCTATCCTGATGGTAGCACTAAGCCTACGGATAGGTGGCGTGAGGAAAGTCGTAAGGCAGACATCGTTCGTACTAGCTTCAAGTACGATCTGAAGATCGTGGCTGCTGGTGCTGGATATCTCATCAAGAACGCCTTCTCGGCAACTGCCTGGTAAGGGAGGTGAGATAATTGTACGCATGGTCAAACTTCCAAGCCGATTGGAACAAGGAAGAGAACAAGTGGAACTTCCGTGCCAAGCCTGGTGATGAAGTTTCACAATCCGATCTAGGCGTGGAAGATGATGAGTGGGAGGCACTCATCGCAAGTGGTGCCGTTCGTGAGCAGGAATATCCCGAGGCAGTTGCGACTGGTGAATATTCTGACTCACCGAACAAATACTACATCGAGCAGATGGCAAAGGCACAGGAAGGCATGCTGTCTGGTGATGAAGTGAAGGAACTGCAATCCGCAGGTGTCATGCCTGAGGCAGCTCCTGAGAAGCCTGCAACACCCGCCGCAGCGAAGAAGTAGTCGCATGACTACACAAGGGTTAGAGCCACCAAAGGATAAGGAGGTTGCCGCAGCTCCCCAACCCGCGGTGGCTCTACCCAAGTCTTTGAGAACTGGCAAGATCGTAATTGGTAGTGCTGGTAGATCCGATGCAAGCATCATGATAGGTGGAGACTACATGCTTGCCACACTCGATATCACAAACGCACAACTCAAGGCAATACGTACTGCTCCAATCACAATCGTTCCTGCACAGGCTGGAAAAATCATCTGGCCTTTGTCTGCCTACTTCGCAGTTCTACCAGGAACAGTAGCTTGGACGGCTGGTGGTGATATCTACGTGACTACCGCTAATCTGATTTCCAATGGCTACTACTGGTTTGATGGAATAATGACGTGGAGTGGCACAGGAGGTCACGTAGCCTCGTTCAAACTACAGTCATCGCCATTCAACAATGCAGATGTGGCTGGTCTACCTCTGATTGTGACTACAGATCAGCAATCGGTTGCTGATCCTAAGAGTGGCGATTCTGGCGCAAGAATCCAAGTAGCGTATCAACTGATGGATGCCACATGACTTACATAGTCACATTCGTCAGCTACGATATGCCTCCACGTGAGGATGGGCTACAGTGGACTCAAATCCAGATCCAAGAGGGTTCAACTGATGATGGCCCTTGGACTCTGATTGATACGCAGAACATTGATCCTACGATCAATCCTGCTGCTCCCGAGCCTCTCAACTTCACTACTGACAAGGCCAATCTGTCACCTGGGAATGGTTGGTATCTTGTCACGTTCGTAGATGACGCTGGTGCTACCGCACCTACGGAGCCTGTATTCAACAGCGGGCCTATCGAGATTCTTGCAACTCTCGATGATGTCAATGCTCACTTTGACAGTGAGGTCATCGAGGCTGATGCGAACAACACGAAGCTAGTGCAAGTTAGCGTAGCTCGTGTTGTCAAGGGATATCTGGCACGTATCCTAGATCCTCCAACTCTCGCTGGTTGGGCGACTCCTGAGACTACGCCTGATATCATCCGTGAGATCGCCTCCATGCTCATCGCGGCTCAGGTGTATTTCAACTACGCCGCTAGAACCAGCCTGTTGTTGGAAAACAACAACTTCGCACAGAGGTTGTACGACGAAGCAATCGCGATGCTCAACATGATCTTGAGTGGTCAGCTAGTCATCCAAGATCCCGTGACCGACTTGCCCATCGTCATTACTTCGCCTGAGTACATGGAAGACGGTTTGGACTACTTCCCGATCGACGACACAGATCGCGCATTTTCCATGAGTCAGCCCTTCTAGCAACTATGGCACAAGTCTACATCACAGACTATGGCACAGCTAAGATCGTTGCCACCAGAATGTATAAGTCTGCTGCGTTAGCAGACAATCTGGATACTGTGATGGAAATGCTGTGCTTGGATCTTCTCCGAATCACCAAGGAACAGATCGATTCAGGTGGTGCGCGTGGTGGCTCATCGTATCCTCAGTTGAAGATAGACACTCAGATGAAGAAGGGTTCTTACGAGATTCTTAGAACCGAGGGTGCCTATCCAAGCTACAGCGCATTTACGTCACAGGGCAGATTTGACACGTTGTATAGAAGCGTCACGTCAAAAGAGGCTCCGTACCAAATCTGGCAAGTGACAAAAGCTGGTTTCCAGTTTGGCACCAAACGTCCGTGGGCTTTCGTACATCAGTACGGTTCAGACAAAAGACGTATCCCCAAGCGTGAGTTCTTGCATGTTCTCGACACTGACATGGATAGGTGGAAGGGAATCATTGGTGGATATATCGTTGAACCGTTTGATAGGCCAGTAGAGCCGGGTGCGCCGTAATGGTTACACCAGCCATAAGTCCGATGTTCCACAGGATCGTATCAGCCTCCGAGGTTGAGGATACTGTGATGAACACTCTACAGACGTGGTTTCCCACGTATCTCGCTGAGCAAGAGAGACAAGAGAACATGCGTAGTGGTCTGTTGCCCCCGCCACAGAACTACATCAATCGCAATGCTTTCGATACTCTCGAAGGTGAGCAACTACCCAAAGTAGTGGTGATATCTGAGGGTCTAGCTGCTCCCCCAGGCTCTACGGGACAGGGAGTATATCACGCAATTTGGAGAGTTGGCGTAGGTGTCGCAACTGCTGCAAAGACCGAAGAACTTGCCAATCGCATGGTAAAGGCTTATGGCGCGGCAGTTAGAGCTTTGGTACTCAATAAGGTACCAACCACTACTGATCTCAACATCATCTCTGTGAGCTGGGTCGAGGAAACCTATCCCAACATCAACATTCCAAGTCCGATCATGCTATTCAAGGCTGCGAATGTCTCGTTTCACATAGACGTGGATGATGTGGTACATAGGTATGGTGGGCCGCTTACTCCGACTATCAAAGTTCCTGCTGCTTACCCAGATGCTGAGACTGTCGAGATTGATCTTGATATCATCGATCCGTTTGGAGGGGAGGTGACACCTAGTGCCGACGACACCGAAGGCTAGCAAGGATGAAGCGGCTGTTGAAACTACTGGCGAGAAAATAGTGGGTGAGAAGGCTGACGTTGAATCACAGGCTACTGCACCTACTGGGCCTACGCTGTATAGATGGATCGGGGATTATGCACAGCATTTCGATGATCCAGCTAGTGATGCGGTTCCAACTGCCGCGCCTGGTGATTTTGTCACGTTGGACATTGATCCAGGTCTAACTCCACTTGCACAAGAGTTCTTCGAGAATGGCCTGTTGCTTGATGCATCAGGCTACACGCCTAGCTAAAGAAGGGGGTGACAAATGACTAGCAGACCAGGAGTTGCTGTCAGTATCCTAGAGATTCCGAGTCCTGTATCGGTTCCTCTCGATACTGGTACATGGTTCTCGCTTGGATTGACTGACAGAGGCCCAGCAAACACTCCTACGCTGATTCAGAGTCTCGATCAGTTCAATACAGCATTCGGTACACGTCAGTCGTACAGTGTGCTTTACGATGCTGTCGAGACTTTCTTCCGTGAGAGTGGTGCTCAGGTTTACATCAGTCGCGTAGTTGGGCCGGGTGCGACTGTTGGTACGCATCCTCTCAATGATGCTGGTGCAGCAGTATCACTCAACGTCAATGCAATCGGGCCTGGTGCTTGGTCAGCCAACTACAAGGTTGCGGTAGTTTCGGGTGTTGCAGGTGGCTCGTACCAGCTTCAGATCACCGATATCAACAACGTCGTCCTCGAACAGAGTGGTGACTTGTTGGATCAGGGATCAGCAGTAACGTGGTCGCAGTACAGCAACTACGTCAGAATCACACTCGGTGTATCCACCAACATTCCTGCGCTTGCCGCCCCTGCCGCACTTAGCGCAGGTAATGATGATAGAAGTAATGTCGCTGATGCACAGTGGCAGACGGCTCTCGATGCTTGTTCAGCATCGCTTGGGCCTGGTCAGGTTTCACAGCCTGGTCGCACTAGCTCAACTGCGTACAATCAGTTGACAGGCCACGCACAGAACAACAACCGCGTAGCACTACTGGATCTGCCCAACTCGGGTACGGTGGCTACGCTGGTTGGTGCAGCTAGCGGTATTACTAGCAGGTTTGCCGCAGCTTTCTGTCCGTGGGTCATCATTCCTGGCATTACCACAGGAACCACACGTACTGTACCACCGTGTGCCCTCATCGCAGGTTTGCTAGGTCGCAATGATCCTGCGCTTGGATCCAACATGCCTGCTGCTGGTAACAACGGGCAAGCGCAGTATTGCACAGACTTGTCGCAGCCTGACTGGAATGATGCATCACGCACTCAGCTCAACGCATCTGCATGCAACGTGATTCGCCGTATGTTCGGTGGTATTCGTAACTACGGTTGGCGCTCACTTGTCAATCCTACCACTGATCCGTCGTGGGTGGACTTTGGCAATGCTCGCCTATTCATGGATCTATCTGCTGAACTGGATGGTATCGGAGAGAACTTCATCTTCCAGGAGTTGGATGGACAGAACGGTGTTACCATCAACTCCTTCCATTCGGCACTTGCAGGTAACCTGCTGAATCACTACAATGCAGGTGATCTGTTCGGTGATACCCCGGATCAGGCATTTACGGTTGATACCGGCTCTGCTGTAAATACTCTGACAACCCTTGCCAACAACGAACTTCACGCTGTCGTGCGTGTGAAGATGGCACCGTTTGCCGAGTATGTCGTAATCCAGATCGCCAAGCGTCAAATCACTCAGCTGTTGTAAAGCCGATAAGGAGGTGAAATAGATGGCTGGTTCGACTACGCCTATTCGCAATCAGGGATCAAGAGCTGATACCTGGACAATCATTGTTCAGCTTGGCTCGGGTGCTGGTGGTATGACAAACCTTGGCGTTTGGGACAAGAAAACAGGCGGCGATCTTGACTCGGATGAAGTCAAGTATTACCCTGGTGGCATGGCTGCTGTCGAAGCTCTCGGTGGTAGGTTGAATCCTACTAACCTCACTCTACAGAGAATCTACGATAGAGTGGATGATGCTCAATACATCACGAAGCTCTTCAACGGTGTGGGTAATGAGCCTGTCACAGTTACCCAACATGCCATGAATCTGGATGGTACGCTGTACGGCGCTAAGCGTGTCATCTGGACTGGTGTTCTCAAGAGAGTCAGGTATCCAGACGTGGACTCAGAAACCACTGGTGCCGCGCTAATCGAGATCGAGGTAACAGTCAATGCTTCACCCACGTTCGCGTAGCATCACGCTCGACGTGAAACGACTGTTTGCTTTCATCGCGATAATCTGTTTCCTTATCGCACTACTCAAGGCAACAGGTTGGATCTTCGATACCAACAACGAGGAATCATTCCTCGTCGGTGGCCTACTGGCGTTCTCTATCAGTTGGCTGTATTCCGACGCGCCTACACAACCTCCACAACGCAGACCACCTCCACCACCTGAACAAACGACACAACAAACAGAGCGCATGAAATAATCACATAAACCATCTGTCATGAGTGAAGACACTGAAAGGAGAGACATGACAGAGCAATATGAGGATACCAAGCAGTTCCCGTATGATCGTGAGGACGAGAACGTAAGATCGGATGATCCAACGGAGGTCATACCTCCTGTGCAGGGTTTTTCACCTGGGGCCGATTTTTCGATTCTCGATACTTTCAAGCAAGAGCTGCAAGAGCTTACTCAGGCTGAAGACGTACTTATCCCTGTCAAGGGATATGAAGCCTCAGGCTTGCAGATCAAGTATCGTATGCCTGCAACTGGACAGGAGATAGAGAAAATCGGTCGTGGCGTGCAAAGGCGGTATAAGGATATCTACGACAGAAATCTGAATACCGCTATGGAAATGATGATCTATCTCTGCGAAGGTTTGTATGTCCAGCCGGAAGGTGTGGAAGAGCCTGTCATGCTTGATCCACAAGAGACTGGTGAGCCTTGTCGATTCGATGAAAGGCTTGCCGAACTCGTTGGGATGAAGCCGGAGGATGGCATGGAAGCATCTCCTAAGGCAGTTCTTCGCAAGTTGTTCGGTAACAATGAACTGGCAATCATCTCACACGCCGAGAGATTGCAGCGTTGGTTGCAAAACACCAAGGCTGATCTGACTTCCGAAATCTGGCAGTTGGGGGAATAAGTACCGAGGCACTTGATATGGCAGCTCAATTGGGTGTTCTCGGACTAGATCCTATGAGGTTTCTCAAGATCAAAGATCCGCTTGAGAGGAGTCTCATGGTTCAGATCGGTGAGAGAATGGTGAAGTACAAGCAACAAATGGACCACAATCTTGCTGTGGATATCGCTAACTCTGTAGGTCAACTCTTCAAGAGGTAGTAATGGGCTGGGGTAGTCTAACATCTGCACAGCAAATCCTTGTCCGTCTGTATATGATGGGCGGGCCTCAATACAAGCGAGAGATGATTGAGGCTGGTGCTGCTACTGGCATCTTGACCAAGGAACAGCAGAAGCTCGCGCTAGCTCAGGCTGAAACCACTCAAAGGACGTGGCTACAGAATCAAGCGTTATTCACAGCAAGACGGTTCTTGTTCTATGGTACGTTAGGCTTGGTTGGATTCGGAGCCGAAGCTCTCCGAATGGGACTCAACTACCAGAATGCCATGAATACGGCTACGGTAGCTATGAGGCCATTCATGGGTAGTACGCAGGCCATGAACATAGAACTTGGTAAGTTGTTCGCAATGGCTGCTGCGTCACCGTTCCAGTTCAAAGACATGACTACGGCGTTCCGTAACATGTATGCGAACTTCAAGCCTGCTGGTATTTCCGTAGGTCAGACGAATGACACGATTCAGGCTGTTATCGATAACTTGTCTGCTATGGGCAAAGCTACGCCTAGCAACTTGAATCGTGTATCCACGGCACTAGCACATATGGTGGCTATCGGTCGTCCTATGGGACAGCAGATTACCCAGCTAGCTCGTGACAACCTGCAAATCTGGCCTGCCCTACGTGTCGAGCTGGGACTGACAGGCGATCAAATCAAGAACATTGCTACTTCGGGGATCACGTCTTTGCAGGTGATCCAGGCGTATGACAAGTATATCGAATCATCGCCTCTGTATAGTGGTCAGGCACTCAAGCAAGCGAACCAGACACTAACTGGCGCATTCACAACATTCAAGGACTTCCTATCTCAGAGTGTTGGCCAAGGTGAGGGCGGAATCTTTGGTTGGATGCGTAAGACGCTAGCTGGTATAAACGAGCAACTCTGGCCTACTGCTAGACGAGGTAGACCGATTGGCTTGACTCAGTTCGCTGAGGCCATAGACAAACAGCTCAGTCCGAAGTCCCATCTCATCATCAATCTCTTCGTCACTCTAGAGACAACTCTCAAGACTGTCTACAACATCTTCCATGGTATATGGTGGGTAATACAACAAGTGAGCAAAGCTCTTGAATGGATGAGTGGTGGATTGTTCGGTGCTCATACAGGTGCCAAACTGCTCGGCACATATCTCGGTGTGTTGATAGCTGGATTCTTGCTACTCGAAGGTACTATGCTTGGATTGAATCTGGCTCTTGACGCTTTCAAGCTATTGGCTGCACCGTTCAGAGTTGCCATGTTCGGTGCTGGTGTTGTCAAGGATATGATGGGTATCGGGAAGATCATGGATTCCTGGTATTACTCTGGTGGTCATGGTGGACTCGGTATCATCAAGCTTGCCAAGGCTTGGCGAGATTACGCAAGGGATCTAACCAATACAGGGCCACTCGCAAGGCTCGGTCGGCTCTTGTTTGTGCAGAATGATGGAGTTGGACTTCTCGAAAGCTCATGGAGCAAACTAACAGGCTTGTGGGATAAAGCAACCGGAGCGGCTGTAAGACTAGCCAAGGCTATATGGTCAAGTCTAAGCAGCGCACTCTCGTGGCTAGGCGATCTTCTATGGACGAAGGTCATCAAGCGGTTTGCTCTATGGATCTGGGAAATGACAGTAGGAGCAGCAAAAGCAGTTGCGGAGTTCGTTGCGACTATCTACAACGCATTGATCCCAGCTCTGTTGGATCTGATTGGCGTGGAAACGATAGCTGATATACTCAACCCACTCATGTGGCTAGCTATAGGAGTGGCGGCTGTCGCTGCTATCGTCCTTCTCTACTATAAATGGAGATGGTTCCACAACTTCGTCAATCACTCCATTGACTTCATCAGGAAGCATTGGCTGGATGCACTAGGTATCATGCTCATGACATTCGGCTTCATGCTTGGGCCGGTAGGATGGTTGATTGGAGCTGGCATCTTGCTCTACAATCACTGGAAACCGTTCAAGGATTTGATTGACTGGATCTGGAGTAAGCTCAAGGATATCTACAACTGGCTGAAAGGCCCGCTTGGATTCGTTGAGCATCTCGGACACGTATTCGGCATAGGCTCGAATAAGGTGTCTAATCCAAGTCAGCTACCGTCGTGGGCACGTAGCCGGTACGAGCATGAGTATGGTAATCGTGCTCAAATGCGACAAACGGTTCCCGCCGGACATAGACAGCTAATCCCTCAAGCACCAGGAGTCACGTCAGTGGCTAACTTCATTAGACAGGGTGAGGGCGGTGGCAAGGATATCAACGTGAATCTCGTGGTTGACAGACAAGTGCTTGCAAAAGCCGTAGCGAGAGCGAACCAGGATTATGCGGCAAGACGTTAGAAAACACTACATCATACGTGCGTCGAACGGCGTAAGTGTCCAGGTATTGCGTGGACTAGATCCTCCGCAGATAATGGGCGGTGGTGCTAGATATACCACGGTGCAAAGACCCCGCCGAATGTCGATGATTCAGTGGGACGGTGATGATCCGTGGCAGATGGACGTATCCGTCATGTTCGATGGCTGGATGGATCAAGTCAGTGTGGAGCGTGATATCCAGCTGGTCAACAACATGATAAAATCCCCAGGTGCATGGGTGGCTCCTGTGACTATCCAGATTGATGGTGCTCTGCCAGCTAAGGGTGGCACGTGGATACTCACAGGGATTGACTACGGGACTGATGTTATCTGGGATACCGATGCTGGAAGTAAGGGATTCAGATACAGGCAAGACGCGACTCTCCATCTGTTGCAGTATATCCCTGAGACTGTGCTTCAGTTTCTTCGCAAGCCTGGAACTACTACGCCATACATCGTGAAGCACGGAGATACGCTAGCTGCCATAGCTAAGAAGTGGTATGTGACTCCCGCGGCTATCCAACAGAAGAACAAGATCCGTGATCCGAAGACCATCAAGCCTAACCAACTCATCTTGATTCCACCAGCTTTGTTTGGCCCGATGCCTGGTCAGCCTCCGTTGGTCGGTAATCCTCCACCTACCAAGACTAAGCCGAAACATCACAAGTAGCCTGGAATATGACAGCACCCAAGAAAGTCACCACAACTGTTAGTGCCCGTCGTAAGCTAGAGCTTTCACAGCTTACTACACAAGCTGTGCAGCAGGAGCTTATGGGTACTGATGTGAACATGACTGATTTCGCGCTTTACTTCGAGCAGCGATTGGTCGTGCCACATCTGGCAGAGCGCATCGTAGATGCCAAGGTTAGCCGCGCTATGGATGCTTCTTCGACATTCACCGTGGTAGTGAATGACTACGATAGAGCGTTGCTATCCAGTGACCAGCTATACAACAAGCTGGACGTGCAGATCGATGGTCTGTGGTTCAGACTAGCAGGCGTGGATAAAGCTGGTGACGAGCTAACTCTCACGTTTGAGGATCGTGAGATAGCTGTCCTGCGTAGCTACAATACCTGGAAAGTGGCTAGCAGGGATAAAGTCACACGCGCTGAGTTTATCCTCAACCTCATACGCGAGGTCAAGGAGTTTCGGATTCCGGTGGTTATCCCCGAGCTACACACTGTCCAACCATTGCAGCGTTACGATGGTGACAACATCGGATTCGATCAGACAGTTCAGAAGGTCAAGGGGATGCCGAAGAATCCGAAGGTAACCAACACCTTCCACATACCGTTACCTAGCTTCGGCGGAAATGCTCCTGGTATCAACGTAGGGCCGTTCCCAGGTAGACTGACTATCGAAGGTTCGCCTGTTCCCAAAGGTGGCGAGCAAGAGAGAAATGGTCAGATCATCATAGCTGTCGGTCAGCAGATGAAGAATGCAGGTGTGACTCGCAGACTCATTGTTTGTGCGATCATGTCAGCTATGGTGGAAAGCACGCTCATCAACAATCCTGGTGATCCGAATGATCCCGCACACAACACAAGTGCTGGTCTTTTCCAGATGCAGTATTTTTGGGGATCATACACGGATCGCACCAATCCTGCTACGGCTGCGAGGATCTACTATCAACACCTGATGGCTGAGGATAGACAGAATCCTGGCTTGCCATATGGTGAGCTGTGTGCCAACACTGAGAATCCTGCCGCGCAATACCGATACAAGTACCAACTGCGTTACGAAGAAGCAAACCAGTGGGTCAATGCTTTCGGTGATGTGGGTGGTGATCTGTCAACGGTCGTTGCTAACACCGCTGTGAATGGTCAGAGTCCTATGGATACTGCCGGTGGCTCATTCTACTTCTGGCGTGGGAATGTCATTGATCGTTCGGGTCAAAAGATTCGTAAGCCTGAGGACAGTTGGACGTGTATTCTGAGGCTTGCCAAGGAAGTCAATTGGGAGGCATTCTTCGTAGGTGGCACGTTCTACTACATCAGCGATGATGACCTCATCAAGCAGCAGCCACTACTTACGCTAGACGAATACGATGACGGGATCGTGGACGTTAGCGGAGACTACCACACCAACAAGAAAGCCGGTACTCTCACTGTTACCGCTAGAGCTGGTAGATGGGCAGCACCACCGGGTAGTGTGGTGATTATCGAGAATATGGGGCCATACAACGGGAGATGGCTAGTCAGTCAATACGATCGTGGCATGTTTGACCTGAATGTCACCATCACGCTCAACAAGAAGAATCCCGCGCTACCCGAGCCTAATCCTGCTAAGGGCAATCTGAATAACCTGAATAGTGGTTGGGTTCCGAGTCTATCCAAGACTGGTACTCCCATCGGTGGTGCCAAGACTAAGCAAGGCACATCTGTTGGGCCTGCTCCTGTGGCTATTGGTGGTAAAGCAGGAATGATGGAATACGCACAGAAGCTGCTAGACTACTACGCTTCTGGTCAGTATCGAGCTGATAACCCAGGTGACCTAGTTGATATCCGTGCTGCGGCTGGTGGTGGTATGGTCAATAGTCAGTGTGGTGGACAGGTCTACATGGACTACAGACCATTCGCCATTGTCTGCTATCTCATCGAGCAAGGATTTGCTCCTGTGGGTACGTTTGCTTTCTGCTCTGACCACAGTTGTGATGGTGGCGGGCATAGTGCTGGCCTGTGCGTTGATGTGTCAAGTCTCAAGGGACTGGCAATCAACACGCTCAGTCAAACTTGCTTCAACAATGTGCTAGCTGCGGATACACTGCTTCATTCACTGACTGGTAATCTGGCGCCGAAGAAGCTAATCAGCGGTGGCTATGGCAACCAGCGGAACATGCAGCTAACAGCTCTGTGCGTTACCGATCCTCGTGGAGAGAACCCGGATTCGTATTATACACCTACGGTCATGGGTGAGCATTGTAACCACATTCACATTGGATGGAATGGTAGCTAATGACTTACCTCGACAGCGAGACTGACAACTACTCCATCACAACTCCCTCGCGTGTGTGGCAAGGCGTGATCGCCTCAGATCCTGCAAGCTACGAGGATCGGGTAGATGTTGTCATTCCCGATCTTGATGGCGGAAATCTGAGATGGCAAGGTTGCCGCTTCGCCATACGTGACATGCTCACTCTACCTCAGCGTGGTATGAGCTGTGCTGTGATATTGGATAGCAGCAATGAGTTTTGGGTAGTTGATTGGGACGGTGGACAGTTTCCTGTCGTGAATAACCAATGGCTGCACGGTCAAAATGGTCAGGTAGTTTGGGCACCTATCACGGCTGACGACGTTATCGGGCTAACCACACGTTATCAGAGTAACTGGGCTTTCGATAACAGCACGACTGCGGCTGATCCCGGTAACGGCGATATTCGCGTGGACAATGTTGATTGGGCGAAAGCTGGTAATGTCTACATCAGCAAGAACGATCAGAGTAACACGGATTACACAAACGTGTTTACTCAAGTAGGCATCGGTGATAACATCATTGTCCAAGAACAGAGTGATGCCACCAAAGTCCAACGCTACGAGGTCAATGGCAATCCCGTCAATCACACTACTTGGTGGACATTCCCCATTGTCAACACAAGCGGCACAGGAGCGACGCCTGGTAGAGCAGCTACGCTTGTTGTGGTTTTCTCGATTCAGAAGGGTGCTGGTGGATCAGCACAAGCCGCGACTTGGTATACTGGCGCAGGTGCTCCCGCTAGTACGTTGGGTAGTGTCAATGATATGTATCTCAACAACTCCAACGGTGACGTCTATCAAAAGACTACCACAACCGTTTGGACTAAAGAGACAAATATCATGGGGCCAGCAGGGCCACCTGGTGCTACAGGTAATACAGGCCCCGCAGGGCCACAAGGCCCAGTAGGTAATACAGGAGCTACAGGCTCACAAGGCCCGCAAGGTGTACAAGGTATACCAGGTGCTCAAGGTTCTACTGGTGCTACTGGCCCACAAGGGCCTATTGGTAATACAGGCCCAGCAGGCCCACAAGGGCCAACAGGCCCATCAGGCCCAACAGCAGGATTGCCTACTGGTGGAGCAATCAACACTGTGCTCTCAAAGAAATCTGCGGCTGACTATGATACACAGTGGGCAGTTCCTCCGGCTAGTGGATCGCAGATCACCTACACAGGACAGTACGATCCGGCTCACACATATCACGATGGTGACTATGTTGTAGGGCCAGACAACTTCGTGTATCAGTGTGTAGTCGAAGGTACTGTAGGTGTCACACCGAATCAGTTCAGTGGCAATGGTCTAGGTGTTCCATCACCTGTCGTAAATGGACAATGGGTCAAAGGTGTCGGTGGTATACCAGTATGGCAACCAATCACGCAAGCCGATCTACCATCAAACTTCGGGCTTACTGGTACTCAGGTAACTGACTGGAACAACGCGATCACACCAGGGTTCTATTGGGATAGCGGTTCAGGAGCGAATGCGCCAGCTGGTGGTGGTTTTGTTCTAGTAGGGATCGTACAAGTAGCTCAACCCGATGCTGCTCGACCTCAGAAAGTCGATTCACTTCGTCAGATGGTATGGGCTGCGCGCGATACCACAGGCGGGAATCAGATGCAAGAATCCTGGGAGCGTGCTTGTATAGATGGTGTATGGGCTACGTGGACGGCAACTCATGCTCCGGTTACCTCCCAAGGTCTGACGTTGCCAACGTCGCCATATGACGGGCAGGAATACGTACTCGTAGATTCATTGTCCAACCCTTCGTACAATTGGCGATTCAGATACAACGCTGGTTCGTCGAGTGCATACAAATGGGAGTTTATTGGTGGTGTACCCTGGCTTACTGGCGCGCCAAATCAGACAATCCCTTATACGGCATGGGGACAACTTAGTAGCCCGACTCTGACGATACCGAGAGCGGGCGAATACCGTGGTAGTGCCTACGGTATGTTCACGAGTGCAAGCACATTTCTTGTCGGCATTTGTATCTTTGATGGCTCATCAAATCAGGGAACTGCACACGCTACCGTTGCTGGGGGCTACTGGTCGCTTACCTCGAATGACATTCCGCTCACTGTAACAGCGGGGAGGGTGCTTCAGTTCGGCGCATATTCTTCCGGTACAGGAGCGGTAATCGGGACGCAGATGACAGTCATACCGAAACGAGTATCATGACTGAAACGATTGATCCACAAACTGCTCCGGATCCTGCGGCTACTAAGTGGGTACCAGTTGGCCCTGGGCCTATCGTGCCAACTGCGAAGATTGATTACATTGGAGCGTACAATCCTGCGAGTGCTTACCATGCTGGTGAGTATGTTGTAGGCCCTGATGGAATCACATACATGTGCGTGATAGAAGGTACAACGGGAGTCACGCCAACACCTTGGGCTGGTATCACAGTCCCAGATGGTGCACTACCTCTGAGACTTGGTACGGTAGGTTCTCCAATCACGTCAGGAGATTGGAACACCTTTACTACTGCTGGTTGGTACTCAGTTACTGCATCAGGTCTAGCTAATGCTCCTGGGCCTGGTACATGGATGCTGTTTGTACAGACGACCAATAGTTCAACTGTGTATCAGATAGCATTCCAAGATGCTTCTGGATCTGTCTTCTACTATCGCAACATGTCAGGAGGCTCGTGGTTCCCTTGGCGTCAAAACGGAGAGATGCCAATGTACGGAACAAGCTTCCCAACGTCACCGTGGATTGGTCAAGAGTACATACTCGTCGATTCAACAAGCAATCCTTCCTATCAATGGCGCTTCCGCTACAACTACTTCTCGTCAAGTTCATACAAATGGGAGTTTATCGGTGGTACACCTAGACATGCGACGGCGAGTATCGGAGGATGGTCGGCAATTGGTGCGGCTGGATGGACGGGCAATAATCCGACTTTCACCTTGCCGCGTGCTGGTGACTACGACATATGGGCTGGCGCTCAGTTTCAGGGAGCCGCAGGTCAATTCATTCAAATGAGTACGTCCATTCAAGGTGTTGGCGGTAACCCGGTTGCACATGCAGCGGCAATCCCTCCTGCACCATATTATCTCTCCGCTACCGTTAGTGACCGTACTTTGGGTAGATCGGCAGGACAGGTGATTATGAGCTATTACTACACAAGTGACGGCGGGGGACAGTACGCAAATGCATGGCTGAAAGTACAACCAGTTAGGTGCTCATGACTATTACTCCACATGCAACTCCACCACCTGTAGCTGGTACAGCGTGGGTGCCTGTTGGCACGGGCTACGCGGTTGCCAAGATGACGTATCGTGGCGCGTACAGCGCGAGTACGACGTATATGAATGGTGACGTGGTAGCCGATGCGAACAATGTCGCCTACGTCTGTGTAATAGACAACACACTCAACATAGCTCCCGTCGCATGGTCGTCCGGACTTGGAATCCCATCACCAGTAGTAAATGGTCAGTGGATCAAAGGTGTTGGCGGTGTACCAGTATGGGCAGCGATCACACCAGCAGATGTAGCCAACATTCCATACGGTACATCATTACCTGCTAGTCCGTATGATGGTCAGGAAGCCGTGTTAGTTGATTCTACGTCGGCTCCAAACTATCAATGGAGATTCAGGTACAACGCTGGATCTTCTAATGCACAAAAGTGGGAGTTTGTTGGTGGTGCTCCGTGGCTTGGGCTAACAACAACTGCTGTAGGTCTACCAGGTTCTTGGGCTAATGTAGGCCCAGCATTTACTCCACCACGTACAGGTTTGTATTGGTTCATGGCAGGAATAACTTTCGGTACAACATCTGGTGCATTGGTTGGTGTAGATACAATGGGAGTTGCAGGTAATCAGAGTCACACCTATGCAGCGGGAACAAGCTGTTATGTGTCAAACGAAGGTCAATACAACTGCACAGGTGGATCTCCATACAACATGTGGGTTTATAATTCAGCTGGTGGTCAAGCTGGTCAGCGCTGGCTACGAGCATTACCAATCAGACTACAATGAGTCCTGTACCTAACCCGGCTAGTACCAATTGGGTACCATTAGGGCCTGTGCCAATTGCACAACCTGGGCCACCATCGCAGGGATACACAAAAGTTTACTCGTCTGTCAATCAGTCGATCCCGTCTGCCACGTACACGGCGCTCACGTTCGATACTATGATTTCCGACAACATGAACGGATGGAGCGCCAGTACACCTGATAGACTCACATGCAAGGTGGCTGGATGGTACGTGGTAACAGCAACTTGTGATTGGGTCGCAGGTACTACTGGAACCCAACGTCGCCTAGCACTTTGGGGAAACTTCAGCGGAGTTGGAATCGCTATTGCCGAGTCAGGGCCAGCAGGCGCAGCACTCACTACTTCCGCAGTTCCAACAGTCTCAACTACAGGACAGAAGTTCTTCAATGTTGGCGATTACATTCGAGCGATGGCTTACCATGATTATGGTACTCCACTCAGTGTCTATGGTGGTGGCGCGCTTAGCAATGGTAATGAGAATTACTGCTCACTTGCAATGGCTCTCGCGGGTGGCCCACAAGGCCCAGCAGGTGTAGGTGTACCATCACCAGTAGTAAACGGACAGTGGATCAAAGGTGTAGGTGGTGCAGCAGTTTGGCAACCTATCGCGCAAACTGATCTTCCAGCTCCAGTCCAGGGTCAACCAGCAGCGATATCAGATTTGAATAATGCTACCAATGCTGGTTGGTATACGGCAATGGGTTCGACCGCGAATACTCCTACATCTGGTGCATACGGACATTGCCGTGTTTTAGCCCTACCTACGGGTGGAGGCGATGTATACCAAGTATTCTCAGCATACAATGGTGATTCTGAGTATCAACGTCGGAAAAGCGGCGGCGGTGCGTGGGGCGCATGGCAACAAACGCGCGGCGGTACATCGGGTGGTTTGCTTTGGCTAGGGCCATTTACTTGGAGCCCAGGTTCAATTGCCTACAACTCGTATGCTACTACAACATGGACGCACAACTTCAATTCAACTATCGGCAGGAACCCGTCTATCTTGAACGGGTACCTCGAAGATGTAAACTACGGAATCAATAATAACTGGCATGTCCAAAGTGGCTCGTTTGGGGCAAATGGGGTGAATCTTTTCATGGAATGCATTGCGAACATCGGTGGCGGAAATCAAGGAACTGCGGTCTTGCATCTAATGGTCGGAGGATAAGGAGAGAATATGAACATCATGTGCAGTATCTCGTTGACTAAGGATGACAAGTGGGTAGACACGATTGACGATGTAGCCCACAAGATCCTGCTTGCATGTGGTGGTGATCCTGACAAGGATACATGCACACTTAGTGTCCAACCACCAACAGGACTGGCTGGCTATTTTGAGCCGCCTCCTACACCAGTTACTCCACCTGTGCGGGGTGTTGAGATGGGGGCGCCGGATGGCGATAGCACCGATACTTAGCCCACACTTCGATCTTCCATTCAGATTCTTGCAGATGGGTGGAGTAGCCCAAACTGAGCAAGATTCGTTTGAGGATATAGCCAACTGCGTAGAGGCTATATGCAGGACACCCTACGGTTTCAGGCTCGACAATCCCGACTTCGGATTCCCGAGTATCGAGCTTCTGTCGCAGCCTGTACTTAGCGAGGATGTGATTGAAACCGTACAGAATCAAGAACCGCGAGCTTCGATCCTGATGACAGAAGCACCAGGTCTGCTGGATCAGTTGATTGACAACATCACCGTCGAGATATCCGCGTAAGGAGGTGAAACGATAGATGGGCTACATACGAATCCCGCTGGAAACCAATCCAACGAATCTGGCACAGAGTGTATTTGACTACATCAATGCACAGGCTCCCGATTGGGTACCAAGCGAAGGCAATCTCGATGTATGGATTATTCGCGCCGTAGCTCAGCTAGCTAGCGAGAATCGCGATCTTGCAACAGATGTGCAAGACGATATCTTCCGCTATTTTGGCGCAAGTCTCGTGGGTGTGCAGCCCATCGATGCAACCCCCGCACAGGGGAATACCACGTGGACATTGACTGATACATTGGGTCACACTATTCCACAAGGTACCAACGTGGGCATCCCTGATATCAATGGGAACATCTACCCATTTCAGGTGGCACACGATGTAGTCGTGCCTAACGGACAGTCTGCTACTGCTGCCGGTGCTGTACTGGTTACCGCTGTATTGGAGGGAGCACAAGGATCCGCACTTGGTGGCGTAGGCTCAATCGTACAACTGATTGACGTGCTCGATTGGGTACAGACAGTTGTACTGACTGGTGCAACATTCGGTGGTAAGGATGCTGAGGATGACACTGTGTATCTCAACAGGTTGTCTCAGCATATGCAGAGATTGTCGATGAGGCCAATCTTGCCTGCTGACTTTAGTGCGATGGCTCTGGATGCTGACCCAAGTGTTCAGCGTGCTGTGACTATCGATGGATTCAATCCTGCCGATCAGACGTACAACAACCAGCGTATGGTGACAGTTGCGTGTGTTGATCCGAATGGAGCTGCTATCACGGCCGCCGCTAAGACCAACGTGTCTGCGTATCTGCAAGCCAACCGAGAAGTCAACTTCATCGTGAACATGATGGATCCACACTTTACCACGATCAACATAGTGTCATCCATCCACATAGCTACCGGCTATGATCCAACAGCCACTATTGCGTCGGTTGTCTCGTCTCTGCAAGGTTACTTCAGTTCCGCTAGGTGGGGAGTTGACCCAACTGTGCAGGAAGACTCAGCCGTGAATACTTGGCTGGATAACCTGCACGTCTACTACAACGAGGTAATCACGAATATCTCGAATGTAGTGGGAGTGGATCACGTCATCAGTCTTACGGTGAACGGTGGTACAGCAGACGTCACGCTAGCTGGCCCTGCTGCATTGACTCAACCCGGAACCATGAATGTCACGGCTGCGTAGGTGATGGTATGACTGACACGTTTGCACAAGCACTCAACAAGTTGTTGGAGCCTATGCTCTACAACACGTACAATCAGCTACTTCCAGTTCCAGGTGCGGCACTTACCTATTCGGGTAATGAAATCACTGATGCCATACGAGTTGCTGATGGTACTTGGCCTGTAACTCAGAATATCGGATCTACAGATGGACTCACGCCTCCCGCTGGTTTGGGTGTTTGGCG
>Ga0126381_100002697_pt1 | contig 19206 bp, 17 predicted proteins | sample PanSoiMetPlot_28_FD_96465 | JGI IMG/M metagenome (GOLD analysis project Ga0126381, IMG submission 96465) | Tropical forest soil microbial communities from Panama - MetaG Plot_28 | ecosystem: Environmental > Terrestrial > Soil > Tropical forest > Bulk soil | place: Panama | collected 2016-02-17
AGGTGGCCGCGCTCTGGGCCAGGATGACCACGAACATCGCCACCGCGGCGCCGAGCAGCGCCGCGACGTCGTGCCGGCCGAGGGCCGGCAACCCCAGGCTCGGTAGCCCGCGCGGGACCGATCCGATCACGGCTACGCCGTGGCCAGACAGACCCGAAGCCCAGCTGGCGGTGATCGCGAGGACCACCGCGACCAGCAGGCCCGGGATCCGGCGGTTGATCCAGCGAGCCGCGACCACGACCGCGATGACCGCGATCGACACCGCTACGTCCGCCCAGTGCACATGCGGAAGCGCACGGACAGTGCGCACGAGCTTAGGCAGGGTCTGCCCGCCTGCGGCCTTGACCCCGAGCATGTCGGGCAGCTCCCCGGCCGCGACCTGGATACCGACACCGGTCAGGAACCCCACCAGCACGGTACGGGACAGGAAGTTGGCCAGGAAGCCGAGCCGGGCCAGCCGGGCCACGAGCAGCATCCCGCCGGTCAGCAGGGCCGCCAGCCCCGCCAGCCGGACGTATCGCTCAGAGCCCGTCACCGCGAGACCGGTGAGCGCGGCGGCGAGTATGACCGCGGTCGCCGAATCCGCGGCCACCACGAGATGGCGAGACGAACCGAGGACGGCGTACACCGCCATCGGAATAAGCATGGTGTACAGGCCGGTGACCAGGGGCATCCCGGCGATCTTGGCGTAGCCGAGAACCTCGGGGATGCCGACGGCGGCGAGCGTCAGGCCGGCCAGCACCTCGGCGGGCAGCCGGCGTCGCTCGGCAGGCAGGACTCCCCGCAGCACGGGCCATGCCCGCGGTGATCCGCGCCAACGGCGCTTTGCGGAATCCGGCACCGACTCACCTCTGCCACGCCCCGGGCGAAGTTCGGGACCTTGTTCATTATCCCGATACCAGGCGTTCACCACCGATAGGGGTCTTCAACCGTCGCGCTCCAGGGAAACTCGCCGCGGCGAACGCGGCTGCTAGGCCTGCTCGGGATCAAGGCCGAGGGCGGATCGCCCGCCGTCGACGGGCACGACGGCGCCGTTGATGAAGGTGGCGTCCGCCGAGAGGAGGTAGCCGACGGCGGCCGCGACCTCGGCGGGGCGCCCGACCCTGCCGAGCGGGTGCAGCGCGCGCATCTGGTCCTCCACCAGGGCCGCTGCCGCTGGCTGCTGGCCACTGAGAAAGGCCTGATAGCGCTCGGTGGTGATGGACCCGAGCGCGACGGCGTTCACCCTGATACCGCGCGGCCCGTAGTCGACAGCCAGCGCGCGGGTCAGGCCCTCGACCGCGGCCTTGGCCGTCGCATACGGCAGGGCCCCCCGGACGGCCCGCTGCGCCTGATGCGAGGAGACGTTGACGATCGCCCCGCCGGTTCCGGCGGCGAGGAACCGGCGGACCGCGGTCGCGCACCCGGTGACCGCGAGGCTGAGGTTGGCCATGATGAGCCCGGTGACTTCCCGGGCGGGCACGGCATCCAGCCAGGCATCACCGAACACCGCCGCGTTGTTCACCCACCCGGTGAGCAACCCCGCGTCCTGAGCCAGATCGGCGGCTTGCCCGGTGACCGCTTCATCGGTGGCATCGCCCGCCACCGCGATAACCTGGCGCCCGGCCGGGCAGGCGGAAGTCCAGCTGAGAGCCGTATCATCCCGGTCGAGCACCACGACGACATTCCCGTCGTCTAGCAGCCGCTCCGCGATCGCCCGGCCGATACCCCGGCCGCCTCCGGTCACCACGCAGGAACGACTCATATTTCGAACCTAGCCCAAGCTGGACCTCGTCAGGTCCTTGGGGAATCTCACCGTCAGGTTAGATGCATCCGGCCGCACCGCATGCGTACGCTCTTGGTGACATCCCAAATCACGGCAGTCGCTCCATCTAGGGGACCGAAGGAGCCATCATGCCCGTCTCTGCGCGCATCTACATCGGCGACGCCCTTGGTTTCGGCGGCCAGCCCGCGATCGACACCCTGATTTCGGCGGGCTACTCGACCGTCCTTGCCTGGTCGCTGCACGTCCAGGAAAACGGCGACCTCACGCTTAACGACACCTACTTAGTGTCCGGCGGCCGCTACCAGGAGGCCCGGCCAATGTGCCTGCCGGGAAAGGTGGCGCAGCTGAAGAACGCCGGCGTGGAGGTCTTGTTCTCCGTCGGCTCGGGAGAACCGGCCCGAGATTTCACTAATATCGCCAGACTGCTGGGACCGGGAGTCCCGGGCCCGGAAAACGTGCTCTACCGCAACTTCAGTGCGCTGCTGACCGCGATGCGGAATGCCGGCGGCGATATCGCCGGGATCGATTTCGACAACGAGGACAACGTGGACGCCGGGGTCATGGTCCAGTTCGGCCTGATGCTCGGTGAGGTCGGCTATGAACACGTTACGTTGTGCCCCGCGTTCCTCGGGGACCTTGATGTCTGGACAGACACTCTGGCCACGCTGAATGAAACGGTTAAACCGGACTTCGTCAACGCCGTCCATGTGCAGTGCTACGCGGGCGGCTGGCGAAACCAAAGCCAGCTTCATCAGTGGCAGGAGATGATCGCGCGCGCTAATCCGGATTCCACGTGCGACCTTATCCCCGGGCTGGCGACGACGCAGCCCCCGGACGGACCATGGTGGTTCTACGGCAAGCCAGGGGCGGGCGTGGTCAGGAAACCGCAGACGGCCGTAGGCGGCGAGGTCGACTGGTCCAGGCACGTGCTCACGCAGTCCTGCCCCGGGGGTCCCAATGCTGCCTTGCAGGTCGCGCAGAGCGGCGGCGGCGTGACCTTCTTCATCTACTGCAATGCCAGGGTCAGCATCGGCGGCAGGAGCTTCCGGGCGGGCGACGCGGTGTTCTTCGCCGGAACGCCCGCACAGTGGAGTTCCAGCCCCGAGTGCGAGGTCTACCAAGTCAGCGGGTGCACCGACCGGCTGAACAACGGCATCGGCGCCTGCCCGGCTGATCTTCAGCGGCAGTACCGGGCCTGGCGCGACGCCGGCGAGAAGCCTCCCCAAGGCGGGTTCATCTGGGTCTACGATTCGGTGGACTGGTGCTCCCTGTCGGGCGGCTGCGGTGGCAGCGAACTGCGTCCGGCAACCACGGCACGGGCCTACCGCGACGCGATCGTGAACGGACTCAGTCCCGACTCTCGCGGTCGCTGACCATGCGGTCGCTGACCATCCGGTCGATGCGGCGGTCCGGGACGATCCACATGATCGCCGCGCCCACGAAGCACGCGAGGGCGATGCCAACGCCGACGCGCCCGTTCTGGTCGATCGCCGCGGCGCTGAAGATCCCGGCGAGGTAGAACGCCGGTGAGATCTTGCCCTTGATGTCCTTGCCGATGGCCTGCCGCAGCGGGGACGCCGGTCCCTGCTGGCGGATGATCACCGTCTGGAGTACGAAGTACGCGATGGCCGCGGCGAACAGGTTCAGGCCGTAGATGACGACCGGCGCCTGCGCGAACCTCGTGTCATCCATCCAGGCCGTGGTGAAAGGGAACAGCGACAGGCAGAACAACAGCGCCAGGTTCGCCCACAGCACTCCGCCGCTGGCCTGCTTTACCAGCTGGAACATGTGGTGATGGTTGTTCCAGTAGATGGCCACATAGACGAAGCTGAGCAGATAAGTCAGCAACCCGACACCGGTCGTGTGGATGAGGTCGGAGATGCGGGGGCCCTCCGGCACCTTCAGCTCCAGCACCATGATCGTGATGATGATCGCTAGGACGCCGTCACTGAACGCCTCCAGCCGACTGGTTCTCATGGCCGGGCTACGCGGTCTTCTCGGCGGTCAGCGGCCGGCAGCCGATCACCCCGCCAGCACTGACTACGCGCGCCCGGCATTCAGGCCCCGCGCTAGCGCTTGGGCGGAAGCGACTGGGCGTAGGCCATGGCCCGGCTGACCCACGTGGTGAGCTGCTCATCGGTGTCCAGGTCCGCAGAGCTGACGCGCAGCCATCCCTGCATTTCGCGGCCGCCCATCACGGCCGGGGTGGCATCGCCCGCCGCGGTCAAGGCGCCGGTATCGGCGGGGTCGACCCTGACCAGGGCACCGCCCTGGCCGCTGGCGCTGATCGCCATGTTGCCGCGTACCAGGAAGGCCAGGCCGCCGAACATCTTCTTCTCGGTTACGCCTGGCCCGGTACCGATCAGGAACCGGATCCGGTCAGCGAGTTCAGTGTCGTAGGCCATGCCGGCCAGCCTAGTCACCCCGTGCCCCGGTCAGGGGCTGTGGCCCTTAGCCCCGGTCAGGGGCTGTGGCCCGCAGCCCCTGCTCCGGGCAGCGTTCCAGCATCAAGGTGACTTAACGGCGTGTCGCGATTGTGCCCATTTACGCCGCTTCGCCGGTCCCGTTGCGTTGCTGCCGTCCTGGGTGACCGGGGGCGGTGGCCCGCAGCCCACGTTCTTGCGGGGGCGGTGGGCCACCGCCCCCGCTGCGTCCGCGATGCCGCCCGCACCTCACCCCCGCAGGAACCGGGCGGACCCGCGACATTCCGGACAAGGCAGTACGCGGGCGGCCGGGCTCTCGCCGCGGAGGCGAATCAAACCAGGTCCCGGGACTATGACGGCATCAGGGCGGCCCGGCGGAGGCCTCCCGCTCCGCGACGTACTCGCGGACCCAGGCGGCTAGCTCCCTGATGTGCTGGGCAGGATGGGATTCCATCAGCTGCAGGCAGTGCTCGGCCTGCTCGGGCTCTACTACCTCGTCCCATACCAGCTGGTCCAGCACACTGGCCCCCCACGCTTGTACCTCCTCGTCCGGATCTGCCAGGAATTCAGGGACCAGGGCCAGCACCTGCGGACGGGCCGTCACCCGTAGCAATTCGATTGCGTACGGCCGTTCGCTGCCCGTTCCCTCACGCCACAGCCGCAGACATTCCTGCTCTGCCGCCACGGGCCTGATCAGACGCAGCACGCTGTGGATCATCTCAGCCGCATCGTCGCCGGCGATGTAGTCGCGCACCGCCTCCCGCCACGCCTGATCACCGATCAGCTCAGCAACGGCGAGCTGGGCCACCTGGGTACCGCCATAGAACTCGCCGGTACCGTCTTCCCGCCGGGCGCCGACGACCTGCGGATCAAGGCGGCTCATCAGCGTCTGCCAGCGTGATGGGGTTTGTTCCTGGTGGCGTGACGAGCCGTGCTCCGGCCGGTCTGATGCCATCTGCCCATTGTGCCCGATTAGTTCCGGAGCGGCGCCGGGAGTGGCATGCCGGGCATCTTGCCGTGACGAAGTCCGGGTTCCAGGCGTTAGCCTTACGGCATGCCGGATCACGCGCCAGGCGAGCGGGCTCGCGAATTCGCGGCGGCGTTCCGTGAATTCCTGAACTGGATCCATTCCCCCGCCGCTGGAGCGGGTGACGGCAATGAGGTGTCGCGGCTGGTCCGCGAATTCCTCGGCCCTGAGGGCAGGCACCATTCGGTGGTGACCCGCGATTTGCCCCGGTTCGAGCACGTCAACCTGCAGACCGCGCTGAATGCATGGTCGGTACGCGAGGGCCGGACCGTGGAGGTCCGCGGGATCGCCGCGCCGCCGAGGTACGGATCGGTGACGCTGCAGCAATTGGTGGCCGGGGAGGACCTGCCGCCGCTGCGGCTGGCCGCGCCTGCCCTGGCCGACCTGCCGGACGGCCCGGGGTCCACCCTGGGGTGCCTCAAGCTGGCCTTGCTGCTGGTCACCGATGCCCGCGGCCGCTACATCGTGATGATCTCCGGACCGGCAGAGCACCACCCGAGCCTGGAGGCCGAGATCGCCGGGCTGCCCGTCGCCGCTGCTCAGAGCGTGCTCGCCGAGCTGGACCTGCTGCGCACCGAGCTTAACGTCTACCGCGGTCACCTGCTTGAGGTGACGCTTGAGCCGATGGGGGGTGTCATCCTCAGCTTCACCGGGCCGCCCGGCATTGACCGGGATGATGTCGTGCTGCCCGCCACCGTCCTGGCGCGGATTGAGCGGCACGCCCTCGCCGTCGCCGGGCACCGGGAGGCGCTGCTCGCCACCGGACAGCACCTGAAGCGCGGCCTGCTGCTCTACGGCCCGCCCGGCACGGGGAAGACACACACGACGCGCTACCTGCTCGGCCAGATGACCGGGTACACGCGCCTGGTGCTCACCGGCCGGTCGCTGGTCGCGGTCGGTGAGGTTACCGGCCTCGCCCGCGCCCTGCTGCCCGCCGTCGTGGTGCTGGAGGACGTCGACCTGGTCGCGGAGGAACGATCGATGGGCCCGGCGTCCAGCCCGGTCCTGTTCGACCTGCTGGATGCCATGGACGGTGCGGCCCCCGACGCCGACCTGCTGTTCCTGCTCACGACCAACCGTGCCGACCTGCTGGAACCCGCTCTGGCCGCGCGACCGGGCCGGGTGGACGTCGCGGTCGAGATCGCCTTGCCTGACGCACCCGCGCGGGAGCGGTTGCTGAGGCTCTACGGCCAGAACGTGCCGCTGGCGGTGACGCAAGAAGACGTGGACCTGGCCGTCGAGCGCACCGACGGCACGACGGCATCCTTTATCAAGGAACTGATCAGGCGCAGCGTGCTGGAGTCACTGCACGACGACCCCGCGCTGACCGCCGTCACCGGAGCGCACCTGGCGCGCGCCCTCGACGACCTCCTTGACGCCGCACAACAGGTAACGCGCACCCTGCTCGGCGTGGGCGTCGACCCAGCCGATCTGCCGGCGGGCGGCGCGCTGCTCGCGGGTCCAGTGCCTGGCCCGGCGATGGTGATGGCCTACCGCCGTCACATGCTCCGGCGGCCGGGCCGCTAGGGCGCGATCTCGAAGGTCAGGCGCGGGCGGCTCGCCATTCAGGGCTGTCCAGGAAGTGGTTGTCGTAGCGCTCCTGGGCGGCGAGGAGCTCATCGGGAGTCGCCTGGCCTTGCTGCAGGCGGGCCAGCAGCCGGAAGTAGCCGAAGCGCTCGACGCCGGGGGTGATCACGATGAGCAGGTCGGCCCCTGCACCGGCGGTCGCTGCGAAGGCGTGCGGCAGGTCAGGTGGCACCACGGCGAGATCTCCCTGCTGCATCTCCACCACCTCGGTGCCCGCCAGGATCTGTACGGAGCCGTCCAGGATGTAGAACAGCTCGCTGGAACCCGTGTGGCGGTGCGGATTTGCTCCTTCGGCGCCGCGCCCGAGAAACACCCGCTGAGCGCTGAGGGCGCCCCCGGTGGCGGAAGCGTCGGCGAGCAGCCGTACCGCGGGGGGCTGGTCCGGATTGCCCAAGGTCTCCGCCGCCACGCCGCGGACGATGACGGCAGGGGCTCCTGAGTTGATCATGGTCATGGCGGTTCCTCTCTCCCGGTATTTGATTCGATACCAGATAGTACTTCATCTAACTATCTCCTGTCGAATAGAATCTGCCCTGTGACGGAGCAGCAGGACAGGATCGATACGGTGCTGGCCCAGTGGCAGCGCGAACGGCCAGACCTGGACGTGTCGGCGATGGGGGTGCTGGGACGCTTCGCCCGGGTGTACGAGCTGGGAAACCAGGCCGTGGAGGAGGTGTTCGCCCGGCACGGCCTGCAAAGGGGCGAATTCGACGTGCTGGCGGCGCTACGCCGGTCCGGTGCCCCTTACACCCTCACCCCTTCGGTCCTCGCCGAGCACCTGATGCTGTCGCGAGCCGGCATGACCAGCCGGCTGGACCGCCTGGAGGTGGCCGGACTGGTTGAGCGCCGCCTGGACGCCGACGACCGCCGCAGTTTCAGGGTGCGGCTCACCCAGCGCGGCCTGGACGTGATCGAGGCCGCCGTGACCGAGCATTTCGCGAACCAGAACCGGCTGCTCGCCCACCTAGACCCCGCCGAGCGCGACACCCTCGACCGCATTCTCCGCAAGCTCCTGCATGAGCTCGATACCGGCCAGGGCAGGAAACGAGCACACCAGAAACGATGACACCGGCCGTGGGGCGAGCCGCTCGGCGGTGTCTTAGCCGAGGGACGTCGTCGTCTCCTCGTCGCTGCGGGCAGAGAGCTGGGCGGCGCCGTTCACCTCGCCGGTGATCGCCACGCCAGTGATCTCCGCCGACGTCCCGCCGGGCGGCTCGCCCTTCGTATTGGCGGCACGCAGCCCGATCAGGATCACGGCGCCCACGAAGAAGACGGCGCCCAGCAGCGCTCGCTTGTATCCGCCGACCAGAGCGTCCGGGACCGCGTGATGCGTGGCCACCAGCGAGTTGGTCCGTGCGGTTGCCAGCGCGGAGAGGATGGCCAGCCCGAGCGCCGTGCCAAGCTGGAACGATGCGGTGATCAGCGCCCCGGCCAGGCCCGCCTTGTCCGGCGGCACGCCAGCGTTGCCGGCGATCTGGACGCCGACGAACACCAGGCCGAGACCGAAGCCCATGATCATCAAGGGCGGGAAGATATCGGTCCAGTAGTAGCCGTGCACCGGGATCCGGGAGACCCAGTACATGCCGCCGGTCGCGATGACCGCCCCGGCGATGATGAGCGGCCGGGTGCCGACCCGCGGGACCAGACCGGAGCCGCCGATCGAGCTGACGGCGACGATGGCCCCGATCGGGACGTAAGCCGCGCCGGCGCGCAGCGCGGAGAAGTGCAGGACGCCTTGCATGTACAAGGTGATGAAGAAGAAGACGGAGTAGAACCCCGCCAGGCCCAGCACCTGTGCCGCGTCGGTGGCGGCTAGTCCCTTGATCTTGAAGATCGACAGCGGCAGCACCGGGTTGGGGTGCCGGAGCTCGTTGACCACCAGGATGGCTAGCAGCACGCCCGCGCCGGCCAGTTCGCCGATCGTCTGACCCGATCCCCAGCCGTTGTCGGGCGCCTTGACCAGCGCGTAGACGAGCAGGAGCATCCCGGCGGTGGCCAGCAGCGCGCCCGGCGTGTCGAAGCTCGCCAGCCCTGACCGGCGCGGTGCCTCACCGCTCATAAGCCGGTATGCCGCGATGATCACGACCGCGCACAGCGGCGCGTTAAGGTACAGCACCCACCGCCAGCCGGGACCGGACGAGATGACGCCGCCGAGGAACACCCCGACGATCCCGCCCAGGCCGCCCATCGCGCCCCACGCGCCGAGCGCCTTGACCCGGTCGGTGCCGGTGTTGAAGCTCGTGGTGAGGGTGGACAGTCCGGCGGGAGTCATCAGGGCCGCGCCAAGCCCCTGGGCGAGCCGGGCACCGACGAGCGTCCCCGCGTTCGGGGCCGCGCCGCCGATGATGGCGCTGATACCGAACACCACGGTCCCGAAGACGAGCGTCACCCGCCGCCCGACCAGGTCGGCCAGCCGCCCGCCGAGCAGCATGAAGCCTCCGTAGGTGACCACGTAGCCGCTGATGACCCATTGCAGGTTCTGCTGGGAGAAGTGCAGGTCGCGCTGGATGCTCGGGAGCGCGACGTTGACGATCGCGATTCCCATGAAGTCCAGCAGGGCGACTACGAGCAAGAAGGCCAGCGTCAGCTGCCCCTTGCGGTTGGCGAGGTAAGACGCGCCGGGTGGTGCGATTGCTTCCGTCATGACGGGAGCCCTCCGTAACTTAGCACTTATAATCAATTAGTTAGCTGACTGACTTACAGATGACCGCCGTCGAGACCTCCTCTCGCTGGGAGTGCCATTTACCTGAGGCGTCAACCCCGCCTGGAACTCGGTAAGGGCGTTATTCGTGCCACGCCGATGCAGCCGGCGACCGGCTGCTCATGACCTTCACGCTATGGGGCTCGCTCGGGCTGATCCATGACAGATCAAAGCCAGAACATGCCCGTTCGGCTCATGTTCTATCCTCATGGTCATGGGCACCGTGGTGAGCGATCCGGTGGCGGACATCGTGGCGGACGTTGTCGCCACCACCCGCCGCGGCAGCCTCATGTACGCGCGCAACCGCTTCCACGCGCCGTGGGGCGCCGCGTTCCCGGCCGGGAACCTGGCCAGCTTCCATGTCATCACCGCGGGGGCATGCTGGCTCACTGCCGACCGCACGGACCCGGTGCAGCTCACCCGCGGGGACGTGGTCCTGATCCCGTCCGGTGCCGCACATGAACTCGCCGACGCCCCGCAGCGCCCCACGCGTCCGATGCCCGAGATCGCCGGGCGCACGCTCGACGACGGAGCCCCGCCGTGCGAGGTCGTCATCGAGGGCGACGGCCCGGCCACGACATGGATCTGCGGCGGCTACCGCCTCGCCGCCGGAGCACGGCACCCGCTGACCAGCGTCCTGCCCGACGTCGTGGTCATCACCGCCGCCGAGGCCCGGGGCACGGGGCTGAGCGCCGCCGTGGACCTGATCGCCGCCGAGGTCGACGGCACCGACCCCGGTGCGCCCGCGGTCATGGCCTCGCTCGTGGACTTGCTGCTGGTCTACCTGCTGCGGACCTGGTTCGCCGGGCACCACGACGACATCGGCTGGGGTCGCGCCCTGTTCGACCCCACCGTCGGGACCGCCTTGTCCCTGATCCATACCGATCCTGGCCGGGCCTGGACTCTCGACACGCTCGCCCGCGCCACCCGGACCCCGCGCGCCACGCTCACCCGCCGCTTCGCCGCCCTCACCGGCCAGTCGCCCATGGCATACCTGACCGCCTGGCGCATGTCACTGGCAGCCCGCAGGCTACGCGACAGCGACGCCACCGTACGCCAGATCGCCCAGGAGGCCGGCTACGACTCGGAGTTCGCGTTCGCTCGCGCTTTCAAGCGCGCCACCGGCTCGGCCCCTGGTCAGTACCGCAAGCTCGCGCAGACCACCAGCTCGTTTGGATTCCAGAACTAGGTCATAGCCTCTGGCCGTCGGCGTTCCCGCGGAAACGCCCGGCGCGCCGCTTTACCCTGCTGGTGAGTGGGGTTACTCGTTGGCCAGGTCTTCCCATGTCCTGCCGCTGCGCACGCTTCCCGGTTGCTCGGCGACGATGTCCGAACCCGGTCTCGCATGATCATCACGGGTCTTGACCAGGATCCAGCGGCGCTCGCCGGTGCGGGTCAAGGCGAATCCTCCAGCTAGCTTGCTGCCGTGCAGGAGGACAGACAGATGGGCAGGCTCATCACGGATGATCTCGGCGGTGCCCTCATCCCAGATGATCACCGCGCCGGTGCCGCGTACCTGCCCGGCTCGGACCCCCTCATAGTCGCCCGCGGACAGGGAGTGGTCCTCGACCGGCACGGCCAGCCGCCGGACACGGGGATCGAGCGAAGGCCCTTTGGGGACCGCCCATGACCGCAGTACATCGCCGATCCGGATCCGCAGATCGAAGTGCAGCGTCGTCGCGTCGTGGAGCTGCACCACGAAGCCAGGCATGGTCACGGCGCGACTCTACAGCCGAGCCGCTCACACCACGCTGGGCGCACGTCGTGGTGCGGAACTGGGTGCGTGTCTAGGTGCGCACACTGGCGCGGGCGAGGTGCGTGCCTGGATGCGCGCTCGGGCGGGGTGCGTGCCTGGACGCGCACCCTGCCCCTGCCGGCCGGCGGACCTGGCTTGACCTAGGTGCGCCGCGGATTCCGGGCCATCGCGGCATACTCCCGCTCTCAGAGCCACACCGGAACCCGGCCCCGGCAGACCTCTCAGCCTCGGAGAACCGCCACCGCATGACGTGATAGCGGAAGTTCGCCCAGGGTCGCCAGGCTGCCCCGGTAGCCGGCCGGGTTTCGGGCAGCGTGCTCACGGGCGCTGATCTTGTCGAGGAGCCGGGCCGGGCCAGGTTGTTGTTGCGGGAATTCGGTTAGCAGCGCTAGCACCGTTTCCAGCGCGGCATCCCGCGTCCGGAAGCTGGATCCGCCATAATCGACGAAGCTCGTACCCACAACCGGATATTATGCGGGCGCGAGCCACAGAGCGCCGGTAAGTCCTGATGGCGAAATTCTGGCATTCCACGCTCCCTCTTCGGGCACGCGGAACCGTGCTATATGAGCGAAGCGACTCGGCAAGCCCAGGACAGAGCCAGGGCTCCGGCATGGTGCCGATCGTATTCGGCAATCAGCTGCTCGATACCGTCTGACGTAGTCAGCCTTCGTCGCAATCCCGGGACTTGGGCGGGGGATCGAGGACAGAGGCTACCAGCTGGGTATCGAGGTACTCGGTAAGCTCGCTGAGCTTGCCGCCAGAGAACCTGCAGACGCAGCAGTACTCGTTGTCATAACGCTGCCCCCGTATGGTTTCCGCGCTCCCGCGGCACTGGACCACCACCCACTCTCCTTCGGCGATGAATCGCTGCGCGGTATTCCGGTAGCGGTCGGCGAATTGGGCGAACAGCGGCCGGAGCAGCTGCTCCTGGACCGTCACCTTGCCTTCGTACACCCGCGACCAGGCGGTCTTCCCGGTGATGATCCACCTGAAGTCATCGGCCATCAGATCGGCGAACGGGCGGCCGTCCCCCTGGGCCAGATGCTCGAACGCGTGCTGCATCAGCTGCTTGTTCTCTGCCGGGCTCACGCCGAGAGCTTATGGCCTGGCGCGACCGGGCGTCTGGCTCTGCCGGGTCGCCTAAATGTCGCTTGCGACATGTTCGTGAGTCGCGAAGGTCGTGATCAGCCGGGCGAGCTCGCCGGGGCGTTCGGCGACCATCGCGTGGCTGGTCCCTTCGACGCGGACGACCCGGAGACAGGGGTTGGCGTCGCGTGCCTCGGCGAGCCGGCCTTCGAAGCCCCGCCGGCAGGCCGCGTACAGCTCGCGGAACGGCTGCTGTTCCGCCAGGTCATCCGTGGCGAGGGCTACCAGCAGGGGGCACTTGGCCCGGCGGTAGACGGGAATGATGTCGAGGTCCGCCATCGCCTTCTGGAGCGAGGCCAGCACGTGCGGCAACGGCCGCGCCCAGGTGCGCCCGTCCCGGGTGGTGAGGTTGCGCCGGAATCCCTCGGCCGCCGCGTCCTCGGGGGCGCCGTACCGGCGGGCCATCGAGCGCTGCTGGTCGAGGGTCGCCTGAATACCGGACGGTGTGAGCGGCTTGGCCATACTGTCGCGCATCGCCGAGAAGAGGGCGTGCAGCTGTTCCAGGTCCGCGCTCGCCCGGGCGGGATCGATTCCGTCACACTGATCCGGCCGGGTGGGCGGTGGTGTGCCGTCAAGGCTCACCGCGGCGGGGCACATGGGGTGACGTTCGGCCCACAGCGCGGCGATCATGCCGCCGAGCGACCATCCCACGACGGCGGGTTCGGGCATGCCGAGCCCATCGCGGACCGCTTCGAGATCGTCGAGAACCGCCTCCCACTCCCAGGGGCCGTCTCCGGACCGGCCGTGTCCGCGCAGGTCGACCGCGATGACGCGGAACCGCGGGGTCAGCTCCCCGGCGAGCACCTGCATACTCACGAGGTTCGCACCCGCGCCGTGCAGGAGCAGGACAGGAGCACCGGAACCACCGAAGTCGCGGACCGCGACGTCTCCGCCCAGGACGAGATCCTCAGGACTGGTCATGATCATTCCTTCCGTGCTCTGGCATCCCGTGGCTAGCCCGGGCGCGCACGGACTCGACAGTGACCCCGCCCTCGGGATGACGCTCCAGCTTGCGGCGCGTGACCAGGTCGTGAACGCCCTGCCGGGTGATCCCGAGCATCGCGCCCGCCACCGAATACGACACCGCCCGTGCCGACGGATGCCCGACCCGCCTGACCGCCACCTGGCCTAGCGGCGTGCGCCACCATTCGGCGGGCGGCTCGAAGGGCGCATCCCCTGGGTAGAGGCTGGAGATCACCCGGACGATCATGTGCGCGGCGGCCTGGTCGTCGGGCCCGAGCATCACAGACGCCCAGGTCTCCGCGCGCAGCCGGATCAGCGCCCGCACGGACTCGACCGCTTCGCCGCCTTCCAGCAGGATCTCCAGCGGATCGAGCAGCCGGGCACCGACGACGCGAACCAGCTGATCGATGAGCTCAGTACGGATTGCCTGCCTCCCTCAACCGTCTACTTGACGTAAATTGTCAAGTACTTGGCAGAGGGTGTCAAGGAGACGCGACCGGTTCCTTCGCCGGGGTGACGGGACAGTCCTCCGCAGCATCTTGCTCGCGGAGCCCGGACTGAGGGGCGTGGCCCAGGCGGGTGCCGAGCTGTGTCGTGAGCTCGCGGCAGGCGGCACGGGCACCAGAACTGCTTGCACCGTGTCCATTCGCGGGGCCTTCGCGCTGAGCGACACACCGGACTTGGCTGGTAAATGAAATCACTAACGAACCTGAAGTTTCTGGTCAGGCGGCCGGCATGGGCAGGTCGGGGATGCTGGTGGGAGCGGCTGATCATTTGACGTGGCCCGCACGTCACAGATCAAACTATTCTGGAATGACTCAGGCTGTCTGCGACAGGGATCACTCATGCAGTTCACTTGCACCATCCAGACGATGGCTGCCCCTTTCGTGATCACCGACAGCCACGGACAGGAGTGCTATCACGTCGGGACTATTCCCGATGTCGCGGAGCGGCTGGGGGTTCGCGCGGCTGGGGGCGGCCAGCTTGCGGAAATCGTCCGCGATCCCGAATCGAGCGGGTTTGAGGTGCTTATCGCCGGTGAGCGAGCGGTTCTCGTGCGCTTTCGCGGACTGATCCAGGTGCAGTGCCTGGTCGACACTCCGGCCGGCAGCCTTAATGTGCGCGGTAACGTCCTCGGCGGAACGTATGCGCTGTGCGCCAGCACGGATATCGGAGCGGACCCGCAGGTCCAGGTGCTGCGCCAGCGCCAGCGCGCGACGGGCTGGCCAGGGGTCAAGTCCAAGCTGGATGTCGGCGTTGCTGACGGTGAGGATCCAGTCCGGTGCATCGCGATGGTCCTCGGCATAGAACACCTGTGTGAGGATCGCGGGGTAGAGGTGGATGAACTGCGCAACGGCCTGAGGGTTGTATCGCGGATCCTGGGCGGGCATCTTCGGTGGCCCTTCCCGCGGTGAAATGTGCGGTCCCCTCGCTCACTGCTCTGGCTGCCAGGCCATGCCGCGGCGCATGACCACCCAGGACGCCTCCGTCGGGCCCGGCCTTTTCTGACCGGGCCAGGAGCGCCTTGACGTCGGAGAGCGGTGCCGAGGGAGCGTTCGCCGGCCTGCTCGGAGGTGAGCTTGAGGACACTGCGGTGCGTGACGGGGACGCCGAGCTACGCGCGCCCGGATGAGGTTCCGCCTCTGTCGGTCAGCACGGCCAGCGAGCCACGGTCAAGCCTGGTAAAAGCGATGCCGTTAATCATTCTCCGCCGGGGTGGCGCGGCCGCGGAACCTGTATCAGAAGCCGGGGTCTGCCCTCTTCACGGTATCGGCGGTCACAGTGCTGCCCGAACCGGGAGGAATCATGACAATCACCGAACATCACGAGCACAACCGGACCGAGGCGGCCCTGAAGACCCTCACCGGGTGGGGGCGTGACCCGAATTCGGACGGCGGTGAGAACATCGCGTTCTCGGTGTCGCGGCAAGGCGCCCCGAGCGACGCCTTCCTGGCCATCGGCGATTGCACCCCCTTCACGCCACAGGGAAACCGCGGCGTCCTCACCGGTCAGCCGCCCGGAGACACCGGCGCGCCCGTCGCCTGCTTCATCGACTTCGGCATACCGCTGTCGGTCAACCAGGTCCCCTGCACGTTCTCCTTCGACCTGAACAGCGGGAAAATCACCCTGGTCGGCTCGTTCCCCGGCCTGCCGTCGAGCCTTGACTTCACCGTCGAGTTCGACAAGAGGTTCCAGGGTGCCGGCGGCGATAACATCCTGTTCCATTCCGAAAAGACATCCGACCACGCCGGATACGTCATCGCTGTGCAACACGTGGCAGCGTCTTAAACCGTACCCTTAACGCGAGGTTCTGACGTGCTACCCGCTTACGGCGTTACCATCGGCGCCTATGATCACTCCGGATCCCATCAAGGCCAGTGGCTGCACGAACTTCTTTATCTGAAAGCCGGCGAAACACTCTACGAATGCGCGGTAGACGTGAACGAGCCAGCTGGCATCTTCCAGTACATGATGCTGGGCTCGCTCGACCGGAGCCTTTTCCAGGCCATCTCCGCGCTACCCGATGGTTATCACAGCCTGGCCCGTGACTCCGCCTCCGGCGCGATCGATTACATCCGCAGCCCGCTGATACAGCAGCCGGAAGGCTGCCTGATGGCCTTTTTCGGGTTCATCAGCGGCATCTTCGGATCCAGGACGATCAGCGTCTGGAATGACGTTACGGGCAACGAAGCAGGCAATGCGCTCGTCGGCCTGGTCACGGGGTCGGCCCGCGTCTATGTGTTCGGCGCGCCGTACGCGAATCCGAACCCGTATCCGGGGATGCACGACGTACACATGAACCAGGGCGACCCGCTCGGCTCGGTATTTCATCCGCTGGACGGCATATGGCAAGACGGCTGTGTCATTGTCGACGGCAGCGACGGCAGGCTTGCGGGATATTTCGGCAAGTTCGCCACGCAGTCCCTGACTACCGACTCGAACGGCTGGCCCATATAGCTCCGGGCTGTGACCTGCCCGGTTATCCTGACCTGGTGCATTTTGGCGTGCTCGGGGCAGTGGCGGCCTGGACCAGGGACGGCAGGAAAGTCGAGGTTCGCGAGTCGAAGGTCCGTGCTCTGCTGGCAGTCCTCCTGCTGAGCCTGGGGCGACCGGTGCCGGCCGACCGGCTCATCGATGACCTGTGGGGAGCGGACCTTCCTGTCCATCCCGCCGGTGCCCTGCAGGGGAAGGTCAGCAGGCTGCGGCAGGCGCTGGAAGCGGGCGAGCCGGGCAGCGGCGCGCTGATAGCGTTCCGGTCATCGGGCTACCTGCTTCAGGCCGGTGACGACGCGCTGGACGAGCGGCGGTTCGCGGCTCTCGTGGAGCGGGCCGGGGCGGCCGAGGATCTCCGGGACCGGGCCGGGCTGCTGGCCGAGGCACTGGGCTTGTGGCGGGGGCCGGCGCTGGCCGACTTCGCCGATGAGCTATTCGCCCAGCCGGCGATCGCGCGGCTGGCGGAGCAGCGGCTGACCGCGCTGGAAGAGCAGGCCGAGACCCGGCTGGCGCTGGGCGAGCACAGCCTGCTGGCCGGCGAGCTCAGCGAGCTTGTAGCCCGTCATCCGCTGCGGGAGCGACTACGCGCCGCGCACATGATGGCCCTCTACCGGTCCGGCCGGCAGGCCGAGGCGGTGCGGAGCTACAACGAGGTGCGCGGCAAGCTGGCCGAAGACCTCGGCCTGGATCCCGGGCCGAGCCTGGCCGCGCTGTATCAGGCCATGCTGGAGCAATCCCCGGCCCTGCAGGCCGTACCGGCCCCGCCTACCCTGGCCACCCGCCCGCGGACCAACCTTCCGGCCCCGCTCACCGACCTGGTCGGCCGGGCCCCGGCGATCGCCGCGCTGCGCGGCCTGCTGAGCGAACGCCGGCTGGTGACCCTCACCGGGCCTGGCGGCGTGGGCAAGACGCGGCTGGCCATCGAGACCGCGGCTCAGTCGAGGGCCGCCTTCCCCGATGGCACCTGGCTGGTGGAGATGGCCGGCCCCTCACCCGCCACGGCGCTGAGCCCGGCGGACGAGGTAATATCGGTCATAGGCATCAGGAACGACAGTTCTATTTCCCCCATTGACCTGCTGGGCAAGGCTCTGCACGACAGCCGTTCGCTGCTGGTCCTGGACAACTGCGAGCACCTGATCGACCAAGTGGCCAAGCTGGTCGCACGGCTGCTCCAGTCCGCTCCAGGACTGCGCGTCATCGTGACCAGCAGGGAACCGCTCATGATCGCCGGTGAGGTCATCTGGGCGGTAGCTCCGCTGGACCTGCCTGACCCGGACGCCGGGTACGAGCCCGCCGCCCTGGCGCGCTTCAGCTCCGTCCGGCTGTTCACCATGCGGGCCGAGGCGTCCGCCCCCGGCTTCGGTCTGGATGAGGGCAATGCTCAGGCTGTCGCGGGGCTGTGCCGGCGGCTCGACGGGATCCCGCTGGCGCTGGAGCTCGCGGCGACCCGCGTCAGGACGCTGGGCGTCCATGAGCTCCTCGCCCGGCTCGACGACCGGTTCCGGCTGCTGGCCGCCGGGCACCGGGACGCCCCGCCGCGCCAGCAGACCCTGTGGGGCGTCATCGACTGGAGCTGGGAGCTGCTCACCGAGCCGGAGCGGATCGTCCTGCGGCGGCTGGCCGTGATGGCGGACGGCTGCGAACTGCGGGCCGCCGAAGCGATCTGCGGCGAGGATGAGCTAGACGTCCTCGCCGTGCTGTCGCGGCTGGTGGACCGCTCCCTCGTCGTGGTCGCCGACCAGCCAGGCGGCCCGCGCTACCGGTTGCTGGAGAGCGTGGCGGCCTACAGCCTGCGCCGCCTCCGGGAGGCGGGCGAGCATGGTCAGGTGCTGCTGCGGCACCGCCGGTTCTACAGCGATCTCGCCGAGCGCGCGGCGACCCGGCTGCGCGGGTATGACCAGCGGTCCTGGCTCAGGTGCATGGACGCTGAGGCGGCCAACCTGCATGCCGCGCTCGGTTCCGCGATCCACGACGGTGACACCGCCGCGCTCCGGATAGCCAACGCGCTGGCCTGGTACTGGCTGCTCAGCGGCCGGCTGGCGCAGGCACGGCGCACCCTGGCGGAGGCATTCGCCCTCCGCGGCGGATCAGCCTCCGAGCGGGCCACGGCTATCGCGTGGCACAGCGGTTTCGCGATCCTCGCCGGGGAGCCCCGCGGCCCCGCCGCCCCGCCGCTCGAGGAGATCGACGACCCTGGCACGCGGGCCCTCCTGCAATGGTTTCATGCCTTCGTCGCGTCGGATTTCGGCGATCCATCGGTGGCCGAGGCCATGCTGGCCGACGCGGTCGCGAGCTTCCGGGCGACCGGCGATCAGTGGGGGATGGCGGCGGCCCTGAGCACCGGTGCCAAGCTAGCGATGATCCGCGGCGACCAGGCCGCCACCCAGCGGCTCGCCGAGCAGAGCCTGGCGATGTTCCGCGAGCTCGGTGACCGCTGGGGACAACTGCAAGCGATCGAATGGCTCGGCGCCGCGGTAGCCTCCGTCGACCGCGCGCGGGCCGAACGGCTGCACCGCGACGGATTGCGGATGGCAGAGGAGCTCGGCCTCTGGCCGCAGGCGGCCGATGCCCTGTCCTGGCTGGGCCGGAGCGCGCTGCGCGCCGGTGATCTAGGCCAAGCGCGGGAACTTCTCCAGCGCGGCATGCAGCTCGCGGCCGAGCAGAGCTACCAGCCAGGGCAGGTTTTCGCCGAGCTTGGCCTCGGCCAGACCGCCCGCAAGGACGGCGAGCTCGACCGCGCCGAGGCTCACCTGCGCAACGTGCTGCGAGCAAGCCAGCGGACCGGGTCCGAGCCAGACGTGGCTCGCGTCGCCGCGTTGTCCGAACTCGGCTTCATCGACGAGC
>Ga0126381_100002699_pt1 | contig 19203 bp, 19 predicted proteins | sample PanSoiMetPlot_28_FD_96465 | JGI IMG/M metagenome (GOLD analysis project Ga0126381, IMG submission 96465) | Tropical forest soil microbial communities from Panama - MetaG Plot_28 | ecosystem: Environmental > Terrestrial > Soil > Tropical forest > Bulk soil | place: Panama | collected 2016-02-17
GAAGTCTGGAAGGTCTCACGCTGAAGGACCGTAGTCATTGCGGACCCCCGAACATCTCGGGGTGCCGTTGTAGAAGAGCCGCCCGTCTCGGCAGCGGGCGGCTCTTACCTCGATCAATACTCATTGCTGAAAATTCCTCCATCAAAGGGACGGCCGGCGCCTCACGGCGGGGCTGCAGTCGTGTAAATTCAGTCAGGCGGTCGGACTGGCGGCTTGACAGTCGCCTTCGGCCTTGGCGCTGTCAGCTCGCGCCGTTGCGGTTCGGGCGGGTATGGCGACCCGCCGGACGGCAGGACGCGGCTGGCTGAGTGCGGCTTATCAGGCCGCGCGGCCGCCCGGCGCCTTTCCCATGCAGCGCGCATCCGGGCACGCGCCTCCGGCGTGTGCTTCTTGGGTTCAGCGGGCTCAACGACCGGCAGGCTCTTTCGGTAGGCGACAATATCGCCCGCCCGCCATGCCTTGCGATTGCGACTGACTTGGACAGGAGCGGGAAATTCGCCCCGGTCGATCAGACGGTTAAGGTGTACCCGGCACTTCTTCTCGACCGGCCCTAGATCCTTGTAGGAGATCAGGGTGTCGGGATCTAGGCGCTCCAGGATCGCCCAAAGCGGTAGGGAAGGACCGGGGGATGCGATGGTGGTCAATATCACCTCTTCGGTTGCGACACCGGCTCACGCTCCAAACGAGCATGAACGGCACCGGTTTGACAGTCTTCGACCCGCTATTTTTTATTCGATGTCGGTCGCGTGAGCGCAATATAGCCCTAAGTCGCTTAAGACGTAAGAGGAGTGACGGAGAATTGACGAGTAGCAGAAAAGTTCTATTTCGTCACTTTACTGTGCCCCATTCGATTATACCCACCAATCGCTTTTCCCAGGCCAGCAAAGCTTCGCGCTTCTCATCGTCGTATGCATGCAAATTGTAAGTGCCTTCAATTCCTCCCTTCTTGTGTGCGATTACCATTTCGGCGATTTCTGCAGGTACGCGTTCGCGGCTCAGCCGGGTCCTCACGGTTCGCCTAAGGTCGTGCTGAGTCCAATGTGGGATGGGCCGTCCGAGCAGCGATGAAGCCCCGACATCGAGCCTCCTCTTGGCTTTGGAAAATCCGCTGAACGGGCGGTTCTTGCCAGTGATCTCAAAATTCGAGAAGATGTAATCGCAGTCATCGTGTCGGGCGATATCGCGCAACAGCTCAACCGCGCACGGCGTGAGCGGCACAGTGTGCCCGTCTTCCTCTTTCATCCGTTCGGGAGGCACCGTCAGCAGGGCCCCTGCGCCGTCGTTGACGCCATCCAAGTCGACCTCGGGCCACTGTGCCTTGGCGATTTCGTTTAGCCTTTGGCCATTCAATACCAACAACCGAATGAGAGGGCCGTAAGGGTAGGGGGTCCGGCTGGCGGCGCCCCATATTGCGCGGAGCTCCTCGTCATTGAGAACCCGTCTGCGCGGCCTAACCTTGGGGTTCTTCACGCGGTCAGCGGGTGATCGATCAAGGATCGCGGATTCGATCGTCCAATTGAATAGCGCCTTCGCGTCGGCCAGAGCGTGTCGCGCGGCGAACTCACCGCCGATCTTGCGCCGCCGCCCAGGCTCTCGGTCTCCGCCGACATCGATGATCTCGTCCCGCATCTTGGTCACGTCTCGCTGCGTGATCTCCGATATCGGTCGGTCGCCCCATCGACCGATCAGCTCCCTCCGGATTCGGCTCGCGACCTCCTCCCTATCCTTCCGTGTTTTGCGCTGAAACACCCGCCGCTTGATGTACTCCTCGGCGACGACAGAAAACGCGTTGGCGCGACGCTCCTCCTCGGCGCGTCTTCGCTGGGCCTCCTCCTCTTTCTTGAACTGCTGCGGTGTTTTCCCCTGCGCTAGGATGCGCAGGACCTCCGGCGCGCGTTGGCGAGCTTCGGCGAGGGACATCAGACACCAAGGGTGGAATAATGCAGCTTGCTGCTGCCGCCAACGCGGCGCACGACCACAAACGACTTCCTACCTCGATCCGTCACTCTCAACCCAAGCGCCGGCTGAGCGGCATCCCAGTGGATCAGGCGCATACCCACCGGCGCTGGTTTCGCCGCTTTTACGAAGCGGTCGGTGAGGTTAACCTTCGGCATCGGATATCCTTCGGGCTAACGCCGGGCTAACAGATAACCCTGGCAACGGCGCTAGTGCGCCATACCCATATATACAACAAGTTTTCATGAAAGTACAGCATAATCAATCTCTTATAGGAAAGATTGATAGCGTCTGATAGCTTGCCTTACCCTCAGCTCGCCCGTCGATTTCGTCTTTGTAAACCGAAGGTCGGGGGTTCGAATCCCTCACCCGGCACCACGGCTTCTCCATCCAATACAACGGCTTAAGGGCCACATCCCTGCCAGAAGGCAATGGGCAAAGCCACAACCTACCGGCCGCATGAGCTAACGGATGGGCTAACGCATGCACGAATACCCGCGATATGAGGGCGCGTGTCCGCGGGGATGCCGCCTTCGGCAAGCGCCTACGACTGGGCGAGGCTTGGTTTGTCTCCCTGTTCACCAAGCCTTATGCCTCCCGCTTGGCGTCGGGCTCCCGCTCGACGCCGTTTTTTGCCGGACACCATCCAGCGCAGACACGTCGGTGCAAAGGGGATTTGGCGGAAAGTTAACGACCCCATGTGCGGGTCATGAACATCGAGCCAACCGACGAAGAAGTTGCCCTTCTGATCCGCGAGCTGACCGACATCGCTTTTGCCCGTTATCAGCTCTCGCCCCGCATCAACACCTTGAAGGCCGTTCTGGCTAAGCCGCGGCCAACGCCGGTTCCCGAGCCGTCACCGCCGGCAAGCCGACTAGCGGCGTCCTTACGGGATGCTGGCGTTCACGCTCCGGCGAGCTGATCTTCCCGAACCACACGCTCCTGGCCGTTGGTCTGGCTTTTGATCCGGTATTGGGGCGCGTCTCCCGTTTCAGGGAGCAGGCGAACGATCTCGAAAAGATCGCCTCTGTTGTTATGTTCCTGACCGTGATCTGGCGAAAAATTGACCGCCTCGCCAACTGCAAACTTGTGCATTGTCATCGTGCCTCTCAAGATTCCGCGTTGTTGCGTGGTCTATGGGGCCCACCAAATCCACCTCCCGCGATCTGCAGAGGTGTGGCCTTAAGCGGCGCGCAGCGTCGGTTCGAGGTGGTGCTCTGCGGCTCGGGTGGGTCGCCTATCCTCCATCCCCAACAACTTGCGCAGCGCTTCGCGCCCGCGTGACAGGCGCGAGCGTATGGTTCCGACCGGAACATTTAGGATCGCCGCAGCCTTGTCGTAGCTCATGCCTTCGAGCCCAACCAGGAGAATGACCTGTCGTTGATCTGCGGGCAGCTCCCCGAGCGCCCGCTCCAACTCGTGCATCTGACGGGAAGCCGTTGGGTCCGCTGTCGCAACGAAGGTCTGGGAACAAGTCTCGAGATCGATAGCGCTGTCGCGTATAGCACGCCTGACCTGATTGACATTTTGATTGTGCATGATCGTGAAGAGCCAAGCGCGTAAATCGCTGCCCGGTTCCCAGAGGTGTTGTTTCTGGATCGCTCGCGTGAGCGTCTCCTGCACGAGGTCGTCTGCTAGCGCTGGATTGCGGGTTAGCGCGCGAGCATAACGGCGCAATCGCGGGATTTCTTCCTCAAGGCGACGATGGAAGTCGCTCATATTTTCCTCGCATCAAACGCGAAGCTAAATGAATAATCAGGGAGTGTAACTCCCGAATGAACCTGGAGATTCCAGTTGAAAAAATTCGTAATCGCAGATTGACTCGTGTAACTGGAACGAAACGAGCGTAACCAGACCGCCGACTCGACCGAGGTCTATCTGATCCCGGGCGTCCCTTTGCACTGACGAAGACGTCGCCACGATGATGTTAGGAACTCCGTAGCACTGCGCCTAAAGCCTGCGATCCCTCGGGTCAACCGCGGCGAATTGTAGCCGGCGATCGCCCGCGCGGGGCCGGACGCTGCCTTGTTCCAACGGCTGGGAGGCACGCTGTTGCGACTACCGCGAGATCGGGGCTGCCGCATTCCGGCTCGAGCGGTGGTGAGCTGGCTGCTGGAGGACGGCCCCTTCGAGGACTGGCGCGGCAGCGTGAGAGCCTTCGGGATGAACAAATTTCGTGCACCGGCGACTGACCGAAGCACGGCGGTGGCAACAGCTTGCATTCTTATCCGTCACGGCCACGACGTGATAAAGCTCGGAGCGATATCAGGCGAAACGATCGAGACCGACGAGATCAGACGGCTCTGCGACAAATGAGAGCCCTCCGTTGGTGGTTCCGCGCACCGGCTCAATTGTGCTACTTGAATCGCCGAGTTCGGCGAGGCGGTGGCCTCGCACGGCGTTCTATCGGGAGACATTTCAGGGATCCGCGAACTGGTCCGCGAACTGAATTCGACGGCGTCGAGCGCGCAGCGCGAGGCGAGCGGGGACCTCGCCGACACCCTCTATCGCGCAATCGTTGCCACAGCGGTCGATGGAATTGTCGTCATCGATCGAAATGGCGCTATCCGTTCGGTCAATAACTCAACCGAGCGGCTGTTCGGCTATACCTCCGAGGAACTGATCGGGCGCAACGTCAAAATTCTGATGCCCGAACCTTATGCCGGCGAACACGATACTTATCTTGCGAATTACCTGCGCACCAGCCGCCAAAAGATCATTGGCATCGGGCGGGAGGTCGTCGGCCGCCGCCGGGACGGCTCGGTGTTCCCGATGGACATCTCGGTCGGCGAGGCGAGCGATGGGGACAAGCCGATCTTTGTCGGCATCATCCGGGACATTACCGACCGCAAAGCTGCGGAATTGGCCCAGCGGGAAAGCGAGCTGCGGCTGCGCTCGATCCTCGATACCGTCCTCGACGCAATCGTTGTCATTGACGCACGCGGATTAATCCAGTCCTTCAGCCCGGCGGCGGAGCGGTTGTTCGGCTACGACAGTACCGAGGTGGTCGGCCGCAACGTCAGTGTTCTTATGCCGACACCCTACCGTGAGGTGCATGACAGCTATATCGAGCGCTACCTGCGGACCGGCGAGCGGCGGATCATCGGCATCGGGCGCATCGTGTCGGGGTGCCGCAAGGACGGCGAGACCTTTCCGATGGAATTGCAGGTCGGGGAGTTCACCTTTGCCGGCGACCGCTATTTCACCGGTTTTGTGCGGGATCTCACCGAGCGGCAGGAGGCAGAACGCCGCATTCAGGACCTTCAGGCCGAGCTTCTGCATGCCTCGCGGCTCAGCGTCATGGGTCAGATGGCCTCGACAATGGCGCATGAGCTGAACCAGCCGCTAACCGCAGTCATGAACTATTTAGAAGCCGGTCGGCAATTGCTACCGGCCGGAGCTGGTCTTCCCGAGCGCGTCGGCGAGATGATCGAGAAGGCGATCGCGCAAGCGCAGCGCGCCGGCGCAGTCATCCGTCGGTTACGGGGGTTCGTCAGCAAGGGCGAAACCGAGCGCCGCGTTCACAATCTCAATCAACTCGTAGAGGAAGCTCTGGCGCTGGCCCTTGTCGGGGCGCGGCAGCGAGGGGTGCGCACATCGCTCGAGCTCGAACGCACTCTGCCGCCGGTACTCGTCGATCATGTGCAAATTCAACAGGTTGTGCTCAACCTGGTGCGCAACGCCGTCGAGGCGATGGAGCAGGTTGAGCGCCGCGAACTCACGATCAGCACCCGGGGGATTCCTGACCGAGGAATGGCGGAAGTCACGGTTGCCGACACCGGCCCGGGCATCGCACCGGAGATGGCAGCCCGCCTGTTTCAGCCATTTGTGACGACGAAGGCCGCCGGCATGGGCCTGGGCTTATCGATCTGCCGCGAGATCGTCGAAGCGCATCACGGTCGATTGACTACGGCTCGGGCGTCCTCGGGGGGTGCGGTTTTTCGCGTAACCTTGCCGATAGCGAACCGCGAGGCGGCGGCCGATGCCACGTGACCGGTGCGTCTATATCGTCGATGACGACGAGGCAGTGCGGGATTCCCTTTCGGCGCTGCTCGAAGCCAGGGCGTACGCGGTCAGAAGCTTTGCATCCGCCCCCGAGTTCTTGAATGCCGCCGTGTCGTTGGCCCCCGGCTGCGTGATTGTCGACATTCGGATGCCCGAGATGGACGGGCTGGAGCTGCAACGGCGTCTGGTCGACCGCAGGTTGCCATTCGAGCTGGTCGTCATCACCGGCCATGGCGATGTGCCACTGGCCGTGCGGGCAATGAAAGCCGGCGCCGTCGATTTTATCGAGAAACCGTTCGCTTCCAACACTATTCTAGATAGCCTCGCTGCGGCATTCTCGCGATTGGCTGCGCCCGGCGAAACCGATGCCGCGGCCGCAGCTGCCCAATCCAAGCTCGCGCTGCTGTCGCGGCGCGAACGGGAGGTGCTGGAGGGCCTGCTTGCCGGACTACCCAATAAATCGATCGCTCACGATCTCACGATCAGCCCACGCACCGTCGAGATCCACCGTGCGCGCGTCATGGACAAAATGGGTGCGCGCAATCTCTCGGAGTTGGTCCGCCTCGCATTGAGCGCCGGAGTGCAACCGAGCTCGCGGTGACCAAATTCGCCTCCGGCACCGGTCGTAGCTTGGCGATACCAACCTGCCTCCGGGAGAGGCAGCCCAGAAGGCAGGCGCGCCCGCCGCTTCGACTTGCATCGCGACGATGCCGATTGCGGACGACTTTAACCTATCTTGACGAACTGGGCGGATGAGCCGACGCCTGCGAGCTCGGGGGTAAAGTTTGCAGTGATCTCGATAATTATCCCGACCTTGAACGAAGAGCGCTCGCTATCGGCTTTGCTCGCCGCTATTCGCCAACAGGAAGCGGCCCACGAGGTGATTGTGGTTGACGGCGGCAGCCGGGACCGAACGCTGGAAATCGCGCACGACCAGCAAGTCCGAACACTCATTGCTCCCCCTGGTCGAGGGGCTGCGCTCTCCATCGGCGCACGTGCATCTCACGGCGAGGTACTGTTATTCGTTCACGCTGATACCACTTTGCTACCAGGAGCGCTGGACAAAATCAACGAGACGCTCTCGATTAACCCTCGGATCATCGGTGGGAATTTTCGGCTCGTTTTCGACGGCGATACGTCTTTCAGCCGCTCGCTCGCCAAACTCTGCACCTTGATACGGCTGATCGGGCTCTATTACGGCGATTCCGGGATTTTCGTCCGCCGCTCGGTCTATGAAGCCATCGGCGGATTTCGCTCCATACCGCTGATGGAGGATCTCGACTTCGTGCGCCGGCTCGAGCGGGTCGGGCGAACGTGCTGTATCAAGGATCCGCCCTTGATCACCTCGTCGCGCCGCTTTGACAGGCGGCGCCCTTTGGAAATCTTTCTTGGGTTGGTTAGGCTGCACGTGCTGTTCTGGCTGGGCGTGTCTCCCAGTCGGCTGGCGGAAATCTACAAGGCGCAATCGCCGCCCCGGAGATCAATGGGAGCAGGCTCGCAAGGAAAGCTTAACGGGAGGAAGCGATGAGATCGGCATACGGCGGCAGACACCGCCGCCTGACGATTGTATTGAGCAGGGCAGTCCAATGGGGGAACTTTAGCGCCGGCATTGGCAGCCGGTCTGTACGTCGGATGCGCTGCAGAATTTGCCGAAGAACGTGAAGGTGCCCGGCCGGGAGTTGGGGGTCTTCCGCGACAAGAAAATATGGGTCTGTGCGCTCGATATGGTCTATCCCGAGGGACAGCTTGTCTGCGTCAATACTGGCGATCGGTTATCGCGAGAGGGGTTCGGCTTCACCCTCCGGGCGCCTTGCGCGCCTGGCGGCTGCTCGGAGTGAGGCGGCCAATGCGTCGCGACGATATGGTTTCTCGACGAGCGTAAAACCCTCTTTCACTGCCTGCAGAGCGTATTGACTGTATCCTGTCGCCAAGACCACCGGAAGTTCTCGCCGGCGTTCCCGCAGCGTTCGTGCCAGCTCGAGGCCGCTCATGCCGCCCGCCATGACGATGTCCGACATCACCAGCTCAATTGTCGGGCTGCCGTCGAGCGCGGCCAAGGCGGCCTTGCCGTCGCGTACCCGCACTGCCTGAAACCCGATGTCGTGCAGCAGCTCCGCAGTCGCTTCGGCGACTTCATCGTCGTCCTCGACGACCAATATGCGGGCCGGCTCTGCCGCCGGCACAACGTGGGACATGGCAGAGCAAGGTTCGGCGGACATTTTGGTCGCCCGGGGCAGAAACAGCGTAATCGCTGTACCTCGACCGACTTCACTTTCGATCAATGCGGCACCCCCGCTCTGCTTGGCGAGACCGTAGACCTGCGAGAGCCCGAGCCCCGACCCCAGACCAACCTCTTTGGTCGTAAAGAAAGGCTCGAAGGCGTGCGCCAGAACCTCTGGTGTCATCCCCGCGCCAGTGTCCGACAACCGCAACGCGACGAAGTCGCCGACCAGCCCCTCGCTCCCTGCATGGCCGGAGCGGAATGAGACGTTACGCGCTTCGACATGAAACCGGCCGCCATTCGGCATCGCATCGCGGGCATTGACCCCCAGGTTGAGCAGCGCGAGTTCGAATTCGGCGGGATCGACCGTCACCGGCCAAAGGTTTTCCGGGATTTCGACAGCGATCTCGATATCCTCTCTCAGAGACCTCGAGAGCATCTCGCCGATCTCATGAGTTCGTTGGCGCAAGTCGACGGCCTCTGGCCGCAGCGTCTGACGTCGGGAGAAGGCGAGCAGCTGCCGGGTCAGCCTTACGCCCCGCTCGGCGGCGCGGATGATCGCCGAGGCGCGACGCGCGATGACGTCATCCGGCGCGTTATCATGCAACAGTGCGGCATTCCCGCTCACCACAGTGAGGAGGTTGTTGAAATCATGCGCAATTCCGCCGGTGAGCTGTCCGATGGCCTCCATTCTTTGGGCTTGGCGCAGTGCGGCTTCGGCCTGCTCTCGTTCCTTCACCTCAAGCTGCAGCCGTTGGTTGACGGTCTCAAGATCGCGGGTTCGTTCATTCACTACTGTCTCGACCCGGCGCGTATAGCCGGTACCGAGGAGCAACAACGCACCCAAAAAGCCGGTGCTGACGACCCCCGCGACGAGAACGACCCAGCTCTGCCATCTGCGATGCTGCTCAAGGTAGGATGCGCTAGGTACGGTTTCGACACGGTAATGACGCCCGCCGAAGCCGAACGTATCTTCGTAGGAGGCTGTATCGCCGGCTGAGGGCGCAAAGCCACTGTAGAGCGCCTTCTTCTGCCCGACGTCAACAAGTCGGACATTAAGTATCGAACCTGCCGGGGCAATGATGCCGGTCACGAACGTGCCCATCCGCAGCGCGACTGAGACCACACCGGGCCCGTTGGGTCCCTCATGTACTGGAAAAATCAGCAGGATACCGGGCTGATCCCCGTTCTCCTGCACGAGGCGAATTGGCGGTGTTGTGGTGACGCTTCCGGCGGTTATCGCTTGCTCTATTGCAGTCCTTCGACCAGCCTCAGAGAAAAGGTCGAAGCCTATAATATGCTCATTGCCCTTGAGCGGCTCGACATAGGTTACAGGGTAGTATTGGTCGCGTTCCGCGGCGCGTCGCCGGCGGCCTGAAGGATCGGCCTCTTGTATCTCAAACCCTGGCAAGTCGGCATGCTGCGCTTCTTCGAAGGCCAGCCGGTTGGCAAAATCGATCCGCGGCGCCCATTTGACCGCTTGGATCGTGGGAAAGCGCCGCAACAGGTTTTTGGCCAGATGTTGAAAATCAGCCCGCGAAAGCGCCGCTGGCCGGCTGAACGATCTCTCCAACTGTTCGAGGAAAATTTCCTGCTCTGTAAGGCCGGCATGTACCTTATCGACGATCTGCTGAGAGAGGAGGCGGAACTCAAGCAGGGCCTCGTCATGCTCCCACGTCCCGACGCGGACGAAAATAGCGACGAACAACGCAAAAAACAAAAGCATCGGCAGCGCTACCGGCCCCGCACGGCTGCGCCACAGACCTCTTGGTTCTCCGGCGACGACGAACATCAGGGGCAGCACGACGAGGACGCCGAGGGTATCGCCGATCCACCATGAAACCCAACTCGTCACGAGATCGGGCCGCAACACCGCACTGAGCGCCAACAGGCCGCCTAGCGACAGTGTCGCGCTCGTCAGGCAGCAGACTGGCGACAGGATCAAAAAGCGCCACAGATCGCGTCCATTGTCGAGAGGAGCCGGATAGCCGACCGCTCGCCGCAAAACCGTCCCGCCGATCGCGGCTTGTAGCGCCGAAGCCGAGGCAATGACGGCTGCCGCTGCCAGCCAAGTCACCGCGGATCCGGGACCAACTGAAGAGGCGGTCCAAAGATTAAGCAGGAATGAGCCGAGAAAGGTCCATGGCAAGATCGCCGGGCCACCGATCAGCATCGCAGCGATGGCGATACCCGCCGGTGGGAAGATCGGTGACGCGTAGCCCGGCGGGACTGCCAGCACTAGCGCGAGCTTCCCGGTCGCCACATACCCAACAGTCAGCAGCCAATAGGCGGAGAAGAACCTTTTTGCAAAAATCAGTCGAGTGGCGCGTTGGAGCGGGGGCATGTAATGACCGGATCTGTTGTAGAATAGCTTGGACAGTATGTGCAATCCACTAACGCCCTCACCGCCTTCGCCTCGGCAAAGACATCGCCGTCTCAGAACGCTCCAGCACCCAGATCAGATCACGCGCCCTGTCACTAGCGGCAATGCGGCATCACCTCCCGGGCGAAGGCCGTCATCGATCGTCTGACCATTGCATGATCCATCATTCCGCCTTGGTTGAAGTAGCAGATGAACTCGTCAATCCCGTATTCGCGTTGCAGCGCCCGCACCCGCTCGACACAGTAGTCCGGATCACCGAATACCCCTATCTCGCGGTCGAAGTCCTCGTATTTGACCCGTTCGAAGCGGGCGAGGACCTGGCGAAAAGCCTCGAAGCTCTTGAAGTCTGACTGATCTTTGGGCCGCACCAGCTCGACGGCGACGCGCAGAAAACGCATCAGACCCGCCTCGCAATCCTGACGCGCCTGCGCCCGACTCGTCGTGACATGAACCGGAAAAGCCAGCGCGGTGTCGCCCCGCATACCGGCCAACGTGTCGCGGTAGATTGCCATCCCGGCTTTGAGCTTGTCGGGCGGATTGATTAGCGGCGAAGCGAAGATCGGCAGCTGGCGTCGCCCGGAAAAAGGGAATGTGTCGGGGCTGTTGGCTGCGATACGCACAGGCGGATGCGGCGATTGCAGGGGTCTTGGAACGATGCAGAGATCCCGCGCTCGGAAATACTTTCCTTCGAAAGAAAAGGGTTCTTGCGTCCAGGCCGCGAGGATGAAATCAAGCGCTTCCTCGAAACGCTCTCGGCTCTCTTCGAGGGGTATGCCGTAGCCTGGATATTGGTATGCGACGCCCCGGCCCACCCCGAGTTCCAAACGTCCGTCGCTGAGGATGTCTGCGGTTGCCGCTTCTTCGACAATCTTTATCGGGTTATGCAACGGGAGCAACGTGACCGCCGTCCCGAGCCGGATACGAGTCGTACGCTGTGCCGCTGCGGCCAGCACCAGAATTGGATCAGCCAGAATTGAAAACGCGCGGCAGAAGTGGATTTCTCCAAGCCAGGCTGTGTCGAAGCCGAGAGCGTCCCCAAGCTCAATTTGTGCAATGAAGTCGCGGTATCGCTGAGGCTCCGAAAAGCCGGTCGGGCACGGCAATTGGTCGAAGAAGCCGAAGCGCATCTGTCCTCCCCGCGGCCAGTTGTCGGTCCTAAGCCGAACCGACCAGATAGCACGGCGAGAGCGGCCGCGCCATGCACGAGAGATGATCCGCGCCCGGAAAACGCCGACCATGCTCCCTCAAGAGGTGCCGTCGGCGCGGAGACGAGATTACTCGCGCCCACTGGATACGGGTGGAGGCAATGACAGTGGCGCCGATCAACCTCCCGCGGCCGCTTGTCCTCCGCCTGCGCGGTTAGATCATTAATCGCTTGAACTCATCGACTGTGCTGCAGTCGATCGTCCCGTCCGAACGGCCTTTTTTACGGGATCTAATCTCAACGTTGCGCGCGTAATAGGCGTCCTCGACCCGGCGATAGGTGTAGCCGACGCTGAGCCCTTGCTCGGGCGTCCAGCAGTCAAAGGCATAACCGCCCCTCCGCGTTAGAACTGGTCCGACAACGATGTGCATGGCGGTTCCTTTCAGCGGTTTCCGAACGCCATCGGCTTGTCAATTCACATTACCCCAGGCGAGGGGCTCTACGATCATCTGTCAGATCGCTCAATGAGCATGTGGGTTGGCTCACACAACACGCATATTTTTCGTACGCAGGGTTGCCGAGATCACCGTAGCACCGCCCCGCGGTCCGACTTCCACAGTGGAACGCAACCCAATAACGCCGCCCTGTTCTAGTCTACACCCGCTTCCATTCTGAGTTTCGCCGCAGAGATCTGAGTTTAGAGCTAAAATATTAATTTGATTCAGCAATTGATAGTTAAGTCGAAAACATTCGAGGTTAATTGTCACTGCTCACGGCAGTAGTACGGTTCAGGTGGAGAGTGGCGGAAGTCGACAAGCGAATGGATCTCATACGAAATTTAGCTGAACCGATATGCACGGCTCGAGCTCAACCCGCTCGTGCAACGGCGTTGTCGTGACAAACCATCGTCGCGCGGCGGCAGCGGAATTGGCTAGCCGTCGAATGTGCAGTTGACCCCCGGCGAGATCCTCGAGAGCCTGCACGTAATGAAGTCAGCGGAACTTCTGACGGTGATCGACGCGAGCGTCTGTTAGCTCGCGCACCTTGGCGCCCCAATCGGACGTCTCGATGTAGTTGATCACGTCGGAAGCCCCAAACAGCTTGAGCCGCTCAGCTTTCTCCGCAGTCGAGCTCGTCGCATCACCCGGGCGCGCAGAGGCCCGGCGAGTTGCAGAGCAAAGACGAGACACCCCCGGTACCCTGCGTCAGCACCCGCGCTGGTTCAGCAATCGATCAAGCCCGACTATCTGACCGACCGGCTCGGCGCCAATCTCGACGGGACGCTGGCGGAACACGCAGTGTTGAGCGCGGACGTGTTGGGGCACGTGCCCAGCAAACTCTCCTTCGAGAAAACCGCGACGCTGCCGTGCGCCGCGGTGACGGCTTTTGTGGCGCCGACGGGCCATCGCCGGGTTATCGCGGTTGCTGAGCGAACTCGCGCGGGCCCGCATCACGATCTCCTTGCGCCTGGGCGCGGGTCCTCGCTCGATCGCAACACGATGCCGTCGACGCTGCCGAAGCGGTGATGTGATAGGCTTCCACCCGGTCCCTCCTCGAATGTTCTGGCAGGGGCAAAAAGGCTCTGGGAAGCGGAGGATCCTATCATGCGGGCGATGCAGATCATCGAATGGGGAAAACCGCTGGAAGCGAGGGAATACCCAGATCCTGAGCCCAAGGGCGAGGAGGTGTTGTTGCGCGTCGAGGCGGCCGGGGTCTGCCACAGCGACGTCCATATTTGGGACGGGTATTTCGATTTGGGCGGCGAGCGGCGGATCTCGCTCGAATCGCGTGGCGTGCATCTGCCGTTCACGATGGGACACGAAATCGCGGGTGAGGTGGCAGCGCTCGGGCCGCAGGCCTCCAACGTCAAGGTCGGCGACAAGGTGGTGGCGTACCCCTGGATCGGCTGCGGCGAGTGCGCCGTCTGCCGGAAGGGCGAGGAGCTGCTCTGCCTCAAGCCGCGCACCCTCGGCACGCGACGATCCGGCGGCTACGGCACACACGTGATTGTGCCGCACGGCGGCTACCTTCTTCCGCATGACGGCGTGCCGCAGAGCCTTGCTGCGACCTACACCTGCTCCGGCATTACCGCATTTTCGGCCCTCAAGAAGACGCGCGAGCATTTGGGCGCCGATGACCACCTCGTGATCATCGGCGCGGGCGGGGTCGGCGGCAGCGCAGTGCACATCGCGCCCGCCGCAGTAGCAGGCAGGGTGATCGTCGCTGACATCGATGCGCAAAAGCGCGCGCAGGCCCGCCAGATGGGCGCTCTAGAGACCATCGACAACTCGACACACGACGCGGTGAAACAGGTAATGGAAGCGACTGACGGCGGGGCCGCTGCGGCGATCGACTTCGTCGGCTCACCCAAGACGATGGAGTTCGGTGTCAACGTCCTGCGAAAAGGCGGCAAGCTCGTAATGGTCGGCCTTTATGGCGGAGCCTGCCCGATCTCGACCGTGATGTTCCCGTTCAAGATGATGACCATCGAGGGCTCCTATGTCGGTACGCTCGAGGATCTGAAGGAACTTCTCGCTCTCGGCAAGACCGGCAAGATTCCGCCGATTCCGATTGAGACGCGGCCGGCAGACCAGGTGAGCGCGGCGCTGAGCGAGCTGAAGAGTGGCGGGAAGGTGCGGGGGCGGGGGGTGCTGCGGCACCAATAGGTGAACCGTTCAGCAGGAGGTTTTGAAAATGAGTTCCGGCAGGCTCGTAGAAATCAGGGATGCCGCGATTTCCACAAGTCCACCATTTCCACCGCCCACGGAGGGACGGGCCGCGCTGAATATCGGCAGCCGACCCCGCCGTAGTCCTGAAACAACCGTAGCGATCTCGTGCACTTCGTGGACTCGGGAGTAAGATCGCTCCATGGCGGACTCGGACAAGCCGCGATCTCCCTTCGCCGCGATGGCCGATCTTTCGGCGCGAACGCCCGTCCGCGTGCTCTCGCCCAGTGAGATTGAGAAGATGCTGGAGCTGCATCAGCTCTATCTCGAAACCGAATACCACGAGGGCCACCGCGCAAATTTTTCATCGGCAGACCTGAGTTGGCGAAATTTTTCGGGGCTAAACCTACGCGGGATCAGAATGGACCGCGCCGTGCTTCGGGGGGCTGATTTCACTGGAGCCCGCCTGCAGAGCGCAAATCTGATCGGAGCTATTTTAGAGCAGGCGCGGCTTGACAGTGCGGATCTGTCGCGGGCGCGCGTCAGCGGCGCCAATCTGGTGTTGGCCAGCCTCGAGAGCGCCTGCCTCGCGAAGGCCGATATGGAGTTCGCGCTGATGGGCAGCGCAGTGTTGCAGGGCGCGAAACTCTCTGGAGCTGACATGAGCGGGGCTCAGCTCGATGGCGCGGCACTTACGCGAGCCGACCTGCGCAAGGCGAATCTGCGGGGGGCAGGACTACGCAGTGCGCTGCTCGACGGGGCTGATCTGCGGCACGCACGGCTGGGAGGCGCGTTTCTGGTCGCGGCTTCGCTGCGCGGCGCCGATTTACGAGGCGCGTATTTACGATTGGCAAAGTTCGACGAGGCGGACCTTTCCGACGCCAATCTGGATGGAGCCGAAGGCCTGACAAAGGCTCAGCTCGATCGGGCGCACTGCAGCAGCGGGACAACACTGCCCGATGGTTTGACGAGGGTGGAACATGCCAAACGATGAGCATGTTGCGATGCTTCGACGTGGTGCGGCGGCGTGGAATGCATGGCGCGCGCAAAACCGCGAGCCGCCGGATTTGTCTCAGGCCGGCCTGCGAGGTCTCGACCTAAGCGGATACAATCTTTCGCGAGCCGATCTTGGCGGCGCGGATCTCCGCGGGACGAACTTCAGCGGAGCGAACCTGTCGGGTGCCCGCTTGGAGGGCGCGAACCTTTTCAAGGCGGTCCTGGATGGCGCCGATCTTTCCGGGGCTTTCTTGTACGGAGCGCAATTCCTGAATTGCGCGCAGCTCGTCGTGACCCGGAACTGGCAGTCGGCCCTCCGAGGCGAGGAGCTTGCTTGCGGCGCGGCGATTCCCGACGCGAAACCCGCGGGATAGGACCTGAATAGAGGTCTGCTGCTCCGGGTCGGCGGGCTAGCTCGCAAGACCAGGCGCGGATTTGTCGGGCACGGCACTTTGCGCGTTCTGCCGCCAACCTGCTGCCACCCTAACTGAATTTTTGGTAAATCACCGAGCGTCGGCACCTTCAACGAGAGCCCAAGAAGAGTGGGCGGGGGGTAACAGGCGTCGGCCGCGAGCTTCGCCAAGGCCCAATGCAAGAGGCTGCGCAGCGTCTGGCAACGGGGAGGGTTGAAATGAGGCGCATAATTCGCGCAACCATTGCTACGGGCGGATTGCTGATAACGCTGTTGGCAGCTTACTCGGCGTTTGCGCAAAAGCCGGGCGGCATCTTGAGAATGTACAGTCCCGACAGTCCGGCGAGCATGTCGGTCATCGAGGAGGCGACGGTCTTTGCCGAGGGACCGATGATGGGGGTGTTTAACAACCTCGTCATGTACGATCAGCACCTGCCGCAAAACACTCTCCAGTCGGTCGTGCCCGACCTGGCCATCAGCTGGTCCTGGAACGAGGACGGGACCGAGCTGACGTTGCCGCTCCGCGAAGGCGTTATGTGGCATGACGGCAAGCCCTTCACCGCCAGGGACGTCCAGTGCACCTGGGACATGCTGACCGGCAAGTCTAGCGAGAAGCTGCGCGTTAATCCCCGCAAGAGCTGGTATGCAAACCTCGACAATATGACCACCAATGGCGACTACGAGATAACCTTTCATTTGAAGCGGCCGCAGCCCGCTTTTCTTGCGTTGCTCGCCTCTGGGTTCTCGCCGGTCTATCCCTGCCACGTGCCGCCGCGCGAGATGCGCAGCCATCCGATCGGCACCGGCCCGTTCAAATTCGGCGAGTACTAGCCGAACGAGTACATCAAAGTGATGCGAAACCCGGATTACTGGAAGAGGGGCCGCCCTTATCTCGACGGCATTGAGTATACGATCATTCGCAATCTCTCGACGGCGGTATTGGGGTTCGTGGCAGGGAAATTCGACACGACCTTCTTATATAGCCTCACAGTCCCGCTCCTGAACGACGCGAAGAGCCAGCTACCACGGGCAATTTGCGAGCTGACGCCGGGCAGCATTAACCGCAACCTGCTCATCAATCGGGACAAACCGCCCTTCGACGGCCCGGATCTGCGTCGGGCGATGGCGCTGAGCTTGGACCGCCACACGTTCATCGATATCATCACCGAGGGACAGGGAGATATTGGCGGCGTCATGCAGCCTGCGCCTGCCGGGTTGTGGGGCATGCCGCCAGAGATGCTCAACCCATGCCGGGCTACGATCCCGACGTGCAGAAGAACCGGACGCAAGCGCGACAAATCATGCAGACACTCGGCTACAATCCCGATAACCATCTCAAGATCAAAGTGACAGTGCGCGATATTCCGTACTACCGCGACCCGGGAGTGATTCTGATCGACCAGTTGAAGCAGGTCTACATTGACGGTGAACTCGAGCCGGTCGACACTACCAATTTTTTCCCCAAGATGATGCGTAAGGACTACAGCGTCGGCCTCAATCTACAAGGTGCGGGCGACCCGGACCAGACGTTGCCGTTGCTTTACGGATGCGGATCGGAGTTCAACCGCAACAATTACTGTAATTCCGAGGTAGAGAGGCTGATCGGCCGGCAATCGAGCGAGGCAGACCAGGAGAAGCGCAAACAGCTGGTATGGCGGATCGAACGGAAGCTGGCGGAGGACAATGCTCGACCGATCATCTTCTACAGCCGCGACGGGACGTGTCGGCAGCCGCACGTGAAAGGGCTGACCCTGATGGTCAACAGCATCTTCAACGGTTGGCGCCTGGAAGACGTTTGGCTCGACAGGTAGCGTTGCTCGGAGATTGGTGGGGTTGCGGCCGCAGGCAGTCTACGCGCGCCGCTTTGTGGGAAGGGCTGATGGTCATAGAGCGGACGACGCTACCGACAGAGCCGCATTGGCGCTGTCAACGGTCGGCGCTGTGCACGATGTCCAACGACGTGATGATGCCGAGATCAAGCGCAGTCTTGCCGACCGGCTCGCAGTTGAATACCGAGCCCGGAAACTCGTCTCCTTGGCACATGAAGGTCGAGGCGCCAGCACTCTTCACCAGTCCTGGATGAAAGAAATGGATCATCCCACGACTGTGGGAAATATTGATCCAGCGCTCAACCAGCGCGGGGTCGGCTTTGCCGTCACTGTATTTGATAATCCAATCGCGTAGGCCGTATTGGCGAACCTTGTTTGCGTCGAGATGCCCGATGCGGTCGTAATGTCCGTGAAAGCCGACATTGTTGCTGTCGGGCGGATAATCGGCGCTGAAGTATCGAGTGCTGCCTCCCAGGAACATCCGAGAGCACGCGGAGTAACAATAGCCGGCGACTGCCGTGCGGAAATTGCGCTCGCGAATTAGCTGACCCACTTGATAGCCAGCGGGCGCGTTTCCCCCGGGAGAGTTGCGCAGGATTACAGTGTCGATGCCTGGCGCGCTCGCAAGAGCTTCTCGGACCTTGCCCAGCTCATCACCGACCACCGGCCCGCTGAGAATGAGCTGATTACCAATAATCCTCAGCTCCATTGCCGGCGCCCAGGCTGGCGGAAGTCCCATTGTCGTAGCCAAGCCGAGGAGCGCCGTGGCCAAGGCCATCCTTCGGGCCAGAATCAGCGAATGGCGCAGCTGCCTACCCCTGGTTTAACCGGCTGGTCCGCACGCGGGCGCATCGGCGCGTGAGGCGAAGCAGTCCCGCTAAAAAAGTGCAGCTCCTCAGCCCAGTCCGAGTTTCGGCCGGACCCACTCGGCGAGGCGCCGGATCGCGGCATCGGCTTCGGGCGCTGTACCGGCCAGGAATTGGAAGACGTGCTGCATCTCCGGCACAATCTCGAGTGTCACTTCCGCGCCCGACTGGTCCGCCAGATCTGCCAATTTTCGGCTGTCGTCCAGCAGCGTCTCATCGGCTCCTGTCTGAATATAGATCGGCGGCAACCCCTTGAGATCCGCATATAGCGGGTTAGCAAGCGGGTCTTGGTGGTTGCCGCCTTCGCCGAGGAACGCGCCGGCCATGGTCTGGATGATGTCGCGCGTCACCAGCAGGTCCTTGGCGGCGTTCGTCTCGAACGTTTTGCCTGTCGCCTCCATGTCAAGCCAGGGTGACAGCGGCATTGTGGCCGCCGGCAACGGTAGGCCCTGCTCGCGGGCGCGCAGAATCATGGTTACGGCGAGGCTGCCGCCCGCCGAATCTCCTATTAATGCGACATGATCCGGCCGAACACCCTGATCAAGGAGCCATTTGTAGCTCCTCACCATGTCGTTAACCGGGCCCGGGTGAACATTCTCGGGCGCGCGCCCGTAATCGACGGTCAGTGCGCGGCAGCCTATCGCCTTTGCCACATGGGCGTAGACCTTGCGGTGAGTGTACATTGAGCCGGCGACATACCCGCCGCCGTGCGCGCAAAGCAGAAC
>Ga0126381_100002700_pt1 | contig 19202 bp, 20 predicted proteins | sample PanSoiMetPlot_28_FD_96465 | JGI IMG/M metagenome (GOLD analysis project Ga0126381, IMG submission 96465) | Tropical forest soil microbial communities from Panama - MetaG Plot_28 | ecosystem: Environmental > Terrestrial > Soil > Tropical forest > Bulk soil | place: Panama | collected 2016-02-17
CGATGCCGATCGCCAAAGCGGTCACCATCAGACCGACCTTCAAGTCATCGACCTTGAGCACTTCAGACCCGTAGAGCAGCAAGTCCAGCTGGAATAGCGCGCCGAGCATCCAGAAGTAAGAAATCGCCATTACCGTGTACCAGAGCGGCTTGTCGCGCCACATCTGCACGGTTCCTTTGATCACTTCGCCAAATGGATTCCAGGAGAATTTGTCCGTGGCTCCGACGGCTCCGGTGTTGCGCATGCGGAAGCTCATCAGAAGACCGACAACCGCCACCGCCATCAGTACGACGCCCATTTTCCAGGGCGTGTCCGCATAAGAGGCGTAGAGAAACGCGCCAAAAGCAGTCCCGATCACTATGGCGACGAACGTTGTCATTTCGAGCAGCGCGTTTGCTCTCGATAGTTGCTCCGAAGGCAGCATCTCGGGAACAATTCCGTATTTCGCGGGACTGAAAATCGTGGAGTGCAGAGCCATCAGAAACAGCACCAGCAGCATCAGTTCAATACTCGAAGTGAAAAATGCCGCGAAGCCGATAGACATGGCGAGAATTTCGAACGCCTTCACCCAAATCATGACCGTGCGTTTGGAGAATTGGTCTGCGAGATGACCCGAGTAACCCGAGAACAGCAGAAACGGAATCACATAAACGGCGCCCGCGAGCGAGAGATACTCAGTACCGCCATTTGCGGCTACGTGCACGGCGCGAAGGCTCACGATGTACTTATATAAGTTGTCGTTCAGCGCCCCGAGAAATTGGGTCCCGAGAAATGCAAGAAACCCCCAATCCTTGAGTAGCGTCTTGAAATCATTCCGGCTGGCTGAGGTAGGCGTCAAGCTCTGTTATCCGTAAGTCAATCGTACTGTACCCTAATAGATGCTCGGGGCGCTGTAAGTTGTCTTATCCTCTAAGTTTGGGCATTTTGCTCAAGTCGGTGCTTTTATAGCGCCGCAGGAAACTGCGGTGTCCCCCATCGGGGTGCGGAAATTTCGCCGCGGCATTCCGTTGCGGCGCTAGTTTCTGATGGAGTTCCAATAAACAGTGAGGAATCGATTGAAGTTCATATTACCGGTGGCCTGCCTATCGTGCGCCACGCTGATCGCGCAAGACCAAACTCCGCCCCCACAGCCGCAGGTCCAAGTGAAGCCATCAGCAGCGACCTTGAAGACTCTTCCGGACGTGCCGGATGATCCATCAAACGGATGGTCTGTCGGCCTTTGGTATTGGATTCCGAACGGGCACTCGGCTTTGCAGCCGGGCTATCAATCCACAAATCCCCCGGCTCAGTATCTTAAGCTGCCCGATCCTGACCACCGCGGGCTGGGCTTTCGAGTCACCACGCCGGCCGGCAAATACAGCCGCATCGCGATTTCCGGATTCCAAGTAAAAGGGCACGGAAACACTACGGCGAGCAATGATCTCACGTTGTTTGGTAATCCGTTCCCGAAAGGCGACGCTCTGGATGTGAGTTACCGTGTTCGAAACGTGAAGGCCGGCTGGGAATACCTGATGTATCCCGCGCCACCGCAGTCAGCGTTTCGCATTCGAGCGCTGTTTGAGATGCAGTATGTGGGACAAACCGCTACCATCTCCGCTCCGTTGGATACGAATTCTACGCCTGCAACCGGAAGCCGAAGTATTTTCCTGCCGACTCTTGGACTTGGCTTCGATATCGTCCCGTCGAAAATCTTCCGTCTGGAGATCCGCGGTTCGGGAATGGCCTGGCCCGAGAAGTCCCTTATTCTTGACGGCGAGGCTACGGCGGTGGTTCGTGTGAGTCATTTCGAGGTGGTCGGAGGGGCGAAGTACTTTCGCTACAAATCGAGCCCGAACAAGGACCAATTCTTTCAGGGCACCTTAGCTGGACCGTTCGCGGGTATCCGATACAATTTTCGTTAATTATGTAGGCGACGCCATGTAGTGCAGACTGGCAGTCTGCGGCGGATTGGCAATCCGCCTCTTCGAGTGGTTGAACACTAAATGGCGGACTACTCCGTACCAGTCTGTTAGCCACTGTGCCCCACATTGGTTCTGAGCAATCCAATCTCTCAGCCGTTTTTCGGAACTTTCTCGGCCTTCTGTCGTCTTACTAGGACATAACGGATGGCCCACCTGCTGCAGGACCTGCGATACGCCCTTCGATCCCTCCGATCGAACCTCGGCTTTACGATCGTCGCGATCCTTACGCTCGCGGTCGGAATCGGCGCTAACACTTCTATTTTCAGCTTTGTAGACGCCATTCTTCTGAAGCCTCTACCCTATCCGACCGCCGACCGGATCGTTCGGGTACTCGAAAAACCGCCCGGCGGCCCCAATGCCCGCAACGGCATTTCAACGCTCAACTACCTGGACTGGGCCAAGGACAACACAGTTTTCCAGTACATGGCCGCACAGACCGGCGGAACGGTCACCCTCACGGGCGTCGGCGACCCGATTAGCCTTCGAGCCGGCCGAGCCACTGCCCACTACTTCGACATCTTCGGAATCAAAGCCGAAAAGGGCCGCACTTTCGCCGAAGGCGAGGACCAGCCGGGTAAAGAAAACGTCGTCGTGCTGAGCCACGTGACATGGGAGAAGCAGTTCGGTTCGGACACCGAAATTGTCGGCAAAACCATTCTGCTCGACAACCGGCCGTTTACTGTCATCGGAGTCCTCCCTGAAGGCAGCGCCTTCGATCGAGCCGGATCGCAGATCTGGCGTCCGCTGGCGTTCGAACCATCGAACATGACCCGGAACTTTCACTGGTTTGGAGCCTTCGGACTCCTGAAGCCGGGTGTGACGCTTAAGGAAGCTCAGGCGCAAATGGATTCCATCGGCGCTCGGATCGCTAAGGACTTTCCGGATTCAAATAAAGGCTGGGGCGTGGCCGTGGACCTGTTTTCACAGGCCATTATCGGCAACGATCTTCGCACCGCAGTGCTGACGCTTATGTTCGCAGTTGGCGGCGTCCTCTTGATCGGATGCGCGAACCTCGCCAATCTTTCACTTGCTCGCGGCGTCTCGCGTGGCCGTGAAGTCTCGGTGCGGGCCGCCCTTGGAGCGGGACGCTGGCGCCTTGTTCAGCAATTCCTCACCGAAAACGTCGTAGTTGCGCTGCTGGGAGGTGCGGCAGGAATCGGGATCGGCTATGCGGGGATGTTGTGGCTTAAGACAATGGTTCCACCGAACGCGCTTCCGCGTGAAGTCGATGTGCACCTCGACGGCCGAGTGCTTTTGTTTGCGCTTGCAGTTTCCGTGCTCACCGGGATTCTGTTCGGCCTGGCTCCCGCGTTACAAGCAACTTCGCCCGACTTGGCCGGCTCGATGAAAGACGGGGGCCGCGGATCGTCCACGGGCGGTTCTCGCGGACGGTTGCGTGATGTTCTCGTGGTGGCGGAAGTCGCGGTGGCGTTCATTCTGCTCGCGGGTTCAGGGCTGCTTATCCGAAGCTTCTTTGGCCTTTTGAATACAGATACGGGCTTTGACTCAACCAATGTCCTTAGCTTTGGCCTGCCCATCTCCGACAAAGAATACCCGGACCCTCAACGTCTGAATTCCTATCTGCGCGATATGCAAGCCGCGATCGGAGCGGTCGCGGGAGTACGTGAAACAGCCTTGAGCTGTGCTCCACCGCTTCAAGGCACTTGCTACGGAATGCCGATGCAGGTCGCAAGTCATCCGATCGTAGACCGCGCCAATCGTCAGGGTGGGTTCTTCAAGATCATCAGCCCGTCTTATTTCCACGCACTTTCGATCAAGCTCAAGAAGGGCCGTTTTCTTACAGATCATGATACGAAGGGCGCTCCACCGGCGATGGTCATCAACGACCGCTTCGCGCAACGCTATTTCCCGGGTGAAGATGCGCTGGGCAAGCGCCTGCTGATTCAGGAAATTGTCCCGGGCAAAACCGAGCTCGGGCCGGAAATCGCCTGGGAAATTGTCGGAATCATTTTTGATGAAAAGGTAAACAACTTAAATGATGAGCGCAGCGTCGGCGTTTATGCCTCGAATGAGCAGAGTCCTGCGTACTTCATGAACGTGATCGTCAAGGCAAATCTCGCGCCTGAAACGATCCAGAAGGCTGTCATCGAGGCCGTTCATAACGTGAATAAGAATCAGGCGCTGGTGGACATCAAAACGCTCGACCAGATTAAGTCGGACTCGATGGTCGCGAATCAGCTCGAAACCATGCTCCTCACGATTTTCTCCGCCGCTGCACTGATTCTGGCAGCCATTGGAATCTACGGAGTCATTTCCTATTCAGTCGCGCAGCGCACGCATGAAATGGGCATTCGGTCTGCACTGGGCGCGGCCGCGAACGACCTGCTGCGCATGATTCTGGGCAGGGGCATGATGCTTACGCTAATCGGGCTGGCGATAGGGCTTGGCGGCACTCTGCTGCTGACGCGGCTGATCGAGGGCCTTCTGTACAAGGTCGGTGCGCGCGATCCGTATACGCTCGCTTCGACCGCCGCCATTCTAGCTTTAGTTTCGCTCGCCGCTTGTTTTGTTCCCGCACGGCGAGCAACCCGGGTGGACCCGCTGGTCGCCCTGCGTTACGAGTGACACAATATACTTGATCCGATACATGAGAACGAGGAGAAAAAGCTGATGTCTGAAGCGCTCATTACGATGAAAAGCGTGAATAAAGTCTTCGTAACAGACGAAGTCGAAACGCACGCTCTGGAATCTATTCAACTGGAGATCAATAAAGGCGAATACGTCTCGATTTCCGGTCCTTCCGGCTGCGGAAAGTCGACTCTGCTCGCAATTCTCGGCCTCCTGGATTCGCCGTCGGATGGCGCCTACATCCTGAATGGACGGTCCGTCGACGGGCTAAAGGCCAGCGAGCGCGCGCGCATTCGCAACCGCGAAATCGGCTTTATCTTCCAGGCTTTCAACCTCATCGGCGACCTGACGGTTTACGAAAATGTCGAGCTTCCTCTCACCTACCGCGGCATGCCGTCCTCGGAACGCAAGAAGCGCGTGGAGCAGGCGCTCGACCGCGTTCAGATGAGCCATCGCATGAAGCACTACCCGTCGCAGCTCTCCGGCGGTCAGCAGCAGCGCGTCGCCGTAGCGCGTGCGCTTGGCGGAGAGCCGTCCATCCTTCTCGCCGACGAGCCTACCGGGAACCTTGACTCTGCAAACGGCGAGGCCGTGATGGACCTATTGAAAGACTTGCATAAATCAGGCTCGACTATCTGCATGGTCACCCACGATCCTCGATACGCGGCCTTCGCAGATCGTGAGATCCATCTTTTCGACGGAAAGATCGTAACCGGCGGAAGTATCGCCGCACATTAAGCGATCCGGGGGATGTCTATTGCAGCGTAGCGGGGATGCATCCCCATGATTGCGCGCTTACATTTCCAGCAGTACCAAGTGGCGTCGCTACCGGCTACGCGTCCATCGTATTCTTCGAAGGTTACGAAGTCGGGCAGTTCAAGACGGGCTCGCAGCGCGGGGCCGTCAAAGGTGCAGGATACCGGGAACCAGACGCCCTCGTCGGAGTAAGGAGATTCGCCGCCTTCACCGATCGCCACTCCACAAGATTCGATCACTTGTTCGAGCTGCTGGAGGTGTAAACAAGTCTTCAATTTCTGACCTGTGGCACAGGCTTTAGCCTGTGATGCCGGACCACAGGCTAAAGCCTGTGCCACAGGTCAGGCCTGACAACGTTATAACTTCGAAATCAGCAATTCCCGAATCTGGTTGTCCGAATACATGCCATCCGTGCGCAGCGCATAGGCGCAGTGCATCTCCAGCACACCGTTGTCGAAGCTCATCTTCATGCCCGCCTTATCCTTCACATTGGCGAGCTTCACGGCCTTCAGGCTCTCGCGCACGGCTTCCTTGCCCATGTCGTCCTGGCAGATCACCCGCAGCGCCATGTTCAGCCGATGGCAGGAGATATTGTCCATGAAATTGAGCGATTCTAGATCCTCGAAAGACGCCCACTCGACCTCGTAAGGAATCGCCTTTCCGCAAATTTCTTCGATTTCTTTCACCCGCCCAGGCAGCGTTTCGTCCTGGAGCTCTTTGATCTTGCGCCGTTCGTTGAGTCCCATAGTGTTCGTTCCAGTTTATAGTGGCGCGAAGGTTTCCGATTATTGGCGCCCTTCTCCCTCAGGAATAGGTGTGCTAGAGTTCGGGCATGTCCAACGCCACCGCTATTACACATCGTTGGTTTGAAGAAGTCTGGAACCAGGGTCGCGAAGAAACGATCGACGAGTTGTGTGCTCCGGACATTACCGGTGACGGTCTCGGCGAAGGCGGCACACCAATTAAAGGCGCTGAAGGATTCAAAGTGTTCTGGCGGAATCTTCGCGACGCGTTTCCCGATTCGAAAGTCACAATTGAGGATACGGTTACGCAGGGCGATAAATGCGTTGTCCGGCTTACTTTTCGCGGCACGCACACCGGAAAAGGAGGGCTCGGGCTACCACCCAGCGCACGCCAAATCGCCATTTCAGGGATGATCATGCTTCGGATTGCGGACGGAAAAATCCACGAAGCCTGGAATTCATGGGATCAGCTCGGCCTGCTCCAGCAGATCGGCGCAATGGATACACCTCAAGACCGGTTTATGACTTCGCAGGCATGAGACCGGCCTTATTTTAGCGGTATTCCGTGCTAACCCGTCGGCCGCAACGCGAATTGTGTGCCCGATTCTCTTAACGAACAGCCCTGAACTCCCTCATTTCGAGGGAGCAACTCAATTCTTCTTCGATTTCCTGAGTTTACCCAACACCGCCAGGGACTCCAGATGTTCTCTCAACGGCCTAGCCGGAGTCCCCCACACCGGCTGCCCTGCCCGAACAATCTTCGATGTCAGAATGCCGCTACCCGACCCCACCACTGCGCGCGATTCAATCCGAGCCTTGTCGCCGACTCCAACTTGCCCGCCGATAACAGCATAATCACCAATCTCCACGCCGCCCGAAAAGCCCGTCTGCGCCGCCACCACCACGTGCTTCCCGATCTTACAGTTATGCCCGACATGAACCATGTTGTCCAGCTTCGTACCCTCGCCGATCGAAGTCACCCCGAGCGCCGCGCGGTCCACGCAGGAGTTGGCGCCGATCTCCACGCGATCTCCGATCTCCACGCGCCCAACTTGCGGGAACTTCTCGTAATGATCGCCTGCGAGCACGAATCCGAACCCATCCGCGCCGATCACGCAGCCCGAATGTAAGATAACGTGGCTGCCGATACGCACATCGTGATAAATCGTGACACCAGCGTGCAGCAAACAGTTATCGCCTAACCGAGAGCGCTCCCCAACGACACATCCCGGCCCTACAACCGACGCCTCCCCGATTTGCGCGCCCTCTTCTATAACAGCGTGCGAACCAATCCAAGCCGAACCGGCAATGCTTGCGGTGGAAGCGATTACAGCAGTTGAGTGCACGCCCGATCGGTGTTTCGCAGACGGATAAAGAAGCTGAATCGCCCGAGCGACCGCCGCTCGCGGATCGCGCACCTGAATTAAAGTGCCGGCGCCGGCATAGCTTTCCGGAACGAGCAAACACCCTGCACGTGAAGCCTGCGCCTTTGCTCGAAATTTTGCAGTGGATAAGGATAAGAAGGAAAGGTCGTCCGGGCCGGCATTCTCAAGCGATGAAACCGAATGAATGTCGCGCTCAACGTCCCCCCTACACGAACCACCGAGAGCAGCCGACAAATCCCTCACCTTCATAAGCTTCTACCTTACGGGATTTGCCTCACAAAATGAAATAGGCGTCTCACCCGGAGGAGGCGAGACGCCTAAGTTTACGGTTCGGAGGACATTCTGTATAAATTAAGAGTGTCTTCGGGTAACGAAACTTCTCAAGAAAATACTAGAACCGGACGCCAAACGTTACGGGCACCACATCATAATGCCGGTCATTGCCCAGGAACATGTGATGGTACCGAGCCTCAGCGTAAAACTTCGCGCTACGGAAAGCGCCGAACGAGAAGCCCGCGCCGCCGTTCCAACCCGGCTTATTGACGGTGTAAGAGGCAACAACCTGGTTCACCGGCACAGCAGCCTGGTAGAAGCCAAAAAACGGATCGAACCCAACAAAGGAGCCGACCGCCGGCTGGGTGAATTCCTGCGTCCGATGGTATAGCCCTCCGCCGCCAATCAGATAGAAGTCAATCTTCCCGTGAGGATTCAGATGAACTACTGGATCCAGCGTGAACGAGGAAAGACGAACCGTGCCGTTCGGGAAACCGAGCGCAGTAAGCGTGTTCCCGTTAATAGAATTGTTATCAAGGTGCGCCTGAACCATAGCTCCAACCCAGGCATTAAAGTTCACGCCGAAGCCGCCGTCGATGTTCCATCCAGTATTCAGACGCCGTCCAGTACCGCCGACGGGTTCCGTGAACCCGCCTCCAAAGTTCGCGGTGAATCGTTGGACCTCTTGCCCGAACGCCGAACCCGCGAGTAACAGCAGCGGTAGTAAATATCTTCCAGCTTTCATTTCTTTTCTCCTCTCTAGACCTAAGACCAGTGCCGAGCCGCAACGCTCAGTGGCATGCGATTTGGAACTGTGCAAATCGCATACCAAACAAAATCCAGGTGATATGCGGATGGGCCTAAAAAAGGTCAAGAAGAAACAACGTCAATGAGTACAAACGTTCGCTACAAATTATCGTCTGCCGTAACTGGGCAGCGAACTGCAGTAAGATTCGCGGGCCTCGGCCCAAAGAGAGGAATTAACAATGAAAGACCCGGTGTGTGGAATGCAAGTGTCCGATGATACTTCGGTGACATCAACGTATCAAGGAAAGAAGTACGCGTTCTGCGGCGAAAAGTGCAAGCAGGAATTCGATAAGAATCCGCAGCGTTTCGTCGGCTCTGGTCAATCTCAATCTCAACATCACAAAGAGCCATCTGGCGCCCACCGCTAAATTGGTTTGCAGGTGGCGTCCCCCAAAGGGACGCCACTCTTCCGCCATAATGTTGGAGTGAAGCCAGTTTTAGCTTTTGCGCTTGCCTGTAGCGCCCAGATCTGCTTCTCACAAGAGTTCCCCGAAATCCGAGTAGAAAAAATCGTTCAACAACAAAAATTCACGGAAGGGCCCGTATGGTCGCTTGAGGGTTTCCTGCTTTTCAGCGATACCGTTACCGATAAAATCCAAAAATTTATGCCCGGAAAGGGGGCGTCGGACTACGTGTCAAAAGCAGGCGGAGCCGCGGGTAACGCCTACGACGAACAAGGCCGGCTGTACGCGTGTGAGTTCCGCGAGCGTCGCATCACCCGGACGGATAAAAAAGGAAAGGTCGATATCATCGCGAGCAAATTCGAAGGCAAACGTTTCAATGCGCCACTCGATGTTGTCGTCCGGCGCGATGGAAATGTTTATTTCACCGATCCTGCCTTCGGCAACCAGCAAGACACTCGCGAACTCGACTTCTACGGTGTCTTTCACGTCACACCCAAAGGCGAGATTGAAGCCATCTCACGATCGAAGACCCGCCCGCACGGCGTCGCGCTGGCGCCTAATGGCCGTACGCTCTACGTGTCCGATGCCGATACCCGATCCATCCGCGCCTACGATCTTGACCGCTCCGGGGCCGCATCAAACGAGCGGGTCATCGTGAACAAACTGGAAGCCATACCCGGCGGCATCCGCACAGACGACAAAGGCAATCTCTACGTCGCCGCCAAAGGTGTAGACATCTTCACGCCGAAAGGCGAACTGCTCAAGCAGATTTCGCTCGCGGAGCCTGCTTCGAACCTGGCCTTCGGCGACAGCGACTTCGCCACACTGTTCGTTACCGCCCGAACGTCCGTCTATAGAATCCGCCTCGGTTCGATTAAGGGCTCCCTTCAGTACGCACCTTCGCCGCCGCAGTGATGTCCAGGCGCTATCCCAAACACCCGTTGGTGGGAATCGGAGCGCTTATATTCCAGCGCGACCGCATCCTGATGGTTGAGCGCGGGAAGCAGCCCCTTAAAGGCTACTGGTCTCTGCCCGGCGGCCTCGTCGAAACCGGCGAGACACTGCATGAAGCAGTTCAGCGCGAAGTCTTGGAGGAAACCGGCCTGCGTGTGCAGCCCGTCCAATTCTTTGAGTACTTCGAGCGAATCATGCCCGACGCGCGAGGTCGCGCAGAATATCACTACTTGTTGATGGATTACGTCTGTAAAGTAGAAGGGGGAACGCTTGTTCCCGGCTCTGACGTCGCGAGGGCCGAATGGGTATTACGCAAAGATCTTCGCGCCCTGCTGATCACGCAGGGGACACTCGAAGTCATCGAAAGGGCATACCGTGCACGCCGAAGGCGTACTTGAGTTCGAAGCGCTCCGCGCTTTGCTTGCGCGCTATTTGCGCACCCCATTAGGCAATCGCGAACTCGAACAGGTTGCGCCTCTGTCTGATCGCGCAGCGATCGAAGACGCGCTGGCGGAGACTGCCGAAGCGCTTGACTACGCAAGAGCCGCATCCCATCCGCAGCCGTCTTCCCGAGGAGTCGCCACAAGGCTGCAATTCGAATCCGGCTCCGACCCGGGGCCGGCGTTAGCACGGCTTCGCATCGAAGGGGCTGTGCTCGACGGATTTGAGATTCACGAGTTAACACGTCTGCTTGATTTTGCATCGGAACTTCGCGTGGTTCTGACAAGCGTCGCCTCAAAATATCCGCGCCTGGGAGCATACGGCGAGGCTATTGCGGATTTACGCGAAGTCGCACGCGATCTCCGCGGTAAGGTGCTTCCCGACGGAACACTCTCCGACGACGCGAGCGTAGCTTTGTCCCGGCTGCGCCGCGAGATCGAGAAGCAGCGCCGCCTCATCGAAGATTCCCTTGCGCGATTTTTAAGAGCCCACCATCAGGATGGAACGCTTCAAGAGAACTTTGTCACCATCCGCGACGATCGCTTCGTGGTGCCGATTGTGACGGGGAAGGAGCGCAAAGTCGACGGCGTCATCCACGGATCGAGCGGAAGTGGCGCCACAGTCTTCGTTGAGCCTCTGGAAACCATTCAGCTCAACAATGAGCTGGTTCACCTCAATGAGGAGGAACTTCGCGAGATTCATCGCCTCCTTCGCGAATTTACGGCACGGCTTCGCACGCACGCCAAAGAAATCGCCGCCACGGCCGCGACTCTCGCGAAGCTCGAACTGCTCTTTGCAAAGGCCGAGTTCGGATTGGATTTCCAATGCACGATTCCGGTGTTGAGCGCGGACGAGAGCCGGCGCCTGAAGCTCAAAGACGCCCGTCACCCGCTACTTCAGGACATCCTGCGTCCGCAGCGCAAGCACGTGGTTCCCGTGAGCCTCACACTGGAAGGCGCAACCAAAACACTGCTTATCAGCGGCCCGAATACCGGTGGTAAAACCGTTGCGCTGAAGGCTGTCGGCCTGCTTGCCGTGATGACCCACGCCGGACTTCCTGTATCCGCGAACGAGGCCGAGTTCCCCCTCTTCGATAACGTCCTCGCTGACATTGGTGATCATCAATCGCTCGAACATAGCCTTAGCTCCTTTTCGGCACACGTAATGTCGATCAAATCAATGCTCGAAACCGCTACCAGCGATTCGCTGGTTCTCATCGACGAACTCGGTCGAGCCACGGACCCTGAAGAAGGTGGGGCGCTCGGCATTGTCGTCCTTGAATCGTTCCGCCAGCGTGGCGCGTTTACGCTCGCATCCACGCACTTAACCGCTATGAAAGTCTACGGGGCTTCAACGGAGGGAGTCCTCAACGCCTCGATGGGCTTTGACGATGCGACGTTGGCTCCGACGTATGTGCTCCGACTCGGGGCGCCAGGCAAATCCGCGGGTCTCGACATCGCCAGCCGTTTGGGTCTCTCTGCATCGCTCATCGGTGCAGCTCGCGCCCGCATGACCTCGAATGAACGCGACATCGCGCAATTTATTGCTCGGTTGAACACGCAGCTTGAGGATCTCGAAGACCAGCGCAAGCACCTTGCCGCACAAACGCAGGCTGTAGACGCACGCGAGAAGTCGCTCGAACAAAATTGGGAAAAAAAATACGCCGCAAAGATCCGGGAAGTGGAGCAGCAGGCCTCAGCGCTCGCCGCCGGTTTCGAGCAGAAGGCGCATTCCGTTATTGAAGAGCTCGGCCGAACGGCGAAGGTATCGGCGAAAACCCAAGCGAATATCGCCAAAACGCGCCGCGAATATCAGGAATCCGTGGAGGCGTTAACGCCTGCTTCCTCGCCAACCGCTCCCCCGCGTCTCAAACTTGAACCCGGTGTCCGCGTCCGGCTCAAAGGAGTCCGCCAACCCGCGACCGTCCGGCGCATCCTGGACTCGGGGTCTCTCGAGGTCGAAGCCGGCTTCCTCAAGATGCAAATCCCAGCGTCAGACGTGGAAGAAATCCTAACGGCCACCAACGCTCCTGCTCGTCCCGCGAACATCAATTTTCACCAAGGCCCCAGCCTTACGGGCAATTTCCGGGAGATCAACTTGATCGGCCAACGAGCGGAAGAAGCCTGCCACCAGGTCGACAAGCTCCTCGATACCGCCGCGCTCGCGCAGGTCGACCGCATCAGAATCGTCCACGGCCACGGCATGGGAATCTTGAAACGGGCCATCGCGGATCTTCTGAAGACCAACCCGCACGTAGAAAAGTTCTACGTCGCTACTCCCGAAGAGGGCGGCTCCGGCGCAACAATCGTCGAGTTGAAGTAGCCTTTTTGGCGGAGTAGACGGACGGGCGGGGGGGCCGTACCGCTCAATGCGCACGACAAGGTGCTCCTCAGGCGGGCCAAATAGCCAACGGGAACAATTGTAGCCACATGAAGCTATAATTTGGACATGAAGGCCGGAATACGCGATTTGAAGGACAACCTCAGCCGATACATCCGAAGAATTGAGGCGGGCGAGCGTATCTTGGTCACTGCACACGGACGCGCCGTGGCCCAAATCATTCCTCCTCCAGCCGGCCGTAACAATCGAAGCCAATTCGACCTTCTCGTTGCGTCCCATGTGATCACCCCACCTTCTGAGGATGGCGATCCGTTGGAAGATTGCCCTGATATCCGGCTACCCCAGGGTACGGCGGCCGATCTAATTGATAGCGACCGTGGCGAAGCGTAAAGCTCCGAACCGCCCATCGGTTAGACGTGCCGCTGCCCTTCCTCCTCCTAGCCCCATTCGCTATATCGAATCAAGCGCACTAGTGGCGGCATTGCTCGAGGCAGATGCCGCCGCAAGGATGTCAATTCGAGTTCCGGGGCGACGAGTAACCTCCGCTCTGACTATTGCCGAGGCGACCCGAGCGCTGTTTCGCGCACGACTTCTCGGGAGAATCACTGCGCAACAGCATCGTGCAGTGATCCTAACCCTGCAGCGGTTTATCAGGTGCTGCCATACCGTAAGCATCACAGAGGCGATCTTAAACCGCGCGGCGCGCCCTTTTCCGACCGAACCGGTGCGTACGCTCGATGCGTTGCATTTGGCGACAGTAGAAGCTCTCGGTGACTTTCTAGTAGTTGTGACGAGGGATGTACGCGTACGCGATAACGCCGCCGCGTTGGGTTATCAAGTTGAGTAAACCGCGTCAAAGCTGTACTCTCACTCTATGGAATGGATCCGCGATCACTGCCTTGGGCTCCCTCACGCGACGGAACAGCTTCAATGGGGCGACCACCTGGTCTTTAAGATCGGCGGCAAGATGTTCGCGATCACTTCGCTCTCGCCATCGCCTGTACAGCTCACCATCAAAGCTTCGGAAGATGGTTTCGCCGAACTGACCGAACGCCAAGGAATCATTCCTGCGCCCTACATGGCGAGAGCCAAATGGATCGCATTCGAAACGCTGAACGCCCTTTCCCGCGCGGAGATCAAGCAGTTGATCGACACATCCTACAAATTGGTTCTTGAAAAACTACCAAAGAAATCACAGGCAGATCTCGCCAAACCGGCTAAGAACAAGTCGGTCAAGAAAGAGCCAGCTAAGAACAAGCCAGCTAAGAAAAAGAATGCTGCGAAGAGGAAATCCGCCAGCAGATCCAGTTAGCCGCGCTTCGCCGTCAACACGCGCGAGGGATAGAATCCCTGCCGCACAAATTCATCCTTGATCACACGCATTCCCGAAGACTCAACCATGTCGAGCACGCCCTGCTCTACCTGCCTCCCCCAGAAAGCCGGCACAAGCTTTCCCGCGAGCTTATAGGCCCGATTAAAACCCTTCTGGTTCTGCCCGATGACTACCAAAGAGAAAGTCCCGCCCGGGCGCAGTACTCGCCGGATTTCGCGAAGCGTCAGGTCGATGTCTTCTTGCGCTAATAGTTCCAGCAGGTAGCAGCACATGACCGCGTCGAAGCTGTGCGATCGAAACGGCAACGCTCGCACGTCTACAGCCCCACAATGGGCGGCATCTGGCGCAATCTTTCGACCTCGCCGCTGCGTTTGTGCCGCCATATTCGGCGAAAGATCCAGCCCGAACGTCAATCCATCGGGATTACGATGGATCAGCCGTTTGAACATTTCCCCGCTTCCCGTAGCGACTTCCAGGACACGCATACCATTCCGGATCCCCGAGCTCTTCAGTGCGCGTTCATGAGCCTTGGAATGAAAGAAAAACGTGCTAGCAGGATAAATTCCCGAAACAACGTCGTATACGCGACGCGTCCTTCCCGCGATCGTCTGCGGCAACTGGTCGGCTTGAGGGAACAGTAGCGATGTGTTCGCGTTACCCAAAATTGACTCCAAAATTGCGGGTTTAACTGCTACCCACGAAAAATTCGACTCCAACTACACTACCACTCGGCTGTTCGGGGAATTCTAGGCACGTAGACGTTCCTTCGCCCGGACGGCTGTCGATCCACATCCGGTAATTGTCCCCGTATAGGACTTTCAAACGTTCATTTACGTTGTTGACGCCGATGCCCGGCTGCTCAAATAATGAGGCCAGTTTTTCCTCCGGAATCCCTACACCGTCATCCTCCACATAAACCTGAAGCTTGTTTCCGTGCATCAGGCTGCGCACGCGAATCGTCCCGCCCTCGACCTTGCTCGAAAGCCCGTGGCGAATGCTGTTCTCGATTAACGGCTGGAGCATCATGCTGGGCATCAGCATCGCAAGCGTCCCTGGCTCGATTTCCTTCACAAACTTCAGCTTGTCCCCGAACCGCACCATCTCAATTCCCAGGTAATCGTCAATGAACGAAAGCTCCTCGCCCAACGTCGTGAGGTTTTCCTGCTGGCGGAGCAGCCGGCGTAGGATCTTAGAAAGCTTATAAATCACCTGGCGGGCCTGTTCCGGATTCAGCCGGATCAGCGACGCGATCGAGTTTAAGGTATTGAACAAAAAATGCGGATTAATCTGATTCGAGAGCGCCGCGAGCTTCGCTTCATTCAACCGCATCTGCTGTAACTCCAGCTTTTTCTCATTGCGGTTGCTGTTCCAAACCTTGATCGGCAGGACCGTGGCGAACAACGTAGCCGCAAAAATCGCGACGATCAACCAGCCGCCTTCACCGCGCCACTCATGTTCGAACGAAAACAAAAAGCGGCTCTGAAACAGCGACGCTAAGGCGTAGCGAAGTCCTTCGGCGGAAAGAATGACGACAAAGCAAGCGATACTGAACGCCATCCTTCGCAAATCCCTCTTGCGCAAAAGCCTCCAAAAGGCGAGATCCGGAAAAGGGGTAAAGTTCCACAAAAACTCTTTGTCCGGGGCGACATCCCGCAACAGTCCACCCATTACGCCGACGGCGGCGAACAGCACCATCGACATCAGCTCATGTTTGACGACCATTGCTGGAAGGGAAATCACGACTCCCGCCAGCAGTCCCGTGACGTAGCCGCCCAGCATCCCCATCACAAGACTGCCTTCCATCCCCAGATCGACCGCGGAATAGGCGTTGTTCGTTAATACCCGGGTCGCGACGCCAGCGCCGAAGATGACCGCGCATACCAGCGCCATCTGGACCCGTTGGGTGAGCGTCCGTTCCTCGCGCATAAGCATGCGCTGGAACCGGCCGGAGCGGGTGAGAATACTTGCCAGGGAAGCCGCTACCGCAAGCTTCACCAGCAAAATCACCAAGTGTTGTTGAACCATCGCTTAGCTCACCAGCAAGAACGGAGCGCCACGGTGCACTGCGCGCTGAACTCGGGACCATTTTATAATGAAGGTACTCGCCTTCTTTGGAAATCGCGCAAGATGGATGCGGGTCGATTTCCATGGTTCTATGGAAGCGCGCGCCGCATCCTTTGCGCTTTTCCCGAATCTTTAGACAGAGGACATGTCTTCGAAATCCAGCATTCGCAAGGTCGCCGAGGCCGATTTCCCCACCCGTTTTGGCCACTTCCGCATCTACGGTTTCCGCAGCGAAATCGCGAACGGACCAAACGAAGAGGCCGTCGCCTTAAAAATGGGCGACATTGCCGCCGGTGGTCCGCCTCTGGTTCGCATCCACTCACAGTGCCTTACGGGGGATGTATTTCATAGCCTGCGGTGCGATTGCCGTGCTCAGTTGGAGCTCGCGCTCGAAACTATTGCTCAGGAAAGTCGCGGGCTGATCATTTACGAGAATCAGGAAGGGCGGGGGATCGGGTTGCTCAACAAACTGCGGGCTTATGAGCTGCAGGATCAGGGCGCAGATACGGTGGAGGCAAACGAACAGTTAGGCTTCGAAGCCGACCTGCGCGGCTATGCGCTTCCAGCGGCGATCCTGAATTACTTTGAAGTTCCAGCCGTGCGCCTGATGTCCAACAATCCGAAGAAGATCGAGGCCCTGGAGCGGGCGGGAGTTAAAGTCGCCGAGCGTGTCGCGGCTATCGTGCCTCCGCATTCTTCAAATGAAGATTATCTTCGGACGAAGCGCGAAAAAATGGGCCACCTGCTCGACTGAATCCTAGCGCCCACGGGCGATGCAGGATGCATGTTTGCAGTAGGGTCAAAGTCGCGTGACGGTTGTTATCCTTAAGTACTAGTGGCTTCTCCGCTGAATTTTCATCTCGATCAATACGATGGCCCGCTCGACCTGCTGCTGGACCTGATCCGCAAGCAGGAGATCAACATCTACGATATCCCCATCGCCAAGATCACGCAGCAGTACCTGCAATACATGCAGCAGGCGGCGGAGATGAATATCGAGCTCAGTGCGGAGTTCGTGTACATGGCGGCGACCCTGATCCACATTAAGTCGAAGATGCTGCTGCCAAAAGATCCGGAGCTTGAGAAACTCAATCCTGAGGAAGATCCTAGGCAGGAGCTGGTGGACCGGCTGCTGGAACATGAACGTTTCAAAACCGCGGCCGAAATGCTGCATCAAAAGCGTGTGGTGGAAGAAGCGGTCTGGTCCAATCCTCAAATCCAGCAGTTTATTGCGGAGGATCCCGACCCAGGGCTCGCGGTCACCCTGCATGATCTGATCACGACGTTCCAGACGGTTTTGGAGCGCGCAAAGAATCGTCCCATCTATGAAGTCAAGGGCGAGGAAGTATCGGTGCCGGACATGATCCGGTACTTGCGGACGATCTTCGAGCGAGACTCGAAGGCCGTATCCGCGCGCGAGCTATTTGAAGCGCAAAAGAGTCGGCGTGGGTTGATCTGCTTGTTTTTGGCGATGTTGGAACTTGTAAAGCTGCAGGCGATCGGACTGGTGCAGACGGATACGTTTGGCGAAATCGGCTTGAAGAAGGCCAAAGGTTTCGACGCGGCCTTCTCCACGGGCGAGGCGATGAGCGCAATCGAAGAAGGTTATAACTGACAAGGGATATAGGAGACGGTGGAACAGCCTGAAGTGAACGCGCAAGAAGTGAGTGCGCCCGAAGTGAACGCACCCGAAGTTAACTCAATGGACGTAACCCAGCTGGCCGAGGAACGGCCCGCGGAGAATGAAGATTCGTCCTTGAAGGCGATCCTGGAGGCGATCGTCTACATTACAGACGAGCCTCTGTCAGCGCAGCAGATCGCGGCGGCCTTGAGCCAGCCTTTGGATCGCATAAAGCGCTTGCTGGATGAGCTCGTGGCGGAGTTTGCGAAGCCCGAACATGGCCTGAGTCTGCGTGAGATCGCGGGCGGCTACAAAATGGCCACGAAGGCGGAGCATCATGAGGCCGTTCGTACTTTCGTCAAGAAGCTTACTCCGCCATTGAAGCTTTCGCTCGCGGCGTTGGAGACTCTGGCCGTGATCGCTTATAAGCAGCCGGTTACCGCTCCCGAGATTATGGACATCCGCGGCGTGCAGGGCGCCGGTGTGTTAAAAACTCTGCTCGATCGCAAGCTGATCGCCGAGTCCGGCCGCAAAAACGTCGTCGGCAAGCCGATTTTATACAAAACGACCAAAGAGTTTTTGGTGCAGTTTGGATTGAAGGACTTGAACGAGCTGCCGACCCTCAAAGAGTTCGAGGAACTTGGGCGCATGGAAATCGTAGACGAGCGCTCGCCCACCGAACAGCTCACGCTTCCCGAGAACGGGGAAGCAGAGACCGAAAGCACGCCGGACAAACCGGAGGAGCCTGAATCGGATTCCAGCGAGCCAAAATCCACAGTCGCGGAATCATGACCGAACGTCTTCAAAAGATTCTTTCGCACGCAGGCGTCGCCAGTAGGCGTAAGGCGGAGGAACTAATTGTCGAAGGCCGCGTTACGGTCAACGGCAAGACCGTAACCGAGCTTGGTTCGAAGGCGGACCTCGAACAGGACCACATCAAGGTCGACGGCCGCTTACTGCGTGCTCCGAAGCGCCACACGTATATTGCGCTGAACAAACCGAAGAACTGCGTGACTACAGCTTCGGACCCCGAAGGGCGCGAGACCGTGATGCACTTGATGCGGGGCATCAAGGAGAGAGTATTTCCCGTGGGGCGGCTCGACTATGCGAGCGAAGGTCTGCTGCTGATGACCAACGACGGCGAGTTCGCTCATCGTATTACTGCCCCAAACAGCCACGTGACCAAGACCTACGTCGTCAAGGTCAACGGCGAATTAACCGAGGAGCAGGAGAAGCTTTTTCGCGAAGGCATTCCGCTGCACGGCCGCAAGACGGCTCCCTCTGAAATTAAGAAGATCAAGCAGGGATCTAATCCTTGGTACGAGGTGAGGATTACGGAAGGGCGTCAGAATCAGATCCGCCTGATGTTCAATCATTTCGGCAGGCTGGTGGAGAAACTCCGTCGCGTGAAGATCGCGTTTCTGGAGCTGGATCTGCCTCCAGGACGGTATCGGGCGCTCACGGGGGCCGAGGTTGCGAAATTCCGAAAGATCTTAAAGTTGACGGATGGAGAACACAGCTAAGATTTTGC
>Ga0126381_100002701_pt1 | contig 19196 bp, 19 predicted proteins | sample PanSoiMetPlot_28_FD_96465 | JGI IMG/M metagenome (GOLD analysis project Ga0126381, IMG submission 96465) | Tropical forest soil microbial communities from Panama - MetaG Plot_28 | ecosystem: Environmental > Terrestrial > Soil > Tropical forest > Bulk soil | place: Panama | collected 2016-02-17
CGAGGAGGGTGCTGCAATCAATGGCACCGCCAAGGTGATGAAGTGGTTGGAAACAAGGGGCGAACGCATCGATCATTGCGTGGTGGGCGAGCCTACAAGTGTGGCGCGGGCAGGCGACACGCTGAAGATCGGCCGGCGCGGCTCGATTAATTTCCAGGTGATGGTGACTGGCGTCCAAGGCCATGTCGGCTATCCGCAAAAGGCGACCAACCCCATTCCCGCTTTGGCCGAGTTGGTGACGCAGCTGAGCGCCCATCCGTTGGACAAGGGCAACGCTCATTTCGATCCTTCGACCTTGGCTTTCACCAGCATGGATGTGGGCAATCCTGCCACCAATGTGATTCCGGTAGAGGCACGCGCAGCTTTCAATATCCGCTTCAATGACAAGCATACGCCAGAAAGCCTTGAGGGCTGGGTGGAGGATCGGGCCCAGCGCATTGCCAAGGAAACCGGTACGACCATCACCTTCCGTCATTCGGTGAGTGGGGCATCATTCCTTACCCAGCCAGGCAAATTCACCCAACTGGTGAGCGACACAATTGCGCGCGTTACCGGTCAAGCGCCGGTTTTTTCCACCGGCGGCGGAACTTCGGATGCGCGCTTCATCAAGGATCATTGCCCGGTGGTGGAATTGGGGCTGGTGGGCGCCACCATGCACAAGACCAATGAATGTGTGGAATTGGGCGAAATCCACAGCCTCACCGATATTTATACTGCTTTGCTGACCGACTATTTCGCAAAGCCGCCGGTTTGAGTCAGTAATCAACTTTCATCAGGCAGAGCCCATCAGACGGGGCGACCGGCCCGCAGCGGCTGCGATTCTTGGCCGCCAGAGCGTCGGCCAGGTCGCGTGCGCTCCATTTGCCTTCACCCACCAGCTTAAGGCTGCCCACGAAGGAGCGTACCTGATGGTGCAGGAAGGAGCGCGCTTCGGCTTCAATGTGAATCTCTTCGCCTTGCCGCGCGACCGAAAGCCGGTCGAGCGTTTTGACCGGCGATTGCGCCTGGCATTCGGCGGCGCGGAAGGTGGTGAAATCGTGATGGCCCACCAACGCCTGGGCCCCGTCATGCATCGCTTCGGCATCCAGGGCTGCGGTGACATGCCAGACGAAGCCCATATCGATCGCGGGCGGACTGCGGCGATTGAGGATGCGGTAAAGATAGTGGCGTTTGGTGGCGGAAAAGCGTGCGTGAAAATCACGTTCGGCGAAGCTCGCTTCCAGCACCACTATGGGCGCCGGTCGCAAAAAATGATTCAAGGCGTCGCGGATTTTGTCGGGGTAAAATTCCTTTTCCAGGTCGAAATGCGCCACCTGGCCTTTGGCATGAACACCAGCGTCCGTGCGGCCCGCGCCGGTAACAGTGACACGCGAGCTGGAGAATTTCTCGATCGCTTCTTCGAGGGCGCCTTGGACCGAGGCGCCGTTCTCCTGCCGCTGCCAGCCGACAAAGGGTCGGCCATCATATTCCAGGGTGAGGCGATAGCGCGGCATTAGGAAAATCGCGTGCCTACAGGCAGTGCAAAGCCCTTGAGCAATTCCTTGGCGGCCATGGCCTTGCCCCCGGCGCGCTGCACTTTCACAAGCCGAAGTGCGTCTTCGCCACAGGCGATGGTGAGATCGTCGCCGATCACCTCGCCGGGCGCGCCCTTGCCGCTCACCGGCTCGGCATAGAGAATCTTCAAACGCTCACCTTTGATTTCACCAAAGGCGCCCGGCCAGGGTGAGAGTCCGCGGATCAAACAGTCGATGTCATGAGCGCTGTTTGACCAGTCGATACGCGATTCGTCCTTGGCGATCTTCTTCGCATAGGTGACGCCATCTTCGCTTTGGGGTTTGGCAATGATCGCACCACGTTCCAATGCGCCCAGCGCCCGCACCATCAGGTCTGCGCCCAACCGCGCCAGGCGTACCGTCAACTCGCCCGAAGTCTGGCGGCCGATCGCAACCTGTTCCGCCATCAGCACGGGGCCAGTATCAAGACCCTCACCCATCCGCATCACCATAACGCCGGTCACAGCGTCGCCCGCCATCACGGCCCGTTGGATGGGGGCGGCGCCCCTCCAGCGCGGCAACAATGAACCATGCAGATTGAAGCAACCCAGCGTGGGCGCATCCAGAATGGCTTTGGGCAGGAGCAACCCATATGCCACAACCACCGCGGCATCCAGATCGAGCGCGGCGAACGCCTCCTGTTCGTCCGCGCTCTTGAGCGATTCAGGCGTGCGCACGGACAGGCCCGCGGTTTCCGCAAAACGATGGACCGCACTTTTTTCCAACGCCAGGCCACGCCCCTTGGGGCGAGGCGGCTGGGAATAGACGGCGGCGATGTCATGACCCCCGGCGATCAATTCGGCCAAGGTAGGTGCCGCGAATTCCGGCGTGCCCATAAAGGCCAGGCGGAGCGTCATCGCCCGCCACCCTTCGACAAGCTCAGGGTGAGGAGCAGAGAAATGTCCTCATGCTGAGCTTTTTGAAGCATGAGGCCGTCAGCTCGCCAGCTTCTTGGCTTTGGCCAGCTTCTTCAGCGCCATGCTGCGCTTCAGCCGGGAGAGATGATCGATGAAAAGTATGCCCTGAAGATGATCCATCTCATGCTGCAAGCAGGTGGCCAACATCCCACCGGCCTCTATCTCCACCCGCTTGCCGTCGAGGTCGAGAAATTCGGCGCGGATGCGGGCAGGTCGCTCCACATCGTCCCAGATTTCCGGCACGGACAGACAACCTTCCTCGAAAGTAGCCAACTCGTCGGAGGCCCAAAGGATCTTGGGATTTATGAAGACCCGCCAATTCTTCTTGCCGTCCTTTTGGTCCAGGTCCAGCACGATCACCCGTTTGGCGACGCCAATCTGAACCGCGGCCAGGCCGATGCCATCGGCGGCATACATGCTATCGGCCATGTCTTCGGCCAGCTGGCGAATGGCGCCATCCACTTTCTCGACGTCGGTGGAGACGGCTTTGAGCCGTGGATCGGGCGCGATAAGGATAGGACGGATTGCCATGGCCGTGAGATAGGCGAGGCCAAGGGAAGGGTCAAGAAGCGCATGGAATTTGCTATTATCGTGCTCGGAGTTGCGCTGGTTGCTGCGGCGGCGATTCTGGCTTATGCCCGACCAAAACCGGCGCCGGAACCGTCGCGGCCCGATCCACGGCTGGACGAGCTGATAAGGGGCCAGGGGATGCTTACCGGCCGCTTCGAGCAAACCGTTGCCGCCCAGAATCAGCTTTCCAGCCGCCTGGACGACCTCAACAAAAGGTTGGGCGATTCCCTTAAGGAAAATACCGACCGGACTGCCGAGACGTTAGGCAGCATCCAGACGCGCCTCAATGTGATCGACGCGGCGCAAAAAAACATCCATGAATTGTCCGGCCATGTCGTATCGCTGAAGGCGATCTTCTCCGACAAGCAGGCGCGGGGCGCCGTCAGCCAGGACCAGATGGAGGCAATCGTGGCTGAGCATCTGGCGCCCGATCAGTATGAATTTCAGGCCACGCTTTCCAACAATTCGCGCCCGGACTGCGCCATCCGCATCCCTAATGTGAAAGCCCGCATCGTCGTCGATTCCAAGTTTCCCCTGGAGTCGTTCGAGGCGTTGCGCAAGGCCGAGAACGAAGACGCGCGCAAGGCCGCCATGGTCCAGGTCCGCAACGACGTCCAGAAGCATGTGAAGGATATCGCCGAAAAATATCTGATCCCGGGGGAAGTGCAGACGCCCGCCATCATGTTCGTGCCATCGGATTCCATGTATGCCGAACTGCACGCCAACTTCCCCGAAACCTTGCGCCGGGCCCGGCAAATGCAGGTGGTGATCGTGTCGCCCCATGTATTCATGCTCGTGATCGGCACCATCCAAGGCCTGATGCGCGACGCCAAGATGCGCGAGCAGGCCCATGCCATCCAGATAGCGGTGGGCGCGCTATTGCAGGATGCGCGGCGCTTGGGCGAACGGGTCGGCAAGCTGCGCGATCATTTTGAAACCACGAGCAAGGATATCGGCCAGATCGAAATCTCCATGCGCGCGATCGAGCGACACGCCGACCGCATCGGCCAGGTTGATTTGGTGGACCGCGCCGAGGCGTTGGAACGCATTGAAGCGCCTAAAGAGCGCGGCGGGCCTTGAAGGCAGCCGAGAGTGTGCCTTCGTCGAGATAATCCAACTCGCCGCCCACCGGCACGCCATGGGCCAGCCGCGTGACTTTAAGATCGCCCAGTAGATCCATCAGATAATGCGCTGTGGTCTGGCCCTCGACCGTGGCGTTCATTGCCAGCACCACTTCCTCGAAGCGGCCTTCTTTAACCCGCGTCAAAAGCGCCGCTATGTTAAGCCGTTCGGGCGTCACCCCATCCAGCGCCGACAACGCCCCGCCCAAGACATGATAGCGGCCGCGGAATACGCCTGCCCGTTCCAGCGCCCAGAGATCCGCTACGTCCTCGACCACGCAGATCACATGCGGGTCGCGCCGCTGGTCGCGGCAGATCGCGCAAGGCGACTGGCTGTCGAGATTGCCGCAAATCTCGCACGACCGGGTCGCTGCCGCCGCTTCCGTCATGGCCGCCGCCAAAGGCTCAAGCAACAAGTCGCGCTTTTTGAGCAAGACCAGCGCGGCACGGCGAGCCGAACGGGGGCCCAGCCCCGGAAGCTTTGCCAGGAGCTGAATCAACCGCTCGATTTCGGAACCGCCGGCCATCAGGCGGCGTCACTGGTGTCGTTCGAGATCCCCTTCCCTCGCGGCTCAGCCGCTTGCGGGGGATGACAGGTTCGGTTCATTCGTCGCTCTCGGATTGCGAGACCGGTGTCTCCTCGCATACCACATCGCGTACTGCCACGATTTCCGCGCCGGGAAAACGATCCAGCACCGCGCGCACGACAGGTACCTGCATCACGCTTTCGATGCGCGCCGCTTTGGCATTCCTTTTCATCTCGGCCAGCGTGGGCTGACCAGGTTCGTTGGAAATTGAGACCGTCCAGCGCGTGGCCGTCCAATCGCGCAATTTCTGCTGCAAGTCGCCCGCGAGGCTTCGAGGCGCGCGCAGGCTGGGCCGGAATTCCAGCCTACCCGCCTCCAGCTTCACCAGATGCATGTCGTTCTCGATGTGCACTTTCAACACCGGCGCGCCGTTTTTTTGCGCCAGCGACGCGATATCTTCCAGACTGCGCAGGGTCGGCGCGCTTTCGCCGGCGGGCGCGACATCGAGCGCATGCGCGGTCCTTGGTGCGGTTGACGAAGAGGTTGGACCACGCGCGGGCGTGGGCGCGTTGGCCGGGATCGCGGTCCGTGCCGCCGGGGCATTGCCGCCCAACAGATCTTTCACCAGCCGGTCGGTGGGCGGCAATTCCGCCGCATAGGCCAGACGGATCAGCGCCATTTCGCAAGCCGAGATGGGTCTGACGGCATCGCGCACTTCAAAAAGGCCTTTAAGCAGCATCTGCCATGCGCGGGTCAGCGAGGAAACCTGCAATTTCGCCGCCAGTTCCGCGGCGCGTTTGGCCTCGCCGGATGCGCCGTCGAAAAAACCCTGCGCTGCGGGCGCGACCTTCAGACGGGTGAGAAAATGGGTGATCTCGAGAAGGTCCTGCATTACTGCCAAAGGATCGGCCCCGGAATCATAGAGCGCGCCAAGATCGTTCAGTGCAGCAGGCACATCGCCGCTCATCACCTTCTCGAACAGATCCAGCACCCGGCCGCGATCGGCCAAACCCAACATCTCGCGCATCGACTCCGCGCTGATTTCGCCTTTTTCATGATGGGCGATGGCCTGGTCGAGCAGCGAAAGCGCATCGCGGGCGGAACCTTCCGCGGCGCGGGCGATCAGTGCCAGTGCGTCCTCTTCGATTCCGACATCTTCCTTGGCCGCGATCCGTCCCAGATATTGCGCCAGTTCTCCCGACTCGATGCGGCGCAAATCGAACCGCTGGCAGCGCGACAATACCGTGACCGGCACCTTGCGGATTTCGGTAGTGGCGAAAATGAACTTCACGTGCGGCGGCGGCTCTTCGAGCGTCTTCAGGATCGCATTGAAGGCCGCTTTCGACAGCATATGCACTTCGTCCAGGATATAGACCTTGTAGCGCGACGAGGCTGGCGCATAGCGCACCGCCTCGATGATCTGGCGCACTTCGTCCACGCCATTGTTGGAGGCGGCGTCCATCTCCTGGACATCGACATTGCGGGATTCGGCGATGGTGACGCAGGGGTCGCAGACGCCGCAGGGATGGATGGTGGGTTCCGTGCGCTTGCCATCGGGGCCGATGCAATTGAGCGCCCGGGCTATGATGCGGGCTGTGGTGGTCTTTCCCACGCCGCGCACGCCAGTGAGCATAAAGGCATGGGCGATGCGACCGGTGGCGAAGGCGTTGGACAATGTGCGCACCAAGGCCTCCTGCCCGATCAGGCCGGTGAAATCGGAGGGACGGTATTTGCGCGCCAGGACGCGATAAGGTTCCTCGGGCGTGTCAAGCTCGAAAGAGTTGGTCTCGGACATTGGATGACTATAGCAAGGGCCGTGCCGCGCGGGCGCGGCAATAAGCCGAATTTTGTGGAGAAGGCGAGAACTCGACGCAATCCGAAACAAATTCGTTAGGGCTTTCCCGCGGCACAACCTGTCGCCTTGCCCAGTCGCGTATCGAGGTGGAAGCCGGTACGACCCGGATCAAATTCGTTACGGCTGCTTCCTTCCGGACCTGACCGGGTTAGCGACGGATCCGTCCGCACCGACTTCCGTTCGGGGATATAAGCCCTCAGGATCGGATTTGCGAGTCTGAAAGGGGAACCCTACAAATCCCTATGCTTTCGTACACCGGCAATCCGCTGGACCGGGCCCCTGAGGAACGCGACGACCCGGCCTGGGTCGCGGCTCAGCAGCAAAGGCCTGATGCCCAGTTCCAACCCTTCTGGCAGGCCAAGCCTTTGCTGAAGGATGGGCGTGCTGCGTTCCTCACGCGAGCGCAAATCGACTTGGGGCCGGATGCCCTTTGCGTGTTCCTGGGGCTCAAGGACGGGCAGCCCCTGTTCGCCGTGGCGATGCCCGACAGCGAGGCGCCCCCGCTTCAGGCTCAAGGCGAATTTCACGACATGCGGGCCGCGGCTTTCATCCTGCCCGCCGCCGACACCGCCATCGCGGGACAGGCCAAGGCCCTGATTGATTGGCACCGCCGCCATGGCTTCTGCCCCAACTGCGGCGCGGGGACCAATATCCAAGATGGAGGCTACCGCCGGCTTTGCCCCCGCTGTGGCGCAGAGCATTTTCCGCGCACCGATCCGGTGGTGATCATGCTGCCGGTCTTGGGCGAAGAATGCCTCTTGGGACACAATAAGCGCTTTCCCGAAGGCTTCTATTCCGCCTTTGCCGGCTTCTTGGAGCCGGGCGAGACCATGGAGGAAGGCGTCAAACGGGAATTGCAGGAAGAAGCCAGTCTCAACGTGGGAGACATCCGTTATCACGCGTCTCAGCCTTGGCCCTTTCCATCTTCGTTGATGCTGGGATGTTACGCGGAGGCGCTGTCAAAAGAATTTCGCATTGACGGGAAGGAAATCCAATCCGCACGCTGGATGCACAAAAGCGAACTCCGCGAAAGGATCGAGGGACGCAAGGATGACGGCCTGAAACTTCCCGCCACTATCGCCATCGCCCGCAAATTGATCGCGGACTGGGTTGATTCTGCGAACCCAGGGTGCCAGAGACCCGCGCCCTAATGTTTTTCGGTCTTCGCTTTTTTTACGGAAGCCTGCAGCATCTCGCCGCCGACTTCGGTCAAGCGATGCACATTCACCAACATTTCGAATTTTATGCGGACCTTGGTTTCCCCCGCCGGTTCGATGGCCGTGACACGCACCGTAGTTGCCGGAAAAGCGCTCATGAGATTGCCCGCTCCAGACTCTAGACGAGAGCGTAGCGGAAGGACTTCTACGGCACAAACGCAACCGCCGTGCTAGGGCATATCTTCGCGGAAGGGATGGGCGGGATATACGCCCATGATGGTGAGCCTTGAGGTGAAGAAGCTCAATTCCTCGAGTGCGCGCATCACGGCTGGGTCCTCGGGATGACCCTGAATATCGGCATAAAATTGCGTGGCGTTGAATGAGCCGCCCAGTTGATAGGATTCCAATTTGGTCATGTTTACGCCATTTGTGGCGAAACCGCCCATCGCTTTGTAGAGCGCAGCCGGCACATTTTTCACCCGGAAAACGAAGCTGGTAACCACCTTGCTATTGTTGGGCGCATCGTCCGGCTCGCGCGCCATGATCAGAAAGCGCGTCATGTTGTGATGTTCATCCTCCACGTCATGCGCCAGGATTTTGAGGCCATAAAGTTCACCCGCCAGCGACGAGGCAAGCGCTGCGGCCGTGGGCTCCTTCAACTCCGCAACATGCTTGGCCGCACCGGCGGTGTCGTACCAATTGTGGGTGACCAGCTTCCGGTTGCGGACCAAGTTGCGCGCCTGGGCCAAAGCCGGGGCCTGGCTGTAAACGCTTTTGATACCCTCCAGAGTCGCGTTCTTGAGCCCCAGCAATTGATGATGGATGGGCAGAAAATGTTCGCCCACGATATGCAGTCCCGACTCCGGCAGAAGATGGTGGATATCGGCGATGCGGCCCATCAGCGAATTCTCGATCGGAATGATGCAGAGATCGCAATTGCTTGCCCTGACCGCCTCGATGGCATCCTCGAAACTCGCTTGGGGGATGGCAGTCGCATGCGGGATCGCTTCGCGTGCTGCGAGGTTGGCGTAAGCGCCCGGCTCGCCTTGGAACGCAACGCGTTTGGCGTGAAGGATGGAACGGATCATGAGGATTGCTTCCGTGCAAAAAACTGGTTGGCTTTGGCGAGATCGGACTGAGTATCGACGCTGAGGGGCACGCTGTCCACGCGCGCCACCGCAATGCTCATATTCGCTTCCAGGGCTCTTAGCTGCTCCAGCTTCTCGCGCTTCTCCAAACCCGATGGCGGCAGCCCGACAAAACGCGCCAGCGCGGCGCGGCGGTACGCATAGATGCCGACATGATGAAAAAGAGGGCCATCGCCACTCGGCGCTGTGGCGCGGGTGAAATACAATGCCCGCCCCAATTGCCCATTGGGCCGCCACGCGACGACAGCCTTCACCACATGGGGATTGTCGCGCTCGGCAGGATCGGTGATTTCCGCCGCAAGCGTTGCGATGTCGTCCCCGCTCTCTTCGAGTGCCGCCATGACCGCGCGAATTTGTTCCGGATCGAGCGCCGGCAGGTCGCCCTGCAGGTTGATCACCGCATCGTGCGTGCCCTGCGGGTCCAGAGACTGAAGCGCGGCATGAACCCGGTCGGAGCCCGACGGCAGGGCCGGATCGGTCAGCACGGCTCTGCCGCCTGCCCTTTCCACCACTGCGACAATTTCCGTCTCGCCCGCTGCCACGATAACCGGCCCCAACTCCGCAGCCATAGCCTGACGCATGACGCGCACGATCATTGGCACGCCCGCGATGTCGGCCAAAGGCTTTGCCGGAAGCCGGGTAGCCGCCAGACGGGCGGGGATGAGCAGGATGGGTTTCATGGCTAGTTCCCTGGCGCCTTTTAGGCCGGGAGTGCCTCCCAAAGCCAGTCATCTGCCCCATTCTGTGCGGCGCTTCGCCGCAATGACGGGAGGGGATGGGCGGGTAATGTCCGCCCGTATTTCACCGGTCCGAATGCCCGGTTAGGGGAGCTTCACGCTTATGGATTCCTTTGAGTGGAACAAGATTATCGGCGCGGTCCTTGGCACGGCGATCTTCATCTTTGTCGTGCGCCAAGTCGCTGAAGTGATCTATGAGCCAGAAGTGCCCGCCAAGCCCGGCTATGTGGTGGAAGGCGTCGCCGAGACCCCAACCGCGGCCGCAGCACCGGCCGCCGAAGTGATACCCGATTGGGGCACGGTGTTGCCTGCCGCCGACGTCGCGAACGGCAAGACCATCTCGACGCGTTGCGAACAGTGCCACGATCTTTCGAAAGGCGGTCCCAACAAGATCGGTCCCAATCTTTATGACGTGGTTGGCCGTCCCCGCGCTGCCCATCCGGGCTTCGATTATTCCAGCGCCATGAAGAGCAAGGGCGGCGACTGGACCTATGACGAGCTGTTCAAATTCTTGAAGTCGCCGGGCAGCTATATTCCGGGCACCAAAATGAGTTTTGCCGGTCTGCCCAAAGAACAGGATCGCATCAGTCTGATCGCCTATCTGCGTAGCAATGCCGACAGCCCGGCGCCGATCCCGGCGCCCGCGCCCAAGACTGCCGCACCACCTGCTGCCCCCGCTTCGGACGCCACCAAAGGCGCTGCTTCGGCCGGCACCGAGGCTACCAATGCCGCCAAAGGCAACGCATCTTCCGGGACCGCGGCTGGCGCTGCTCCGGCCGGAGCCAACACGGCCGCATCCGGCGCGGCCAACACCGGCACGACAGCAAATCCCGCAACACCGGCGCCCGGCGCGAACTCGGCCGCAACGTCCCCGCCGCCAAAGAAATAAGGGCGCAAGCTGGAAAAGCCAAAAGTCCTATTCACGCTGCCGCCGGGCTGGGATGCCCTGGTCAAAAGCGGGCTCAGTGGACCAGGCTTTGAAGCGGTGCTGGCGGGCCGCGATTCCTATCAGCCGGACGAGATCCGTTATGTCGCCGGCTTTCGTCCCCCGCCAGGTTTCCTAAAGACCTTGCCGCGATTGCGCGCCGTGTTCTCGCTGGGGGCAGGCGTGGATGGCTTCTTGCGCGATCCGGAATTCCCCAAGCACCTGCCCTTGGTGCGCTTCGTCGATCCCACGCTGATGCATGAGATGGCGCAGTATGTGACCATGCATGTGCTGATCGCTCATCGCAGCCAGCGCTTTTTCGACACAATGCAGCGCCAGAGCCAATGGCAACAGCGCATGCTGGCGAAACCATCACGCGATACGCGGATCGGCATATTGGGCCTGGGCGACATCGGCGCAACCATCGCTACGAGCCTTTTGCCCTTCGATTTCCGACTTTCCGGCTGGAGCCGTTCCCGGAAGACTGTGCCCGGCGTGAAGAGCTTCGCGGGCGAAGAAGGATTGCCGCGATTTCTCGCGGAATGCGACTACTGCGTCTGCGTGCTTCCTCTGACGGATGACACGCGTGGCATCATGAACGCGGATTTCTTCGCCAAACTTCCCAAGGACGCCTTTGTCATCAATGTAGCCCGCGGGGGTCATTTGATCGAGCAAGACCTGATCGCAGCGTTGGACTCCGGGCATCTGTCGGGTGCGGTGCTGGATGTTTTCCAGACCGAACCTTTGCCGGAAACGAGTCCGATCTGGCACCATCCCAAAATCACGGCCACGCCGCATATCGCCGGAATCACAGATCCCAAGATGGCGCTGGCCTATGTCGATGACTGCGTGGCGCGGTGCGAGAGTGGGCGGCCGCTCGAGAATGTCGTCGATCTCAGCAAAGGCTATTAAAGCCGCTTGATCGAAGTGATGGGCGTCGCGATCCGCGCGATGGCGGTGTCCAATGGCTCGCTCGTCACCTGCATGTGAAAAGCGTTGGCGTGCAGCAATGTCCTGATATCGCGCATCACGCCCATATGCCCTTTCCAGAAAACCAAATCGCCGCGCCGCAACCGATCGCGCGCGATCGCCCGGCCGAGACCCTGCTCCATCATATCGGTGTCGCGAGGGCAGGCGAGGGCGGCAGCCTGCAGCGCGGTCTGAATCAGGCCCGAGCAATCCACGCCCTGAAAAGTCCTGCCGCCCCAGACATAGGGCACGCCGATGAATTGCTCGGCCACAGCGACGAAATCCAGCGCGGCCTGGTTCATCGCCGCCAGGGCGCGCCTATGGACGAATCCGCTTGCGACCTGCACGAAATTGCCGTGCTGCTTGCCCTGTTTGACCACGGCATTGAGCGGAAGGAGGTCGAGCAAAGGTGATTTCACATCCGGCGCGGAGAGCAGCGGCGTAAGAGGCAGGATTACGCGCGCATCGGCTGCGAAAGATTGGCCCAAGCCATCCTCCCGCGCATAGCCCACATATGAATCAGTCTTGGCCTGCAACCAGGCCCAACCGTTTTCGCGCTCATACACAGTGACGATTTCGCCGAACAGCAACTCGCTCACCTGTGCCGTGCCATCTGATGGACTCGCCCGCAACGAGACGCGCCCCATCTGGACGGCCGCGTCATTGCCATCCACGAAGCGGGTCGCCTCGACTTGTCCTTTCAAGTGCGCTGCCGCCAAATCGGGCCGCGCGGGCCTGAGCCTTTTATCGGCCATAGCGTTCCTTCAGCAGGGCATAGAGGAGGCGCGCGCCATTGGCCTCTGCGCCCACGCGGCGCCCGGGTTTGGGCCGGTCTACCCAGGCGGGAATGTCGATGTGAAGCCAGCTTTTTGCCTCTTCGACAAAACGGTTGAGGAACAGGGCGGCGGTGATGGCACCCGCAAGATTATAGCTCGGATTGTTGGTGAGATCGGCGACCGGACTATTCAGCGTCGATTCATAGCCGCGCCACAGGGGCAGCCGCCATACCGGATCGGCGGCGGCCTTTGCGAGGCGAGATAGATCTGCCGCCAGTATTTCGTCATCAGTGAAGAATGGCGGCAGCTCCATGCCCGTCGCCATGCGCGCTGCGCCCGTCAGCGTAGCGCAATCTATCAGCAACTCGGGCTTTTCCGCATCGGCATCGGCCAACGCATCCGCCAGCACCAAGCGGCCTTCGGCGTCGGTATTGCCGATTTCGACCGTCAGCCCTTTGCGGCTTCTGAACACATCGCCGGGGCGGTAGGCCGAGCCCGACACGGAATTCTCCACCGCCGGGATCAGGACACGCAGGCGCAGCTTGAATTTTGCCGCCATTAGCATTTGGGCCAGGCCCAACACCACTGCCGCGCCGCCCATGTCCTTTTTCATAGTGGCCATGCCCGAAGTGGGCTTGAGATTATATCCGCCTGTGTCGAAGCACACGCCCTTGCCCACCAGAGTGACTTTTGGAGCATTCGCATCGCCCCAAACAAATTCGATCACGCGCGGCGCGCGCGCCGAGCCCTGCCCGACAGCGGCGACCAGCGGATAATCTCGGGCGAGCGATTGGCCCTTGACGGTGCGAAATTTGGCGCCGTGTGTGCGCGCAACGCTGCGCGCTGCATCGGCCAATTCCTTTGGACCCATGTCATTCGACGGCGTATTGACAAGGTCGCGGGCGAAGATGACGCCATCGGCGATGCGCGAAACTTCCTCAGCGTCCACGCCGCTGGGCAACATTAGTTTGAGCCGGCGATCTTTTGGCTTCTTGTAGCGGTCGAACGTGTAGAGACCCAACCGCCAGGCGAGGGCCGCATGGGCGCCGCCGCAAAGTTCCGGTATCTCGCCTAGGCGATATATGCCGTCGGGCAATTGCTCAGCGAAGGCCGCCAGCGCCAGCGGGTCTTGGCCCTTACCCAGACCCAACACGGCGGCGGAAATACCGCCGCGGCTCGGCACCAGACGCAATTCGCCTTCCTTTCCGGCGAAGCCGGAGGCTTTGAGGTATGTGAGTTTTCGGGTCCAGTGGCGGGCATCCTTCGCTAGAATGGCGTGCAACGGGATCGCATTCTTGGCACTTTTCACAAAGCTCGGATGCATGACGGGCTCTTCATCGGAGGGCGCATCCCAGTTTATGAATCAAATCGCCGCCATGACGCAAATCGCTGGGAGAAGCCATGTACAGAATTATCGTCGGCACCAAGGATTGGTCGAGTTGGTCGTTGCGCGCCTATCTGGCGCTCAGTGCTACCGGTCAGCCCTTCGATGAAGTTGTGATTCCATTGCGCCAAACCGATGACGACGTAACAAAAAATGCCATACGCCGATTCTCGGAAGCGGGGCGCGTGCCGGTCCTGCAGATCGAGGACGGCAGGCAAACCATCACGGTATGGGACAGTCTGGCCATTTGCGAGACATTGGCCGAGCGCCATCCCGAAGCGCAGCTATGGCCGACGAACTGGGCGGCACGGGCGATGGCGCGATCATATTCCGCGGAAATGCATTCCGGCTTTCCCGATCTGCGCGCCCAATTGAGCATGGATTTCGCCAGGCGCCTGCCATCGCCGGCGCTTCACCAAGCCACCGAGGCCCAGATCGCGCGCATCCTGGCAAGCTGGACCAGTGCGCTCGCCCGCTATGGGAGCCAAGACGGTTTCCTGTTCGGGAATTTCTCGGTCGCCGATTGCATGTATGCGCCGGTCGTGTCGCGTTTCACCACATTCGATGTCCCTGTTTCACCCGCGATCAAGGATTATATGGCGCGCGTTTGGGCACTGCCCGGGATGCAAGCCTGGTTGAAGGGCGCGCAAAAGGAAGTCGAAGATGGAATCGCCTGACGATGCTAGCGTTGCGCGCCTCGCGCCGCCTCGGCATAGAAGCGGGCCGCGCCGGGATGGAGCGGCGCGAGCGGCGTCAGCGGAGCCGTCGTAAGCCCGATTTCACTGGCCGATGGGTGACTCGCGGTAAGCGCCTGCCGATTGGCCGGATTGAACAAAGCGCGTGTAATGCCATAGACCAAGGGGTCGGGAACGCTGTCGCGCACGATCCATAACGTCCGCATTGCCACGGTACCGACTGGCACCTGGCCGGGATAGTTCATCACTACCGCTTCCAGCGCGGGCTGGTTCTTTATCAATTGCGTGCGCTCTTGCCCGGTTATGGGCACCAGCTTGGCCGCATGGTTCGCGAGAAGATCGCCGAGCCCGTCAATCGGCACGCCACTCACTGCGAAGAAAGCATCGATGTGGCCCTGTTTGAGCTCTTCCATGGCCGCAGGGGTGTCGAGCATGAAACGCCGCATCCGGCCAAGCGGCACATTATAGGCCTTGAGAATCTCGTCCGCGGTGAAACCGACGCCGGAGCCCGGCAGGCCGAAGGAAACCCGCTTGCCACGAAGATCGTTCACGGACTCAATTTTGGAGTCGGCAGCGGCTACCAGGTGCACATCTTCGCTGAAGAGCGACGCTATAACGCGCACATGGCTTTGCTTGCCCCTGGGACGGAACGGCCCCTGGCCCTTGACGGCGGCAGCCACTACATCGCTTTGCGCTAAGCCGGAATCCACATCGCCATTATTGACCGCCAGAACATTGTCGATCGTGCCTTCGCTGGTCCGCGCGGTGATGATCAGTCCGGCGGGCCCGCAGACATTGGTTGTGTCGCAGCGCGCCACGCCGGGCGGATGGCTGATCAGTCCGGCAATGGCTTCGCCTACCGGAAAGAATGTTCCGGTCGTCGAGCCGGTCGCAATCTGGAAAGGTATGCGGGGCGTGTCCGCCTGTACCGCAGCGCCCAAGGCCAGCGCCGCGATTACAGCGAAGGCTCCAAGCGTGACGCCGCGACAGGACATGATCTGTATTAACCCATTTCTTTGCGTCAGGATTAGGACCGTGAAGGCGCCTTAGAAAGACACCGACCTAATAAGCCGCCAATCGTTCGACATAAGGCAATATATTTAAGGGTTTATTGACCCGCCAGGGGGCATGCTGGGGACGCCGATCAAATGGGCTGTATCATGATGCGCATTACTTCTTCCTTAGCAGCGCTCCTTCTGTGCGGCAGCGTGCTTTCGGGTTGCGCCAGCAACTCAGGTGCCACCGTGGGAAGTCTCGGCCAGCACAAAGACGTCGTTGTGCAAGACAGCGCGCCCCCGACTGATGTGGCAAGCGGTGTGCGACAGGCGCAGCTGGCGAGGCAGGCTGGACGTTACGACGACGCTATCCGCACGCTTTCCCAGTTGATGCTGGTGGCCTCCGACGATCCCCGAGTGGTCGGCGAATATGGCAAGACCTTGGTGGAAAAAGGCCACCCTCAGGAAGCGATCGACTTCCTAACCCGCGCCACCGAACTGCAGCCCAAGGACTGGACCCTCTTCTCGGCGCTGGGCGTAGGTTATGACGAGGCCGGCCAACAAGATTTGGCCCGCCAGGCTTATACCCATGCAATGGCGCTCAAACCCAACGAGCCGAGCGTCCTCAACAATTACGCCCTGTCGCGCATGCTGGCCAATGATCCCGTCATGGCGCGGCAGTTGATGGCCAGCGCTGCGAGCGCGGGGGGCGCCTCAGACCCCAAGATTGCCCGCAATATCGCACTGGTGAATTCGCTGGAGCCGGTCCACGCTCCCGGTCCCGTCGCCGAAGCCCCCAAAACGCCAGAACCGAAGGTCGCCCTGCGGACGCCCTCGTCTGCGTCTATGCCGTCCGCCGCGCCCAGACAACTCGTGGGTCCCGCAGGTCAGCCCACGGCGTCGCCGTCGCATGTCGCCCAGCAGCCCCAGGTCGTGGCGCAGCCCCTAACCGCCGCCACAGCCGCCAAATCGCAAGCCAAACCGGCCAAGCCCGACGACAAGGGCGCACCAGCGGCGGAAGCCAAGGCGGGCGATGCCAAGGACGCCATTCCAGATCTGCGCCAGGCGGCCGTCAATTACTAACCCCTCCGCCCTTTGCGCGCTTGAGAGCGTGCTTCGGGCACCCCTTCGCCGCGCACGATCGCGCGCGCAGATGAGGACGGCTAGCTTCAAGAGGGACTAAGCACCGGTGCTTATTCCGCCTTGAGTGTGTTGAGGCGTTCGAGGCGGAGGTCCAGCCGCGCCGCCCCCCAGGCAAACGCAAATCCTACGGCAATCCAGAAGAACGCGGCGGAAAGGACCAAAAACAACACCAACGCGCGATCGATGTCCGGCGCGACACCGTGGGGATGGAGATTGGCGCGCATCCACAGCTCCCAGATCAGGCCCGGCATGAACGGCGCAATGTACCAGAGCCAAGCGCTCGAGAGCGCATTGCGCTGCCGCTCCAACTGATGGCGAAGATAATCCAGCGCCGCGCGGCCTATCAGATCGCCCGGCATGGCGCGTACCGAAGTACGCCACCACACCTGCCAGATCACGAACAGATGCGCCGCCACGAGCAGAAGTCCCGGCACTTCGTAGCGCATGTACGCCTTGTGGTGTCCCGTCGAGATAAGCCAGGCTGTGATGGCGATGTTGGCCATGGAATAGGCATAGAGGGCCAGATTGCGCCACTGCACACGCGCCTTGAGGCCAGACGCGCGGGACCGGATCTCAGTGAGGGTGATCATCTCATTGTCCTCCGTGGTTTGGGTTTGCCAGACGGTCTTGATGTCGGTCATGACGTTTCGCCCTGCCGGAAATGCCGCGACAGCAGCAGTTTGACGCGATGGATGCGGGTGGCGACCGCTCTGGAGGAAAGGCCGGTAATCTCGCCGATGGCGACGGCATCCATGTCCTCGAGATACAGCAGCATCACTTGGTCGTCGGGCGGCTTCAATTTCCGGATCAGGCCTTGGAGCCGCTCCAGCGCATGCGCCGCATGTGCCGCGTCTTCCGGAGATTCGGCGCTCTCCAAGTCCGCCAGTTCCTCCAGGCTTATCAGTTTGGCCACGCGGCGGCGCACGCGCCGCGAGATGCCCACATTATGCGCGACCCGGTAAACCCAGGTGCGCAGGGAACATTGCCCCGCGAAGGACGAAAAGCTGCGCCACAGGGCAAGATGGATGTCCTGCAGAAGATCTAGCCGCTGGCTGGCATCGGCTTCATAGGCTTTGGCCAGTCGCGCCAGCGCCGGGCCGAATTCGGCCGCAGCGCGCATGTAAAGCTCATCCTGCGATACTGTGCCCATGCTCCCCTTCGACAGGTAGTCGCACGGCAGGAAGATTTCTTACAGAAGTAAAGCTGGCGCCCGCCTCGGCGCGAGGATTTTTGCGGCGCGAGCAGGAGGCCGCGCGGAGCGTACGAATAGTACGTGAGCACGGCCGACGTACTCACGACGCAAAAGGACCGCGCGCCTTTAGTGGGAGATGTGCATGATTTTCATGATCGCCGGCCCTAGGATCACGACGAACAGGCACGGCAGGAAGAAGACGATCATCGGCACCGTGAGTTTGGCCGGCAGTGATGCCGCCTTGCGCTCAGCCTCCTGCATGCGCATCTCGCGATTTTCCTGGGCGGTGACACGCAAAGCCTGGCCCATGGGAGTGCCGTATTTCTCGGCCTGGTTCAGCGCGATCGCGACCGACTTGATGCCCGAATGGCCGCAGCGCTTCGCCAAATTATCGAAGGCCTGGCTGCGCTCCGGCAAATAGGAAAGTTCGGCGGTCGTGAGTCCCAGCTCTTCCGCCAACTCGATCGATTGGGTGCCGATCTCGCTCGCCACCTTGCCAAAAGAGGCCTCGATGGACATGCCCGATTCAACGCAGATCAACATCAGGTCGAGGGCATCCGGGAAGGCGCGCATGATGGATTGCTGGCGCCTTGCCGTCACGTTGGAAACAAAAACGTCGGGCAGATAATATCCCAACACGGCACAGCCGAGCGCGACACCCAGCTTCATCATCGGCGACCAGTGAAAGCGCGTGAGCAAGAAGATATAGATCAGCGCTACTACGAAGACGATACCGGGCATCACGAAGCGAAAGAACATGAACGCGATCAACGGCGCCTGGCCGCGATAACCGGCCCGGGCCAGTTTTTCGCGGGTGTCCTCGGATTCGAGCAGGTTGGTGAGTTTGAAGCGCTCCAGAATGGACTTCATCAGGTTGGATGGCTCGACACGCAGCGACCCGCGCTTGTCGCTCAACGCAGCATGGTGCCGGGCGCGCAATTCCTCACGGCGCTGCGCCACCGATTTGAGCCGGTCATTCAAGCTGTCGCGCTCGATCAGGGGAAGGCCAAGTGTGACGATGGTGGCAAAGGCGAAGATCGCCGCAGCCAGCGTGGCCAGGAAAGTCTTGTCAAAAAGAATACTGAGGACGCCGACGTCGAGCATTATCGCCTCCTCAAAGTTTGAAATTGATCATCTTGCGCATCACCATGATGCCCGTGCCCATCCAGAACACGCAGGCCGCGAGCATCAAATTGCCCATGCGCTCGGTGAAGAGCAGGCTGATATAGTCGGGCGTGGTGGCCCAGACGATCAACATCACCACGGGCGGCAACGAGCCGATGATGCCGGCCGACGCCTTGGCTTCCGACGACATCGCCCTGATCTTGCCTTCGAGCCGCTTGCGGTCGCGCAGCACGCCTGCCAGATTGGCCAGAGCTTCCGATAGATTACCGCCCGATTTGGACTGAATATTCATCACAATGCTGAAGAAGCCGACTTCGGGGGTTGGCATGCTTTCGTGCATTTTTTTGAGACCCTGCTCCATGGAGACGCCCATCATAAGGCCGTCGACCAGGCGCCTGAATTCGGCG
>Ga0126381_100002702_pt1 | contig 19190 bp, 15 predicted proteins | sample PanSoiMetPlot_28_FD_96465 | JGI IMG/M metagenome (GOLD analysis project Ga0126381, IMG submission 96465) | Tropical forest soil microbial communities from Panama - MetaG Plot_28 | ecosystem: Environmental > Terrestrial > Soil > Tropical forest > Bulk soil | place: Panama | collected 2016-02-17
AACGGTACCTGTGACTTCAATGCTATCTTCTTTGCTCATTTTCCTCCCACGGGAATTATAACAACTAGGTGGAGAAGGGGAGAATGCGTTGTGCATTGGACGTTTAGATATTGCGACTTACCTTGGCGAGTGATGAGCTAGGTTGGCGCCAATGAATAGCTGGTGCTGCGTCCGCCCTTCGAATTCTGGACGAGAACGTGGCGGTCGATGAGTTCGAGAATGTCTCGATGGGCGGCTCCGAGCGCGAGAGCGCCATGTCGGCGGCCGCGCGCAATTCGGCCATTGCAGTCATCGAATGGATGAATGGTCATGAACCAGAGATACGCAAGGCCGGCCTCGAGAACTTGATCGATCGGCTTCCGGCTCTCGAACCATTCCAAAGACATTTCATCTCCTGGTCAAGGCGCTCCGCTTCGGGCGGCTTGAGCAATGACGCAGCGACTGCGAAGGAATCATGGTTCGCTAGAGCACACCTCCCAAGCTATGTGCAGTCCAGCCGGACTTGAATCGTCCACAATCAATTCTGCGAAGGCTTTTCGACGTGGTCAATCACCACGCTGCTGATCTTGTCCCTCTGCGATTCCATCCTCAGTCCGAGCCTGTCGAACAAGGTGAAGAGCGTCGGCAGATCGGATACGTCTACTCCGTCTTGCTTCGTACCAGGCGAAGGAGCTGTCACTCCGAGTTCCATCGGCAACCACGGACTTGTTTCGAGGTGGTAGAGACCTTTAAGTCCGGTCTTGTCTATAATCGGCCGATCCGCCCACCCCCCAGCAAACGCTGCTATGTCTGAGATATTTACCGCCCTCGCATGCATCCCCCTTCCCCGGCCCCCATTAAACGTGTGACAGAAGACATTCGCGTCTTTGCGTCCGTTTTGGGGTGGTATGGGACAATCCTTTTCCTCGATGTCTGCCTTATCGAGTTTGGGGCCTCCTTTCGCTACCGTCAGCACGTATACGGGTATCTCCTTCATCTCGCGGTGAGCGGCCAGTTTGAACCTATCGGCCAGCAGTGCTTGTACCATGAGCCTCACCCGATCTGTGCGATTGACATCGGAGAGGCCGTCTGGAATCGTCTGTTTGGAGGCCGTCGCTTCAATGTCGTAAACACTGTCCAACGAGGTCATGTTGATCCAATTAGGACCCCCGAAAATCAGTGAATCGCCCTGAGCCCGGAACGGAACGTTATATGCGAATGCGATAACCAGGATGAGAGGTGCTCGCGAGGTGAATCGACCGCCTGGGAGAACCTGAGGATCCGCGAAATTGCCTGTCTCGCGATTGTGCGGCCGCACGGACGACACTTCGAACGCGTAACGTTCCGAACTCTGTGCCTGCGCTCGAATCTGCGGCGCATTAATCAATCCGATGGCCAACGGTCCTGCTACAGCCAGTACTCCGGTCGAGGCCAACAGCGCTTTCTGTACACCATTCAACTTGTGCACGATTCGGTTTGTCATAATCGCCTCGATTCTTTTCTTGAGGTTCGCTCCCGTGACTCCGGCCACACATTGCAACGGAAATTTTGCGTACAATTCACAGATTCTGAGGATACCTTCGGCGTATACTACCGGTTCGCTGCCCATCCGTAGCACTGCTTCATCGCAAGCGTTTTCCCGCTCCTGCATCAAGCGCGATCCTAGCCACCACACCAAGGGATGAAACCAGAATAGGGCTTCGACAATCATGTGAATTACCGTGGCAAGATTGTCGCGGCGGCGAATGTGACAAAGCTCGTGCGTCAGGACTGCCTTCAGTTGTGCGGTTGTGAGATGGCCGGTAATCCCGGCCGGCAACAGCAGGACCGGATGGTAAATCCCGAACACGCCCGGTTCGCGGAACTCAGGAGACGACATCACGTCGACGCCGATGGGCAGATCAACAATGTGCCCATCGATAGCTGAGGCCGCACGCAGTGCCGTGCGAATCTCCCGCCACCTCGACCACCATGAGAAAAGAAGGATCACAAAACCGATCGCCCAAGCCGCGCCGAGAATGGGTGTGACTAGGCTCGCAAGCCTCAGCCGCGTCCGCGGCTTTGAAGTGAATGGAATCGTTACCGCGAAAGGCTGACCGACTTGTTCGGCGAAGGCAAATCCCGGGGAGGCAGGTACTGTTGCCATAGTGGGCCGCCCGAAATGGCTACCCACCATCACCAAAATGGAAAACGGGATGAGAAACTTTACTGATGCCGCGAGCCAGAGACCGTACCGGACGTGTGCCCGGTTCTTCCTCAAGGCTAACGTCAGCAGACCCGCGACCGCTGCAAAGAGCGTTGATTGCCACAAGTGATTTGCAAGTGGCTCTAAATGGCCCGGGATCATGGATTCCTCTCCTTTCTCGTGAGGTTTTGGAGCGCCTTTCGGGCCTCACGCAGCTCCTCTGGAGTGAGCCTTCCTGATTCAAGCAAATGCGTCACAATCGGCAGCCGCCGACCACCAAACAGAGCCACCAAGTCGTCGATCATTCGGTGCTGTGCTGAAGTACGGGAAACCAAGGCCTCGAAAACATGGGCATTGCTGACCCTACTGCTTCGCCGTACCGCCTTCTTAGCTTCCAAACGGTAGACGACAGTCTGTACTGTTGTATACGCAAGGCGCTCATCCTCAGGAAACGCCTCTAGCAACTCCCGAATGGAGGACGCCCCTTTGGTCCAGAGCGTCTCCATGATCCGAAGCTCTAGTCGGGTCAGCTTTGGCAAAGGCATCGCGAAGCTAATCTACTACAAGATGCTGTAGATCGCAAGCTGTTTTTTGAGGCTGTCCACTTTGGCCGACAGAAGTCTGTTTCCACCTGGGACTATGTGACGATCCGCGATACCTCGCACCTTCTTCCCCTCTCCGGAGAGGTGTTCAAAAGGCGATTTGTGCCACGTTGTGATCCAGTACAAGAATCATCGCCACTTCGAATCGGCAACGAGTATTTCCTTCGGACCGGAGGTGAAATGAAGAAAACGCGCAGCCTCCTGCGATGACCTCGCTTCTGTTCCGCGAGATCGGCCTACCGAGTCGCTAGGAAGCACTTGACTGCAGTTTTCTAAGGCGTGAATAAAGATGCCGTACCATAAGTTCCGTGTTTGCTCGTAGACGTACCCGAAGACGATTCCCGCCCCAAGCGCGCTCGCGACGGCCCGAAAGTCCCGCACCGATAGCCCGTATAAGTTGCGATCCGGGCTGCCAAAAATGGCTGTTTCACGCGCGTTCAGGCGACAGGCTCTCCAGTAACCCAGCGCACAACGGACGCGGCGGCAGGGTTTCTGGTACTCGTTTGGACGCCGCCGCGTCCTGTGCGCTGAAGCCTGTCCCACTTTGTCTTCAATAACGTATGGTTGCCAGGTGGGATGGGCTTTAGCCTATCGGGTATTTTCCGCAGCCTTCCAGAGCGTGCGCGCGTGGATATCAAAGTTGGTCTTTGTATTGTTCTAAGGCGACCTTTACTAGTTGGGATCTTGTGCGGACGTTGAGTTTTTCGAATAACAGGCGCAGCGAGGCTTTGACGGCACCTTCAGAGATGTGGAGGCGGTCGCCTATTTCGCGGTTTGTTAACCCTTCCAGGATGTAGCGAAGGACGGTACGGTCTCGTTCGCTTAAGCCGGGTCTTGCCGGGGTGCGGGTGCGGTCTACGGAGCGCAGCAGGGCTGTGACGTAGGCTTCTTCCAGCCAGGCTTCTCCCGTGACGGTCACTTTACGTATCGCTTCGCAGAGGGACTTGGTGGAGTGGTGTTTGTGGATGATGCCTTGGACTCCGGCGTGCATTAGTTGCACAGCTTCCTGGGCGCTGACGCCGGCGGTGAGCACCAAAATGTGGCCTTCGAAGCCGGACTTGCGCGCGGCTTCTACGAACTCGAGGCCGCGGTGGGTGCCCAGGTCTACGTCGAGCAGGACGGTGACGGAACGGCCTAGCGATTGGAGCATTGCCAGCCCGTCCGCCGACGTGCCGGATTGGCCGACTAGCCTGAAGCCGGGTTCGCGCTCCAGACTGCGCGCTAAGCCCTCGCGGAACATTTCGTGGTCGTCGATCAGCAGTAACGGGATCGTCGCTAACGTGCTATCCATTTTCCGAATCTCCGACAGCAACCAACTCTACTGCAAAGCAGGAGCCAGCGGGCTGTGGCTCAAAGCGTAATTCTCCTCCATAACTTCTCACGATGAAGCGCGAGACGTAGAGGCCAAGGCCGGAACCGGCTGCGCCTTCCTGGAAAGGCTGGAACAGGTTTTGGGGTTTGGGGACTCCTGGGCCCGAGTCTTGGAAGCGAACGAATATTTTTGGGCCTTCCCGGGAGACTTTGATGTTCAGCTCGCGCGTTGGCGTTTCCTGTACCGCGCGATGGCTGTTCTGCGCAAGATTGAGGAATGCCTGAAGAAGGCCGTGCTGGTCTCCGACAACGGAAGGGAGCTCCGGAGGCAGGCGCCATGCTACTGCGCCATCGATTTCGCGCCACGCGGGTTCGATAACGATGCGGAGGTCGTCCAACACTTTGCGCAGGGGAACGTCTTCGAGGACTTCGGAATCGTGAGATTGCAATTCGTGCGATGCGATGGAGCGCAGACCGTCAGCCAAGTTCATCAGAGCTTGAAGATCCTCATCCTGCGCGAGTTTGAGGCGGTCGCTCAGGTTACCGCAGAGCACAGTCATGGCATTGCAGAAATTTCGGACTTCGTGGGTTACCGCGGCGGCTCCGATGCTGTTGCTCCTCAGCATTTCGCGAAGGCCTTGTTCTTCGCGATCGCGGAGTTCTTCGGAGGAATCCACCACGATGGCGGCGACGCGTTTGCCGGAAGGAGCCGAGTAGAGTGAAAACCAAAGTTGGGCGAGGAATATTTCGCCGTCATAGCGGAGGCCCTGGCACTGGGCCGAGGTGCGGAGGCGGCTGCGGCCTGGGTCGAGGGCGAGCGCGTCTGTGAGGGTCGGGAGATAGGAGCCGATGTAGCGTCCGACCAGCGTTTCTGTTTCGGGGACAGCTAACAGGCGATTAGCGGAGGCGTTGGCCGCGATCACCATTCCGCGTTCATCTAAGGTGAGGACGGCAGCGGGGCTGCTCTCGACAAGAACTCGCAACTGTTCTTCTGCTTCGTGGCGGAGGCCTTGCTCGAATTCAATTTTCTTGAGATGGCGCAGCGTGGATTCGTGGTTGCGGACCAGTTCTGTTACGAATAGGCCGGAGACGAAGTAGGCTACGGCTGCGAAGGCGAATCTCAGCGCGTGCTCCAGTGGAGAAGCGGTCGTATCGAAGAGGGCTCGGAGGATTGCGCAGAGTATTGCGAATGCCGCCGTTTCCCAGGGGCGTAGGGCGATGGCTCCGAGCATCATGGGGATGATGTAGAGCACGGCTAGCGAGATGCTGCGGCCGACGAACCAATCGGCGAAGGCTATGGCAACCACTAGTGCGGCGGTGAAAAGAAGGATGCGCAGCTTACCTGTTCTTAGCAACCAAGCGATCACTAGTCTAAATATACGTTTCTAACGATAGTTGGGACAAGAGTCTAATAAAGATCATTAGGATTATTGTGATTACCCAAAAGAAAGTTATCAAATGGCTGATAGATAGTTTGTTGGTGCAAATGCTTGTTTTGGTAATGTTTTGTGAGTTGGGATACAGGCTAAAGCCTGTGCCACAGGTTGGGCATTGCATATCTTTTGGGAATTAAATAAACGGCCCGTTCACAATTCATCGAAATAATTGATTAGATTTGCCTACGGTCTCTCGTTATGCTGCTACTTACCCGAGAGCCTTACGCCCGCCACGTCGCTCGAGCGCAAGACCTCGCGGAAAGCCAGACAAATGGAGCAGCCCAAGGAGGCCTTTTATTCCATGGAAAGCAAGTTAACCTTTTCTCAGAAACTCGAGCGCCTGCGCCTTCGCATGAGGGAGCCGGAGTGGCGCAAGTATGGACGGATATTGTTTACCGGCAAACTCACGGGCGCCGCTCTAATCCTGCTGCTGGCCGTGGTGATGCATCCGGAAATGATCGGCTTCGCATCGCACGCGGCGGATCCGGTATTGAAAGGCAATGACATCGTGAATCCGCTGAACACGGTGTGGACGTTGCTCGCGGCGTTCCTTGTGTTCGGAATGCAAGTTGGATTTACGATGCTCGAAGCGGGATTCTGCCGCTCACGCGAAACAGTCAACGTGCTGATGGAGTGTGTTGTCGATACTTGTCTCTGCGGTCTGTTGTTCTACGCCTGGGGCTTTGCGTTCATGTTCAGCCATGGCAACGGGTTCATCGGGCTGAACTGGTTCTTCCTGAAGGGCGCGCCCGCAACGTATGAATCGACAGGCGTCGCGATTCTGGCTTACTGGCTGTTCCAATTCGCGTTCGCCGATACGTGCTCGACAATTACTTCGGGCGCGATGATCGGGCGCACGGCGTGGATCGGCGATTTGCTGTACAGCTTCGGCGTATCGGGCTTTATTTATCCGATCATCGGCCACTGGGCCTGGGGTCCGGATGGCTTCCTGGCTGCTATGGGCAGCGCTGGAAACTTCCTGCCATGGGTTGGCACGAGCTTCCATGATTTCGCGGGCTCGACTGTGGTGCACTCGATCGGCGGCTTTATCGCACTGGCAGGTTCGTTGGTGCTTGGTCCCAGGCTCGGCCGCAAGTTCAAGCGCGATGGCGGTGGACCGATGATGCCGCATGATTTGACGATTGCCTGCTCGGGTGGTTTGATTCTGTGGTTCGGTTGGTATGGATTCAATCCTGGTTCGACGCTCTCGGCGATGGACTTTGAAGGCATCGGACGCGTTGCGGCAAACACGACTCTCGCGGCTTGCGCGGGCGGTTTGGTGGCGATGATTGTGGCGTGGGGCCTAAGCAAGAAGTGGGACATGAGCTTCACGGTGAACGGATTCCTGGCCGGGCTGGTGGCGATCACCTGCCCGTGCTACTGGGTCAGTCCGACGGGCGCGATCGCGCTGGGCGCGGTGGCCGGCGTAATCGTGGTTTACGGTGTTGAACTTCTCGAATACCTTCGCATTGACGATCCGATCGGCGCGGTTCCAGTACACGGCATGTGCGGCATTTGGGGCACGTGGTCGCTCGGGTTATTCGCAACCGGACAATACGGCGCTACCGGACCTTTCGGGGCTGACGCGTCGGCTCCGCTGAAGGGGTTGTTCTACGGCGGCGGCACTCAGGTTCTGGTGGCGCAGATTATCGGCAACGGCATTGTTGTGATCTCGACGTTTGCCGTCGCGATGGTTCTGATGTGGCTGGTGAATTCGATGGGTCTGCTGCGCCTCTCGGCGGAGCACGAAGCTTACGGTCTCGATCTGTACGAGCACGGTATCTCGGCGTATCCGGAGTATGTCATTTCGGCGCTGGGCCGTCCGGGCGGAATGGGAATCGAATCGGCGATTGCGCCAGCGGCTGCCAAATCGGTTGGCCATATGGGTGTAGGCGAATCGGCGCGGAGCTAACAGAAGTCCAAGGAGACTAACTCGTGAAAAAAATCGAAGCAATGATTCAGCCTCACAAATTGGATGAGGTGAAGGACGCGCTGATCAAGATCGGCGTCGATGGAATGACCGCGATGGAAGTTCGCGGTCACGGCAGACAGAAGGGTCACACCGAGGTATATCGCGGGCACGAATACAAAATCGATCTTCTACCGAAAGTGAAGCTAGAGATCTTCGCGCCTTCGGCCCGGGTGGAGCAGATTGTGGAAGTGTTGAGCGGCGCCGCGAAGTCAGGGAAGATCGGCGACGGCAAGATTTTCATCTCTTCCATCGAGGATGCGGTCCGGATCCGCAATGGGGAACGTGGCGAGACCGTCCTCTAATAAGACAGGCGGCGTAGTTCCTTCATTGGAGCTGCGCCATTTGCAGACGTTCCAGGTGGTCGCGGCGACGAAGAACTTCAATCGCGCCGCGGCTCAGCTTGGGTATTCGCAATCGAGCGTGACTATGCATATTCAGCAGCTCGAGAATGTTCTCGGCCGGCCGTTGTTCCAGCGCGAGCGGTTTTCGAAGACTGTGGTGCTCACGGAATTTGGGCGGCGAACGGTGGAGAAGTCGGAAAGGCTGCTGGCGTTGGTGGCGGAGGTAGAGGCTTCGGCTCGGGCGCCGGGGGAGTAATCGGAGACGTTGGGAATCACAGGCTCTCCAGTAACCCTGCGCACAGCGGACTCGGCGGCAGGGTTTTCTGGTACACGTTTGGACGCCGCCCAAGTCCTGGGCGCTGAAGCCTAGCGCCACAGGATCGAAAATACTCTCCGGCGCAGGCTACCGGTGGAGATCACAGGCTAAAGCCTGTGCCACAGGTCAGGATCGAAAGCACGGCCGGTGTTTTCCTTCGTATTTGTGTGCCGCAGGCTCATAGGGACAGGTTAGGCTTTAACTTGGCGTGTGGGCTTCAGCCTTTGGTTTCTTGAGGGTGAGGTTTAGGAGTGGGGGGGTAATGACGGTGGTTAGGATCACCATGAGTACAAGCGACGAGTAAGCGGAGTTGGAGAGGATGGGCTGATCTTGAACGCGAATGGTTCTTCCCAGGCCGGCGAAGATTAGGCCGACTTCGCCTCGGGGAATCATTCCTACGCCGATGGCGAGGCGGCGCACACGTCGTTCGAGGACCCCGAGCGCGCAGATTTGTTTTCCTACGATTGCGGCGATCGTTACGAGGACGGCGAAGCCCAGGACGTCCATTGACGCGAAGCTCTTGAGATCTACCAAAAAACCCATCAGAACGAAGAATGCGGGAGTCACTACTTCGGTGAGAGGTGACAGCAATTCCTGCAGCGGTGCTCCGCCGCGTTCGATTAAGGGCGCATAGTGAATTTGTTCGATGACAACTCCCGCCGCGAAGGCCCCGACGATAGGGGCTAATCCGACGGCTGCGGCGGCCGCGGCAAGCAGCAGACAGAATGGAATGCACACGGCGAGTACGGCTCCCGAGGTTTTCAGGCGTGCAGCGAACCGAAACATGTAGCGTGAGACGTAGCGGCCGCCGAGGACTGCGGCGATCAGAAAGAGAATCGCTTTTGCGGCGGTCCAGGCAATTGAGTCCCATCCGATTTGGGAGGTGGCTCCCGCGGCAGCCGCGGTAGCGGCTCCTCCGACGGCGGCAAGGACAATTAAACCGATGACGTCGTCCACGACGGCAGCGCCCAGAATGATCTGAGCTTCGTTGGTTTTGTTCTTTCGCAGGTCTTTAAGGACTCGAGCGGTGATGCCGACGCTGGTCGCGGTCAAGGTTCCGCCAACGAACACATGGGTCAGCCAGTTTGCGTTGGGGAAGATTTGCAGGGACACAAAGTAGCCGAGCGCGAGAGGGGCGGCGACTCCTAAAAGAGCCACGAGCAGGGAGGACCAGCCGACGGCGAGGAGCTGAGCGAGGTCCGACTCGATGCCTGTTTCGAAGAGCAGCAGAATGGCGCCGACTTCGGCGAAGATGCGCAGAGTCATGTTGTCGCGCAGTGGATTGAGTAAGGTCACGCCGAAAAGTCCGAGGTTGCCGAGCAAGACACCGGCGAGAAGCTCGCCCAGCACTGCAGGCTGGCCCAGGCGAATCATTAATTCGCCGCCAAATTTCGCGGCGAGGATCACGAGAGCCAGAACTAAGATTGACTGGCGGACGAGGTCGCCGGGTTCCATGTCGGGTAATGTAACATTCTGCGGGCCTTGGGTGACGTAAGGCATGACAGGCTGAAGCCTGTCCCACTAGAATGATTTGAATGGGGTTAAGTCAGGCGGCGCGGTTCATTGTTTGGACTGCCGTGGTGGTGGGGGCGTGGCTGTTTTCCGGTTTAGCGGATAAGCGAGTTCGGGTTCTCGAACGGAAGGTGGGGGGATTTGCTTCGCGAACCGCTGTGTGCGCCGGAACTTTGGGGTTATTCGTCCTGGTGGCGCGAATTGTTTTGCTGCCGTTGTGGGAGATTCCCAAACCTTTCATTTATGACGAGTTCGGATACCTTCTTCAGGCGGACACGTTTGCCTCAGGCCGGTTGACGAATCCTACGCACCCGCTTTCCGAGTTCTTCGAAGTGCCGTATATTCTTCAGCGGCCCAGCTATAACGCTAAATTTCCACCCGGGCAAGGCATGGCGATGGCGGTGGGCGAGGTGGTTTTTGGGCAGCCGTGGTTTGGAGTCTGGCTTAGCTGCGGTGTCCTTATGGGACTTTTATTTTGGGCGCTTCGTGGGTGGTTTCCTCCTTATTGGGCGTTGTTTGGGTCGCTCATTGCGTTGCCTCTGTGTCTCTTCTCGCATTGGATGGACAGCTATTGGGGTGGATCGGTAGCGGCTATTGGCGACGCGCTATTGGTGGGGGCTTATGCGCGGATGGGGAAGACTCGTAGCGCACCTTGGCTGATCGCGTTGGGCGCAGTGATTTTGCTGGCTACACGTCCGTTTGAAGGCGGGCTCGTGCTGGCGCCGGTAATCGGCTACGTGCTGTCTAAGAAAATTGGGGTTCGGGATTGGGCGGCGATTGGATTGACAGCGCTCGTGGGTGTGGCGTTCCTCGGCTACTACAACTATCGAGTCACGGGATCGTTCACTCGTATGCCTTACGTCGCATACGACCGCCAGTATCCATCGACACCGCATTTGAATATCCTGCCGCTTCCGACGCCCGCGAGCTTACCGGTGCAAAATCTTCGATGGATGGACGAGTGGGAGCGGGCGACATGGTCGGAAGCGCGTTCCGTTGGATTTATGGGGAGCCGCATCAAGGATTTGAATGATTTGATGGGAATGTTCCTGGGAAGTACGCTGCTGCTGTTCCCGGTGCTTGTGTTCAGCGGACCTATCTTTAGGGTTGGCCGATACCGCGTGCTGGTGTGGATGCTTGGGGTCTCGTTGATTGCGGTACTGACGGAAGTTAAATATTACCAACACTATGCGTCCCCGATTCTGTTGTCGATCCTCATCCTCGTTGTGGCTGGATTCCGTCATCTTCGAGCCTGGATGCCGCAAGGAAGGCCTGTTGGGAGATTTCTGAGTGTGGGCATGCTCGCCGGGATGCTGGTGCTCACACTAGGGAGTCAAGCGGTACGGATCGGCCGTCGGCGACCGGTGGAATACCCGCTGCCAGCCAATGCTTTTCGTGAGGGTTTGGAGAATTCGATTGTTAATTCAGTGGGGCCAGGGAACGTGGTTTTTGTCCGGTATACCCGTCCCGGAACTCCCCACCAGGAGTGGATCTACAACCGCTCAGATATCGATAATCAGCCGGTCATCTGGGCGCAGGATCTGGGGGAGGAGAAGAATCGCCGCCTACAGGAGTACTATAAGGGCCGTAATTTCTGGCAGATGAGGCCGGACGAAGATTCTAATAGAGTAGACCCATACAAGTAGTACGAACGGGGCCATTGCCAACACAAGTATTTGTGCTATCTTCATGAAAGTACGGTTCCCGCTCCACCGTCTAGTCGTTTCCCACAGCTGGAGATACCCAACTCATGAATAAAACTGTCCGCCTACTCGCGGTAACCGCCATTTCGCTTACGGCCCAATCGGTCACGGTCAACATAACACCGACCCGGGAGTTCGGCCAGCCTTTGCTGCCACCCAGTCAGTCTCCGTTCCAATTCAATTCCGTCAAAGAGAATTATGTGGAAGGGCGTGAGTTGTCCCAGCCCTTTGGAATCGCGATCGACAATAGCTCCAGCCCGCCGATCGTCTATGTGGCGGACACGTTCAATAACCGGGTCTTGGTTTGGAAAAACGCCTCGGCGGTCAGCAAAACGAATTTTGCGGATCGCGTGATTGGGCAAAAGGATCTATTTTCCACGAATTTCGGAGGACCTGGAACTTCGCAGAGCACCGGCTTGCTTCTTCCGGCGGCTGTGGCGGTGGATGCCAGCGGCAACCTTTATGTAGCGGACGAGGGTAATAATCGCATTCTTCGCTACCCAAAACCATTGAGCCAAACGTCGGACCAGATTCAACCGGATATGGTGATCGGACAAAAGACCTTCAATTCGGGAAACTCGGTGAATGAGGGTTCGGCGTTGCCTTCCGCGACGGGATTGGCGTTTTATCAGGGCGCCTTCAGCACGCTCCAGTTGGCGTTCGATGGCAAAGGCAATCTGTGGGTAACGGATGCGTTGAACAATCGTGTCTTACAGTTTCCGGCGAGCGCGTTGGCTGCAGGAAGCTCGGAGCCACCGGCGGCAGCGGTAATTGGGCAGCTTTCGTTCACTACGAATGCTCTGCCGGCGAACTTTTCCAAGACTAGCAAGGATGGCGTTTACATTCCGGGCGGGTTAGCGTTCGATGCAACGGGACGGCTCTATGTGGCCGATAGCGGTGGCCGGGTGCTGCAGTATAGCGCGTCCCCGACGACCGGAGTAACGGCATCCCGAATTCTCGGAATTCCTCAGATTCAGCAGGGCCAGACTGTGATCACCTATCCTACGCAATATACTCTGGGCAGCGCGAACGGCGCTCCGAACGGGTTGTTCACTATCGGCAACAGCCTGTTTGTGGTTGATACTCCCCAGAATCGGATTGTGCGGTACGATGCGCCCGAAACCTGGTCTCCTGAGTCGGCGAACACGTTCTCCCCGCTGCAAGCGACAGTGATCGGGCAGCCAGACGGATTCAATAGCGGGAAGCCGAATCACGGCGGAACCGATCCGGACGGCTATTCTTTCGCATTTCCCACGGCGGCTGCCGTGATTAACAGCACAGGGGAGATATGGGCGGTGGATTCGGGAAATAACCGCGTGATCGCGCTAGCGCCCACGGGCAACCTGCTTTATTCGAATCCGGCGAGCAGGCTACTCGGCCAATTGGATTACATTTACAGCGGCTCAAATCTGGTAGAAGGGCGCGAGCTTTTTCTGCGATCGGCCGCCGGAATTGCAGGAGGCGTCGCGATCGACCGGAACTCGAATCCTCCGCATTTGTATGTAGCGGACACATTCAACCACCGCATCCTTGGATTCGCGGATGCGAGGAACGTCGGTACGGATTCGCGGAATGTACTGACGAAGCGGGCGGATCTTGTGATCGGGCAGCAGGATTTGTTCCACACGGACGTGAATTATCCGAGCTCGGATCCGACAAAGACCAGCGACACAGGCTTAAATCTTCCTATCGGACTGACGGTGGACGGGAACGGCAATTTATATGTAGCGGACAGTGGAAACGGCCGAATTCTTCGTTTCCCGGCTCCGTTTAGCCAGCCCGCGAATGCGGTGCAGCACGCGAATCTTGTTCTTGGACAGAGCAGTTTCACGGCGCTCAAAATCGGTGACCCGTCGGCCAATAATATGAACACGCCTTTCGGCGTCGCATTGCTCTCCGATGGAACGATTGTGGCTTCGGATTTGGCCCACAATCGTGTTCTTCTCTTCCGGAAACCTGCGAGTGGAGATTTTTCAAACGGTCAGGCTGCGGGAACAGTACTTGGGCAGAACAATTTTTTCAGCATCACAGCCGGGAACGGGAACCAACAGCTAGCCGCTCCGCGTAATATTACATCGGATACGTCGGACCGGCTTTACGTCATGGATACCGGCAACAACCGAATGCTGGTGTTCACGAACGCTACCGGTAACGGAAATGGCGCGCCGTCCGCGTACCAGTTGAATAATTTGAATAATCCAACGGGTGTAGCGGTAAGCACTCTGACTGGCGAGATTTGGGTGGTGTTAGGATCCGGCAATCAACTGTTGCGCTATCCCGAATTTCAGACACTTCAACTCAACGGTCCAACTCCGACCGCGACGTTATCGTCTGCGATCCCGAGTGAGGTGGCGCTCGACCCATTCGATAATCCGGTGGTGCTTGAGGGGACGAACCGGATGACGTTCTACTTCGGGCAGTCAACGTTCCAACACGCGGCAAATTACAACCAGCAGCCAATGGCTCCCGGGATGCTGGCCTATTTATACCGCAATGGCAAACCGTTCGATCTTACAAGCGCGAGCGCGACGGCTTATCCATGGCCAACGACACTCGCGGATGTTCAGGTCACGGTGAATGGTATTCCGGCGCCCTTGTTCAATGTCGGCGTAGCGGCGGGACGTATCGACTTCCAGGTGCCCTATGACGCTCCTTGCGGATGCAACGGTGAAGCGAACTCCGCTGATTTTGTCGTGACGAAGGTTTCGACAGGACAGGTTCTGGCGGCGGCGACTTTGCCTATGGCGCAGGCTTCGCCTGGATTCTTCACCGCGGGATCGGTAGGGTCGGGACAAATCGCGGCAGTCAATGATGACGGAACGGTGAATAGCGCGGGCAACGCCGAGGGGCGTGGAAAGGGTATTTCTTTTTACCTGACGGGTCAGGGTCGTGTGCCTGGACACCCGCCGGATGGTATGCCTGCGACTGGCGCCATCCCAGGACCGGTCGCTCCCGTGTTGGTGATCAACGGAACCATTTTGTCGGGTTCCGCTGTTAGCTATTCAGGATTGACAGGGTTCCCGGGAGGATGGCAGATCAATGCGACTGTCCCGGCGAACGCGCCACCATCGGCTGCTGTGCCTGTCGGATTGACGATCTACGATATTCGGGCAAATGTCGGCCCGACGGGCAATACCATCGTGAACACGATCGCGGTGAAATAGCGCTAGCTTAAATCGAAGCTGTCCCCCCGCGAAGGCAGGACAGCTTCGATTCCATATTCCTTCTGAATCAATTTCGACAGAGCCATGCCTTGCGTCGGCTCGCAGTGCACCAGGAAAACCTTTTTCAGGCCTTTGGTGATGGGCCGCATCCATTCGATCAGCTCGCGCTGATCGGCGTGGCCGCTGAGAGCTTCGATCTGCGCGACTTCGGCTCGTAGTCGCACGGGTTCGCCGAAGATGGGGACTTCGGGCCAGCGATCGAGGATCTTGCGGCCCAAAGTGTTTTCGGCCTGGAAGCCGGCGATGAGCACGGTGTTACGAGGATCCTCAATGTTGTTTCGCAGATGATGCAGGATGCGGCCGGCTTCGCACATTCCTGAAGCCGAGAGCACGATAAAAGGTCCGCGCAAAGAGTTGAGCGCTTTTGACTGCGCAACGTCGCGAATGTATTTGAGGCGATAGAAGCCGAACGGGTCTTCGCCATCGGTCAGAAACTTGCGGGCTTCTTCGTCGTAGCACTCGGGGTGTTTGCGGAAGACTTCGGTGGCGTTCACGGCGAGAGGACTATCGACGAACATCGGAATATTCGGGATGCGCTTCGCGTTGATCAACTGATGGAGCAGAAGGACGATTTGCTGCGTTCGTCCGACGGCGAAGCAGGGCACGATCACCTTGCCTCCGCGCGCCGCGGTCCGGCTGACGATGTCGGCAAGCTGGTCCGCAGTGGGGCCGATTTGGGCGTGCAGACGATCGCCGTACGTCGCTTCCATGATCAGGTAGTCGACGGGCGCGAGTTGTTCGGGGTCGCGGATGATGGGCAGGCCGGGACGTCCGACATCGCCAGAGAAGGCGAGCCGGATGCCGTCGGCTGCCATTTCGAGCGCAGTTGAGCCGAGCATGTGTCCTGCGTCGTAGGTCCGGTAGTTTACGCCGGGGAGAATTTCTTTCGTAGAGTCGAGCGGGATGGGACGGAAGAGCGGGAAAGTGCGCTCTGCGTCCGCAGCGGTGTAGAGGGGGGCGCAGAAGGTATCGTCGCGCCCGATTTTCCGGCGATGCTCGCGGCGGCGATTGCAGAATTCGGCGTCCATTTCCTGGAGGTGCGCGGAGTCGGCGAGCATGGCGAGGCATAGGTCGATAGTCGCGGGGGTGGTATAGATGGGGCCGTTATAGCCGGCGCGCACGAATCCGGGGAGATTGCCGGAGTGGTCGATGTGCGCGTGCGAGAGGATGATGGCGTCGATCGAGGAGGACTCAAACGGGAAGTGGCCATTGCGGTCGTTGGCTTCCTGGCGACGGCCCTGGTAGAGTCCGCAATCGAAGAGGATTCGTTTGCCTGCTGCTTCGATGTGATGCATGGAGCCGGTGACGGTCTTCGCGGCGCCCCAGAAGGTGAGTTTCATTTTGTGGAGATTTTAATTTAGCAAGGTGGAACAGGCTTGAGCCTGTCAGTCTGGGATGACAGGCTCTCCAGTAACCCAGCGCACAACGGACGCGGCGGCAGCGTTTCTGGTACTCTTCTGGACGCCACCGCGTCCTGTGCGCTAAAGCCTGTCCCACGGAAGCATCCAGCGGAGGATTCCTTGGGGCGCTCGCGTTTGGAATTCGATTGCAACTAGTGTCGCCTGGGACATCTGGATCATCTCTCGAGTGGATCCGAGAAACCAAGAGATCGCGCTGGATAATAAAGGCTCGTGCGAGACGACGAGGAGCGAATCCGCCCTGAAGGTTTGAATTTCATCCCAGAGTTTTTGCGGTGTCGAACCGGGTTCCAGAGCCGCGGATAGCCATCGATCCGGGCCCATGTTTAGCTCCGCGAGAACCGTGTCCGCACTCTCGATGGCGCGACGGTAAGGGCTGGTGACGACCTCATCCGGTTTCACACGAGTAAGGTTTGCCACCTTCCGTAGTTGGGCTCGGCCTTCGTCCGTGAGCGGGCGTTCACTATCGTGCTCTCCTCGCGCCGCGGCGCGCGCGATACCATGACGAAGAAAGTAGACGATCACACTTAAGATTATGCGGGGCGAGCTTTCTAACGGGCTTCCGAGTCTCTGTACTTCGGAGAATCGAATCGTCCAGGCGGATTCGGGAGAACCGGTTCTGCTGCGAGGCTTGAATCGCTCGGGGCTTGAATATAGCGAGCCTAAGGATCAAGGGTTCGCCGCCAGCGCAGGGATAACGGCGGAAGAGATCGAGTGGATCGCTCGTGAGTGGCGGGCCAATATCTTCCGCATTCCGTTCAATCAGGATTGGGCTTTGCGGGGCCGGGCAGGGAAATCAGGCGAGGACTATCTGTCGGACCTAGATCGCGTGATTTCGTGGGCGGCGCAGAATGGGGCTTATACACTGCTCGATCTCCAGTGGTTGAGCATGAATCGCGTGCACGGGCCGGGGAAAATGATGGTTCCACCGCTGCCGAATCCTGAGACTCCGGAGTTGTGGAAGATGTTGGCTGGGCGGTATCGCGAGGAGCCGGCGGTGCTGTTCGATCTATTCAATGAGCCGCACGACAGGCTGCCTGAGGATCCTTATCCCCTGTTTCGACACGATGGTTCAGAGTATCCGCCTGATTATGCGACGGTTTCGATGACCGAGTGGCAGCCTTGGGCTCTGCGACTCATCGATACCATTCGCGACGAGCATCCTTCGTCGGTGATCTTCGTGTCCGGGATGAATTGGGCTTACGATCTCCGTGGTTTTCCGCTGCACCGCGAGAATCTGGTGTATTCTACGCACGTTTATCCATCGAAGGTTTCAAACTGGGAGTCGGCATTCGGGTACCTTTCTAGGTTCATGCCTGTGTTTGCGGGAGAATTCGGCGGCGTAGAGAAGGATCTAGTCTGGGGCGAGAGGCTGCTGCATTTCTTCGATGCTCGGGGAATGGGATGGACGGCCTGGAGTTGGTCTGACTACCCGCATATGGCTCACGATTATGAACCGACGGTGTTTGGATCGCTCGTTCAGGACCGGCTCTGCGGACGTTAGCGGGACGAGTATCCGCAACTTCATCAACTCGGCAGGGGTCGTGGAGGCGATGCAGTAAAAGATGGATCACAGGCTCTTAGCGCTGAAGGCCTGTTCCACAGGGCCGAAAATACTCTCTGGCGCAGGCTACCGACGAAGCTCACAGGCTAAAGCCTGTGCCACAGGTCAGGATCGCAAGCAAACGGTCGGTGTTTTCCTTGGTATTCGTGTGCCGCAGGCTCATAGGGACAGGTTATGGATTCAAATCCGTTCAGGCCTGACCTGTGTCACGCGGTTTAGCCTTTGACTCTTAAACTTCAAGGATAACGGGCATGATCAGCGGCCGGCGCGAGGTTTGCTTGGTCAGAAAGCGTTTTAAATCGGCCCGGATCTTTTCCTGCATCACGCCCCAGTCGCCGCGCTCCTCAGGCGTCGAACCATCGAGCGTCTTCATGACCACCTGACGAGCGTCCTGCAATACGCTCGCGCTTTCTTCAAGCGACATGAATCCGCGGCTGACGATTTCAGGCAGCCCCTCGCTGCGCCCCGTATGCTTGTTAATCGCGATGATCGGCAGCACGAACCCATCTTCGGAGAGATGACGCCGATCTCGAATGACGATATCTTCCACGACTTCATCCAGCGAGCCGGAGTCGATGCAGATCCGGCCTACCGGCACCGGTTCGCCTTTGCAGGCGCCGTCTTTATCGATCTCCAGAGTCTCTCCGCTTTCGAGCAGGAACGTTTCTTCCAAACCGAGATGGCTCAAGTGGTGGGCGAGCTGTGCGTGCTTCGCCATCTGGCGGTATTCGCCGTGGACGGGCACGAAAAACTTAGGCCGCACCAAATTAAGCACGAGCCGAAGTTCTTCGGCGCTGCCGTGGCCTGAGACGTGGATCGGCGGATTCATCGTGCCGTAGACGATGTCCGCGCCGCGGCGGGAGATGTGGTTCATCATCCGATAAATGGCTTTTTCATTACCGGGAATGATGCGTGCGCTCAAGGCAACAATGTCGCCCGGCTCGATCGAGAGGCTCTTGTGGTTGTCAACGGCAACGCGAGACAAGGCGGACATTGGCTCGCCTTGCGTCCCGGAGACGACTACGGCGACCTTGCTGGGAGCGGTCTGCATGATGTCTTGCGGACGGAGCAGAATGCCATTCGGGATGGTGAGGAGGCCCAAGTCATGCGCGATTTCCGTAGTCGTCAGCATGCTGCGCCCGAGGAATGCGACCTTGCGGCCATGCTCACGCGCAAGATCGAGAATCTGCTGGAGACGGTGAATTGACGAGCTGAAGCAGGAGATTACAAGACGACGCTCGGTCCGCACGAACAGGTCTTCCAGGCGCGGGCCTACGGCGCGCTCGCTTTCGGTGTAGCCGGGACGATCGACATTGGTCGAATCGGAAAGCAGGAGCAAGACGCCGCGCTTGCCGTATTCGGCGAGCGTATGCAGATCGAACAGGTCGTTATCGGTCGGCGTGGGATCGACCTTGAAATCGCCTGTATGGATGATTACGCCGAGCGGGGTGGTGATCGCCAACGCGACGCAGCTGACGGTGGAGTGAGTGACGTGGATGAACTCGATCGAAAAAGGTCCGAGCACAACATGCTCGCCGGGTTTGACCTTATTGAGCTGGACCTCGTCGAGCATTTCATGCTCTTCAAGCCTGCGCTCCACCAAAGCGAGCGTGAAGGCGGTGCCGAA
>Ga0126381_100002703_pt1 | contig 19190 bp, 11 predicted proteins | sample PanSoiMetPlot_28_FD_96465 | JGI IMG/M metagenome (GOLD analysis project Ga0126381, IMG submission 96465) | Tropical forest soil microbial communities from Panama - MetaG Plot_28 | ecosystem: Environmental > Terrestrial > Soil > Tropical forest > Bulk soil | place: Panama | collected 2016-02-17
ACGCGCTCAGGAATGTGAGTTCGAAGACTAGTCCGAAGTTCCGCTTGGCTTCCGGGTGTGCGATTTGCGATCGGATATTGGAGCGCAGGATTGAATCGTCTACTTTTCCAGCAGGACATCAAGTTCGCTACGGATTTATGTTCACTTCTCGGGAAACGGTGCGGTTGGTCGGACATCCGAAAACGAGCCTCCGGGAAGTTGAAAGAGCGGGGGTTCCAGAGCTAGGCGCACGGCGGAGAATGCTGCATTCTCCGCTTCACACTATCGGTGAAGCCGGTCACCTTCGAAATGCCGGGCATACACCCAGAGTTGTCGTATCCACTCCAACAGGCTACGGCGCAACGACTGGACCGTAATAAGGGATCGCCTCGCCGACGTCTAACGGCTCGGGACCTGCGGCTTGATTAGCTCATCAATATAGTCCGCTCGCTCAGCAACACGCTCCAGGTGTGGGTAGCGTATGCCATCATGGTATGTAATGTTGCATGTCCGGAAATAATCGTCCACGACTACGAGCAGTATGATCGGTTGTGAAGTGTCCTTTGCAGACTTGATCGCGTCCGAGAGCAATTCCTCTGTGTAAACGCGGCCGTTGACGCCAACGATTTTCATCTGCGGAGTGACGCCAGCTTGAAACGCGGGACTCCCGACGATTGTGTCAGTAACTACGCCATCATTGCCAACATGGAGCCCGATGGAATAAATCTCTCCAGGATTGGCCCGGCGTCCTTCCAACTTCGAGGGTTTGTCGTTGAACATGACTTTCCAGCCCCCGTTTTCGATTCCCCCCACTGGTGCTTCCGCCACGGTGGAAGTCAACCTGGTATGAAAAAAACCGGCCCAATCAAACGGCGCCAATGCATTTAGTGTCTTCACCACGTCATCGAAGGTATAGGTCTTCACCTCCGGGCCGTGGTTGGGGCCGCCGTGGAATTCCTGACAGAAATCATCAATCGACTTCTTCCCTCCAGAGTCTCGATGAATGATTGTGGCCACTTCAAGCCAGAGAAGATCGCCCTCGTCGTAGTAATCGGTACCGCGGCGCCAGCTCATCCATCCACCTCTCGCGAAGCCAAGTCCAGGTTCTCCCACCGCGGTGTCAAGCAATGGGCGCCAGGTTCGGCCGGGGCGTCCAGGACCCAGCATGGCCGCGATACTGGCGAGATACTCGCGGTATTGCTCCGGCGTCCACAAGCCGCTGCGCGCCGCTAACATTGGCCCAAGATAGTCTGTAAGCCCTTCATAGCCCCAGAGGAGGTCGGACTTCATGGGCTGTTCGTAGTAAGGAACAGTCAGATCCGCGGGACGCCGAAACTTGCCGTTCCAAGAGTGGGCAAATTCGTGTGCCAGCAGTCCGCCCAGCGTCATGCCTGAACTGGGCAAAAGAAGAGTCCGCTCCGGTAGCCGGCTGTTATTTGATTCGTGGTGTTCGAGCCCGAAATGCGCCACGTGGTCGCTAAGCGCGAGCAGAAAATGGTAATCGCGATAGTGGCGAGCGCCAAAGAGTTTTCCCGATTCGGCCACCAGATTGATCATCTGCTTCTGGTTTTCAGGGCTCATGTTGAGAGCATCTGCGCTGTCAGCAGCGATGTCGATTTCGTGATGGATAGGTTCGCCCGGCGGGGTAAGGTCGATTTTCCGGTAAAACTCGCCGGTAATGACAGGCGAATCCACAAGCAAGTCTAGAGAAATTGGATTGAATGAAACTCGGTTCCCGGCTTCATTTTTGACAGGAAGCGCGGTGCCGAATTGCCACCCGTCCGGCATTGCAAGTTCCGCTTCATATCTAAGCTTCTCCGCGGGGACATCTGCCGGATAAAGGAGAACTTCATTCCACTCAAGAACCAGCAATTTGTCAGTGGCTGAGCCGCCATCGGGCTCAATGTAGTCGAAGTTGACATCCAGACGACTGACGCCGTTTGGGATTTCCAGATGGAAGGTAAAAACATCTAACAAATCACGCTGCCATGGAACGGTATGCCCGTTTGCCTCGAATTTAAGGCCAGTCAAGTTTGCGATGGGTCCGTCGGGACCGTGCTCGCCGGGAATCCATTTCGGGTAATAGAGCGTTTGAGGCCCAGGCTTGACGGGCATCACCAAATGGGTGTGCAGCAACTTCTGCCGAGTTCGAGTCGCATCGACGGTGATCAGGATTGCTTCTTCGGCGAGTGCGGCGGACGCGGCGAGGGACAGGATGGAGGCGAGAAACACCAACCGCCAAACGGGGTATAGTGGCATGCAAATGCTCCTCAGAAAACGGGATAAACCAATCTGTGGATCATAACCTGCTTCGCTCGGCGAATTTCTTCCTCGCGATTTGCTCTCGGTTGATGGGCAATCCACGGCGCTGAAGTGCAGAGCTGCGTGCGTGCCAGTTTGTTATGCGCTCTCGAAAATAGCACTTTACACAATGGCTTCCAGACAAGGGCACGTGCGAGGGATTGGAATGCTGATGTGCCGATGCGATGCTGGAGCTGCTCTTTAGACTACTGCCGACAAGCACGGGCGGAAAACGCCTGAAACGAATGTTTCTTAAGCCTCTGGTGGAATCTTAGCTTTGGCCCGTAATTAGCTAGAATATCCAGGCCGCAACATGAAGCCTAACCAAGTCCGCAAACTCAAATCACTCTTTCTGATTCTTCTTTGCTTCCGTCTCGTGCCGCTGAGCGCACAATCAGTCTCTCCCGATCTTTTCAGCGGCCTCAGGTGGCGGCTAATCGGGCCGTTCCGGGGCGGCCGCGCTATCGCGGCCGCCGGAGTTCCCGGCGATTCCAGCACGTTTTACTTCGGCGCGGTTGGTGGCGGCGTCTGGAAGACCACGAACGCGGGAGTAACCTGGACGCCCGTCTTCGACCGTCAACCCGTTGCTTCGATCGGCGCTATTGCCGTCGCTCCCTCGAATCCCAAAGTCATTTACGTCGGTACTGGAGAATCCGACATTCGCTCCGACCTCGCCTCCGGCGACGGAGTGTACCGCTCAGCCGATGGCGGCGTGAGCTGGCAAAATGTCGGCCTGCGCGACACGCGTCAGATCAGCCGTATTGTCATCGATCCGGAGAATGCAAACATCGTTTACGTCGGCGCGCTTGGACATGCGTACGGTCCCAATGACCAGCGCGGCGTCTATAAGTCCACCGATGGCGGCGACCATTGGACGAAAGTCCTCGACCAAGGCCCGGAAATTGGCATCGCCGATCTCGCCATTGCAACCGATCGTCCCAACACTTTGTTGGCCGCGACTTGGCACACGCATCGTCCGCCTTGGAGCACCTATGCGCCCATTGACGCTGCAGGTAGCGGAATCTTCCGCTCCGAAGATGGCGGCAATTCCTGGAAGCGCCTCGTCGGTTCTGGTCTTCCTGACGGCGATTGGGGACGCACCGGCATCGCTATGTCGCCAGATGGTAAGCGCGTTTACGCAGTTATCGATGACGCAAAGAAATCGGGCCTCTACCGTTCCGACGATGGTGGTGACACATGGACTCTCAAGAGCTCCGACGCCCGGCTCACCAGCCGCGCCTGGTACTTCGGCAACATCACCGTCGATCCGCAAAATCCAGATGTTTTCTACGTCCCGAACGTCGCGCTCTACCGCTCGGATGATGCCGGCCAAACGATTTCGATCGTTCGCGGCGCCCCCGGTGGCGACGATTATCACCAGCTCTGGATTGATCCGAGAAATTCCACGCACATGATCCTGGCGACGGATCAAGGCACCACCATCAGCGTCGATCGCGGCCAGACGTGGAGCACCTGGTATAACCAGCCCACGGCGCAGCTGTATCACGTCGTCACCGACAATCGCTTTCCGTATACGGTGTACGGCGCGCAGCAGGATAGTGGTAGCGTCGCCGTCCTCAGCCGTACCGATCATGGACAAATCACTCCGCGTGACTGGGCCCCGGTTGACGGCAGCGAGAGTGGATACATCGCGCCCGACCCGAAAGACTCAAACATTCTCTACTTCAGTGGAACCTACGGCAGCGTTTCGCGCTTCGATCTCCGAACATCGCTCAGCCAGGACATCACGCCGTGGCCGCTGCCCACATTCAGGGTTGATATTGCCCGACGCAAATATCGCGATCCCTGGACGCCCGTCCTGGTCTTTTCTCCCGCCGACAAGACCAGCCTCTATCTCGGCTCTCAATTCGTGATGAAGTCGGCGGACGGTGGTCTGCACTGGCAGACGATCAGTCCCGATCTCACGGGCGCGCAAAGCAGCGCCGCGAAAACTCAAGGGCCGCCGACAATTCAAGATGCCAAGGAGCGTGGATATGGTGTCGTCTACACCATCGCACCCTCGCCACTAGACGCGAGTCTCATCTGGGCCGGTAGCGACACCGGTCTGATTCACGTCACGCACGACGGCGGTAAGACCTGGAAAAACGTCACACCCAAAGCCCTCAGCGATTGGTCGAGGGTTTCCATGATCGAAGCCTCGCACTTCGATCCCGCCGAAGCCTATGCTGCGATTGACCGCCATCGCCTCGACGATCAAGATCCCTACCTGTATCGCACACGCGACTACGGGCAAACCTGGGAACCGATTACTGAAGGAATTCACGCCCCTGCCTTTCTGTGCGCAGTTCGTGAAGATCCGACTCGCAAAGGCTTGCTCTTCGCCGGCACAGAGTTCGGCGTTTATATCTCTTTCGATGACGGGGACCGCTGGCAATCGCTGCAACTCAATTTACCGGTCACCTCTGTGCGCGATCTCGTCATCCACGGTGACGATCTCGCCATTGCCACGCACGGCCGCTCCTTCTGGATTCTCGACAACATCACGCCTTTGCGCCAAGCGACGGAAGTCCGTGAGGCCTCCGCATGGCTTTATCGCCCCGCGGCAACTGTGCGGATTGATAATGCCGGTTTTATGGGAACTCCACTGCCGCCCGAAGAACCAATCGCAGAAAATCCCCCGAAAGGCGCCATGATCGATTATGTTCTCGCTAATCCGGCGGAACATGTGAAGCTCGAAATCTTCAATGCGCAACACGAACTCGTACGCAGCTTTTCGTCCGATACCACTCGCCCAGTACAGCGCCTGCCAGCTGCGATTGCTGACCGCTGGTTCGCCAAGCCGCAAAGTCTCGAGAAGTCCGCCGGGATGCATCGTTTCATCTGGAATCTCGCCTGGGGTACCGAGCTTCCCGACTTGGGTGATGAAGAGGAATATTCCGCACCTCTGGGTCCGCGCGCAGCACCCGGAGCCTACGAAGTTCGGCTCACAGCTGACGGCAAGACTCTCAGCCAGGCACTGCACATAACCATGGATCCACGCTCGATGGCCTCGCCGCAAGATCTCGCCCAGCAAGTCAAACTCGGTCGCGAGATTTTCACTCAGGTGCTCAGTGCCCGGAGAGCAGTATCGGCGATCCGAAAAGTGCAGACGCAACTTTCTGACTTACAGCCGAAGCTGCAGCAGAACTCTGATCTGAAAGCGAGCGTCGACGTTGCTTCCAACGAACTGAAAAGCATCATTGGCGACGCTTCATCCCCGGATATGGGGTTGGACGAAGCCAATACTGGCCTCGCTGCTGCGCTCAGAGTTGTCGAGAGCAGTGACCGCACCGTACCCGCGCAAGCGCTTGAGGTCTATGGCCAGGCGAGTGCGGCAGCAAAGCTCGCCCTCGTCAAATGGAGCGACTTCAAATCGAAGCGCCTGCCCGAACTGAATCATCAACTCGAAGGCGCAGGACTGCCGGGGTTCGTGGTCGCACAAATCGAGAAGGAAGTCGAAGAAAGCGAATCGCAGTAGACTTAAAGAGAACGTTTTGCGCAGATGGTGTCGAGACGTTCAATTTCTGATTTTAATCGTCTCAAGGGGCCGGCGGGCGGTCAAAGAATCTCTTGTGCATTTGCATCGTATCCTCGAAATACAGCAAGTTGCCGATTGAAAATTTGTCCCGCTTTGAAGGTGCCGGCATTTATTACGGGCAACTTTTGTTGAGGCGCAGCTGTGTAGCGGTCAAGATGTCAGGGTGGTTGGCGGTGGAAATTCCGCGGGCCAGGCCGCTGTTTTTTTGGCCCAGAGCACAAAGCACGTGTACAGGCTCGTCGGAGGTCCTGGCCTCTGACACAATGTCAAAATGTCTCTCGTCGCATTGAACAAACGCCTAATATCAGCCTGCTGACAGACATGGAAATTGTCAGCCTGAAAGGCGTCGACCATCTCGAAGGGGTCACGGGGCGGAATAGCAAGTCCGGCAAAAGCGAGGAGCACAACATCGCTCACGTGTTCGTAATGACCGGAGCGAACCCCAACACCGGCTGGCTCAATGGTTGCGTCGTGCTCGACAACAAAGGCTTCATTAAGACAGGTTCCGACCTTTCGTCAGAAGAGTTGACAGGCGCGCACTGGCCTCTTACCCCGTCGGCCCGACTGCTGGAAAGCAGTGTGCCCGGAGTTTTCGCCGCCGGGGATGTTCGTGGCGGCAACGTCCAACGCGTCGCCTCAGCTGTCGGCGAAGGGTCGATCGCGATCTCGTTCGTTCACCAAATATTGAGAGAGTAGCCCACGCCGTTTCCAGCTCCCGGACTGTGCGTGGTATTAGTTTGTCTCAACCACACTTCGTTACTGGTTGATCTCCAAAACACGTTCAAGACGGAAATCGGGACCGAAGACGGTCAGTGTCGGACCTCAGTGTCGTTTCGGCTCTTTAAGTCCAACTCCTCTCGATTGCCCACCAGCAAGTCCAACCCCATCGAACAGAAGACCTTAGCTTCCACCATTCCCCTCGACAACAGGATTGCCTCCCTTTGGCAAGGAAGATGCCCTAAGTGCGAGCAGGCGATGTGCGAGGCCGCAGTCGTTAACAGAAGTCGACTCGTTTGTCACCTTAAATACAAAAGGAGCAAAGTTATGAACCGCGAACTAATAGCAGGAGGGCCGGCAACAGAATCCATCGGATTTAGCCGCGGACGACAGTCTCTGGATCATTCGGTCTGGTACAACGGTTCGCTGATGACCTTTCTGGCCACCGGCGAAGACACCCAAGGGCAATTCGCGTTGATCGAAGCGGTCGCCAGGAGAGGCAATGTGCCGCCCACACATATCCATCATCGGGAAGATGAAATCTTTTACGTACTGGAGGGCGAGATCGTCATTTCGGTCGGCGATCGCACAATCAACGGAACGGCCGGAACAATGGTCTTCTTACCGCGCGATGTACCCCACTCGTTCACAATCGAATCGGACCAGAGCAGAATGCTCATTCTGCTCACTCCCGCCGGGCTCGAAGGATGGTTCAAGGAGTTCAGTGTTCCGGCACCGGCCATGACGTTGCCGCCCGCAGATGAACCCGAGCACCGCGAGCTAGAAAGGATGCTCGAGGCCGCTCCACGATTTGGCATAGAGTTTGTAGGGGTGAATGGAACCTCCTCGGAGGAAGAATGAATATGGCACAGCAAAGGGCCGAGCTGCATCAATCCCTTCCGAGGAGTTCATCCAACTCGCACAACTCAGGGCCCATTTCCTCGTTGCCGGCACAACTTGTCGGGCAGCATTGCAGTGTGCGAACTGATCGTGGCGGGCGACTGACGGCGCGCCCGCCCATAGCCACAACCATGAAGAGACGATCTGCAGGGTTGACGGAGCACTGACCTGGACCGTCGATGGACAGCCGATTGAGGTCCATTCAGCGCAGCCATTGTAATTTCCCCAGGGAACTGTTCATCGCTTCGACAATCTAGCGGATCACGATGCTAAGGCGCTATGCGTGATCACCCTAGCGGCGATCGGTCCGCAATATTTCCCCCGAGGTATTGGCAGCGGCGTCCGCGCTTGGCATGCTCTTGAGCCCAGGACTAAAGTAGATAAGTAGGTCTGCTTATCCTTCCGCGAGAGCATTGGATATGTCAACCGCGCCCGTGCAGGTCCCCCCTGAGATCACCGCGAAATGGCAAGACATCGTCGATCTGCTTGCCCAAATCGTGCAGGTCCCGTCTGCGCTAGTGATGAAGGTCGACCCACCCAACATCAAGGTCCTTGTATCAAGCGCCTCGAAGGGCAATCCCTACCCCCCGAATGAAGTTGCATCTCTCAACACCGGCCTCTATTGCGAGACCGTGATGAGAACACGCCTGCCGTTGCTCATCCCCGACGCTCGCGCGGACGAAGAGTGGAAATCAAATCCGGATGTCAAGCTAGGCATGGTCTCATACCTGGGTTTCCCGGTAGCGTGGCCCGACGGACAAATTTTTGGAACGATCTGCGTTCTTGATGACAAAAGGAATGAATACAACGAACTGTACCGAAAGCTGTTACTGCAGTGCCGCGAAGTGCTCCAGGGGGATTTGCGTTGGCTGACTAGGCTGGGAGGCGAACTCACAACGCAAAAAGTCTATCTTGACGAACTGTTTGCCTTGGTTCCGGAAGCGATCGCCATGGTGGACGGCCATGGGCGCCTCATGCGTGTTAATAGTGAATTCTCTCGGATCTTCGGCTATTCCACCGACGAAGCTACAGGGCGCACATTGCATGAGTTGGTCGTGCCGGAGGATCTCCGCCGCGAAAGTGTGGAGTTCGCGAAACGGGTTACGGAACGCAGGGAAATCGTAAACACGGAGACACTTCGCCAACGAAAAGATGGTTCTCGAGTGCCCGTCTCGATTGTTGGAGTTCCAGCTTCGCTGAGCGAGGGAAAGATCTCTGGATGGGTCATCTATCGCGACATCAGCAGACGAAAGCGCCTTGAAGATGAACTAAGAAATGAACGTGATCGTTTGCGGTTGCTTCTCGAGATCACGAACTGCATGGTGTCGAAGCTTGACCTACGGGGCTTGATCGATGAATTGTCAGCTAACCTTTTGCGGGTCATGCACTGCGATCATTGCGCCCTTCTGCTTCCCGACTCCAACAGCGGTCAGCTTAGAGCAAGTATGCTGTACAACTCAGAGCCGCGGGGAATTGCGCAGGAAGGCATGATCGTGCCCATGGTGGGCTCGATTTCAGGGCGAGTTTTTCGAACAGGCAAGAGCTTGCGGATCGATAACATCGAGACGGTGAGGAACGATCCGGAGATTTTTGGCATGCCGGAGGGCCATGCTTTCTATGAGCGCGTCAAGAGAGAGGGGCTCGTTTCCGGTTGCTATGTTCCGCTTATCAGTCGTGGCCGCGTTCTCGCCATATTGAATGTATGCAAGCACTCCATAAATGGTTTTACGGAAAACGACGTAGTGTTTCTTGAACAAGTAGCACACCAGATCGCGATCGCTGTTGAAAATGCATTGGATTATGGCAAGGCAACTGAGGATCGTGACCGAGAGGCCGAGCAAAAACTTTACCTGCAAGAAGAGATACGGACCGAGCACAATTTCGGTGAGATCATCGGCGCGAGCAGCGGATTGAAGAATGTGCTCGATCAGGTAGCGGTGGTTGCACCGACCGACTCCAGCGTTCTGATTCTCGGTGAGACCGGAACCGGGAAAGAACTCGTCGCAAGGGCTATTCACGACTTGAGCACACGGCGCGACCGAACTTTTGTCAAGCTCAATTGTGCCGCAATCCCATTAGGGCTTCTCGAAAGTGAACTCTTTGGTCATGAGAAGGGAGCCTTCACCGGAGCCATTACCCAAAAAATGGGACGCTTCGAACTGGCGAACAAAGGCTCGCTTTTTTTGGATGAAGTCGGGGATATCCCTCTGGAACTGCAAGCGAAGTTACTGCGCGTCTTGCAGGAGCAGGAATTCGAGAGGCTGGGCAGCAATCGGACACATAAAGTGGACGTACGTATCATCGCTGCTACCCATCGGGATCTGGCACAGATGGTCAGGCAGCAAACGTTTCGCGAGGACCTGTATTATCGTCTGAAGGTTTTTCCCGTCTCCGTGCCCCCGCTGCGGCATCGCGAACAGGACATACCGCAACTCGTCCGACATTTCGCCAGCCGGTATGCACGAAAGATGAACAAGAAGATCGAGACCATTCCCGCGGAAACAATGGATGCTTTAGTGCGTTACAGCTGGCCGGGAAATGTGCGCGAGCTGCAAAACTTCGTGGAACGAGCCGTGATCCTTTCCCGCACACCAGTACTTCACGCTCCGCTCGGTGAATTGGAGCCTTCGCAACTGAACCTGCAAGCCACGGCGGGAACCGGCGGTGCTGAGGCCGAACGCGATCAGATCATTCAAGCCCTCGAAGCCAGCAAGTGGGTTGTCGGGGGGGCAAATGGGGCAGCGGCCCGCCTGGGGCTGGCGCGAACGTCGCTCGTGTACAAGATGCAAAAGTTCGGGATCAGGCGTTCACATTGACCTGAGAGCATAGAAAACCGCACAATTTACCTCTTCTCCTCCCTGACGATCTTCGACGCTTTTTTATCCCCGTTTCCGTTAACGCTCCCTCGCTCACCACAGATAGAGACCGTCAGTGTCGGACTCCGTCGCGCTTCCGTCATATCCAGTCACTAGCTCCGTTCGGCCAGCCATCCCGACGCAACCCCACAAACCGAAAAGACTTAAGCGTCAGACACTCGCGCGCGAGAGCCGCCCTTTCCTTTTGGCACGGCGCGTGCCCAATCCAGACGTCCGACACGGCGTTGGGAGTGCAACCAACCATGTTAAAGGTCAGCACAAAGATCCGCCTCGACACGTTGGTTTTCATTCTCGAGGGCAGCCTGAGCGGACGATGGATCGAAGAAGTTGATCGGGTCTGCCGTCAACGATCAATGCGCAAGAGTAGAGGTCGATCTGTCCGACGTCACGTTTGTAAGCCCTGAAGGTAAGCAACCTCTGGAGAGGCTCTGCGCGAGCGGAGCGGGGATCGTTTCCTCGGCCCTGCTCACCAAATCGCTCGTGGACGAGATCCAGGGTAGGTCGAGAAATGATTGGCCGCGCGAGATCAAGTAGTGCAATTCACTAGCTAGGAGGTTCGAAATGGCCGCATTTATAGAAACAATTATCGTCGGTGGTGGTCAGGCCGGGCTTGCCATCAGCTACTACCTGAAGCGGGAAGGGCGTGAGCATTTGGTTCTGGAGCGCGCGTCAGCCGTGGCAAACGCGTGGCGCAACCAGCGATGGGATTCATTTACGTTGGTGACCCCAAACTTCCAGGTGCGGATGCCCGGAGCCGAATACAGCGGCAACGATCCTTACGGCTTTATGCCCCTGGCCGAAGTAGTCAAGTACTTCGACAGCTATCTTAAGCGTTTCGATCTGCCCGTCCATTGCGGTGTCGAAGTATTCAGCGTGGAAGAGACAGTTGACGGATACCTCGTACAGACCAGCGAAGGCAACTACGAGGCTCACAACGTAGTAATCGCAACGGGTCTCTACCAGTCGCCAAAAATTCCCGGACTGAGTCAGCGTATTCCTTCGGACATCCTGCAGATTCACTCGATGGACTACAAGAATCCTACATCGCTGCCAGATGGAGCCGTACTTGTGGTGGGAACTGGGCAGTCAGGCGCACAGATCGCGGAAGAGCTATATCAATCGGGAAGGAAAGTCTATCTCTCGATTGGAAGCGCGGGGCGCGTGCCCCGCCGATATCGCGGAAGGGATATCAACGATTGGTTCACGCGTATTGGGATGTTTGACACCAAAGTCGAATCACTGAAATCTCCTGCGGAAAAGTTTCGCCCACACCCACAGATTTCTGGTAAAAACGGCGGCGAGAGCCTGAACCTGCATCAATTTGCGCGCGACGGTGTTGTCCTGCTCGGGCACATTCGAGATGCGGGCGACGGGCGCCTCATTATCTCCCCCGATTTGAGGGAGACGCTTGCCAAGGTCGATGATTTTGAGACGAGCGCGCTCAAGATGATCGATGACCATATCGCTCGTATGGGAATCAGTGTACCCACCGAGACGGTTCCGAAGCTGCACGATGGTTACGCACACGAGGTCGTCACTGAACTCGACCTCACAAACGCGGGCATCACAACGATCCTCTGGGCAACCGGGTATGCCTTTGACTTCAGTTTGGTGAAGCTGCCGATTTTAGATCAAGACGGCTATCCGATCCAGAAGCGTGGCGTGACGAATTACGACGGCTTGTATTTCCTCGGAATGCCATGGCTGCACAACCGAAGGTCGGGAATTTTGTTCGGTGTTGGGGACGACGCCGCTCACCTAGCAGCCCACATTGTGGCACGTGAGCGAGAAAGCTCGGAAGTAGTTGCGTGACCAGGCTGCGTCAAGTGGAGGATGAAGTGAAAATTTCGGATTTCAATGCTATGGCAGAAAACGGGGTTAGCTCCAGCCACGGGAGTCGTACGCGGATACCGAGGGTCGCGATCGTCGGTACCGGTTTTGTTGGTTCGACCACAGCGTACGCATTGTTAATGCTGGGAACGCCGGCCGAGATTGTTTTGATCGATCGCGACCGGCGGCGTGCCGAGGGTCATGCGCATGACTTGCGCGATGCCGAAGGCTTCACATCTAGCGGCCGCATCTTGGTCGGAGACTTCGGCGATTGTTGCTCCGCCGATGTGACGATTATTACTACCGGTGTTGGTCAGGCCAGCTTAAAGTCGCGGCTCGACGGTCTGAAAGAGGCTGCCTCGATCTTGAAGGGACTTGTCCAAGATGTCGCACAACACAACCCGCGCGGCATCCTGGTCATTGCGTCAAATCCTGTTGACGTGCTGACGTATGCCGCCTGGAAGTGGTCCGGACTTCCGGCAAGCCGGGTGATCGGTTCAGGGACAGCTCTTGATACTTCACGCCTTCGGCGACGGCTCGCCGCGAGATATGGAATTGCCTCTGATCATGCGCATGCCTATGTGATCGGGGAACATGGCGACAGTCAAGTGCCGGTTCTCTCGTCTGCCCGCGTGGCGGGGGTGCCTCTCGACGAGTATTGGCAGCAGTCGCGACTCCCCCGCGAAGAGAACGCGCTAAAAACCATCTCTGACGAGACGCGAGCCGCTGGCCTTGAAATCATCGGGGCCAAAGGAGCGACTTACTTCGGAATCGCTGCGGCATTGGCCCGGATCGTTCGAGCAATTCTACGCGATGAGAATTCAATCTTGACGGTGTCGAGCCTCGTCCCGAGGTCTATGCAACTCGGGGAAGTCTCTTTGTCCCTTCCCGCGGTCATCAACCGGGACGGCATCGCAAGGGTCCTCTCCATCCCATTGAGTACTTCCGAGCGGCGTGCCCTCGAGGCTTCGGCCGAAATTCTAAGAAAACACATCGACGTATTGGATGGTTCCATCCCCTCTGTCGAGCGAGAACGGGAAACCGTGCACTACCAGATTTAGGCGTGCGAAATACAGGAGTCTGCAATGAGGTTGAGTAACGGTTTGCGACTGTGGTTGGTCCTGGTGCTAGTCATCGAGATTTGTGGTCACGCCTTAGGGCGGGAGTCCTTTGAGAATAGCGTTGTCACCTGGAACAACGTGGCAATCGACGAGGCACGCAGCAATAACGCGCGCGGCCTTTTGATGGTGCGGGAATTGGCGATCATGCATACGGCCATGTTCGACGCGTGGACCCGGTACGACGCGGTGGCGGTGCCAACCTTGGGGCATCCATCTCGGCGTCCTGAGGCGGAACGCACAGAGGCTAATAAGCGCGAAGCGATCAGCTACGCGGCTTTTCGGGTGCTTACCGATTTGTTTCCCGCCGACACGCTCAAACTTGAGCGCGAGATGACGAATCTTGGCTACGATGCGAACAAGGAACCTTCAGATCGGACGACACCGTCGGGAATCGGACTTCTCGCCGCTGATACCGTTCTTGAGTTTCGGCATCATGACGGCGCGAACCAACTGGGTGACCTCCATCCCGGTGCGTATTCTGATTACACGGAATACGCGACCGCCAACACTCCTGATTTGATCCGCGATCCCGATCACTGGCAACCACGGAGTGGAGAAGGAGACGGTAAATCTTACACGCAAGCGTTTTACATGCCGCACTGGGGGCGGGTGAAGCCCTTTGCCCTCGAGTCTGTTCTGGATATACGGCCGCAGTCGAGCCCGAAGAGCCTCAGGTTTGATCCGGCGGGCTACATCCTTCAGGCCAAAGATCTAGTAGAACTCACGAACAACCTCAGTGAGCGCCAGAGGGTAATCGCCGAGTACTGGGAGCTGTCACAGGGGCCGGGAACGAACTTCATTCTGTGGAATCAATTTGCGCAGTTTGTGATTCAGCGTGATCACTACCAACTCGACGACGAGGTCAAATTGTTCTTCGCGCTCGACAATGCGATGCTCGACAGCAGCATCGCCGCCTGGGACGCCAAGCGTTATTGGGATTCGGAAAGGCCGGTAACAGCAATTGTCGTGCTTGCTCGAATGTTCCATGGCTACATGTTCCATGATGACTGGCAACCCTATCTGCTCACGCCGCCTTTTCCGGACTTCGTCTCCTCGCACAGCGCGATCAGTGCGTCCGCGGCTGAGGTTCTGAAGCGTTTCACAGGAAGCGACGCATTTGGCGGCTCCTACACGAGGCCCGCAGGCGTTTCGGGAATGGAAAGAAAACCGGGGCCTGCGCATGATGTAGTGCTGAGTTGGGCAACCTTCACCGAAGCTGCCGACGAATCCTGCATGTCGCGACGGTACGGAGGCGTCCATTTCGAAGACGCTGACATCGAGGGTCGCGCGTTGGGGCGCAGAGTGGCGGCTATCTCCTGGACCAAAGCACAGGAATACATATCCGGAACCGAAACGGCGCGGGCGGCATATACCCATACAACCACAAGGGCGACAGACACGGCTGGCTGGTGAACTATGGACATTCTTTTCACAAGACAAACCGAGTACTGAGCGAGACTGAGAGTGCTTCCCTCAACGACTCGGAGGCGAAGTCCGGGTAGACGCTGTTCAGCAGGCTTTAGGAGGCTCAGATGACAAGGCGCAGGCAAATCCTTTCAATCCTCCTCTCGTTCCTGGCCATAGAAGGAGTGCCCGCCGGACCAAATGGCGCGGCAAAACCACGAAGCGAACCGCTGACATCGTCATTCGCGCGGGTGTGATCCACGCCATGACGGGGACGAAAGACGAACTCTTTCTGCTTCCAACTTATGACCGCGACGGGTCCGCCAGTCCTATGGGAAATCACTTTCGCGGGGGAACGACCACGTAGTACTTGACATAAAGCACCCCAAGATATATAAGTTACTTATATAATTTAGTTCATTAGTGGAGTCCTCCTTTGTCGAAAAAGACCCGCAAACTTCCCTTGTCAGCCACTCGCCCGGCGCTCCTCACGGGCAAGTCCGACCATTCGTTTCGGGAACTTCTCTACAACTTCTTTACCATCTCCAACCGCCTTGAACAGGTCCGGCGTTATCTCGGCTCCCGGATCGGCCTCTCTGGTCCGCAATATAACCTCATGATGGCGGTGGCAGAGCTACAGGATTCCACAGGGATAAGTGTTGGTCAGGTTGCTGAATATCTTCATGTGAGTGGAACATTTGTCACTGCCGAAACGGAGAAACTTGCGAGAAAGGGGTACATCAACAAGCATCACGATCCTAACGACATGCGGGTCTCGCGATTAGTAATCGGCGAGAAAGGTTGGATTGCTTTGGGCTCACTCTTTCCGGAATTGCAGCAGGTCAACGATTTATTCTTCGCCATCGAATCGAGGGAAGAGTTTGAAAACCTTCATCGAACCATGGAAAAGATGGTTGAAAGCAGCCAGCGAACACTAGCGCTACTCAATGTGACAGCATCGGCAAGTAGCCCGCGTCTTCTCGCTCTCGTAACACGGTTCGATAACACGACGGAGCAACCCCAGTAGCGTCATGGCCTTGCACGCGCTGTGACGCAGACTTGTGTCTGTGGTGTGAACCAACCACACCTCTCACCGCCATCTCCGTTGGAGCAATAACGATCGAAAGGAACAGCCGATGAGCAAAACCTTTGTACTAGTTCATGGATCATGGCATGGCGGTTGGGCGTGGGATGGCGTCGCGCGTGAACTCTCAAGAAGGGGACACTACCCACATTCGCCGACACTGGTCGGGCATGGTCCGAACACAAACCGTATCGAAATTACACACAAAGACTGTGTTGATGGCGTGACAGCTTACATTCGAGACCATCAACTGAATGACATCGTCCTCGTTGGTCATAGCTTCGGCGGTTCGGTAGTTCAAAAAGTCGTAGAACAGCTCCCTGATCGTATCGGAAGCGTCGTGTTCGTCGATGCCCTAATCCTCGCGGACGACCAATGCGTCTTCGACAATCTGCCTGCGGAGTACGTTGCAGCGTTCAATGATCTGGCCTCGGCTAGTGCTGACAATACAATGTTGATACCTTGGGAAATTTGGCGTGACAGCTTTATGCAGGATGCACCAGAATCCTTAGCACGGTCAGTTTGGGAGCAATTGACTCCAGAGCCAAATCAGGTCAACCTTGACAAACTAGATCTAAAGCGGTTCTATTCACTGGCCGTTCCCAAGGGCTTCATCTACTGCCGACAAGACAAAGCCCTCCCGCTCGGCTATTTTCATCCGCGTATGTCTTCTCGTCTTGGAGTTTTCAAACTGCTTGAAATGGACGGTAGTCACGAAGTCATGTTCACGCGTTCGGCAGAGTTGGCCGATAAGATCATCGACGCAAGCTCGGGCTAGGTCTCCGACACGGATTAACGATTGTATGTGGTAGCTGGGCTCGGGCGCGATGCAAGCTTGAACACTACGTGATTGTTGCGCTTTATGACGCAAGCCTGCTGCACTCGATCGACTGTGTGATAGCATCCGTGGAAATTACGCATGAAGCTGAGGCGCAGTCAAGTCGCGGTCACAACAATTTTGTTGCTGCTGGTGCTGGACCTGGGCCGTTCCATCAACGCGCGCATTGGCTACGCCGCTCCCCTATCGGTATGGCAGCCCAGCCCGGCCGAGTATGCGGATCTGACGTGGCCCCCGGAAGCAGACCTCCCAGCCAACGCACCCGTGGGCGCACGCGTCTACGCGCAGCGATGCGCCGTGTGCCACGGACCTGATGGGCGTGGAAACGGACCGGCGGCGCCCTCGCTGATTCCTCGCCCACGTGACTTCACCAGTGGATTGTTCAAATACAAGTCAACGCCGCAGGGGCAGCCGCCGGCCGACAGCGACCTGAGGAAGGTCGTCGCGAACGGCCTTCGAGCCAGTGCAATGCCATACTTCCACGACCTGTTGAGCGACAGTGAGATCGATGCGGTCGTCGCACAGGTCAAGCAATTCTCCAAGGCATTTAGTGGCGTATCGCCGCAAACGATAGTCGTTCCACCGCGTCCGGCACCCACAGCGGTCAGTGTTGAGCGTGGCCGAGCACTCTACATCTTCCGGGACTGCGTTGGTTGCCACGGTCCGGACGGCCGAAAGGCCGGGTTCCTCGTGGATGCCAGTACGAATCATCCGACGCCAATTCGCGACCTGTCGGCTCCGTGGACATTCCATGGAGGGAGTGATCCGAATCAGATATGGCTCCGTCTGACGACCGGGATCGGTAATTCCATGCCTGCGTATGCTTACGGGCTTACACCCGAGCAACGATGGGATCTCGTCAGCTTTGTGCAATCGCTCGCACGTGTGGCTCCGTGGCAACCGTCAGGGCAATTCGCCGGACCCGGACAGCAGGCCGATCTCCTTCGGCGCGGCGAATATCTCGTGCACGCCGAAATGTGCGGGCTCTGCCACACTCAAATCGATCGGACCGGCATCTACCGTGGCGATGACTTCTACCTCGCTGGGGGAATGCGAGTTGTCGCGTATCCGCACGGAGTTTTTGTCTCGCGCAACTTGACCTCCGATGACGCAACGGGCGTAGGAAGATGGACAGAGGCGCAAATTGTCAGCGCCCTCCGCAACGGGCGGGCACCCGACCGTCTGCTGAATCTTTTTTGTATGCCGTGGTTCTACTTCCATTACTTCAGAGAAGATGACGCCACTGCCATCGCGCGATATCTGAAAGATTTGCGGCCGGTGCACAATCGCATTCCGCCTCCGCTCCACTACGGAATCGTCGAAACGATCGCCTCCAAGCTGACTCGGCCGCTTCCCGCAGCGCTCGTCACGTTTTTGACCTTCGCCGACGGCGACTTCGGCCGAACCGATTCACGAATTCCGCAGGATTGGGCGCAGAGAACGCTGATCGACTCGCAGTGGATAGTGCTCATCGTGGGTGCGCTCTTGTTCGTCTTCGCCGGATCGCCAGAGCACCGATTTCCGAGCAGCGGGCGCGGCTGGCTGACTCTTGGCATCAGTCTGGCGGGCCTGCTCTTGCTTGGCCTGGCCGGCTGGGTGTTTTACGCCTTGCCGACACTTAGTTTCATCCCGCCGGAGCAGATCGTCACTGGCGTAACTGCAGGTATTCCTGAACCCGACCCGGCTGGTTTCAAGACGCTGGAACAAAAGACGCTGGTCGAGCGCGGGCGCTATATATACACGGTTGCTTCGTGCGCCTTTTGTCACAATCCGAACGGAGCTGGTGGGCAGAAGATTAGTTGGCGTCCCTTTGGCACATTATGGACTCGCAACATCACCGCCGATGTGCGAACCGGGATCGGCGCCTGGACCGACGAACAAATCACCCGAGCCATTCGAAGCGGGATCACTCCGGACGGTCGCACGCTCCATTGGCAGGGCATGATTTGGGACCACGCATCGAACTGGGACGAAGAAGATATCCGCGCGCTCGTGGCATACCTGCGAATGCTCCCTCCCGTCGCGCGGCAAGTCCCAGCAGCGCGGCCGCCGACGTCGGACGACTGCGCGGTTTACACCTTCTGGGTCGCGAACAGTACGGTGCCGGGGTGTCGCTGAGGCAAACCGAATGACGACCTATCCAGCGTATCGCGGATGGATAGGTCGCGCGGCCAAGAATGGGGTTTCGTGTGAATGGAGGTAGCGTACATACCACGGGTTTCGGGGTATGCACGTGGTTTGCATTGCTGCTATTTTTGAAACGAGGTGTGCCGCAGAATGCGCCGTACGTTTCGAGCCGGTAGACGCCTCGTGGAACTAGGAATGGGAACGACGGGATCTCGCTCGAAAAATCGCTGGCGGTACCAAAATGTACAGTTTATGTGCCGGGGCGATGTCCTTGTGCGACCCCCGAAGACGCTCTGGAAGTAATGAACACCTAGTTTTTAACCAGGCAGGCCATCGGAAGCGATACTTTCCGAATGGCTAAAAATAACCGGTCCAAATCTGTTTGCACCTTATTTCGGCGCAAGCACTTAATAATCAAACAGTTTGGCCGGTTATTTTCGGCTTAACTGGTCCAATCTGTGCACGCGCCCTTAAG
>Ga0126381_100002704_pt1 | contig 19185 bp, 18 predicted proteins | sample PanSoiMetPlot_28_FD_96465 | JGI IMG/M metagenome (GOLD analysis project Ga0126381, IMG submission 96465) | Tropical forest soil microbial communities from Panama - MetaG Plot_28 | ecosystem: Environmental > Terrestrial > Soil > Tropical forest > Bulk soil | place: Panama | collected 2016-02-17
ATTCCCGCCATGACCGCCCTCGATCTCCTGATCATCGCGGTCGCGATTTATGGCATTTGGCGCTGTTGGCTGATCGGTTCCGGCACGGAAGCCTTCACCTCGCGAAGCGGCCTGCGGGGCCTGTGGTTGATCGTCCTCGGACTGCTGGCGGTCTGTCTGTTTTACTTTACTGATCTCATTTCCATGTACGTGCTGCGCGCCGCTTGGTCGGAGGAAGACGCAATGGCGTTCATGGACGCTCTCCATCGCAATATCAGCTGGCCGGTCATTCTGCTTGCCGTGATCGCCATCGCCACGGGATCTGCTAAAGTTCTTGGCGAGCTTCGAGAACGGGAGGCGAAGGTTCGGCGCCTGGTCGAGTCGAATGTCATTGGTGTTTTTATCTGGCATCTTGACGGCCGGATCATCGATGCCAACGCAGCCTTTCTCAGCATCTTGGGCTATGATCGCGACGATCTCGTCCTCCGCCGTCTGCGGTTGACGGAGCTGACCCCAGCCGACTGGCGCGACGCCGACGATCGACGTGTGGCGGAGCTGAGGGCGAGCGGAACCGCCAAACCGTCCGAGAAAGAGTACCTCCACAAAAACGGCAGGCGCGTGCCCGTGCTGGTCGGCAGCGCGATGTTCGAGGAAATGCAGGACGAGGGCGTTGCCTTCGTCGTCGACTTAACCGATCGCAAGCGGGCGGAAGCGGCGATCCGCGAAGGCCAGCGGCATCTCCACGAGACGCAGATGGAGTTGGCGCACGCGAACCGCGTCGTGACGTTGGGGCATCTGTCGGCTTCGATTGCCCACGAGATCAACCAGCCGATCGCGGCGGCCGTCAATAATGCCTCGGCGGCGTTGCGCTGGCTGGGCAGAGAACCGCCGGACATGGAAAAGGTTCGGCAGGCGCTTGGTCGTATCATCGCAAACGGCACTCGCGCTGGCGAGGTCATCGACCGAATGCGCGCGCTTCTCAAAAAAGCGCCGCTCCGGAAGGAAGAAGTGGAGATCAATCAGTTGATTTGTGAGGTCGTCGCCCTGACCTGTGGCGAGGCGAGCGCGAATCAGGTTTCAGTGCAGACGCGGCTCGCTGAGAGCGTTCCGCTTGTTCATGGAGATCGGGTTCAACTGCAACAGGTGATCCTCAACTTGGTCATGAATGCTGTCGAGGCAATGAGCTTGGACCGCGAGGGGCCACGAGAATTGATGATCAGCACGGGTGAGACGCCTGGGGAAGGCCTGCTGGTCGTGGTGCAGGATTCTGGTCCGGGTCTGCCCGTCGCGAGTCTCGAGCTCGTCTTTGACGCGTTCTATACAACAAAGCCCGGCGGCCTGGGGATCGGCCTGTCGATCTCCCGCTCCATCATTGACTCGCATGGCGGACGATTGTGGGCTACCCCCAACATACCCAAAGGCACGATCTTTCAATTCACGCTCCCTACGCCGGCTCGTGTCGCGTTGGCAAGTTGAATCCGCTTAAGACCTCTCGCCGCCGCTTGGACGTGATTTGCCATTCTCAAGGCAAACCAAAAGGAGACTCGACATGAGCAGTCCCTCGAGAGCGCAGAAGGTCGACCTGAAGCTCGAGGTGGTCGTCATCCCTGTTTCGGACGTCGATCGTGCCAAGCGCTTTTACGACAGCCTGGGTTGGAGGCTCGACGCGGACTTTCCCTTCGATAACTTCCGGGTTGTCCAGTTCACGTCGCCCGGCTCGGGGTGTTCGGTTCAATTCGGCACGAACATGACGCCGGCCGCACCTGGCTCCGCCCGCGGCCTCTATCTCGTCGTGTCCGACATCGAGGCAGCCCGCGCCGAACTTGTCGATTGCGGTGCCGACGTCAGCGAGGTGTTCCACGCCGGGAAGCCGGGCGCTCAGTTCCAGCCCGACGGCACGAGCGGCCGGGTCAGCGGACCGGCGCCCAATCACGCCACCTACGGTTCATTCGCCACGTTCAGCGACCCGGACGGCAACGGCTGGCTGCTGCAGGAGGTCACGACGCGGCTGCCCGGCCGGATCGACGCCGCTGAGACGGCATTTGCATCCACGGCGGACCTGGCGAGCGCGTTGCGGCGTGCGGAGGCTGCGCACGGCGAGCACGAGCGGCGCACCGGCCAGCGCGATGCGGACTGGCCCGATTGGTACGCCGCCTACATGGTGGCGGAGCAAGCCGGCAAGCAGCTGCCGTCATGAGCAGCTGCCAGGACGTCATCGTCATCAGCGGCGCGCGCACGAGGCCGGCAGCAGAAGAACAACAGTGTGATGCCTGCCATGGGTTGTGGGCCTCAGCGTGCCAGGTACGCTGCTCGCTTGCCGATGCTGTGATCGAGGAGGCGGGGGCGCGGGAAATTGCTGCGTTGCAAAGATGCACTCTTTTTGGCCCATCTCTTCCGTAGCGGCCAGCCCCGGAGCACGGTAGCTTTCGGGGAAAGCCGACACCGGAAGGCCGGCGATTCATCCGAGGGGTGCGCTTGTCCGGAAAACGACGCGCTCAATCCTGAGAACTGTACGGGACGGCAGCCCGGCCTACTTCAGTCCCATCACCCGGATGGCGGCGGGGCCGAGAATCACGATGAACAGCACCGGCAGGAAGAACAGGATCATCGGCACGGTGAGCTTGGGCGGCAGGCCGGCGGCCTTCTTCTCGGCTTCCTGCATGCGCATGTCGCGGTTCTCCTGCGACATCACCCGCAGGGTCTGTGCCATCGGGGTGCCGTAGCGCTCGGCCTGCTGGAGCGCCATGCAGACCGACTTGACGCCCTCGATGTTGGTGCGCTTGGCGAGATTCTCGTAGGCCTGCCGGCGGTCCTGCAGGTAGGACAGCTCCGCGGTGGTGAGCGTTAGCTCCTCGGCAAGCGGAACCGACTGGGTGCCGATCTCGTCGGCAACCCGCCTAAAGGCGGCCTCGATCGACATGCCGGATTCGACGCAGATCAGCATCAAGTCGAGCGCGTCAGGGAACGCCCGCTTGATCGACAGCTGGCGGTGCTGGATGCGGTTCCGGAGAAATACGCCCGGCAGCTGGATGCCGATATAGGTGGCGACCAGGCAAATCCCGAACTTCACCATCGCCGGCTGGTCGAGATCGAGGATGACGAACACATAGACCAGCGAGAACAGCAGCACCGCGACCGGCGTCACCATCCGGAAGAACAGAAAGGCGATGTAGGGCGCCTGGCCGCGGAAACCCGCCTGCACAAGGAGCGCACGCGCCGTCTCCTGGCCCAGCCATTTGTTGAGATTGAACTGATCGACGATGTTCTGCATGTACTGCTTGGGTGAACGGCGCAGCGTAGCCTTGTCGCCGCCGCGCGCCAGGCGCTCGCGCTCACGCTGCCGCAACTGCTCGCGCTCGAGCGCCACCCATTTCATTCGCTTAGCGAGGGAGTCGGTCGCCAACAGCGGCATGGCGAGCGTCAGCACGGTCGCAATCGCGGCGACGGCGGCGAAGACCATCGTCAGGATGCGCGGGTCGTTGACGGCGTCGATCAGGAAATCAAGCATGGCACGTCAGAAGTCGAAGTTGATCATCTTGCGCATGACCATGATGCCGATGAACATCCAGACAGCGGAGCCGGCGAGCATGACGCGGCCTATGCTCTCGGTCCAGAGCAGCTCGATGTAGTGCGGGCTGGTGATGTAGACCAGGAACATGACGGCGGGCGGCAGGCAGCCGATGATGGCGCCCGAGGCCTTGGCCTCCATCGACATGGCCTGGATCTTCGCTTTCATCTTCTTGCGGTCGCGCAGCACTCGGGAGAGGTTGCCGAGCGCTTCGGAAAGATTGCCGCCGGCCTTCTGCTGTATCGAGATGACGATGCCGAAGAAGTTCGCTTCGGCGACGGGAATGCGCTCGTGCAGCCGCACACAGGCCTCGCCGAGCGGGATGCCGATCGCCTGGGTCTCGACGATCGTCCGAAACTCGCTCCGCACCGGCTCGGGCGAATCGGCGCTGATGACGCGCAGGCTGTCGAGCAGCGGCAATCCGGCCTTGATGCCGCGCACGATCACGTCGACGGCGTCCGGGAACGCGAGCAGGAATTTCGTTTCCCGGCGTTTCTTGAGATACTTGAGCATCCAGCGCGGCAACCCGAAGGCACCCGCGAACCCCAGCGCAGCTGCCGGGATAAGGCCCGCGTCGACCAAAAGCGCGCCCAGGAATCCCGCGGCTCCGATGGCTGCGCTGATGAGCAGAAAGCGCTGCTTGGACCAGGTGAGGCCCGCCTGGGCGATGCGCACCGAGAGCGGCGGCGACTTGGCCTTGGCCCGGCGCTGCTCTATCTCCTTCAACGTGCCTTCGACCTGCTCGCGCCGCGATTTCTGCGAGGTGCCGCGCTGTCCGCTGGCACGGACTTGCGGGCTGGAGGCCGCGACACTGGCCTTGCGCTTCTCCGCCTGCCGTTCCCCCGACAGGATCGGATAGATGAAGACCCAGGCGACGCCCCCGAACGCGGCGGCCACCAGAAAGAACAACGCATACATCTGCATCGGCGTCACCGTCACTTCTCGGGCGTCTCGCCCCTGACCTCGGCGGCATCGAGCGCGTTAGCGAGCCGCTGCTCCTCGCCGTAATAGCGCGCGCGCTCCCAGAACCGGGGGCGGCCGATTCCGGTCGAGCGGTGGCGCCCGACGATGTTGCCGTGTGCGTCCTCGCCGATCAGGTCGTAGATAAAGAGGTCCTGGGTGATGATGACGTCGCCCTCCATCCCGAGCACCTCGGTAATGTGCGTGATTCGGCGCGAGCCGTCGCGCAGACGTGCGGCCTGCACCACGACGTCGACCGATGCGCAGACCATCTCGCGGATCGTGCGGGAGGGGAGCGAAAAGCCGCCCATGGTGATCATCGATTCCAGCCGCGAGAGCGCCTCGCGCGGATTGTTGGCATGCAGCGTGCCCATGGAGCCGTCGTGGCCGGTGTTCATGGCCTGCAGCAGGTCGAAGGCCTCGGGTCCGCGCACCTCGCCGACGATGATCCGCTCCGGCCGCATGCGCAGGCAGTTGCGCACGAGATCGCGCATGGTGATCTGCCCTTCCCCTTCGAGGTTCGGGGGCCTTGTTTCCAGCCGCACCACATGGGGCTGCTGCAGCTGCAGCTCGGCCGCGTCCTCGCACGTGATAATGCGCTCGTCATCGTCGATGTACCGGGTGAGGCAGTTGAGCAGCGTGGTCTTGCCCGAGCCGGTGCCGCCGGACACCAGCGTGTTGACCCGGCAGCGGCCGATGATCTTCAGGATCTCGGCGCCTTCGGGCGAGATCGAGGCGAACTTGACCAGCTGCTCAAGTGTGAGCTTGTCCTTCTTGAACTTGCGGATGGTGAGCGCCGGTCCGTCGATCGCGAGCGGCGGCACGATGACGTTGACGCGGGAGCCGTCCGGGAGCCGCGCATCGCAGATCGGCGAGGATTCGTCGACCCGGCGGCCGATCTGGCTGACGATGCGCTGGCAGATGTTAAGGAGCTGGGTGTTGTCGCGGAACCGGATTCCGGTCCGCTGGATCTTGCCTTTGACCTCGATGAACGTGGTGCCGGAGCCGTTGACCATGATGTCGGCGATGTCGTCGCGGGCGAGCAGCGGCTCGAGCGGCCCGTAGCCCAGCACGTCGTTGCAGATATCGTCGAGCAGCTCCTCCTGCTCGGAGATCGACATCACGATGTTCTTGATCGCGATGATCTCGTTGACGATGTCGCGGATTTCCTCGCGCGCCGAATCGGCGTCGAGTTTGGCGAGCTGGCCGAGGTCGATGGCTTCGATCAGCGCGCCGAAGATCGCGCCCTTGGTCTCGTAATAGCTGTCGGTGTGGCGCGCGTCGGTGGCGGCGGGGGCGGCGGCGGGCTCGCTTGGACCGCTGTTCACCTTCCGGCCGGGGGTGGGCGCGGTGACGAGCGGAGCGCCAAGGCCGATGGAAGGCATCGGCGAGCGCCCGCCTTCGGTCGCGCTCGCCGACTGCCCGGGACCGGACGCTGCCGCGGCCGGTTCGAGCGCCGGCTGCAGCGCGGGCGAAGGTGCTACGCGCTTGATCGGGTCCGGCGCCTTGGCGCCGGCGTCCGGGGCGGACGTGCTACGCTTTCCAAACACGCAACTCTCCGGCTACCCGAGCAGCTTCCCAAGCAGCGATGAAAAGAGGCTCGAAGCTTTCTTGGTTTCCGGCCGGCCGCTCAGGACCTGTGCCAGCTGACGAAAGCTTTCCGCGACCTTGTGAGACGACGACAGCTCCGCAATCATCTGGCCGTTGTTGGCGGCAGTGCCGAAAATCTGCGGCTCAAACGGGATGATGGCGACCGGCTGGTCATCGAGCGCCTTGGCGAAATCGGCCGGCTTGATTTCCGGCCGCTTGGCAATGCCCACCAGGTTGAGGCAGTAGCGCGGGCGGCGATCGTTGGGCCGCGCCGCCTTGAGGAGATCGATCAGGTTCTTGGTGTTGCGCAGGTTGGCCAGGTCAGGGGCCGCGACAATCAGGATCTCATCGGCGGCAATGAGCAGCCGCTTGGTCCATCCCGACCAAAGGTGGGGGACATCGAGCACGATACTCGGAACGGTGGCGCGCAGCGAATCGACGATCGGATCGAAGGCCTCGACGCCGAAGTCATAGACGCGGTCGAGCGTGGCGGGCGCAGCCAGCAGGCTCAGATGGTCTGTGCATTTCGACAGGAGCCGGTCGATAAAGGCGTTGTCGACGCGATCGGGCGAGAAGACCGCGTCCGCCACGCCCTGCGGCGGATCCTGGTTGTAGTCGAGACCGGCAGTGCCGAAGCCGAGATCGAGATCGGCCACGACCGTGTCGATGCGCAGCTCACGCGCCATTGCCCAGGCGACATTGTGGGCGATCGAGGAGGCGCCGACCCCGCCTTTGGCCCCGACGATCGCGATAATGCGTCCGACCGGCTTGGCATCGGGCGCCGAGAACAGCCCGCAGATGGCGCGCACGACGTCGATGGTGCCCACCGGAGCCATGAGATAATCGTTGACGCCGCGGCCGACGAGCTCGCGATACAGCGCGACGTCGTTGACATGGCCGATCACGATGACCCGGGTTCCGGCATCGCAGACCTCGGCGAGCGAATCGAGACCGTTGAGGATTTCCTCGCCGCGGCTCTCGGTCTCGATGATGATGACGTTGGGGGTCGGTGCGCCGTTGTAGGCCTCGATGGCGGCGACGATGCCGCCCATCTGAATCTTGAGATGCGCCTTCGCCATGCGCCGATCCTCGCCGGCCGCCTGCACGGCGGAGGCGGTCTCGACCGTCTCGCAGAACGCCTGCACCGAGACGCGCGGCGCCGGCGCGATGTGCTCGCCGGTGCCGGGCTCGGCGGCGGCAATCGGTTCCGGAGCGGTTTGCAGGGCTTGCGTGCTCATTTGCCGACGTCGCTGATCTTGCCCTTGTCGGGATTGGTGTATTGAGTGGCCGGGGTATTGCCCTCGCGATACCTCTCACCCACGGTGGTGCGGCGCGGCGTATAGGTCGGCGCCTCGCCGCGCGGCTGCACCAGGTCGGCCGGGTTCTCCACGGAAGCGGCCAGATTGCGCTGGGTGGCGCAGCCGAAATTCCAGTATTCGAGGTTCTCGTTGTGCTCGCGGTCGAGCGTCGGGCCGATGTCGCGCGGCCAGAGCCCACAGGGCCCGGCGCTCGCGACCATGCGCGGGTAATTGAGCCGCAGCGGCGACATGGTGCGCACGTCGTTGGGCCGATAGGGACGCACCTCGATCCCGGAGGGCGGCACGCCGGCAGCGGCGAGGATCGCCCGCACCTCGGTGAGCGCGCTGGCGGCGGCGCCGGCGTTGACGGTGCCGGATGGCAGATCGATGAGCACTCCGCCGCCCGCCTCGCGGCGCCAGCGGTGCGCAAAGGAAACGACATCGGCGCGCTGATCGAGCGTGAGCTCGCCGCGTTTGGTGCCGATGAACAGCTCGACGGTGTACACCCCCTCGCGGATGGCGATCGGGTGCCGCTGCCGGTAATCGTGCGGATAGTCCAGCGGCATGGTCTGATCGGTGACACAGCCGGCAAGAAACGCGGCGCATCCGATGACCGCCAGCAGCCGGATCGCGGGCGTCCGGCGCGGGGCTGCGGCGTTAGGTTGCGTTGAGCTCATTGCTGGTCCTTGTTCGCGCCCTCAATCGAGAATGAAGCCGTAGTTGCCGCGGTAGACGCCCTTGGTCTCGGTCTTGCCCGGAACCCCGTAGATGCGGTTGATGTTGCCGAGCAGGATGGTCGCGGGATCGCTGGCGTTGGCAAAGCCATCGTCGGGCCGCGACAGGTTCTTGAGCGCCACCGCGCGGGCGATGTAGGGCGTCACCAGCACCATGAGCTCGGTCTGGTTGTTGAGGAAGTCGCGGCTCTTGAACAGGGTGCCGAGCACCGGCAGCTGCATCAGGCCCGGGATGCCGTTGAGCTGCTGAACCGTCTGATCCTGGATCATTCCGGCCAAGGCGAGCGATCCGCCTGAGGGCAGCTCGACCGTGGTGTCGGCTCGCCGCGCCAGGATGGAGGGGATCGTGACCGGCTGCGAGGAGCCCGGGAACTGCAGCGTAATCGCGTTGTCGGTCGAGAGGTTGGACACCTCGGTCATCACCTTGAGGCTGATGCGGCCCTCCGCCAGAACGACCGGAGTGAAGTTCAGGCTGACGCCGAACTGCTTGAAATCGATCGTCGGTTGGCACACCGGCGGATTGGTGTTGGTGGTGCAGTTGAGGCCGGTCGGGACCGGGAACTGCCCGCCCGCCAGGAACGTGGCGCTTTCGCCCGAGATCGCCGTGAGAGTGGGTTCCGCGAGCATATGCAGGACGCCCGCGCGCTCCATCGCAAGCAGTGTCGCGGTGACGCCCCTGAAGGTGACAGCGGCGCCCGAGCCTCCCAGCGGAGTGCTGCTCAGCGCCTGGCCGACCGCCGAGAACGGATTGGAGGTCTGGAGATTCAGCAGCGCCGTCCCAAACCCCAGGTTCGCGTTGAAATTGACGCCCAGCTGCTTGATGACGTCGCGCCGCACCTCGGCGACCGACACTTTCAGCATGACCTGATCGCGGCCCTGCACCGTGATGGCGTTCACGATCCGGCTTCCCTCCGCCACTATCGTAGCGGTTGCCACGCTGAGCAGGCGCGACGCGATGTCGAAGGCCATCTGCGATTCAGCGGCGGTCGCCACATTGCCGGTCAGCAGGATGCCGTCGCCGACCGCCTCGACCTGGATGTCGGATGTGGGCAGCGCCTGCTTGATGGCGGCGCGGATGCCGTTGAGGTCGCGCTTGACCGCGATGTCGAAGCCGCCGATCTGGCGACCGTCGGCATCGAAGAAGAAGATGTTGGTCTGCCCGACCGCCGCCCCGATGATGTAGGCGCGCCGCGAGGAGCGAATCACCGCGTTGGCGATCTTGGGATCCGCGATCAGCACGTCCTTGATGTCGCGCGGCAGGTCGACCACCACCGATTTGCCGACCCCGAGCGGAATGAAGTGCGAGGTCGCATCGCTGCCGACCACCTCCGCGGCGGGCACGACCGGGACGCTGCTCCGCGGATCGGCCGCCGAGCTCGGCGGGGGCGCAACAAGCGCAATCCCCGCCATAAGGGCGGCGAGCGTTGCGGTGCGGATCAGCGTCGATCTTGCCATGTTGCGGTCCTCGTGGTCGCGCTCGCCTTGGTCGCGCCGTTCATCCGGACGTCATCATCGTGGTGACGCCGAAGCGGACGACATTTGACGCTTTTGCGCTGCCCGGATTCGCGGGGTTCATACGCTGTCAACTTTTCCACGTCTTATCGCGGCTGGAGCAGCCGCGACCTCGCGCGCCCCCAAATCGGATAACTGGTTGCGCCAGCGTAATTTCAGCAGGCAAACGTCAAGGCATGGTTAATAAGGCGTATCCAAATCGAGTTAATCGTTGGTAGCTCGATCGGACGCGCGGGCGCCTTTTACGATCCGATAACTTTTACCCAGAGGGTGTCCGGATAGACCACCAGGGCGGCAGCGGCGAGCGCGATCCCGTAGGGAACGTCGCCGCCCTTCTGGTGCAGGCGCTCGAGCCAGGGCTGGCCGGCGAGCAGCGCCGGCAACGGCACCAGGCGGAACTGGAGCAGCAGCAGCGTAAGCGCCCCGCCGATCAGGGACGCGTAGATAAGATAGGCGAGGAGGTGATCGAACCCGAGCCAGAGCGCGGTCGCGGCCGCGAGCTTGGCGTCGCCGCCCCCGATCCAGCCGCAGGCGAACAGGCCGAACGAGAGCACCAGGACCGTGGCTCCCGCCCCCAGATGCCACAGGATATCCATGAGCGGCATGCCGACGGCGGGCGCCAGGGCAAGAAACCCGGCGACCAGGATGACCTGCACCCGGTTCGAGATCGTCATGGTGATGAGGTCGCTCGAAGCCGCAAAGGCCATGAGGGTCGGAAACAGGATCCATCTGGCGGCATCGACGATCATGGCATCAGCCTAACACGCGCATCATTGCGGTTCGGTTACGCCCGGCGCGGCGAAGGTCCGGAGAAGGTCATGCGCCCGTCCACAAAGCGAAAAGGCTCCGGCCGCGGGCCAGAGCCTTCTGCATAAGCCGATGAAGGGGGCTTACTTGAGGGCGGTCTGGACGCTGGTGAAGGTGGTCACCAGCTTGCCGCCGACGCCCTGCACGACCGCGATGATCGCGACCGAGATGCCGGCAGCGATGAGGCCATACTCGATGGCGGTCGCGCCCGACTCGCACTTCACGAAGCGCTTCACGAGATTCAACATATAGAGCTCCATTGGTCCACACGTGGCTGTCTGAGCGTCGTCCCGGGGCCTTTGTTTTCTGAACCCATCCGGAACTATGCCCTGTCTAATCCCCCGGTATTGCAACGACGTTAATGAGGCCCGTCAAATAAGTAGTTATCCCATCGAGTTGGCGCGTAGTTAACATCGCGTTTAACGCTGGCCGCAAAGGCAGTCGCATCTTCATTCGAGCAAGCTCTGCCCAACCTGGCTGCGCAAACGTCGCCGCAGCATGCAACGTCCTTCATCCGATCTTAAGCCGCAAACCTAATAGTGGACATGGCATTGCATCAAAATTTCGGGTCATCGCCATGACGGATGAACTGCTCGCGCTCGTTCACAGCATCGGCGTGACCATCTTCAAGCTCATTCCGATCGGGATTGCGCTCGGAGCCGCCTTTGCGGTCCTGTCGTTCTTCTGGGCCTGCAATCCGGGGCGCCCCTGGTGGCGCAAGCGCGAATTGGTGACCGATCTGTGCTACTGGTTCGTGATCCCGCTCGTCGCGCGTTATCTGCGCATCGGAATGCTGGTGCTGGGCGCGGCGGCCCTGTTCGGCATCACCACCGCGGAAGGGCTGGTCGCGTTCTATGACAACGGCCACGGGCCGCTCGCGGACTTGCCGCTCGCGGTGCAGGCGGCGCTGTTCCTCCTCGGCTCGGATGTCATGAACTACTGGATCCACCGGGGCTTCCACGGCTCCGCCATGTGGCGATACCATGCCGTGCATCATTCGTCCGCAGAGCTCGACTGGCTCTCGGCGGCGCGCTTCCATCCGATCAACATCTTTCTCGGCAGCGTGGCGAGCGACGTTGTGCTCCTGCTGGCGGGGATTTCCCCGAACGTGCTCGTCTTCCTTGGGCCTTTCACGGTCGCGCATTCGGCCTTCGTGCACGCCAATCTCAACTGGACACTCGGCCCCTTCCGCTACGTGATCGCCGGCCCGATGTTCCACCGCTGGCATCACACCGCCGCTGAGCGCGGCGGCGAGAAGAACTTTGCCTCCACCTTCCCGATCCTGGATATCCTTTTCGGCACCTTCTACATGCCCCGGGACGCGCGCCCCGACGCCTACGGGGTGGCGGACCGCAATTTTCCGCCGAGCTTCGGCGCCCAGATGCTCTATCCGTTCCGGCGGTAGGGGTGCCGATCACCATTTGCGGTTCGTTCACCATTTTGGCGTCAATTCGCCGGTGAGACCTGCCCAGTCGCGGCCGTGTGGGGCCGCAACGCGTAAGGCGCGGGAGTGTGCGATGGCGTTTTTGTGTGGATACCGCGGGTTTCGCCGGTTCGCGTTCGCGCTCGGCGTTGCTGCATGGGCCGCGCCGGCTGCGGCGGCCGACATCGTGGCGGCGCTCGACGAGGCGCGGCTGGTCAAGGTGCCCGAGCGCGTCGCCACCATCGTGATCGGCAATCCCCTGATCGCCGATGCGGCGCTCCAGGCCGGCGGGATGCTGGTGGTCACCGGCAAAGGCTATGGCGTCACCAATGTCATCGCGCTCGACCGCACGGGCGCGGTGCTGATGGAGAAGTCGGTCGAGGTGACGGGACCTGGCGCCGGCGCGGTTGTCGTCTATCGCGGCATCGACCGGGAGACCTACAGCTGCTCACCGATCTGCGAGCGGCGGATCACCCTTGGGGACACCCCCGCCTACTTCGACGCCGTCCTCAACCAGACCGGGAACCGCAACGGCCAGGCGCTCGGGACCCAGCAGAGCAAGTGATCGGCCGCCCCAAGGCTTTGCGCAGGCGCCGAACCGGTATCCACCCCCGCGAGGGCATGCTTTTCGGGATCAGGCTCTACGGAATCGGCAGCGCGGTCGTCGACTTGATCTTCTCCATGGCGAAGCGCGAGGTGACGTTCTTGAGCGGCACCGTCGAGATCATGCGCTTGTAGAAGCTGTCATAGCCGGCGATGTCGGGGACCACCACGCGCAGCATGTAATCCACGTCCCCGGCCATCCGGTAGAATTCCATCACCTCCGGCATCGATCCCACGACCTGGGCAAAACGATCGAGCCACTCCTGCGAATGATCGTCGGTTTCGATCGAGACGAACACCGTCACGCCAAGGCCAAGCTTCTCCTGGTCGACCAGCGCAACCCGCTTCTGCACCACGCCCTCGGCCTCCAGCCGCTGAATGCGCTTCCAGCAGGGCGTTGATGACAGCCCGACCCGGCTGCCGATCTCGGCTACCGACAATGAGGCATCTTCCTGGAGCAGGGCGAGAATCTTGCGATCGGTGGCGTCCATCCGGCGGCGTTCCGATTGGGTGGAGGGCGAACCTTCCCGCTGATGTGAAACATTATTCTATTTACAATGCCATTCACCTGTCTACTTAGAAAACAATTCTATTTCAAGCCTCGATTGTGCCTGTCCGAAAACGCCAGTCAATCAAAGCCGATCTCCCGGTCCACCCAGGCCCGCAGAATATGGTGGGCGATCGCCATGGGGGTGGGCGCCGTGAGGCGCTGCGGGTGCTCCCCGGCGAGCATCAGGACAACCTCGTCGCGCTCGAACCAGCGCGCATCATCGAGCTCGGTCTTGTCGATGACGATCTCGCGCGAGGTGGCCTGCGCATAGCAGCCGATCATCAGCGAGGCTGGAAACGGCCAGGGCTGGGAGGCGAAGTAGACGACGCGCCCGCAGAGGATGCCGGCCTCCTCGCGGGTCTCGCGCCGCACCGCCTCCTCGATCGTCTCGCCCGGCTCCACGAAGCCCGCAAGACAGGACCACATGCCGGGCTGGAACCGATGCGAGCGGCCGAGCACGCAGCGCTCGCCCGCGATCGCCAGCATGATGACGACCGGATCGGTGCGCGCGAAATGCAGGGCGTTGCAGGACGAACACTCGCGCCGCCAGCCGCCTTCTGTCACGCGCGTTGCAGCGCCACAGTTCCCGCAGAAGTGATGGCGCCCGTGCCAGTTGACGAGCGCCCTCCCGGCAGCAAGCGCCGCGAGATGCTGCGGGTCAACAAGGCCGCGCACCGCAATCGACCGCAGATCGACGAGATCGATGCCCGGCTCAGCCTTGAGCCTTTTCAATGCGGCCTGCGAGAGCGGCAGCGCAAAGCGCGCGGCGCCCTCGTTGAGGCCGAGAAACAGCATTTCGGCGGGACCGGCAAAACGCTTTACCTCCGCGGCATCGAACAGCGGATCATGGCCGGTGGACACTTTCTTCAATGCCACCGCATCGCCGATGAGATAGAAGCGGCTGGTCGGCGCGGCCGCCAGCGCGGCAAGCGCGGCCGTATCGCAACGGCGCTCGGCTGCGCGGTCGAGGCCGCCCGCGGCATAGCCGAGGCGGGGCTTGGGACCAAGGTCGGGACGAGGCGTCATGCGATTTCTCTCCACATCGGCGCCTATCTGACCGTCTGCGGCATGTGCGTTCAATGCCTTGCTTTCTCGTCGGCGGCGGCCAATATGAGCGCGGGAGGTTGGCGGTGGACGAGCCACTCGCCAACCGGGTCAGGTCCGGAAGGAAGCAGCCCTAACGAGCTCCGGTTCGGGTCGCTCGTCAGCCTCCCACTCCCAGCTCCCTGACGCTTTGCGGATGCCTCGCCGGACGCCGGGGACCCGGGCGCGGAAGAACGGATGACCGCAGAAATCGGATGATCTCATGAGCAGCCCGCAAGCCTCGACGCCCTCCGAGAGGCCTGCCGAGCCGGGCGCTCGCTCGTACCGCGTGCTGGCGCGCAAATATCGGCCGTCCAATTTCGGCGATCTGATCGGCCAGGACGCCATGGTGCGGACGATCTCGAATGCGTTCGAGGCCGGGCGCATTCCACAGGCCTGGATCCTCACCGGTGTGCGCGGGGTTGGCAAGACCACAACGGCGCGAATCATCGCGCGCGCGCTCAATTACCAATTGCCGGACGGCTCCGTTGCAGGCCCGACCATCGACATGCCGACGCTGGGCATTCATTGCCAGGCGATCATGGAAAGCCGGCATCTCGACGTGATCGAGATGGACGCGGCCTCCCACAACGGCGTCGACGACGTGCGGCAGATCAATGATGCGATCCGCTACGCTCCGGTGAGCGCCCGCTACAAGGTCTACATCCTCGACGAAGTGCACATGCTGTCGGCTGCGGCCTTCAACGCTCTGCTCAAGACGCTCGAAGAGCCGCCGCCGCACGCCAAGTTCGTATTCGCCACCACCGAGACCCGCAAGGTGCCGGTGACGGTCCTCTCCCGCTGCCAGCGCTTCGACCTGCGCCGGGTCGGTGCCGACGCGCTGGTGCGCCATCTCGCCAGCATCGCCGCCAAGGAAGGCATATCGGCGGAGCCCGAGGCGCTGGGGCTGATCGCGCGCGCCGCCGAGGGCTCGGTGCGCGACTCGCTCTCGCTCTTCGACCAGGCGATAGCGCATGCGGCCGGGCCGGTGCGGGCGGAGGACGTGCGCGGCATGCTGGGACTTGCCGATCGCACCCGCACGCTCGATCTGTTCGAGGCGGTGATGCGCGGCGACCTTGCGGCGGCGCTCGCGGAGCTGCGCGATCAGTACGACACCGGCGCCGATCCCGCGGTGGTGCTTGCCGATCTCGCCGAGCTCACGAATTTCGTGACCCGGGTCAAGATCGTGCCGGCGGTGGCGGACGATCTTTCGATCGCCGAGATCGAGCGCAAGCGTTCCCGCGCCTTTGCCGAGAAGCTCTCCATGCGGGTTCTGGCGCGCGCCTGGCAGATGCTGCTCAAGGGCATCGCCGAGGTCGAGACCTCGGGCCGCCCTCTGGCGGCGGCCGAGATGGTGCTGGTGCGGCTCGCACACGCGGCCGATCTGCCGAGCCCCGACGAGGTGATTCGCGCTCTCGATGAGAAGGGCGCGCGCGCCGAGCGCTCCGGAGGCGCCGCCGCGCCGGTGGCGTCTGCGCCGCGGATCGAGCCGACGCGCAGCAGCGCCGCGGCGCCTGCGAGGGCCGCGGTCCGCGCCGCCGGCGATGGTGCGGCGCCCCGGCCGGAAGCTTCGCCCGCCGCGACGCCGCTCGCCATCGGAAGGTTTTCCGACCTGATCGAGCTTGCCACCAGCAAGCGCGATCTCACCGTCAAGGCGGCGCTCGAGCGCGACGTGCGGCTGGTGCGCTGCGAGGACGGGCGCCTCGAGATTGCGCTCGAGCCAAGCGCCAGCAAGATGCTGGTCAATGATCTTTCGCAGAAGCTGTCGCAATGGACCAGCCGGCGCTGGATGGTGGTGGTGTCGGCGGAGCCAGGCGAGCCGACGGTGCGCGCGCAGAACGAGGCGCGGGCGGCCAATCTCAAGACCGGCGTGCGCGCCGATCCGCTGGTGCAGGCGGTGCTGGCGCGCTTCCCGGGCGCCGAGATCGTGGACGTGCGCAAGGCCTCGGACGCCGCGCCGCCGGACCGCCCCGATGACGCAGGGTTGCAGCCTCCACCTGACGACGCCGCGGCCTATGGAGCCGACTGGCTCATCGACGAGATCGGCGATACCGACCAGGATGCCTGATCGGGTTCTGCCGCAGCACAGGGACAGATAAGCCATGCCGGATTTCATGGGCCTGATGAAGCAGGCCGCCGAGCTCAAGTCCAAGATGGAGGCGATGCAGGCCGAGCTTGACCAGGTCGAGGTCGAAGGCGCCTCCGGCGGCGGCCTCGTCACCGTCAAGCTCTCCGGCAAAGGCGAGCTCAAATCCGTCAAGATCGATCCCTCGCTGATGAAGCCGGAAGAGGCCGAGATCCTCGAGGACCTGCTGGTGGCCGCCCATGCGGATGCGCGCCGCAAGGCCGAGGCCATCATGCAGGAACGGATGAAGTCTGTTGCCGGCGGGCTGCCGCTGCCGCCCGGATTGAAGCTGTTCTGATCCTTCATGCCCACCGCCGTTGCCGGACCTGAGATCGAGCGCATGATCCAGCTGCTCGCGCGCCTGCCCGGGCTTGGGCCGCGCTCGGCAAGGCGCGCGGCGTTGTTCCTCATCAAGAAGCGCGAGCAGATCATGGCGCCGCTCGCCGCGGCGCTGCAGACCGCGCTCGACAGGATTGAGGTCTGCAGCGTGTGCGGCAATATCGATACGCGCGATCCCTGCACGGTCTGCACCGATCCGCGGCGCGACCAGAGCGTGATCGTGACGGTCGCGGACGTGGCCGACCTGTGGGCGCTCGAGCGCGCGCATGCAGTCAATGCGCGCTACCACGTGCTGGGCGGCACGCTCTCGCCCCTCGACGGCATCGGCCCGCAGGACATTTCGATCGATGCGCTCGTCACCCGCGCCCATGCGGCCGAGGTGACCGAGATCATCCTTGCGCTGAACGCCACCGTCGACGGCCAGACCACCGCCCACTACATCACCGACCTGCTGCACGGCGCCAACGTCAAGGTGACGCGGCTCGCCCACGGCGTGCCGGTCGGCGGCGAGCTCGACTATCTCGACGAGGGGACGCTGGCGGCGGCGATCCGGCAGCGGACGCCGTTTTGATCTAAACGGGAGAGTGCATTGCATTGCGCACTCACGGGGTTTGGCCCGCCTGCCAAGCTTTGATCCAGGGCTCCTCGTGGATCAGCATCAGGATATTGAGGGTCAGATTGTCGCGGATCGCCAGCAGGAGGCCGATCTCGATCGTCAGCGCGACCGCGACCGTCACCCCCGGCCGCAGCCAGGCTGCAAGTGCAAAGCCCAGCGCTGCGGTCAGCGTGTCCGTAATCGAATTGACGATGCTGTCGCCGTAATAGTTGGCGGAGATCGTGCCGGCCCGATAGCGCGCGATTATGAAGTTTGAGTTCTCCAGCACTTCCCAGGAAGATTCCAGCAGCACAGCAAGAACAAAGCGCGCTCCAACGGGAAGGCGCCGGCAAAACAGCCAAAGCAGCAAGTAGAAAAGAAAGCCGTGCAGCAGGTGCGAGAAGGTGTACCAGTCCGTGAGGTGTTGGGACGCCCCCGGACCCGCGACATCGCCCTCCCAAAGCTTGACGTAACCGCAAGGGCAGATGGCCGCCCGCCCCATCACGTGCAGCGCCAGCCCCTGCAGCGCGACGATAATCAGAGCCGCCGCTACATACCGCCAGGACATCGCTCGACCTGCCCCCACAGCATCCATCGTATTCACAGCCAAGCAGGTCGGGTGCCCAATGTCGCGAAATGCCCGAGTCTGATCAGCATGAACAACAGCACGAAGCTCGGGATTGCGGTCAGCGCGCAGATCACGAAATACATCGGCCAGCCGACGGCGGCCTCGATATAGCCGGCGCCAGCCGCAAAGACGGTGCGCCCCAGCGCCGCCAGCGCCGTCAACAGCGCAAATTGGGTCGCTGTGTGCAGCGGCGATTGGCAGAGCGCGGACAGGTAGGCGACGAAAATCACGGTGCCGATCGCGGCGGTGAAGGCCTCGATCGAGATCGAGAAGGTGAGCATCAACAAATCACGGCCGACGATCGCCTGCAGCGAGAAGGCCAGGATGGTGACGGTCTGCAGGATGCCGCCGATGATGAGGCTGCGGCCGAGCGGGAGGGCGCGGGCCACGAAGCCGCCCGCGAAGCCGCCGGTCAGCGTGGCGATGAATCCGACCCCTTTGTTGATCGTGGCCAGCTCGTCGCGGGAGAAGCCCAGATCCAGAATGAACTTCGTGCTGAGCGCTGTCGCCAGCGCATCGGCGAGCTTGAACAGCACCACGAAGGCCAGCACCGCCACAACGAGATCGCGCGAGAAAAAATCCATGAAGGCCGAGATCGTCGTCGCCAGCACGCGCCGCAACGCGCCTTCCGCCGCATGCGCGGAATGCTCGGCCGCGACCGCCCTTGATTTGGCCGGCTCGGTCGCGAACAGCGTCGCGCCGATGCCGACGCACACTAGCAGCGCCATGACCACGTAGCTTGCGCTCCATGCCGCCTGGGTCGGCAGACCAAGCTTCTCGATGCCGGTCACGAGATAAAGCGTGCCGGCGCCCGAGACGAGCGCGCCCACCCGATAGGCCGCCACATAGGAAGCCATGCCGGCCGCCTGCTCGTTCTCGGGCAGGCTCTCGACCCGGAACGCATCGATGACGATGTCCTGGGTGGCCGAGGCCGTCGCCACCAGGAGCGCCGCCAGCGCAAACGCGATCAGTGACAGTACCGGGCTGGAGAACGCCATCAGCACGATCGCTGCCATCAGCCCGAACTGGGAAACGAGCAGCCAACTGCGCCGCCGTCCCAAGAGCCGTGAAAGGATCGGCACCTCGAGGGCATCCACGAACGGCGCCCACAGGAATTTCACCACATAGGGAATCCCGATCGCGGCGAACAGCCCGATCTCCTTGACGTCGATCCCGCTCTGTGTGAGCCAGGCCTGCATGGTGGACAAGGTCAGGGCGAACGGCAGCCCGCCTGAGAAGCCCAGGAACATCACCGTCAGCACGCGCGGCTTGAGATAGACCGCAAGCGCCTCGAGCGTGGAGACGCTCGACGCGGGCGGCGGCATGGTGGTCTGCCCCTCCTGCCGCACCGCCATCAGCCCTCACTCTCCCGCTTCCAGCCGGCGCAGCAC